>ERZ808278.110-NODE-110-length-68269-cov-12.577814_pt1 | contig 68269 bp, 62 predicted proteins | sample MGYA00521239_ERZ808278 | MGnify/ENA primary metagenome ERZ808278 (study PRJEB31516, sample SAMN03275600) | gut metagenome | biome: mammalia-associated habitat; material: feces | host: Papio cynocephalus | place: Kenya | collected 2012-07-17 ... | reverse complement strand
CACAAAAACACAACAGTGCAAACTGTTGTTTTTTTATGTGCATTTTCAGGGACTTTTTGCAACGCAGTTGCAACCACGCGTTGCGTGGCGAACCCTTGACACGCCAGGCTGACGTTCGCTTTTGCAAGTAAACTTGCCCGCTCACTATTACGGAAGCCTCTGGCTTCCTACGAGTCCCTGAGGACGCACCACAAAAACACAACAGTGCAAACTGTTGTTTTTTTATGTGCATTTTCAGGGACTTTTTGCAACGCAGTTGCAACCACGCGTTGCGTGGCGAACCCTTGACACGCCAGGCTGACCACAAGCGAAGAGAGGCGCAAGCGCGTAGCATTTGCGGAAATAGAGAGCAGTGGACATAGCAAGCAAATGCAACACGAAGTGTTGCGTGCAATCGCACGTAGGTGCGAAGCACCATTTGCATAGCGTAGACATTCGCTTTTGCAAGTAAACTTGCCCGCTCACTATTACGGAAGCCTCTGGCTTCCTACGAGTCCCTGAGGACGCACCACAAAAACACAACAGTGCAAACTGTTGTTTTTTTATGTGACGTTTGAGATTTTGCTAACCGGTATTGACGGGGACTTCAATTTGTGATACAATCAAATTACCATAAAGAGTGCGTAAGGGACAGCCCCTATGACCGCACAGCAACCTGCGATATCGCAAGGTGCTAATGGCTGAACGATGGGAACTGTTTTGCAACCCATCGGACGATGGGCATTTTTATTACTCTTTGTGGATTTATAAAGCAAGGAGTGCCAAAATGAAGAAAAGATATTTCGTAAAAGTGGATTGCAAAGACGATTATAAAAAAATTTTCGATATCGCGTCGAAATATTCTTTTAAGTGGGAAAATAAGGAGTATTTGGACGATTTGTTGCAAGCGAAAAATCCGACGTTGTGGCTGGTTGAAATCAAGTGGAGAGAGCGTAAGTTGCAACTGATTACGAGCATAATAGGGTGCGCGTCGATATGTACTCGCTACCGAGACAGTATTCTCAACGTAAAAGACGTTGAATACTTGTTTTCGGCAAGACCTAATATAACTTCCGGCTTGGCAAAATACGTTGAGGTAGCGAAGAAAAGTTATAAGTATGCGTGCGTTGAAGACTGCGACAACGGCTTTTGGGTGGTCGCTCAAACGATAGACGATAGATGCTCGACTATGGAAAGTGCGACGAGGTATTATTTCAACTATTTTAATGCGGAGAGATTGAAAAGCGTGCTTCAAAGAATAACGAACGAGAATATAGAAACGGCGTTGGTGCAATTATTCTACAAGTTCACGAACGTCGAAACGTGGTTTGACGCGGAAGAGTTTGAAACGTTTTGCAAGCAAAACGGCGTAAAATATAGGAAAAGTATAGCGGTATTGTTTGAGGAAGCAGTGCTGGTCGTGACTGACTAAACGACGCCGTGAGTGAACCGTAAACCGCGGGAATAAGAGGCAACGATTAGCGTTGTAATGAATTGTCGCTAAAACCGAAAAAAGAACGCCACTAATAATGGCGTTCTTTTTTTTAAGTGTTCGTTTTAGTCAACGATTTTGTTTTGCACGTACAAAGTGATTGAATGATTGTTTGCAATCATCGTGAGCATCGAGTCTTTCAATTGGTCGTAGCCCGTTTGAGTAGAACCCGTTCCAATAGTGTCGAGAAGGTTATAACAAGTGGTTTTGCCACCGTCGCCGACAATCCAAAACGCGACGTAATATCTGTGATTGGGCACGTATTCGATATTAAGAGTGACTTTCCCGTCATCGTCGATTTGCACGTCGAGGAAGTTTTGATACTCTTGATTGTCGCTGCCGGATACGTAGTCAAAGTCGGTGAAATAGACGTTGAATTTGCCTTTTTGCAAATTGCTCGGGAGAGCGGATACGTCAAAGACCACGGTTTCCGACCATTTTTCCGTCACGATGGTTTCTTTGACTTCAAGCGGAACGACGAGGCTTGCCTTTTGAGAGGATACGTTGCCGTTTTTAAGGTCGATGAGAAGGAAGGTTTTGCCCGTGCTGATTTTGTCCGTATCGACGGTGACTGTGAGCGCGTTGATAACGTTGTCGTATCTGCCCGTTTGCACGCTTGCGGAAATCGCACCGGTTTCGGTAAGTTCGGTATAAGAGTTTTTGACACTTGAACCCATGATTACCGCTTGGTTGGTGGATTTTATGCTCCAATCAAGTATCGTCATATAACTTCCGTTGAGCGATATCGTGAGGTCGACTTCGCCGTTGCCTTTTGCAAGGGAAGTGGGATTAATAAGCAAGTACGTTGCAAAACCGTTGCCGTCGGTGAGGCGTTTTTGATAGTCTTTCAACACGGCAGTTACGACGACGTCGTCGTTGCCCATAAGGAAGTCGTAAGTCGTTTCCGAACGCTTGTAGGCCTCTTGACCGTTGAAAAGCACGCTTTCAACGTATTTGTTGGTGTTTTTGAGGTTGATCGTAACGGTTACAGTCTCGGCAAATTCCGCTTGCGCCTTATCGACGGTGAGAGTGCAGTCCTCGGTGGGTTGCACCGTAACGCTATGTTTTGCGGGGGTTGGTTGCGAATCGTCACCGTCATCGCACGCCGTAAGCGCAAATATTCCGCATACGATCACGAACGTAAGGCAAAGTGTAATTATAATTCTCTTGGTTTTCATAGTGTTTTCCTCTTGCTATATATTAGCAAAATCAATACTTGAATTGCTCGGTGAAGTATTCAACGAGGCTATCGATGGGGATACGGACTTGTGCCATCGTATCACGCTCACGCACGGTTACGCAACTGTCTTCGAGAGTGTCGAAGTCAACGGTGACGCAGTAGGGCGTGCCGATTTCATCTTGACGACGATATCTCTTGCCGATTGACGCGGACGTGTCGAAATCGCAAGCAAAGTGCTTGGAAAGCTCGATATAAAGCTCTTCCGCCTTGTCGTTGAGTTGTTTTTGCAAGGGGAGAACTGCAACCTTGACGGGCGCGATTTGGTGATGCAAGTGAAGCACCACACGAGTGTCGTTTTCACCCACTTGTTCTTCGTCGTAAGCGTCTGCGAGGAACGCGAGGAATACGCGGTCTGCGCCGAGGGACGGCTCGATGACGTAAGGCACGTATTTTTCGTTGGTGACGGGATCGATATAGCTCAAATCCTTACCGCTCGTCTTGATGTGTTGATTGAGGTCGTAATCGGTGCGGTCTGCAACGCCCCAAAGTTCGCCCCAACCGAAGGGGAATTTATACTCGAAATCCGTCGTGGCCTTGGAGTAGAAGCAAAGCTCTTCTTTGTCGTGGTCGCGAAGTTTGAGATTTTCGTCTTTCATACCGAGGTCGAGCAACCATTTGTGGCAGAAGTCCTTCCAGTATGCAAACCATTCGAGGTCAGTGCCGGGTTTGCAGAAGAATTCGAGCTCCATTTGTTCAAACTCGCGGATACGGAAAATGAAGTTGCCGGGAGTGATCTCGTTGCGGAAGCTCTTGCCGATTTGTCCGATGCCGAAAGGCACTTTTTTACGAGTGGTGCGTTGCACGTTCTTGAAGTTTACGAATATACCTTGTGCTGTTTCGGGGCGCAAATATACGGTGGAGGTGCTATCCTCGGTTACGCCGATAAACGTCTTGAACATAAGGTTGAATTTTCTCACGCCCGTAAAATCGCTGTTACCGCATACGGGGCAAGGAATTTTATGCTCTGCGATGTATTGTTCCATTTGTTCGTTGGTCCAGCCCGCGATGCTCTCTTCGATGCCGTGTTTTGCCATATAATCTTCAATGAGATCGTCTGCGCGGTGACGAGATTTGCACGCTTTGCAGTCCATAAGAGGATCGGAGAAACCGCCGATATGTCCGCTTGCTTGCCAAGTGGTGGGGTTCATAATGATTGCGCTGTCGAGACCTACGTTGTAGGGGCTTTCGACGACGAATTTTTTCCACCAAGCTTGCTTGATGTTGTTTTTCATTGCAACACCGAGAGGGCCGTAGTCCCACGAGTTTGAAAGACCGCCGTAGATTTCACTGCCGGGATATACGAAACCGCGGTTTTTCGCAAGGGCGACGAGTTTGTCCATTGTAACGTTTGCCATAATAAAAACTCCTTCCGCACTCATCCGGATGATGAGCCGATGTTTATTGTTTATTCGTTTATAAATAATAAAATAAAGCAAATCAAAAGTCAAATAAAATGCAACAGTCGCCTCGATTGAGGCGACTGTTGCGTCCGATTGGTTTACTTACAAGAACATCCACCGCCGCAAAGGCAGGAGAGAATGAGAATGAGCCATACGATGTCGCAAGAATTGCAACCGCCAAAGCTCGTTCCACCGCCGCAACCGCAACAATTGAGCAACATAATGAGCAACACTATGTCACAAGTATTGCAACCGCAACCGTTTGCACCGTTTGAAAAGAATCCGTTCATTTTATGTACCTCCTTGTTTGATTAGGATTGCTCCTACATTACCTTACGCAACCTTCAAAAATTGTGTTACTCCGTCATTTAACTTGCGCAAGGCAAATATACTTTGACGTGGGGTATTTGAAACGTATGATCGGAATAGTCGTCGGTATATTCGCGATACTCGTGGTGTCGGGATTGTGTTCCTTATGTTTCAAAACGGACTTAAAGTGGTATATTGCGCTTGAAAAACCCTCGTTTGTGGTGAGTGGCGGTTGGTTTACGGTTTTGGTGTCAACGGCGTACGTGTCTTGCGTGCTTGCGATATCGCGCCTCGTGGAGTACAAACATTTTTTTCCTTCAACGATATTTTTCTTGATTTTGGGAATATTCGCGGTGCTATTCGTCTTTGCGTTCTTCACGTTGAAAAATCTTTGGTTTGCGCTCGTATGTATGACGGTGGTGCTTGCCTTTTCCTACGTACTATTTATACGCTTTTTGACCAAAGAGGTGAAAATCGCAATAGAATTCTTGCCCGCGTTCCTATTCAACTTTTACGCATTTCTCTGCACGCTCTGCATTGCGATGAACAATTGAAAAAAATATAAAAATGTAAAATCAATACTTTTTGGGGTTGGTCGTTCTTGCCAAAAGATAATCTATACTTAGGAGAAGAATATTCATCGACCACAAAAAGAGTAGTCGTTACTTTTGACGGTACAAAAGCGGAATGGGAAAGTCTTGCAAAATATATTAACAGCTCGTCCAAAGTAACTTGCATTGATGGAATTTATTAACGTTCTGTTTCCAATAACACCTAATAGAATTAAGCAAAAATTGACGGTAGCGGTGCTATCGTCTTTTTTATGGTTGATAATATCCGAATAGTTTGCTATACTATTGTCAATTTACTGAACGATTGCGCACGATATACTCTGCGCATTAGAGGTACGAGATGATACTCACGATGGATATTGGCAACACCAACGTAAAATACGGCGTTTTTGACAAGGACGACCTCATTGCGTCTTGGCGTGTTTCGACCAAAGCGTCGCGCACGGCGGACGAATACGGTATGGTGCTGTACGATTTGCTCAAACAAAGAGGCGTAAACTTTGCGGATATAGACGACGCGGTTATGTCCTCTGTTGCGCCCGCGCTCAATTATACCATAGAGCATATGTGCAACTACTATATTGGCAAAAAGCCTTTGATCGTTTCGGGCACTACGGATACGGGGCTCAAAATCAAGTACGATCACCCCTCGCAACTCGGCACGGACAGACTCGTCGGCGCGGCGGCGGCGTACAAGTTTTACGGCGGACCGGTTATCGTGGTGGATTTCGGCTCGGCAACGACGTTCAACCTCGTCACCAAAGACGGAGAGTATATAGGCGGTGCGATTGCACCCGGTATCAAGACGGCAACAGAATCACTCGTTACGACGGCGGCAAAACTTCCGAGAATAGAGCTTGAAAAACCGCAAAACATCGTCGGTACGGATACCAAGAGTTGTATGCAAAGCGGTATCGTATACGGGTATACGGGGCTCGTCAAATATATGGTTGCCAAGTACAAGGAATTGCCCGAGATGCAAGGCGCAAAGGTGGTTGCGACGGGCGGTCTTAGCGAACTCGTCGAGAAGGTCGAACCCGATCTCATCGATATAAGCGATCGCGCGCTTGCGCTCAAAGGTCTCAAATATATCTACGACAGAAATCAAAGCAAATAAGCGTAGGGATAAGGGAAAACGATCAATTTGACAGAGTATAGATATGGTACTGTTTTTTGCGAGAGGGGAACTCAATAGCGACGATTTCGTCAAGTTTTGCTACGGACATTATAGAGATATAATGTCGCAATACGGAGCGGATTTGCCAAAGTCGCTTGAAATAATCAGAGAAGAAGGGCAAAAACCGCGCTTTGACAGCGAAGAAGTGTTTTTCAATCTTTCGCACTCTCACGGCGTGATTATGCTTGGAATATCACACACCCCGATTGGCGTGGATATAGAAAAAATCCGCGATATAGACTACAAAAAGTTTACGTTCATAGACGCCGAGGATCTCGAAGATTTCTTTGAAAAATGGACGGAAAGAGAGAGTTATCTCAAATGGACGGGTGAGGGATTGTCCGCTTTTAGACGCGAGATTCCCAAAGACGCGCATTTCGAGCATTTTCCCGTCTACGACGACTATCACGCTTGCGTCTGCGCGGACGAGCAAAGCATTATAGCGTACGAGATAGATCCAAACGCAGTAAAAGAGGAATTTTGCTCTTGTTAAAAGCATATTCTCGTGATATAATTACAACATCAACAAGGTAGGTAACGACAATGATTTTTGAAACCGTCAGAGACATAATAGCAGCACAATTGGGTATGGACGCAAGCAAAATCACGCCCGAAAGCGACCTTATCAACGATTTGGGACTCGACAGCCTCGATATCGTGGATCTCGGAATGACGCTTGAAGAAAAGTGGAATCTCATCATCGAAGACGACGATATGGGCAAAATCAAAACCGTCGCGGACGTTGTGAAATACATAGAAAACAACGCAAAATAATTGCAGTTCGGCTTAGTAACGCTTTTATAGTTCGTGCATAAAGTCTTTATGCCGTTTTCGTTTGGAGGATCGTATGGATGAGGAGAAAACCGCTTGCACGGAAAGTGTTGGCGATAGACTGAAATTGATTATGAAAATGAGAAGAGTTTCTCCTTCTCGTATAGCAAAAAAGTCGGGCATTGACGAGGATAGATTAAATAGTATTCTCAACGATGGCGTCGAGCCTACGGAAGAGGAAATGACGAAGATTGCTTTCGTTATCGTCAATCCGTTAAATCCGAAAAAAGTAGAAAAGACGTGGAATAAGTATTCACCGCATATCGACCAATCGACGGACGAAGCCGAAAAATAGTAAATATTCAAATAAAAAAAGCGCACGGGTTGCGCTTTTTTGTTTTCAATAGAATTCTTTATATTCCGATTATAGATTTACGATTTTGGCGGTAATTTTTCCGTCGGTGAGGACTACGTAGGCGTACGAGGGCGTACCCGAGAGCGGAGAGAGCAAAGAGCCGGGGCAGATAAACGTTATGCCGTCGCTTTGCGTGATATCGGCAAAGTGGGTGTGTCCGTAAAAGACGAGATTGCAACCGAGTTCTTGCGCGCGGAATTTGAGTGAAGTCAAATCGCGTTTGACGTGATATTTATCTCCGTGCGTGAGCAAAATCTTTAAGTCGCCGATTTGCACGATCTCTTCGTCGTTGAAACCGTACGGATCGCAATTGCCTTTGACTGCGTGAAGATTTTTGTGGAACAACAAATCACCGAGCGAGGTAATGCCGTCACCCAAAAAGAAGACGTAATCGTTTTCTTGCGCCACGCTCAAAAGACGAGGCGGAAGCGGTAAATTGTGGCTGTCGCTGAGGGCGACTATCGTGGTCATTTTCATTGTTCGTTCTGCAATTTTTCAAGCATAGCGCGCAAGGCTCTGCCTCTGTGACTGACTGAATTTTTCTCTTCTTGCGACGCCTCTGCAAACGTCTTTTTGAGCTCGTACGAATAGAAAAGCGAGTCGTAACCAAAGCCTTCGTTTCCGCGCTCTTCGCGCAAAATCTCACCGTCAACGCGTCCTTTTGACGTGATAAAGTCCCCGTTTGGATAAACGATTGCAATTACGGTGGCAAAATGCGCGTTGCGATTTTGCTCGTTTTGAAGGTTTTTGAGAAGCAACGCACGGTTGCCCGCGTCGTTGTGTTCTTCACCCGCGTAGCGTGCCGAATATACGCCCGGTGCGCCGTTTAGTGCGTCAACCATAAGCCCCGTATCGTCGGCAAGCGTGGGTATGTGGCAAATCTCTTGAACGGTGCGTGCTTTGAGCAGTGCGTTCTCTTCGAGTGTCGTGCCCGTTTCCTCCACGTCGACGTCTATGCCGAGGTCTTTGAGAGAGAGAAGTTCGTCAAATTGCCCGTTGAGTATGGCGCGGATTTCTTGCAGTTTGTGTGCGTTGTTGGTTGCGATGGCGAGTTTCATTTTTCACCTCTTATTGCTTATCTTCGTTCCATTGTTTTATACATTTTGCGATATTGATAAAGTGGTCTGCGATACGTTCGGAGTCGGACGCAAGCGACAAGTATTGTGCGCCGACGTCGGGCGTGCAATCACCGTTTCTCAAACGCGTGATGTGATTTTCGCACATCTCGTCGGTGATATCGTCGACTTGTTCTTCGATTGCGTTGGCGTCGCTCAGACTTCCGAGGTCGGCATTGACGTACGCTTTCATAGTCTTTTGGAACAAGTTTTCTATATGCTCTTGCAAATTGCGTATTTCACCGACGGCTTTGTCGGAGAATTTTTGGTCTATGTCGCGGAGCTTGTCGGCGTATTCCACGATGTTTTCGGCGTAATCACCGATACGCTCGATATCCGATACCGTATGGAACGTCGTTGCAAGATAGTTGTGGTCGGCGTCGTTCATTTCGCATTTTGAAAGCTTGACGACGAAGCGGGAGATTTCTTTGTTGAGGAAGTTGAGCTCGTCCTCGTTTTTGCGGAATTTGTCCACGTTTGAATAATCCAAAGTGCAAACGATATCGCAAGCAATCTGATAGTTGTGCAACGCGATTTCCGCCATATTGACGATTTCGTTCTTGGTTTGAAGCACGGCAATCGGCGGAGTGGATATCAAGTGCTCGTCAAGATAATAGAGCTTTTCTTCCGGCTCTTGTACCGACGCCTTTTTGTCGGGAATAATCTTGGTGACGAGCTTGACTAAAAGATTGGTAAACGGCAACACCAGCGCAACCGTGATGACGTTGAAGAACGTATGGAACATTGCAAGTTGCGTTTGAGGAGCGTTTGGAAACATCTTCTCGAACAAATAACCGAACGTTATTACGTGCGACGGATTGACGCTCTTGCTTATCTCTCGCATCATCATTGCGACGAGCATAAAGATTATCACGCCCGTAACGTTGAAAAGTAAGTGGATAAGAGCGGTGCGCTTTGCGTTTGTGCCAGAGGTGATACCCGCGATAATTGCGACCACGCACGATCCGATGTTTGAGCCCATCGTGAGATAAATGCCTTGGTCGAGGGTTATAAGCCCCGTAAACACCATTGTGATTGCAACGGACGTCATAACCGACGAGCTCTGAATGATTGCGGTGAACACCGCACCGATGAGCACGAGCAAAATCGGATTTTTGATGAGAGCAAGGAAGTTTTTGACGGATTCGAGTTCCGCAAACACTTTCATCGACGCGCTCATCATATCGAGACCGACGAACAACATACCGAAGCCCGCCAAAATACCGCCGATCTTTTTTACTACGTCCTTTTTTGCAAACGCCATTATAAACGCGCCTATTCCGGCAAAAGTTGCAAATATCACGCCCGTTGATATGGTGTCTTCAAACATACCGAGTGCGGTGATCTGTCCCGTTATCGTCGTACCTATGTTTGCGCCGTAAATGACGGTTGCCGCTTGCATAAGCGTCATAATGCCCGCGTTGACGAAGCCTATGACCATAACCGACGTTGCGCCCGAGCTTTGTATAGCGGCGGTTGCGACCGTGCCTATGCCGACGCCCATAAGTTTGCTCTTCGAGGTCTTGGCAAAAAGTTTTTTGAGTTTGTTTGACGAAACGGATTCAAGGTTTGAGCTCATCATCGTACAAGCAATAAGGAAAACGCCTATACCTGCGATGAGAGATAAAACTGCGGTTGCTATTTGAACGGGTGTCATAAAATAAAGTTTTGCACTTCTCGTGCCGTTGGGTTGCCCCTGCGAGCGCGCTCGCGTTTATAAAGTTCGTTACCCCTTATAACGATTTTATTATAAAGAAAAACGCGGTCTTTGTAAAACGATTTGCGAAAGTCAGCTCGAATTTATATGGAGAGTGCGGTAACGCTCGTCTTTTTGGAGCAAAGGCTTTATAAAACGGCGTGAAATAAGTGTTGCGTTTTCAAGGGTAAAGATAATCCGAAAATCCGTCAAAATAGCAAAAATCGACAAATAACACGATAAGTGTATCTAAAATCAAAAATACATATCGTGTGATAGCGTGTTGAAAATAAGGTAAAAATAAGGCGTTTTAAGCGGTTTTTCGCTCAAAACGCCAGTTTAGAAACACGATAAGTGTTATTTTGTAAAAATCGTCAAGTTGTTTTCGATTGATGGAACGGACGGAAATCGTCTTCTTCGTGAAGGTTGCCCGTAAGGTCGTTGCCCACGAGTAAACCGCGCTGTACGGCTTTATATCCGTACTTTCCGCGTATCTTGTCAAGGCTCTCTTCGAGTTTGTCGTTTTTGCTCTCGACGTCGTCGAAAAGTGACAGTTGCATTTGACTTTTGTCGTTGAGACGTATTGCCGATACTGTGATTGCTCGAAGAGGCGTGCCGAAAGTGTGCATTTGTTTCAAGAGTTCGATTGCGCTTTGTGCGATTGCGCTCGAAGTGGCACTTGCGGGATTGAGCGGAACTTGCTTGCTCGTCCATTGAAGGTCGGGATTTTTGATTGACAGTCCCACACCGTTTGCTACGAGATTGTATTGACGAAGACGCGTTGCCACCATTTCCGACAACGCGTAGACGACGATTTTTGCTTCGTCGAGATTTTTTATATCGCGTGGCGTGGTAGTGCCGTTGGATACGCTCTTGGGTATGCGCACGTCGTAGTAGCGTTTGACCTCGTCCGTTTCTATGCCCGCGGCGGCGTTTATCATATTGTCCGCAATCACGCCGAATTTGTAGCGGAGCGTGTCTCTGTCCGCGTTCGCAAGTTGACGTATGGTGCGGATATTCATTTTATCAAGCTTTTCGGAGGTATGTCTGCCTATCATAATAAGCTCGGACGGGGACATATCCCCTATGATTGACATATAGTGCTCTTGGTCGAGCACGGTGGTGGCGTCGGGCTTTTTGAGGTCGCTGCCGAGTTTTGCAAGCGTTTTGGTGAACGATACGCCCACGGATATGGTGAGCCCCGTCTTTTCCTTGACTTTTTGGCGCAACTCGTTTGCGATTTGCTCGCCCGTGCCGAAAAGTCTCTCGCAACCCGTAACGTCAAGCCAGCACTCGTCTATGCCGAAACTTTCCACTCTGTCCGTATACGTGGTGTAAATTTCAAAGACTTGTTTGGAATATTTGACGTATTCGTCAAAATGCGGGGGAACGAAGACGATATCGGGGCATTTTTGCTTTGCCGACCACAACGTTTCGCCCGTTTGAACGCCCGCTTTTTTGGCAAGTTGATTTTTTGCAAGCACGATGCCGTGTCTTGCTTCGGGATTTCCGCAAACGGCAAGAGGCATCCCGTCGTATTCGGGATGCAGTTTTTGTTCCACCGAAGCGTAGAAGTTGTTTAAGTCGCAATGTAAAATTGTTCTGCCCACGATTTGATTATACACAATTTTGTCTTGCAAAACAAGCGGTTCTAGTTTATAATAAGTCATAGATTAAAATTTTTGCGCGCATAGTGCGTGCGAGGAGTGTTATATGATTTTGGTTACGGGCGGAGCGGGCTATATCGGCTCGCATTGCGTAAGAGAACTCAAAGAGCGCAATATGGACGTCGTGGTATACGACAATCTTTCTACGGGACATATCGAATCCGTGCCCCAAGGCGTGCCTTTCGTCAAGGGCGACATCTTTGATGTCGAGTTGTTGAAATCCACTTTTGAAAAATATCACGTGGATTCCGTTATTCACTTTGCGGCGTTCTCGCTGGTCGGTGAGAGTATGTCCAATCCCGCCAAGTATTATCACAACAACGTGGCGGGCACGCTTGCACTTTTGGACGCTATGATTGCTCGCGACGTAAAATACCTCGTGTTTTCGTCTTCGGCGGCAACGTACGGAGATTGCGGTGACGGTCTCATCACGGAAGAGAGCCCGCAACACCCGACGAGCGTTTACGGTCAAACCAAGCTTATGATGGAGCAATTTATGCAAGACTACGACAAGGCGTACGGTCTCAAATACGTGGCGTTGCGTTATTTCAACGCGGCGGGCGCGCACAAGAGCGGTGAGATAGGCGAGGCGCACAATCCCGAGTCGCACCTTATCCCGATAATCTTGCAAGTTGCCAACCACACTCGCGATTATATCGGCATTTTCGGTGAAGATTATCCCACGCCTGACGGAACTTGCGTGAGAGACTATATCCACATCACCGACCTTGCGGACGCACATATCCGCGCGCTCGATTATCTCAAACACGGCGGAAAATCCACCTATTACAACCTCGGCAACGGCAACGGTTTTTCCGTGAAAGAAGTCATCGATATGACGGAAAAAGTGACGGGAATAACCATTCCGCGCAAGATCGAAGGACGTCGTCCCGGTGATCCCGCAACGCTCGTCGCTTCGAGCGAGAAGATCAAACGCGAACTCGGTTGGAAGCCTCAATACGACAGCCTCGAAAGCATTATTTCGTCGGCGTGGAAGTGGCATTCGACGCATCCGCACGGATACCAAAAGTGAGCTCTGATCGTATTATCGCAAAGTATATGTGACGATTTCGTCGCATAAGGTGGTAAAAACGAAACGATGGGGGACTATTTATGAAAGTTAGAAAAGCCGTTATACCTTGCGCCGGTTTCGGGACGAGATTTTTGCCCGTCACCAAAGTGCTTGCCAAAGAACTTTTGCCCATAGTGGATACGCCCGCTTTGACGTATATCGTCGACGAGGCGGTGAAGAGCGGTATAGAAGAGATTATGATCGTCATATCCCCTCAAAAAGAGGATATAAGACGCCTTTTCGAGCCAAATCAACCGCTCAACGCAAGACTGAAAGAGGTGGGAGACGAGTATTCCTATTCGCTTGCCAACAAAGAGGTGGGCGCGAAGGTTAGTTTCGTGGTGCAAGAGAAGATGGACGGCAACGCCAACGCCATATATCTTTGCAAAGAATTTGCAAACGGAGAGCCTTTTGCGGTGCTTTTCGGTGACGACGTTATGTACACGGCGGAGGGCGTTTTGCCGGTCACCAAGCAACTTATCGACGCGTACGAAAAGACGGGCGGAGCAATCGTGGGGTGCCAACACACGAGCGAGGAAGTTGCGCGTCGTTGCGGAGTTATGATTGCCGAGGAGCAAGTAGACGAGAGAATAACCAAGATAAGCGGAATTATCGAAAAACCGACGGGTGAAATGCCCGGTAATCTCGTATCTCTCGGACGTTTCGTGCTTCCGAGCGATATATTCGACGTAATAGAGCGCACACCGAAGACCAACGGTGAGGCGTACCTTACGGACGCAATAAGTATCCTTGCCAAGGAAAAGAGCGCGTACTCTTGCATTTTTGACGCAAGACGCTACGATATCGGCAACAAGGAAGGATATTTGGAAGCGACGATTGAATTTGCGCTCCGTGACGAGAAACTCAAAAACAACTTCAAAAAGTATATAGAAACTATCAAATAAAACTTCAAAATCGAGCGTCGAGACGGTGTTTTTTTGATTGAATTTACAGAGTTAGATGTTCGATTTGGTGCGGATATGCAAAGGACGTGCGATATATGCGGTGAAAGCGAGGCAACTCTTTTCGACCGCGTGATTGAGAATAACAAAAGCGTTGAATACGCCTATTGCGAGGCGTGCTATACGCGCGCACTCAAAGCCGGCAAAAATCCGCACGAAGAGGCGCAAAAGAGGCTTGCGAGACGTGGCAAAGAGTGCAAATTTTGCGGTTGCGAGGTCGAAGAATTTCAAAAGACTTTTTTATTCGGTTGCGCGCACTGCTACGAGCAAATGCGCGGTATTGCCGTCGATAGCGCACTCAAAGCACAACATATATCTCAAAGCGATTTGCACGGCGCTATCCCTCTCGTTCACGTACATAGTACGTGCGATTTGGACGGCTCGCTGTTTGAAAGCAAAAAGGGTGATTGCGACGGTACGCAATATCTCAAAAGCGCAAACGAGTGCAGTATAGGTGAACTTCTCCAAAACAACGTAATTTCGTCGAGAATACGCCTTGCAAGAAATATAAAAGGGCTTGAATTTCCATCTCATATCAAAGTTACCGACCAACGTTGCGTGGACCTCATGAATTCGGCGTATTTTGCGTCGCAAGGCATATTCAACGCAAGGCTTTTGCCTATGTCGAGGCTCACAAAAGAGCAGAAAAAAGCACTTATCGAAAGACATATCATATCGATCAATCTTGCCAACAACGACAAAAACGGCGCGGTCATAGTGGAAGGGGACAAGAAGTACGGCGGAATTTCCATTATGGTCAACGAAGAAGACCATATACGAGAGCAATGCGTGGTGGACGGATTTAACCTTGCGGGCGCGTTTGAAAGATTGCACCGCTACGACGTCAATCTCATAAAGAGCGTGCCTATTGCCTACGACGAACAGTTGGGCTTTTTGACGGCGTGTCCCACCAATCTCGGCACGGGTATGCGCGCTTCGGTAATGCTGTTTTTGCCCGCGCTCAAAAGGGCGGGTGCAATCGAGGACGCACTCAAAACCTTCAAGACGGAATTCGGCTTGACCATAAGAGGCGTTTTCGGCGAGGGAAGCGAGGCGGCGTACGATATGTATCAAGTGTCCAATTCGCGTACGCTCGGAGTCAGCGAAGAGAGTATAATCGGGCAAGTGGAACAAGCGGCCGTAAGAATGTGTTATTGCGAAAGAGTCGCGCTCGAAAGGCTTGTGAGAGACAAGCAAACGGAACTTTTGGACGGAATATCCAGAAGTTATGCCGTGCTTAAAAGCGCGTACGCTCTCACTTCAAAGGAACTTATGAAACTACTTGTCGACGTAAAACTCGGCGTAATACTGGGCATTTTGCCCATAAAAAACACACGAAAACTCGACGAAACGATATGGTCTTGCACCTCGTCGTCGTTGAGTATTATTACTGGCGGAAATTCCGACGAAGAGCGCGATAAAATGCGCGCGCAAATCGTGAGGAAGATTCTCGCGGAGGACAAATGATAAACTATTCGGATAACGCCCGCGCCGTACTGAATACGGCGGGTGAACTTGCCGTTCGCACAGGCGGACTTATTTGCACCGAACATTTGTTGTACGGTCTTTTGAGCGTTGACGGAAGCGCAAAACGCATACTCAATCAATATGGATTGTACGAAGACGACGTTTTGAAGATATTCTCGCCTATGCCCCTTCGCCCGCGCGTGGAAATGTCGGCAAGAGCGGGCAGAGCGGTGCAAAACGCAAGAGACGTCGCAACGAGACTCGGCTCGTCGTGCGTGGGTACGGAGCATATTTTGTACACCGTGCTTGACGAAACGTCGTCGGTGGCGGCGGAAGTGCTTCGCGACAGCGGTATAGACACGGAGAGCTTGCAAAGATTGGTGTACAACGCCATAATTGCAAACGGCGGCGGTCGTCCCACGATGTGCGTTGCAAACGGCGCGCAAGATAAAGTAAACGATATTTTGAGCGGTTACGTTTCGCAATACTACGGTGACGACGAGGCGGAAAAGCACGTCGCAGTCGAGCCTCAAAAGGAAGAAAAAGACGATTTCGACTTGTCCAAATACGGCACGGATTTGACGAAAAAGGCAAGGGACGGCAATCTCGATCCCGTCATCGGCAGAGGCAAGGAAACGGAAAGAGTTATCCAAGTGCTTTGCCGTAGAACCAAGAACAATCCCGTGCTTATCGGTGAACCGGGCGTTGGCAAAAGTGCTGTCGTGGACGGACTTGCGCAAGCAATCGTATCGGGAGACGTGCCCGACGCGTTGCGCGGAAAGACTGTGTTTTCGCTCGATTTGACGTCGTTGGTTGCGGGCACGAGATATAGAGGAGACTTTGAAGAAAGATTGAAAGAAACCCTCAACGGTATAAAACGCAGAGGGGATATTTTGCTTTTTATAGACGAAATTCACACCATTTTGAAAGCGGGCGCAAGCGAGGGCGGATTGGATATCGCAAATATTCTCAAACCAATGCTTGCGAGGGGCGAATTGCAGACGATAGGCGCAACCACGCTTGAAGAATATCGCAAGCAATTTGAACAAGACAGTGCGTTAGAACGCCGTTTTCAACCCGTTTTGGTGGAAGAACCGAGCGTGAGCGACACGATAGAAATTTTGCAGGGGTTGAAGCCCAAATACGAGGCGCACCACGGCGTCGTTATCACGGACGAAGCAATATCGTCGGCTGCGATTTTGTCGGATAGATACGTTGCGGACAGATTTTTGCCGGACAAGGCTATCGATCTTATCGACGAGGCGGCATCGAGAAAGAAAATTTTCAATTTTACCACACCGCAAGAAATACGCGATTTGGAGGGGAAAATCAAGCAAGCCGACCTCGATTTGAGTGAGGCAAAGCGCAGAGACAACTTCGAGCTTTGCGCCAAATATAAGGCACTTCGCGACGATTATATAGAAAAGCGCGAAAAAGCCGAGATCGAATGGAAGGAAAAATGCGCCTCTATGACGTTGTCCATAGGTGAGGACGAGATTGCCGAAGTCGTGGGCAATTGGACGGGTATTCCCGTGAGCAAAATCACGCAAGGGGAGAGCGAAAAACTGGTAAATCTCGAAAAAGTTTTGCAATCGAGAGTCATCGGTCAAGACGAAGCGTGCTTGGCGGTGGCAAGGGCAATCAAGCGTGCGAGAGCGGGACTTAAAGACCCCAAACGCCCAATCGGTTCATTTATATTCCTCGGCCCGACGGGCGTTGGTAAAACGGAACTTGCAAAGGCACTTGCGGGTGCGCTTTTCGGTGACGAAGACTTGCTTATCCGCGTGGATATGAGCGAGTATATGGAAAAGGACAGCGTGTCTCGACTTATAGGCTCTGCCCCCGGTTTGGTAGGGTTTGAAGAGGGCGGACAACTCACGGAAAAAGTGCGTAGAAAGCCCTATTCAGTGGTGCTTTTCGACGAAATCGAGAAGGGACACCCCGATATTTTCAACATATTGCTTCAAATTCTCGAAGACGGTATACTCACGGACAGCCACGGTCGCACGGTGAGCTTCAAAAACACGGTGGTTATCCTCACGTCCAATATCGGTGCGAAAGAGGCGTCAGAGCCTCGTCACACCCTCGGTTTTGCAAGCGCGCAAGCCACGGAAAACGAGACGGAGCGAAATAGAGAAAGACATATCCAAGCCCTCAAAGGCGCAATGAAACCCGAGATTATCAACCGTATAGACGAAATCGTCGTGTTCAAGAAATTGGACAAGGAAAACATCGTTAGAATCGCGAATTTGATGTTCTCGTCGCTTGCAAAACGCCTTGAAGAAAGAGGCGTAAGCGTAGAGATTACGGACAAAGCAAAGGATTATATTGCAAACGTTGGTTACGACGCAGAGTACGGCGCAAGACCGCTTCGTCGCACCATACAACGCCTCGTCGAGGACAAGCTCAGCGAAAACCTTATACGCGGTGAAATAGGCGCAAACGACAAAGTGAAAATCGATTGCGACGGCGATACGCTCACTTTTGCTAAACTGTAAAAACGGGTGCAAAATTAACTCAAAAAGTGCAAAAAAATGCGCAAAAATTATGTTAATTTCGGGGCTGAATTATGTCATTTTTGCAAACCAAAATATCATAAAAGAGTGCAAAATATCATAATCCCGACATTTTATGTTTAAGGAGTGATATTGCGGCGTTGCCGCAGTGATATTCTCGCAAAGCGAGAGTGATATTTTTGGCTGTGCCAAAAGTGATATTCGCACGGTGTGCGAGTTGAGGAATATTCGATATGCGCCTTCGGCTGGATTGCCACGTCGCAACGTTCGTTACTCCTCGCAATGACAAAAGGAGAATTGGAAGATTTGCGGACGTGAGAAAAATTGGGGATAAAATCAAAGCAAAAATGCGTTTTGCTATTGAATAATAAAAATATATTTGCTATAATGCATATATAAAGAACTTTTAGGAGGTTACTTTATGAGAATCGAAATTTTTGGCAAGAACTACAACCCAAGTGATTCACTCAAGGCAATCACCGAGAAAAAGTGCGCAAAGCTCGAAAGACGTTTTGCAGACGAGGACACGGAAGTCAAGTTTACCGTAACTTACGAGAACGGTGACTACACCACTGATATGGTGGTTACCGACAAAGGCTTGACTTATCGCGCACAAGCAGTGTCCGGCTCTCCGTTCGACAACGTGGACGAGGTTATCCCCAGACTCCTCGGACAAATGAGAAAGCAAAAGGACATTTGGGACAAAGACAAGAAAGGCACGCCCAACGTTTACGACGAAAGCGAAGAAGTGTAATAAAGTTACGCCCGCATTTTGCGGGTGAAGAATAAAAGGACGTACCCTTGTTTATAGAGGGCGAAAAGAGTAAATGAAAGTCGGAATATCGACAGCAACGTTTTTTACAAAGGAATTGACCGAGAACTCGTTCTCGGTCATTCAACGCTGTGGAGGGGACACCGCCGAGGTGTTCCTTACCACTTTTTGTGAGTACGAAAGCGATTTCGGACGCCTTTTGGCAGAGAGAAAGGGCAGTCTCGATATCTATTCGGTGCACTCGCTCAACACCGAGTTTGAACCGCAACTTTTCAATATCGCACCGCGCACTTACGAGGACGCGGAAAAGATATTCCGCAAAGTGCTTACCGTCGGCAACACGATAGGCGCAAAGGCGTACACCTTCCACGGACAACCGAGGCTCAAACGCAATCAGTATTTCGACCCCGTTTTCGTTGGAAAACGTATGGCAAAACTCGGTGATATCGCAAGCGAATACGGCATAAAACTATGCCTTGAAAACGTGCATTGGGCGACTTTCAACACGCCCGATTTTTATGAAAAAATGCGCTCGTACGCTCCAAACGTCGGCACTGTGCTCGACGTAAAGCAAGCAAGACAATCGGGCTACGATTGGCGCGAATATCTTGCGGTTATGGGGAATAGCCTCAAAAACGTGCATTTGAGCGACGTCAAAGACGGTGAGATTACGATGGTGGGAAAAGGTGAATTTCCGTTTGACGAGCTTATCGCAAGGCTCAAAGACGGTGGATACGACGGACCGCTCATCATCGAACAATACGCAAAAAATTACGACTCTTACGACGAAGTGGCGGAGTCGGTGAAATATTTGAAAAATCTTTTGGAGGCATAAGTATTATGCAATTGAAGTTTGACTTTAACAATATGATGCAATCGTCCATAGGCGAGCAAGGCATCACCGAAAAAGAGATAGAAAGCGTTCTCGACAAGGCGCAAGACAGTTACGCTTACTTCGAGAAAAATCGCGGAACGGGCTGGATGGGTTGGTCGGAACTTCCGTACAATCAAGAAGATGTCGTGCGCGACATCATTTATACGGCGGCGGAAGTGCGCGCGCATTACGACAATTTCGTGGTGCTCGGCATCGGCGGAAGCGCACTCGGTCCTATGGCGGTGTTCAACGCGCTTTGCCATTTCAGATACAACGACCTCGACGCAAAGAAAAGGGGCGTGAAATTCTACGTGGAAGACAACGTAGACCCCGAAAGAATGTTGGCACTTCTTGACGTTATCGACGTTGAAAAGACTATGTTCAACGTCATCACCAAAAGCGGTGCGACGTCCGAGACTATGAGTCAATATCTCATCATCACGGATATCCTCAAAAAGAGATGCGGAGACGATTGGGCAAAGCATATCATCGCAACGACGTCTCAAAGCAAGGGCAACCTCATCAAACTTGCAAAGAAAGAGGGCTTCAAGACCTATTATATCCCCGACGGAGTGGGCGGTCGTTTCAGCGAACTTTGCCCCGTTGGACTTCTTCCGGCGGCGGTGCTCGGCATCGACATCATCGGACTTTTGCGCGGTGCGGCGGAGATGGACAAGGCGTGCAATTCCTCCAATCCGTACAAGAACCCCGCTTTGATGGCGGCAACGCTTCAATACATCGCAATGGAGCAAAAAGGCAAAAACATTTCGGTTATGATGCCGTATGCGGACAGCCTCAAACTCATTGCGGACTGGTATTGCCAACTTTGGGGCGAGAGCCTCGGTAAGGCCGTTGATTTTGACGGCAACGTCGTGCACAAGGGACAAACTCCCGTCAAGTCTTTGGGCGTCACCGACCAACACTCGCAAGTGCAACTTTACACCGAAGGTCCGTTTGACAAAGTGGTCACGTTTATCGGCGTAAAGAAGTATAGAGGAGACGTGGTTATCGCAAACGGCGCGGAAGAATTTGCAGACGTCAACTTCCTTTGCGGACACACGATGGGTGAGCTTATCAACACCGAAAGAGAAGCGACGGAGTACGCGCTCACTCGCTCCAAACATATGAACCGCACCATTATGCTTGACGAAGTCAACGCGGTGTCAATCGGTCAATTGCTTATGTTCTTCCAACTCGAAACGGCGTATTGCGGAAAGATGCTCAACATCGATACGTTCAATCAACCGGGCGTTGAAGAGGGCAAGAATGCAACGTACGCAATGTTTAACAGAGCTGGTTACGAAGCAAAGAAAGCGGAACTCGAAGCCGCTCCCAAGAAGAACGACAAATATATTATCTGATTATGCTTGAACTCGTCGGTGTCAGCAAGCAATATCTGTACGGCGCGAGGGTGCTCGGCTCGTTGGATATGAAAATAGAGGACGGCAAAATACTTGCCTTGCTCGGTGACGAATTGAGCGGAAAAACCACCTTTTTGAAGGTGGTTGCGTCCGTTACCGACTGCGAGGGTAAAGTGCTTTTTGACGGTGAACCTCTCGACAAAAAGCCCGACGACGTGATTATGGTGTTTGACGATTTGGCTATGTTTGAAAATCGTTCTTGCTACTATAATCTGGCGTACCCGCTTATTATCCGCGGATACGATAAGGATAAAATCAAGCAAATCGTCAACGATTGCGCCGAGAAAACGGGCGTGGTTGCCATACTTCACGACAAGGCAAAAAAGACTTCGCTCATAGACCTCAAAAGGCTTGCGATCGCAAGACTGTTTTCAAGACCCGCCAAAGTCATACTCGTCGACGATATAACGAGAGGACTTGATAAGGACGAGGCAAGAGAGCTTTGGAGCGAAGTCGCGCCAATCTTGCAAAATATGGCAAGAGAGGGCAAGATCGTGATATTTGCAACGCGCGATAAGGACGAGGCTCTTTCGATTGCCGACAAGATTGCCGTTATGCATTACGGGGAAGTGAAGCAAGTGGGTACGTACGAGCAAATACTTGCCAATCCCTCCAACGTGTGGGCGGTGCAAGCGTTTGATAGAGACTACCGCTTTGAAAAGGCGCACCTCGACCAAAAGGACGGCAAACTCGTTGCGACGACGCTTGACGACTACGATATCGACCTATCTCACATCGACGGCAAGATTGCCACGGGATATATCGGCAAAGACGTTTTCGTCGGTTGGGTAAGCGATTGCTACGACGTAAACGGAGATAGAAAAGAGAGCGTGCAAAACTCTATTCGCACGCAAAACGGATACGAATTGCGCGTAAAATCGGGCGTGGTGCACTGTAAGCAAAGGCTTGGCGAGGTTGGCACATTGCCAATCGATGGTTGCGCGAAAGTGTACGATTTTGCAAGCGAAAACAGCATTATAAAGGACGTTTTATGATAATATTGGGCATTGACCCCGGTCTTGCGACTATGGGGTACGGGGTGATAAACGCCGTCAAAGGCAACTATTCCGTAATAGATTACGGCGCTGTCATCACGCCCAAAGATTGCACTTTGCCTCAACGCCTCAAACAACTTGAAGAGGGCGTGCAAGAGCTTATCGAGACGTTCAAACCCGACAATATCGCTATCGAGGAACTGTTCTTTTCAAAGAACGTCACCACGGGTATTGCGGTGTCCGAGGCAAGAGGCGTGATTTTGCTCACGGCGATGAAGGGGCTCGGAGACGAGGTGTACGAATATACGCCAAACCAAATTAAGCAAGCGGTTACGGGTTACGGCGGTGCGGACAAAATGCAAATGCAACATATGGTGCAAGCACTGTTGCGCTTAAAGAGCGTTCCGCGTCCCGACGACGCTGCGGACGCCCTTGCAGTCGCTATATGCCACGCTCAAACGAGCAGAATGACGACAAGTTTTAAGGTGCAGTAAGTTTTTGCGCCGAATGCGAGCAAAAGTCGTCGCTGTGGCAAAGACAACTCACAAGTTCATTGTCTACTGCCACGTTAGCCTTATTGCTCTACTAACCGAGCAACCGATACACGCTATCAGTATGGCAAGGATAAAAACTCATACCACAGTTTCGCTATATCGATTGCTTGGTGTGTGCGGCTTGCGCCTAGATTCCCACGCTATCGCTCGGAATGACGAGAGGGTGGGACACCCACACCCCGAACGGAATATTCCGCAACTCGCACGAAGTGCGAATATCACTTGCCGTTAGGCAAATATCACTCTCGCAAAGCGAGAATATCACTGCACCTATGGTGCAAATATCACTTGCGTGCTTGCACGCAATAAAGGTGTAAAATGTACAATTACATTCAAGGTAAAATAGTAGATAAGACGCTTTCCACGATAGTGGTGGATAACAACGGCATCGGTTACGAAATCGGCGTGAGCGGAAATACGCTTATGGACGTCGATTTGGGTGAAATCGTCAAGATTTATACCTATCTTTACGTGAGAGAAGACGAGATGTCGCTTTACGGCTTTTCGCGCACGGACGAGAAAAGATTGTTTATGCGCCTTATCGAAATCAGCGGTATCGGTCCGAAGCTTGCAATGCAAATTCTCGGCGGTTACGACCTCAAAACGCTCACCGTGGCAATTGCAAGCGGTGACGTAAAGACGCTCACCAAAATCAAGGGACTCGGCAAAAAGACCGCGGAACTTATCGTGTTGAGCCTCCGTGAGCAAGTTGCGGACGATATAACCATATTCAACGACCACCAAGACGCACTTACGGGTGAAGACCTTGCGGACGTGGTGTTTGCGCTTGAAAGTCTCGGACTTTCCAAAACCGACGCGGTGCGTATGGCAACCGAGGCAAGCAAGAGAGTGCAAGGCACGGAAAATATTATCAGACATTGCTTACAAAGTCTAAACAAATGAAAATTAATAATTAATAATTATTAATTAATAATTGAGGGGGGGGGGACACCCGCACCCGAGCAAAAATAAATATGGAATATTCCACTTGTCATTCCGAGGGAACGAAGTGACCGTGGGAATCCAGCGTAGCGAAATGCGCCTTCGGCTTGATTGCCACGTCGCAACAATGTTGCTCCTCGCAATGACATATGGAGAAATGGAATATTCCATAAATAAAATAACGTCGAAAAATAATACCTAAAAGGTTAAAAATGATAAAATCGCAATTTACAAAAGAAAATCAAGACTTTGACGTCGACAATAGGGTGGTGAGTTCGCTCACTATCGACGAGGACGAGCAAGAAAACAGTCTCCGTCCCCACAGTATGACGGAATACGTCGGTCAAGAGAAGATAAAGAAAAATCTCGAAGTGTTTATCTCTGCCGCAAAAGCGAGAAACGACGCGCTCGACCACGTGTTGCTATACGGTCCTCCCGGTCTCGGTAAAACCACTCTTGCACACGTCATCGCAAGCGAACTCGGCTCGCAAATAAGAGTTACGAGCGGTCCCGCAATCGAAAAAGCGGCGGATCTTGCCGCACTTTTGACGAACCTTGAAAAAGGGGACGTGCTTTTCATCGACGAAATACACCGCCTCAACCGCAATATCGAAGAGGTGCTTTATCCCGCAATGGAAGACTTTTCGCTTGATTTGGTGACGGGGTCGGGTCCTATGGCAAGAAGCATAAGAATACCACTCAAACGCTTTACGCTTATCGGTGCGACTACGAGGGCGGGTATGCTTTCAAGTCCGTTGCGTGACCGTTTCGGTATGGCGTTGCGCCTTGAAATCTATTCCAACGACGAGCTTAAACAAATCGTTATGCGCTCGGCAAACATTTTGGGTATATCCATTGACGAGCAAGCGGCTCTCGAACTTGCCAAACGCTCGCGCGGAACTCCGCGTATCGCAAACAGACTTTTGAGACGCGTGCGCGACTTTGCGGAATACGAAAAACTTGACGGTATCAACCTCGATATCACCAAGAAAGCGTTGCGCCTTATGGACGTTGACGAGCTCGGTCTCGACGTCACCGACCGCACGGTTATCGAGGCAATTATAGACAAATTCGGCGGTGGCCCGGTGGGACTCGATACACTCTCGGCGGCAACGGGTGAAGAAGCGTCTACGATCGAAGACGTGGTTGAACCTTTCCTCATTCAACTCGGTTTCATATCTCGTACACCGAGGGGAAGAGTGTGCACCAAAAACGCGTACGAACATCTCGGCAGACCTTATACCGAAGCGTAAAAGCACTTTATATATCAAAAAACAACGGATAAAACATCGATTATGCAACAAAACCAAACTATATCGACCACTCTTACGACGCACGATTTTTATTATCATTTGCCCGAAGAGTTGATTGCTCAAACGCCTATCGACCCTCGCGATCATTCGAGATTGCTCGTCTATAACAGAGAGACGGACACGATTGAGCATAAACATTTTTACGACTTGCCGTCCTATCTCAAAAAGGGCGACTTGCTCGTTATCAACAACACGAGAGTTATTCCCGCGCGTATTTTCGGTCATATCGAAAATCACGAAAGCGTGCTCGAAGTCTTGCTCTTAAAACGCAAAGACTACACGCATTGGGAAACCATTATGAAACCCGCCCGCAAGGCGCGCCTCGGCTCGGTTATACATTTTTGCGACGAGTTGAGCGCGGTCGTTACGGAAGTGGGGGACTACGGCGCACGCACCATCGAGTTTAAGTTCGAGGGTGTGTTCGAGGATATTCTCGACAGAGTGGGTAATATGCCTCTTCCGCCGTATATCAAGGAAAAACTTGCCGATAAGGAAAGATATCAAACCGTATACAGCAAGATAGAAGGCTCGGCGGCTGCACCCACCGCGGGACTGCATTTTACGCCCGAACTTATGCAAAAAGTGCGCGATATTGGCGTGGATTTTGCCGAAGCGCTTTTGCATATAGGGCTCGGAACGTTCCGTCCCGTCAAAGAGGAGAATATCCTCGACCACGAGATGCACACCGAGTATTACGAAATCGACGAGGAAAACGCCGAGAAAATCAACTCCGCAATCAGAGAGGGAAGGCGCGTTATTTGCGTAGGCACTACGAGTGTGCGCACGCTTGAAACCGTTGCGGACGAAAACGGCTACGTAAGAGCGCAAAAAGGCGATACGAGCATATTTATCTATCCCGGGTACAAATTTAAGTGCGTAAAGGGGCTTATCACCAACTTCCACTTGCCAGAAAGCACGTTGATTATGCTCGTGTCTGCGTTCGTCGGCAGAGAAAAGACATTGGAAATATACAAAACGGCAGTCGACGAGAAATACAGATTTTTCTCGTTTGGCGACGCGTGTTTCTTTGAGTGAGCGCACTTATTAACGGTATGTGCTTATTCGAGGTGTGGAGGCGCAAGGCGCCGACCGCATCGAGCGCCAAGCTTGACGGACAGTACAAGCGACTGCGCCGTGTTGTTGCGTAGCTGGCGCACAAAGCGCAGTGGCATAATGAGGGAATTGTCCCTATCTATGCGCGTGCCGAGTGTGTCCCCCCCCGCGGAGCAGTTCCGTGGGGTCCCTCAAGCAGAGCGCAGAGGGGGAACGGAATAGGGGAAACACCGTGAGGAAGGGGGAAAGTTGCATTTTATAGTTGGTGGGAGAAATGCCGGCGTGTCCGGAAAGAGGGGGCATTGCATTAAAGATAACGAATACTCAATTGAAAATTGATGTCAACGATAATAATTTGAGGAACGAAAAATGAGATTTGAAGTTTTACACGAAGATAAAAAGACGGGTGCGAGAGTCGGAAAACTCTACACCGAACACGGGGTTATCGATACGCCGTGCTTTATGCCTGTTGGTACGAAAGCAACCGTAAAGGGACTTTCGCCCGAAGAAGTGCGTGCGACGGGTGCGCAAATTTTGCTGTCGAATACGTATCACTTGTATTTGCGCCCGGGGCACGAACTCATCGAAAAAGCGGGCGGTTTGCACAAGTTTATGAACTGGGACGGCGCGATACTGACGGACAGTGGCGGTTTTCAAGTTTTCTCGCTTTCGTCGCTTCGCAAAATCACCGATGATGGTGCGGAATTCAATAGTTTCATAGACGGAAGCAAGCACTTCTTTTCACCCGAAAAATCAATGGAAGTGCAAAAGGCTCTCGGAAGCGATATTGTTATGGCTTTTGACGAGTGCACGCCTCCCGATATCACGCACGACAAAGCGCGCGACGCTATGGAACGCACGCTAAAATGGTTGGATAGATGTTCGAAAGTGGAGCTCAAACCGCACCAAACGCTTTTCCCGATAGTGCAAGGAAATATTTTCCCCGACCTTCGCAAAGAGAGTGCCGAGCGCACCGTGCCTTACGCCAAATGCGGTATCGCAATCGGCGGTTTGAGCGTGGGTGAAAGCGCGGAAAAAATGTACGAAATGCTCGACGTTTTGCAGCCCATTTTGCCAAAAGATCAACCGCATTATCTTATGGGCGTGGGTACTGCGGACTACTTCGTCGAAGGCGTCGCAAGGGGAGTGGATATGTTCGACTGCGTGCTTCCCACGCGTATCGCTCGCAACGGCACGGCTATGGTCAAGGAAGGATTTTTGACAATCCGCAACGCTCCGTATGCAGAGGACTTTACGCCTATCGATCCCGATTGCGACTGCTACGCTTGCAAGAACTACACCAGAGCGTATATCCGCCACCTCATCAAGAGCGACGAGATTATGGGCGGAAGATTGCTTTCTATCCACAATATCCGCTTCCTCGAAAGGCTTGCGGCGGATATACGTCAAGCGATTATGGAAGATAGATTTGACGAATTCCGCAAGGAGTTTATGGCGAACTACAAGGGATAAAATCGTCTTATAGACAAAAAATTGCTTAAATCGAATTTAATATTTGGACAAAATCGGTGATTTTTGTTGCAAATCTATCGTTCATCGTGTATGATTTAAGCACATAAATTCAATTATAAATCGCCTCTTTGGCGAATAAGGAGTAAAAATGTTCGTTTCTACACTTGCGGCTTTGCCGGCTTGGTCTATGTACGTCATCATCGGCGTTGTCTTCGTCGTAATGATCGTTCTCACGGTCGTTCCTCAAAAGAAACGTCAAAAAGAGCAACAAAATATGCTCAACAATCTTGCAGTCGGCACGAAGCTTATGACGGTCGGCGGTATCGTCGGTAAAATCACCCAAGTGAACGCTGACAACACCCTCATCGTCAACGTCGGCACGGAAAACAATCCCACTCTCATCGTTATCGACAAGAAAGCGGTCGGTTACGTTCTTGAAAAAGTCGACGCTCCCCAAGCTCCCGCAGCACCCGCAACGGAAGAGAAGAAGGAAGAAACCGTTGAGTGCGACAACAATTGTGACGCTTGCGACGCAAAAGCAGACTGCGACAAAGCAGAAAACTTCGAGCCCGCAACCGAAGCAACCGATTGTGACAACAACTGCGATGCTTGCGATGCAAAAGCAGATTGCGACAAAGCTGATAAAGAATAATTTGATTTAACGCACAATAAAAAGCACTTGCGATTTGCAAGTGCTTTTTTATGTTTTGAATAGTGATATTTGCCTACGGCAAGTGTTATTCTCGCGTAGCGAGAGTGATATTTTTTGCTTGCGCAAAAAGTGATATTGCGCCGTAGGCGCAGTTGTGGAGAATTTGTATTCGCTACGCTGGATTCCCACGGTCACTTCGTTCCCTCGTTATGCCACTGCGCTTTGTGCGCCAGCTACGCAACAACACGGCGCAGTCGCTTGTACTAATCGTCAAGCTCGGCACTTATCTGCTCGTCGCCTTGCGACTCGAAGCTTCGAATAAACACATTCCGTTAATAAGTGCGCTCCGAATTGGCACATATCGTGTATAAGTAGTCTTCGATTGAGTTTTCGTTTAGGTGTGGGCAAAGCCCACCCGCAATTATTAATTATTAATTATTAATTATTAGTTTTTCCTCTCACTTTTTCTGCCTTTTATATTTACGGTGATTATTCCGCTGATTGCGCCGGCAAGGGGGAGGGTGATGAGGTCTATCCAGCTAAATTTGACGTCTTTGAAACCGTTGAGGGCGGAGAAAATCAAAAACGTGAGAAGCATATAGACAAGGCCACAAATCGCGCCTTTGAGCAAGCCGTTTTGCGCTTGCTTGAAGCCTATGAGCACTCCGACTAATACCGATACGATTTTGATTGCGATATTGACGGGCATAATGACTTTGTTTTCCACTGACGCAAAGCGTATGATAACGGCAAAAATCAGCACCAAGCCGAGAGAGATAAGGGTTGCAAACAATACTGCTTTGAGGACGTCAACGACGTCGTTTTTGATGAGTTTTGCTTTTTCCATACCAAAAAATATGACGCGTCGCGTTGCGATATGATAGACAAGTGTCGTTTTTGGGGATAATTTTGCAAAAATACTGTTAAAAATTTATATAATCAAACGTAATTTCTTGACTTAAACTATCTCATTGTTTATAATACTTATGTTTTACTATATGGAGGAATATTCCTGTGAACAAAAAGAAATCGATAGTCGTCTTGTGCATAGTGAGTATATTCATAATTCTTATGACAGTGTTTGCCGTCGTGGACTTTCCTATTGCAAACACCGTTTATGATTATACCGGCTATGTGAAGACAATCAAACTCGGCCTCGATATGTCGGGCGGTGTGTCGGCAGTTTTCAACGTTGAAAACGACAACTACGGCGACCTCGACACTCGTATCAGTGGCACAGTAAGTTCTTTGCAAAGTTTGCTCGTATCCAAGGGCTATACGGAAGCAACCGTTACCAAGGGCACGAACAGCAACGGCGGAAACACAATCCGCGTTGAAATCCCCGACGTTGACGATCCCGAAAAAGTTCTCGAACTCATCGGCCGTCCGCAATCGTTGTATTTCACACTCGAAGACCTCGGTGACGAGGCTGCCGAGAGCGAGCTTTACGAGAAAGCGTTCATAAGAGGACGCGAAGACCTCGAAAGTGCGTACGTGACGACCTCCGACAGCAGTACGAGCTACGCAATCGGACTCAAATTCAACGAATCGGGTACGAAAAAGTTCTCTGATACCACGACGAATAACGTAGGCAAATCCACGTATATTTACGTCGGCGGAAGAAAGATAATGTCTCCGACGATCAACAGCGCGATCACCAACGGTCAAGCAATCATCACCGGCAACTACGATTATCAATCCGCTTACGACTTTGCAACTCAATTGCAATCGGGTACGTTCGGCGTTACGCTTCAAATCTCGGAAGTGAGAAACATCTCCGCAACGCTCGGTGAGAACTCCATTAGAATCGCACTCATCGCGGGTGCAATCGGCGTGGCACTCATCTTCGTGTTTATGGCTGTGGTTTATCGCGGTCTCGGTCTTGCGGCTGACCTTTCGCTCTGCATCTACATCGTGCTCTTGCTTTGGTTCTGCGCAGTGTTGCCGTGGGTACAACTCACGCTCCCCGGTATCGCGGGTATCTTGCTCTCAATCGGTATGGCAGTCGACGCCAACGTAATTATCTTCGAGAGGGTGAAGGACGAATACAAGCACTCTTCAAAGCCCATCGGCACTTGCATCAAGATCGGTTTCAAACGCTCCGCGGCTGCAATCATCGACGGTCAAGTTACGACGCTCATCGGCGCAATCGTGCTTTGGATACTCGGCTCTTCCTCAATCGTCGGCTTCGCAGTGACGTTGTTCATAGGTATCGTGCTCTCACTCTTCGCATCGTTGGTGTGCACGAGACTTATCCTCAAAGCGTTTATCCCGCTCAACAGCACAAGCGAAAAGTTCTACGGACTTAAACGCGTCAAAGAAGAAGACGAAGCGGTCAATACCGTTTCTACACAAACTGCAAAGGAGGAGGCGTAATTATGAAAAAGTCAAACTTCCGCAATCTTTGCAACAATTACAGCGTCTGCAAAAACGGCAAATACGCGGCAATTCTTCCCGTCGTTATCGTGCTTGTGGCGGTTATTATGATCGTCGCACTCGGTACGAGACCGGGTAGCAGTTACTCCGACGCAGTCGGTATCGGTATCGACTTCGAGGGTGGTACTATCCTCACCGTTACGCTTGGTCAAGACGCGAAAGACAACTACGACACCAATCGCGACGCTATCATCAAAGCGATCCAAGACGTTGAATACAAGGGCGTAAAAGTCGTCGTCAGCTACTCGCAATTGCAAGAAGCAAACGACGTAAATAAAACCGCTATCGTGTTCAGATACAAAAACGTCCTCGACAACGACGCAGACATTGCGGCTATGAACGAAGCAATCAGAGACGCAGTCGATAAGAACGCTTTCCCCAATATCAACCTCGCAGATAAGATCACTTATCAATCTATCGGTGCAACCGCGGCAAGCGACTTGCTCTCCAAAGCGGGTATCGCACTTGCTGTTTCGCTTGCTCTCATCCTTATCTACATTATGATAAGATTCACCTTGATGAGCGCGTTTGCGGCAATCATCGCACTCGTACACGATATCGTGATAATGTTTGCTCTCACCGTCATTTGCAGAGTGCAAATCAACAGCTCCTACGTCGCTGCTATGATTACGATCGTTGCTTACTCAATCAACAACACGATCATCATCTTCGACCGTTGCCGTGAAATGATCAAGCCTCTCAAAGGCCAAAAGAACATCGACTACAAGGGTATCGGCGACCAAGCGGTTCGCGCTTCCTTGACTCGTACGATTTTCTCGACTTTGACGACGATGGTTACCGTTATATTCCTTGCAATTCTCGGTAGCGAATCCATCAGAGAGTTCTGCGTGCCTATCATTCTCGGTTTGATGGCAGGTTTGTATTCGGCATTGACTATCGCAACTCCGTTGTGGGCGGCAATGAGCATCTCCTTTGACAAGACCAAAGAGAAATATGCAAAACGCCACAACGTATCTTACGACAAAAAGGACGACGAAGACGTGGTTGACGCAACCGTCGTGAAAGACGACGAGGCAACTCCCGTCCAAGTCAAACAAGCCGGTGCACAAAAACAAAAAGCAAACACGGTTTACAAATATTCCAAGAAGAACACGACCTTCAAGAAAAAGAAATAATTAAAGAAAAACGTTTGCGCCCTCACAAAACGTGAGGGCGTCGTTTTATGTCTATATGCAATATACCGTAAAAACTCAAAATTTTGAATTGTCCGCCTCGCAAACGGCACTTGCGAAAAAGCTCGGGATATCCCGAGAGTTTTTGCGTTTGCTTTTGGGTAGGGGAATGAAGGAGAACGAGATTTTTGCGTTTTTGCATCCGTCTATCGACGATTTGTCCTCACCGTTTGAAATCGACGGTATGAGGGAAGCCGCCGAGCGCATAAAAAAGGCAATCGCAAATAAGGAAAAAGTGCTTATTTACGGTGACTACGACTGCGACGGCATTTGCGCGATATCAACTCTTATGTTGTACTTGCGCGACAAACTCGACGTTTTCTATTTTATCCCCGACCGCAACAAGGACGGCTACGGCATAAGCGTGGACGCGTTGAAGAGAATTCTTGCCAATCACTCGCCGAGCCTCGTTATCACCGTAGATACGGGCATTACGGCGGTTGAAGAGGTGGAATATCTCAAATCTGTCGGAATAGACACCATCGTCACCGACCACCACGAACCGCAAGAGAAAATTCCCGATTGCATAGTGGTAGACCCCAAAGTCGCACGCAAAGGCTTTTTCGATTTGTGCGGTGCGGGCGTTGCTCTCAAACTCGTCGAAGCGTTGAGCAATAGGCAAGAGGCGTGCAAATACCTCGATATCGTGTCCATTGCCACCATTGCGGACGTCGTTCCGCTCGTGGGGGACAATAGAATAATTGCCTACTACGGACTCAAACAAATCACTACGTCCCCGAGAAAGGGCGTCAAAATGCTTCTCAATCAAGAGACGGTGTCGTCGCAAGACGTTATGTTCCGCCTTGCACCGAGAATGAATGCCGCGGGCAGACTCAATTCCGCAATGAAAGTGGTGGGCTTGTTCCTCGAAAACGATTATTTCCTTTTGAGAACGCTCACGGAGGAACTTGCAAGGGACAACTCTGCGCGCCAACAATTGTGTGAAGAGGCGGTGGAGTCGGCAAAGCAAATGCTCAAAGGCGCGGACTTTGAGAATATGGGCATTATCGCGCTTTACAGCGACAAGTGGGAGCCCGGTATATTAGGTATCGCGTGCGCGCGACTGGTTGAGGAATTCAAACGTCCCGCAGTGCTCTTTGCAAAGAACGGGGAAGAGCTTCGAGGCTCTGCTCGTTCCGTGCCGTCGGTGAATATATTCGAGCTTTTCTGCTCGCTTTCCGAATACTTTACGGCGTTTGGCGGACACGCGCAAGCGGCGGGCGTCAGTATGAACGTGTCGGCGTTTGAGGACTTCAAACAAGACGCTAATAAGAAACTTTTGTCAGAGCATAAGGCGGAAGATTTCACTCACGTAGTCGAGTGTGAAATGCAACTGCCTATGGATATGAATTTCCTTTCCTTTGCAAAGGAATTGGAACTGTTAGAACCCACGGGTTATCAAAATCCAAAGCCCACATTCTTAATCGAGGCGCAAGGGCTTAAATTTGAAAGAATAGGCTTTTCGCAACACGTAAAATACTCGGGAAACAACATCGAATTGATGGGATTTTCCAAGTTTGCGCCGTGTCTTTTCCCCGTTACGGGCAAGACCAATTTTGAGGTTACGCTGGGCGTAAACGTATTCCAAAACAGAGAAAACGCGCAAGGAATTATTCAAACGCTTGAATTCGAAAACGTGTCCGTTACACCGCAAGAGAGCGAGTGTATGAACTTGCATCAACTTTCGTGCGAAGGCAACGCAACTTTGCAAAAAACGAACTTTAACGAACTTAAATCGTGGCTTAAAGAGCCGTTTGGTACGGTTGTGTTGTGTTTCTCGGAGGAAGAGTATAACGGAATTTGCAACGAGTGCGAGGAAGTGAAGTCGCTTCCCGTGCTTATAGCGACGCCTCGTTGTCTCAATCCCGAAAACTGCGTGGTCGTGTGTCCCGCCGAGTGCTACGATTTCTCTTTCTACAAGAGAATAGTGGTTGCGGGTAGTCCGCTTTGCGAGGGGTATCTTGCAAAACTACAAAAACAAGCGACGTGCTACGCCCTGGGTAACGTTACGCCAAAGCAATTGCGCATAACCGACGAGAAATTGAGAAATATCTACAAAGAGATATTCAACATCTCGGCAAGGGGCGGAAAGCAAGGCGGATATAGAAAGATGTATATTGCGGTGTGTTCGAGATACAAGGTCAAAGAAAGCGAATTTTACGTCGCTATGACTATTTTCGAGCAACTCGGACTGGTACAAATAAGCGATAGGGGTATAGTGACGGTGAGTAGGAAGAAATCAAACCTTCAAGACAGCGTCGTATATCGCAATCTCTTGCACGCCTAAAAAAAATCGGCGTGCTTTTTTGAGTTGCTATTGCAATGTTTTTTAAGATAAAGTATAATAATCTATTATAGGTAACACGGCAAGAGGAATTTATGGAAGACTTGCTCATAAAACTCAGAAAAACGTATCCGCTCAATTATGCGGAAATCAAAAAGGCGTACGACTTTGCCAAAGAGGCGCACAAGGGACAAAAAAGAAGTTCGGGTGAGGACTACTTTATTCATCCGTGCGCGGTGGTGGAGATACTGACGGATTACGGCTTTGACAGCTCAACGGTCATAGCCGCGTTTTTGCACGACGTTTTGGAGGATACGGAGGTAACTTACGAGCAGTTGCGAGACGAATTCGGAGACGAAATCGTCGAACTCGTCGAGGGTGTTACCAAACTCGACAAACTTCAATTTGTCAACAGAGAGGAGGCGCAGGCGGAAAACTTCCGCAAAATCTTCGTCGCAATGGCAAAAGATTTGAGGGTTATTATCATCAAACTTGCCGACAGACTGCACAATATGCGCTCGCTCCAATATTTACCGCCCGAAAAGCAACAGCGTATCGCAAAAGAGACTCTCGATATCTACGCACCGCTTGCGGGTAGACTCGGTATATCCTTCTTCAAGTGCGAACTGGAAGACTTGGCAATGAAATACCTTTATCCCGCGGAGTACAAGTACGTTGCCGAGAGCGTCAACAAAAAACGTAGCGAAAGACAGGGTTTTTTGGATAAGATTTGCAAGCAGATAGAGGAAAAACTCAAAGAAATGGGCATACACGGAGAAGTGAACGGCAGACCGAAGCACTTTTATTCCGTGTATAAAAAGATGCACAATCTTCACATCGATATAGACCAAATTTACGACCTTTTGGCAGTGCGTATCATCGTGGACACCGTAAAGGACTGCTACACTATGCTCGGTGAAATCCACACTATGTGGAAACCGCTCCCAGGTAGATTCAAAGACTACATCGCAATGCCCAAGGCAAACAACTATCAGTCGTTGCATACCACCGTCGTCACACCGTTCAACGAGACTTTCGAGATACAAATCCGCACGTACGAAATGCACAAAATCGCGGAATACGGCGTTGCGGCGCACTGGAAGTACAAAGAGGGTACGACGGGTAAGGATAGCGAACTCGACAGCAAAGTGCGTTGGCTTCGCGAGGTTATGGACGCTCAAAAGGATATAGACGGCGCAAAAGAGTTTATGGACGCCGTCAAAATCAACGTCTTTGACGACGAAGTGTTCGTATTCACTCCGAAGGGCGACGTATTCGATTTGCCGGTAGGGTCGACTCCGCTCGACTTGGCGTATAAAATTCACTCCGCAATAGGCAACAAGTGCATAGGCGCAAAAGTCAACAAGCGTATGGTGCCTTTGTCAACGAAGCTCGTAAACGGCGATATCGTCGAGATTTTGACGTCCAACGCTTCAAAAGGTCCTAGCCTCGACTGGCTTAAATACGTGCATACTGCGTCCGCTCGCTCCAAAATCCGCGCTTACTTCAAGAAAGAGAAGAAGGACGAGAATATCGCGCGCGGTAAGGAAATGCTCGAAAGAGAGGCAAAACGCAGAGGTTACGCGCTTGCCGATATCTTTACTCCCGACATTTTGAGCGGTATTTTGCAACGCCACGCAATGAGTTCGGAAGAAGACTTGTACGCAATGGTCGGTTACGGCGGTCTTACGACTAGCCAAGTCCTCACCAAGATAATCGAGGGCTTCAAAAAGGAAGACCACACCTCGCAAAACGCGCAACTTCCCGCAGTGCCGATACAAGAGCAAAAACCGCGCAAACACTCCAAGAGCGGTGTGCTTATCAACGGCAACGCCAACTTCACGGTGCGTATGGCGCAATGTTGCTCACCCGTCCCCGGTGACGAGATTATCGGATATATTTCGAGGGGTAGAGGCGTGTCCATTCACCGTAAGGATTGCCCCAACGTCAAGGGAATGGAAGAAGAGCGTCTTATTCAAGCGAGTTGGGACAGCGACGGTGAAGAGATGTTCAACGCAACGCTCATCATCACCGTTGAGAACAAGGACGGCGTAATCGCGTCTATCACGGCACTTATCGCAAACGCCAGATTGAATATCGTTGCCGCAAACGCAAGATTGGAAGATAAGACGGGACTCGGTGAATTTACCGTAACCGTGCAAATAAAACAAGGAAGCGTGCTCGAAGAGCTTGTAAAGAAAATACGCGCAATCGACGGCGTTATCGAGGTGCATAGATGAGCGATTTGAGATTTTTCCATCTATACACGGGCAAGCTCGGCACGAATACGTATATCGTCATCAACGGCAATCGTGGGTTCGTGGTCGACCCCGGCGGTGAAGCGGAGCAGATTGCGGAGATTTTTAAGGACGCAAAAGCCAAAATCGACGCTATATTGCTTACTCACGCGCACTTTGACCATATCGCGGGCGTCGCACCGCTTTTGAAAATCGTATGCACGGACGAAAACGGCGTATACGACGAAAGCAAAGTTCCCTCCGTGTTCTTGCATAAAGACGAGGCGGAAAAGATAAATTCCTACAAAAATATGGGCTTTTCCGTTGGTGTAAAGGTGGAAAAGTTCGTGCCCGACGTGCTCTTGCAAGGCGGTGAAACGCTGAAAATCGCGGGACTCGACGTCAAAGTTATTCACACCCCCGGACACGCAAAGGGAAGCGTGTGCTATATAGTGGGCAACAAGATTTTCGTTGGAGACACGATATTCTTCACATCGTACGGACGCACCGATTTTTACGACGGAAACGCAAAAGATATCAAAAATTCAATCGTCAACAAACTTTTTACTCTCAAAGGCAACTATACGCTTTTGACGGGGCACGGTGAGCCTACGACGCTTGATTTTGAAAGAAAAAACAACCCGATTATAGAGAAAAACGCTTATATACCCGTAGAATAAAACGATAATAATCAAATAGAATTAAGACGAAGTAACCGAAGCAGAAGCCAATGATTGATTTTCATATCGCAAACGAAGAATACCTAAACGATTTGATGGAACTCGTGCGCCCGTTCGAAAGTAGAACGGACGTTGATTTGAAACTCGACGTTGACTACGTTAGACAAAAAAACGCGATTAGAATATCGATTTATTCGGATTATTTTGAAAATTTTCAAAAGTGTTACACTTTCCCGATAAAGAGCAAGGACGAGCTTGAACGCAAGCGTAAAGAGAAGCGATTTTTGAAAATCGCTATATATCGCACGCTGTCTTTCCTTACGGGCGTAAATCTTCCGTACGGTTGCCTTACGGGCATAAGACCTACCAAGTTGTTTCTTGAAATTCAAAACGACTTCAAGGACTACGGAAAGAGCGCAAGGGAAGTGTTTATAGACGATTATAGCGTGAGCGAAGGCAAGGTCAATCTCGTTGAGAAAATCGTGAACGTGCAAGCACCTATACGCAACAAATCGAGCAAGGAATACGACGTTTTCGTGTTTATTCCGTTTTGTCCGACGAGATGCGCGTATTGCTCTTTCGTATCCCTCCCCATAGACAAGCAAAGAAAGCTCGTCGAGCCGTACGTCGAGTGTCTTATAAGAGAGCTCGAACAGACGAAAGAGCTGATTAGAAGCAAGAAATGGAAGATACGAGCGGTGTACGTCGGAGGCGGAACGCCTACGTCAATCGGCGCGGAAGCGTTGGATAGAGTTTTGGAGCATTGCCACTTCGACGCAAGGGAATTTACCGTCGAGGCGGGACGTCCCGATACCATTGACGAGGATATCGTTGCGGTTATGCAAAAGCACGGCGTAACGAGGGTGTCCGTCAATCCGCAGACCTTCAACGACAAGACTTTGGAGATTATCGGAAGACGCCACAAGAGCGCGCAAACGTACAACGCGTATATGCTTGTCAAGGACAAATTCGACGTAAATATGGACTTGATCGCGTGCCTTCCCGAAGAGACTTTCGAGGACTTCAAGCGTAGCGTGGATATTGCGGTTGCGCTCAATCCCGCCAATATTACCGTGCATACGCTTTATATGAAAAAGGGTTCTGCGCTCAAACAGGGCGGATACGACAACACGGACTTCGAGACGGCGTCGAAAATGGTGGATTACGCGTATTCTAAACTGACGGAATCGGGATACGAGCCATATTATATGTACCGCCAAAAATACACGAGCGGAAACCTCGAAAACGTCGGATACGCAAAGCCTAACAAGGCGTGTATTTACAACGTGGACATTATGGAAGAGGACACGTCCATAATCGCAAACGGCGCAAACGCCATATCCAAAAAGTGGAATAAAAAACTCAATCTCATCACGAGATGCGCAAATTATAAAGAACCGCTTGAATACGTCAAGCATATAGACGAGATGATGAAGCGTCAGCACGATTTTTGGCTTTGACGAAAATAAGATTTTCCGTTAAAGCGAAAAAATCACTCAAAAACGGTTTACTTTATTTTTTGTATATGTTAATATACACACGTACTTTCGACGAGGTTGCGACAATACTCCGAGTCGCTACTTGGTTGAAAGCGAATTATTTATCCAACGAAGGAGGCAAAAACAATGGATAAAACTACGAAACAAGAAATTATCGCAAAGTACGCTCGTACAGAGGGCGACACCGGTTCTCCGGAAGTTCAAATCGCACTTTTGACTGCACGTATCGCAGAGCTCACCGCTCACCTCAAAAATCACCCCAAAGATCACCACAGCCGTCGCGGTCTTCTTATGATGGTCGGCCACAGAAGAGGTCTTTTGGATTACCTTAAAAAGGTTGATATCGAAAGATACCGTGCAATCGTCAGCTCTCTCGGTTTGAGAAAGTAAAAATTTCGGGTGTGGTTTACGCACCCGTTTTTTTTGCGGAATTATCCGCACAATAAATAAAAAATAAAATGCCGAAAGGCAATATTCGGGAATGACGGAATTCCCAGAAGGAGAAATTTATGGAAAAAAGAATTTTCAAGACAACGGTAGGCGGCAGAGAAATGACCGTCGAAACAGGCGCATACTGCGGACAATCCAACGGTTCTTGCATCGTGCGTTGCGGTGATACGGTGGTTATGGTCAACGCAACGATGAGCAAAGCTCCGCGTGACGGTATGGACTTTTTCCCTTTGAGCGTTGACTACGAAGAGAAAATGTACGCAATCGGCAAAATCCCCGGCGGATTTAAGAAGAGAGAGGGCAGAGCAAGCGACAAGGCTATCCTCACGTCGCGTCTTATCGACCGCCCTATTCGTCCGCTTTTCCCCAAGGGACTTTATAACGACGTTACGGTTATCGCAACGGTTTTGTCGGTTGACACCAACATTCCGCCGGAAGTATTCGGTATGATCGGTTCGTCCGTCGCGCTTTCTATCAGTGATATACCTTGGGCAGGTCCTACGGGTTCTGTCGTAGTCGGTATGGTCGACGGTGAATACGTCATCAACCCCGACAGCGCACAACGTGCAAAATCTCGCCTCACCCTCAACCTCGCGGGTACGAAAGACGCAATTATGATGGTTGAAGCGGGCGCAGACGTGATCACCGAACAAGAAATGCTCGGCGCAATTATGTTCGGTCACGAAGAGATCAAGAAGATCGTCGCTTTCATCGAAGAGATCCAAAAAGAAGTAGGCAAACCCAAACAAGATATCGAACTCGAACATATCCCCGACGACATCAACGAGGCAGTGAGAGCTTACGCAAACGAGAAGATGGATTACGTCCTCGAAGCGTTTGACCGCTACGAGAGAGAGGAAAGAGAAGACGCTCTCAACGAAGACGTGCTTGCTCACTTTGCAGATCAATTCAACGACGAAGCAAAGAAGACCAAATTTATCCTCGACAGCCTCTATTATCTCAAAAAAGAGAAAGTCCGTGCAAAGATCTTGGACAACGGCGTACGCCCTGACGGAAGAAAACTTACCGAAATTCGTCCTATTTGGTGCGAAGTAGGTATGCTCCCGAGAGTCCACGGCAGTGCAGTCTTCACCAGAGGACAAACGCAAGCTTTGACCACTTGCACGCTCGGCACGATCAGCGAAGCTCAAAAGCTCGAAGGTCTTGACGACGACTACTACAAGAGATATATGCATCAATACAATATGCCAGGTTACTCCACCGGCGAAGCAAAAGCGCTCAAGAGTCCCGGCCGTCGTGAAATCGGTCACGGCGCACTTGCAGAACGCGCTCTCGAACCCGTTCTTCCCAGCGAGGACGAATTCCCGTACGCAATCCGCACGGTATCCGATATTTTGAGCTCCAACGGTTCAACCTCACAAGCGTCGGTATGCGGTAGCACGCTCGCACTTATGGACGCAGGCGTTCCTATCAAAGCACCCGTCGCAGGTATCGCAATGGGACTTATCAAGAACGAAGAGAGCCACAAAGTCGCAGTTCTTACGGATATCCAAGGTCTTGAAGACTTCCTCGGCGATATGGACTTCAAAGTCGCAGGTACTACCGAAGGTATCACCGCAATCCAAATGGATATCAAGATCAAGGGCATCGACGAGGAGATTCTCACTCGCGCTCTCGAACAAGCTCGTCTCGGCAGACTCGAAATCTTGGGCAAGATGCTCGCAACTCTTCCCGGACCGCGTGCCGAACTCAGCAAGTTCGCTCCCAAGATCGTGTCCTTCTCAATCGATCCAGATAAGATCCGCGACGTCATCGGCACGGGCGGTAAGACCATCAACAAGATCATCGAAGATACCGGCGTAAAAATCGATATCAACGACGAGGGTATGATCTTCATCGCATCAAGCGACGACGCAGCCATCAAGAAAGCGCGCACCATCATCGAGAACATCGTTCGCGACGTAGAGGTGGGTGACGTTTACGAAGGCAAAGTCACCAAGATTATGGAAAACGACAAAGGACAATTTGGCGCATCGGTCAACTTTGCACCCGGCAAAGACGGTATGATCCACATCTCCAAACTTTCCGACCAACGCGTCGAGAAGGTTACGGACGTAGTCAACGTCGGTGATATCGTTCTCGTCAAAGTTATTAAAATCGACGAGAAGCACCGTGTTGATCTTCGCCTCAAAGAAGTCATCGCCAAAGCGTAACGCATCCAAATAGCAAATAGCTTTGTCAAAGCCCTTTTGTCACTCGTCACGTACGCAAAAGTACGTTAGGCGAGCGCCAAAAGGGCTTTTTCGCGCTCTTTATCTATTTGGAATGTGTTACGACTTTGGCGATGTGAAAGCCTAAGCGCACTATTTAGCGAATAACTTCGTCAGAGCCACGCCTCGACAACTCATTTACGTTTAGTAAATTAGGGTTGCCGAGATCGTGGCTCTTTCTTGTTCTTCATCTAAATAGTGCGCTTAGGACTTCCGCAAGTAGTGGAAATATTAGAGCGCGTTATGCACTTGGCGATGCTGGTTTTGGAGAGAACTTCTTACGAAGTCTTTTTTTTAAGGAATCGGAATATTCCACAACTCGCACGAAGTGCGAATATCACTGTGACAAAGTCACAATATCACTTTTTGCGTAAGCAAAAAATATCACTTGCCAAAGGCAAATATCACTGCGCCTACGGCGCGATATCACTTTTGATATGTAGGAATATAAAGAAAAGTAATGCCTCGGCATTACTTTTCTATTACGTTGCTGACGATATCCACTTTGAGACTTTGAGATTTGAGGTGATAGAGGATACGAGGGAGGGCGGTGACGGTGGCGTCGGTGGGGTGCATAAGTATCAAATCTCCCGCTTTGACGTCTTTTATCGCTCGCTCGAATATGATATCGGCGTCTTTGTCCCGCCAGTCTATCGTGTCGCGCGTCCACATTATCACTTTGTAGTCGAGTTTTTTGCACGCCTCGAACATTTTGTTGCCGATACTTCCGCTCGGGGGTGCAAACAGTTTGCAGTTTTTATAATCGGGAAGAGAGGACAGTGCGGAGTCGATGAGTTTTTGCGTGACCAAAATTTCGTCCTCGTTTTGTTTGAGGTTGAGTTTTGCGTGGTCGCGGTGCATATAGCCGTGATTGCCTATTTCAAAGCCGTTTGCGCCGAGTTGGAGCAGTACGTCTTGATTTTTTGCCGCCCACACTCCGCCTACGAAAAAGGTGGTTTTATAGCCGTATTCGTCAAGAATTTCGGCTATTTTTTTGACGTTGTCGACGTTTTCGTACACGTTGAACATAAGCGATACGCTTCCCGAGTCTTGATTGCCTTCGTAAATGGCGTTATTTACCGTTTGCGAGGGGATTTGCTCGGGATAGGTTGCGACGAACGCTATGCCGAAGGTCAAAAGCAGAGTCGCAAGTATGACAAAATTTGCGCAAAAAGTGCGGAATCTCGTTTCGTTCATACCATAAAATATGATTGCGCGATTGAAACTATGTGATATAATAAAACGGTAAATCGCAAAAACTCGTTTGCGCCGCCGAAAAATAGGCGGATTTGCACAAAAAATCAAGGGGAAGCAACGGACGGCAAACGCCTCGTTGCAAGGATAGTAATTATGCAAAAAATGATAAATTTTCCAAGCGGACTTAAACTCGTGTTCGTGCCCAATACCGCGGTGCGTTCCGTTGCAATAGGCGTATTCGTGGGCGCGGGCGTCGTTAGGGAGACGCCGGATATCGCGGGTATATCTCACTTTATCGAACATATGGTGTTCAAGGGCACGAAAACGCGTTCGAGTTTCGATATAGTCAACGAAATCGATTCGATCGGAGCGCAAATCAACGCTTTTACCGCAAAAAGTTACACTTGCTTCCACACGGTGTCAATAGATACCAACGCCGACAAGTGCTCCGACGTGCTTTCGGATATGTACTTCAATCCCGCCTTCGACAAAGAGGAACTCGAAAAAGAGCGTAGGGTGGTTATAGAGGAAATCAACGAGAGTGAAGACACGCCCGACGATTTGTGCCTTGAAAGATTGCTTTGCAACTTCTTTAAGGGCAGTCAACTCGAAAAAGCGATATTAGGCACTAAAAAGACGCTCAAAGAGATGAACAGCGACACTTTGAGAGCCTATCACGACCGCTATTACGTGGCAAATAACACCGTCGTGTCCGTTGCGGGCAACCTCACCGAGGAAGAAGCGGTTGCGCTCGTAAACAAGCATTTCGAGAGCAAATTCACGAACGTTGCAAGCGAAAATATGGACTGCGACGTTGCCGTAAGACACGCTCACAGCACGTCCGTCAAGAAGAAAAAGGAAATCGAGCAAACGCATATTGCTTTTGCATTCCCGAGCTACGCCTACAACGACGAAAGGGGAGTTGCAATGCAACTTATGACCATAGTTTTCAGTATGGAAATGTCCTCTCGTCTCTTCCAAAGCGTGCGTGAAAAGCTTGGGCTTTGCTATACCGTATTCGGATATCCGTCCGCATACAAGAATAACGGCGCGTTTATAATCTACACCTCGACCAGCCCCGAAAACGCAGGAAAAGCGGTGAGAGCGATAAGAAAAGAGATAGATTTGTTGCTCGAAAAAGGTGTGAGCGAACAAGAACTCGAAAAGGGCAAACAACAACTCAAAACGTCCCTCGTTTTGGGACAAGAAAGCACTACGGCAATGATGCGCACGTTCGGCTCGCACGCGATTCAAACGGGTGAATTGTACGATTTCGACAAGCGCATTGCGCAAATAGACGCGACTACTTCAGAGGACGTTCTCAAAGCGTCGAGAGAAATTTTCGATTTTTCAAACGTGTGCGCAAGCATCGTCGCAAAAGAGGACGACGTGGATATTTTGTCGATTATGAAAAACGCAAAATAATGCGGTTAGATAACCGAAAAATCAATCATAATTATAAAAACGAGCGGTACGAAAACGCTCGTTTTTCGTTGTGAAAACGGAAGGTAAAATTTGTCTTTTGACAATTATTTATTTGAGAGATTGCACAATTGCTTGAAATCGCGCGCGATATGTGGTATAATCTCGATACTAATATTATATATAATACGGGTAGGTAAAACTTGACGGATACAAGGCAAGCAAAAGCAAATAAGGGCAACAGGATTGCAGCGGGCATTTTGGTTATATTGGTGTCGCTGTTTTGTTTCTTGTCGCTGGTTGGCGCACTCGGCGGAGTGGGCAGAATGGTGTACGGATTTTTGGCGGGATTTTTCGGTCTTGCCGCTTATGCGTACTCGCTTATGGGGCTTATCGTCGGCATTTGCGTGACTTTCGGCGTGAGAGTGAAGATGCGCCCCTCGAAGGCACTCGTTTATTTCGGCTTGCTGTTGATAGGCATTTTGGCTTTGCACGTCTATACGTCCAGCGCACATATTATGGGCGCAAGTTACGGCACTTACCTCAAAAATTGTTACGACAACACCAATACCGCGGGCGGTATGCTTTTCGGTGTGGTGGCGTTCCCGATTATGAAAGCAATAACTTCCGTCGGCGCACTCGTCGTGGTGTGCGTGGCGTTCTTTATTTTGGCGTTTTTTGCAATTTATCCGTCCTTAAAGCGCAACGTGACTTATACCGTGGCTTCGGGACGCGACCGCGAAAGACAAATGAGCGCACCCAAGCAAAAACGCAAACTTTTTGAAAGAAAACCCAAACAAAAACAAGTTGAACAAGGTCAACCTATCGGAGTGCAAACCGCACCGACGATTACGGACTTTTCCAACGTGCAAAACGGCGGTGGACTTTACGTCGTGGACGTCGAGGGAGATCCTTTGCAACAAAAGGGCAACAAAAAGGCGTTCGGGGCGGAGGGATACAGTCCGCTCGGCTCTTTCAATCCGCTTTATCCCAACGCGCAAGGCGGTATGGAAGACGAGGTAAAGCGCGCGCCCAAGTACGATCCCGAGAAGTTCTCGGCAAGAGGCGTGGCAAGAGATATTTTGTTCGGCTCAGGTCCGAGCAAGGACAATCTTGCAAGATTTGACAGCGTAAGCGACCCGAGAAACGCACTTTCCAGCGTATCTCCGTCTTATAGCGCGGTGCGCAGAAACGAGCTTAAAAACAAACTCGGCGTAGACACCACTCAAAGCGCGATCCGCGAAGACTTTATGTCGAGATACAGAGCCGTGCAAGACGAGGTGGTGCAAAACGCGCAAGCTTCTCAAAAGAGCGTGCCCGTCCAAAACGTCGTAAAGAAAGCGGACGAACCTATCGATTTCAAGCGTGATTTCAACGCGTTGAAACAACAACAAATAGAGCGTTTCGGTGAGATGTACGCAAAGCCCGAATTCGAGGCGGAAGCACATCTCGAACAACAAGACGAAGCGTGCCTCATTGCGGAACCCGTCAAAAAAGAAGTGGTGAAGCCGACCAAGGTTATGTCTCACGACGACGGCGTGTCTTCCACTCTCAAAAAAGCGGAAGAGGCTGTCAATAAACCGCAAGTGAACGTGGGTATGCTCGGTGCGCTCAACAGAGCGATTTCGGGTGAAGAACCGCCCAAACCCGTGGTGAAAGAAGAAGTGACGTCCGAGGCGTACGACAAGCCGAAGACGGATATGGTGTATATTGCAAGAGACGATCAAAACGCTCCGCAATCTACGCAAAACGCTTCACAAAACGCGCAAAATAACGCTCAAAACGGTGCTCAAAACGCGGTTTCCGCACCTCAAAGCAACGCGGGCGCGGTGCAAGAGACGCAACAAAAACCCGTCGTCGCACCTCGTCAAAGCGCAAGCATAGAGGACTTGGAAAAGAGCGGTTATCAATCGGTGAAGGGTGAGAAGAAAATTCCGCGTGCATTTGCCGCTACGGCAGTTGATACCACTCAAAAGACGGAAAAGACCGAAGAAACGGAGACCAATTTCTTTGGCGGTATCGGCAAAACCAAACCTATCAAAAAGTACGAGATGCAACAAGCGACGCTTGAAAGCACTCGTCCTAAATACGTGGATAACGACAAATCCGTCGGCGGTGACGTGCCGAGCGCACCCGCACCTATTCAACAAAAGGTTACGGGCGGTGATATGTCGCGTACCGCTATACAATCCACGACTGCAATCGCAAAGCAATCCGCAAGAAATATCGAGGACGCAGAGGTGTCCGCTCGTATTCAAAACATAAAACAAGCGATAAAAGAAACGCCGTCTATGGGACAATACGAACGTGAAGCTCTTATGAGAGAAGAGAAGATGAAAGCGTCCCAAGGCAGAGGCTTGCAAAGCGTCGAAAAGCCCAAGAAGGCGGAAAAAGAACGCCTTACGCAAGTGAATATGGAACAAGCCATCGCGCAAGCCACGCCCAAGCGTCCTTACGTTGCGCCTCCGATATCCTTGCTTGCTCCGCCCGCGCCCGAAATCGACCAAAACGAAGATTACGAGCAAAAGAAAGAGCAAATCATCAAGACGCTCAACTTTTTCAGTATTACGGGTGAGGTTATCGACATTTTGGTCGGTCCTACCTTTACGATGTACAAATTGCGCGTCGAGATGCCCAAGGGCAGAACTATCGGCTATATTTCCTCTCTCGAAAGCGATATCGCTATGAAGATGGAGGCGGGAAGCGTGCGTATCATCGCGCCTATCCCCGGTGAGAACGCAGTCGGCATCGAAGTGCCTAACAAGCATCGTCGCAACGTCAACCTCAGCGAGATTATCGGCTCGCCCGAGTTTAACAGCGCAAAAGCTCCCGCAACGTTTGCTCTCGGCAAAAACCTTTACGGCACGTCGAGAGTGGTGGAAGTGCGCAAACTTCCGCACGTGCTTATCGCTGGTGCAACGGGTGCTGGTAAGAGTTGCTGTATCAACTCCATTATCGTCAGCTTGCTCTATAAGGCGTCTCCCGACGACGTGCGTCTTATTCTCATCGACCCCAAGCGCATAGAAATGAGCGTGTACGCGGGTATTCCGCATTTGCTTATGGACGAGATTATTTGCGATACCGACAAGGCTATCCGCTCTCTCAACTGGGCAATCAGCGAGATGGAAAGACGTATCAAGTTCCTTGCGGAAGTCAATTACAGAGATATCGACGAGTACAACGCCGATTGCGCAAAGAACGGCTTTGAAAAAATGCCTCGTATCGTGATTATCGTCGACGAGTTTGCAGACCTTATGTCTACGGGTAAAAAGGCTGTGGAAGACACCGTCAATCGTATCGCTCGTCTTGCTCGTGCGGTGGGTATTCACCTCGTGCTTGCAACGCAACGTCCGTCGGTAGACGTCATCAGCGGTACTATCAAGAACAACTTCCCGAGCCGTGTGGCGTTTAAGGTTACGTCGAGCTTCGACAGTAAAACTATTCTCGACGCAGTCGGAGCGGATAAACTTCTCGGCTACGGAGATATGCTTTATATGATGCCGGGTGCAAACGAGCTTGAACGTATGCAAGGCGCATTTATATCCAACGAAGAAGTCAAACGCGTGGTCGACTTCGTCAAGTCCAAGAACGACGCGTTCTTCGACAACAGCATTAAGGACGCAATCTTCAAGGATAAAGAGGAAGAAAAGCCCGCTCAATCCAAGGGTGATAAATCGCAAGACAAGGACAAAATTCCGCCCGAACTCTTTGACGCGTTGCAACTCGGCATAGAACTTCGCGAAGAGCAAGACGCGCCTATAAGCATATCCTTTATGCAACGCAGATTGGGACTCGGCTGGCCGAAGGCGGCAAAAATTTACGACAAGATGGACCTTATGGGATATCTCACGCCCGACGAGCACGACCCCAAGAAAAAGAAAGTCAATATCTCGTACGAGGAACTCGAAGAGCTTCGAGCCGCTGCGGAACAAGGTGAAGGAGACGACGAATGAAAATCGGTGCAATTTCGCTCGGATGCGATAAAAATAGGGTAGATACCGAAAAAATGCTCTCTCGTCTCACAAACGGCGGTCATACGCTCGTTGGAAGCGAAGAGGAAGCGGACGTAATAATCGTCAATACTTGCGCTTTTATCGACAAGGCAAAAGAGGAGTCGATTGACGAGATTTTGAACGCGATAAGCGCAAAAAAGAGCGATAAAAAGAAGAAAATCATAGTTACGGGTTGCCTTGCGCAACGCTATGCGGACACTCTCAAAGAGGAATTTCCCGAAGTTGACGCAGTGCTCGGCATTGCCGACTACGACGAGATTTTGTCCACCGTGCAAAAGGTGAGCGAAGGCGACAAGGTATACGATTGCGTGGTTAAAGACCACTTTTACGAAAACAGAGTGCTGACCACGCCGTATCACTACGCTTATCTCAAAATTGCCGACGGTTGCGATAATCATTGCACTTATTGCGCAATTCCGTCAATACGCGGAAAATACCGCTCGGAAAAGATGCAAGATTTGCTTGCGGAGGCAAAGAAACTGTCCGACGACGGAGTGAAAGAACTTATCCTCGTTGCGCAAGACGTTTCGAGATACGGCACGGACTGGGACGGAAAACCTCATATTATCGAACTTGTGGACGAACTTTCCAAACTCGACTTTGAGTGGATAAGACTTTTGTATCTCTATCCCGAGATGGTGGACGATACGCTTATAAACTACGTTCTTTCCAATCCCAAAGTGGTGAAGTATATGGATATTCCGCTTCAACACATAGACGACGCCGTGCTCAAACGTATGAACAGACGCACGAACGAGAAGAGCGTGAGAGAGTTGATTGCAAAGCTCAAAAAAGCGGGTATTGCAATCCGTACGACGTTTATTTGCGGTTTCCCCGGTGAAACCGAGGCGCAGTTTGAAAAGCTCAAAGCGTTCGTTGAGGAAACCGAGTTCGACTACGCGGGATTCTTTGCGTATTCAAGAGAAGAGGGTACTCCCGCCGACAGACTTGACGGACATCTCGACGAGGAAGTCAAGCAAGCACGCGCGGACGAACTTTGCGCAATTCAAGCGCGTATTATTCAAAAACGCAACGCCGAAAAAATCGGTGAGCGCGTAAGAGTTATATACGACGATATCGATTACGACAAGCAATTGTTCGTGGGCAGAATGCCTACGCAAGCACCCGATATCGACAACGTCGTATACTTTACGTCCGACGAGAGAGTGCAAATAGGCAATTTCTACGACGTGCTTATCGAAGGTACGGACGGCATTGACCTCGTAGGGAGGTGTGTGGAATGAAAATTACGCTTGCAACAAAAATCACCATAGCAAGAATATTCTTGATTATTCCAACGGTGATAACCTTTATTTTGGCACAAATGCTCGACGCGGGCAGAACGGTGTATATCGCGCTCGTGGTGCTGTCGGCGGTGCTGTTTGCAATATGTTGCGCGACGGACTTCGTTGACGGACATATCGCGCGCAAGACCAACACGGTGTCTATGCTCGGCAAATTGCTCGACCCGCTTGCGGACAAGGTCGTCATCGTGATTATGCTCTTCTTGCTCGTCTATTTCAAGGACGGACTCGATAGCGCGTTTGCGTACAACACGCTCGTGATTGCCATTCTTTCGGGAATTATCCTTTCGAGAGAACTTATGATAGGCGTGTTCCGCTCCATTGCGGCAAGCAGAGGTCTCGTTCTCGCGGCGGATATATTCGGCAAAATCAAGACCGTGTGCCTCGATATCGGCGTCACGATTATGATGCTTGCGGGGCTTCACGTATCGCTTGCGTGGATAGGAACTATCGTGTTCTACGTCGGCGCGATTTTGGCGGTGTACAGCGGTCTGAATTACGTCGTGAAAAACAAGCACGTTTTGAAGCAAGACGACGAACAATCGGAAGAAAAATCGGAAAACGCGCAAGAAACGCAAAAAGCGGAATAAATGCGTTAGAATATCGAAAAATTGCGTTATGATAAAAGAAATCGTTAAAATTTGCGGGCTCGATAAAGACGAGATAGAAGGCAGACTGAAAAAGTTTGACGGTTTCGGCGTTGAATTTTCCGTTGAGGAAGATTGTCTCGACGCAACGATATCTATGACGAGCACCGCGCCTCGTCAAACCTTTGAAACGGTCAAGAGCAGAGTATACAACGCCTTTGAAGAGGAAGTGTATTCCGCGGTGGAAGGTTCGCTGGAAGAGATTGCGGCAAGGCTTCTTAAAATGAACGCTCGCACGCTGGCGGTGGGAGAGAGTTTGACGGGCGGTGAGATATGCTCGCGACTTACGGCAATCCCCGGCATAAGCGCAAACTTTTACGAGGGTATAGTGTGCTACAATCGTATGTCCAAGGCGGATAGATTGGGCGTGCCCAAATCCGTGCTTGCCGACTACGGCGCGGTGTCGAGAGAGACGGCGTACGCAATGGTCAAAGGGCTTTGCAAACGTCCCGTGGATATCGCGCTTGCAACCACCGGTCTCGCAGGTCCGACGGGTGACGAAGGGAAACCCGTGGGTCTCGTGTATATAGGCGTAGGGGGCGGTGATTTTATCACCGTGTTCGAGAGAAAGTTCTCGGGTAGCCGCAACGAGATAAGAAGAGCGACGTCAAACGTTGCGCTGTTTTATCTCATAAGATATCTCAAAGGCGATATTTTGAGATTGTAACGAGGTTATTTGGGCGCTGTGTACCGATTTTGGTGCATACGTAGCCGTATAATGATATTGAAAAAAGAAAATACTTAAAGCCTTTTGGGCAATAGGATATAAAGGAGAAAAACAATGGCAGAAAAAATTCAAGACAAATCCAACGACAGAGCGCACAATCTGCAACTTGCTCTTGCCAAGATAGAAAAGGATTTCGGCAAAGGCGCGGTTATGCGTTTGGGCGAAACCGAAATACCGAAAGTCGAGGCTATCTCGACGGGTTGTCTTACGCTTGACGTCGCTCTCGGCATCGGCGGTATTCCCAAGGGAAGAATTATCGAAATATACGGACCCGAATCTTCGGGCAAGACGACCGTTGCGCTTCATTGCGTGGCGGAAGTGCAAAAAATCGGCGGAACTGCCGCTTACGTCGACGCAGAACACGCTCTCGATCCCTCTTACGCAAGCAAACTCGGAGTAAACCTCGACGATTTGTACATTTCTCAACCCGACAGCGGTGAGCAAGCGCTCGAAATCGTGGAAACGCTCGTAAGAAGCGGTGCTATCGATATTATCGTAGTCGACTCCGTCGCGGCACTCACTCCGCAAGCGGAACTGGACGGCGATATGGGTGACAGTCACGTAGGTATGCAAGCGCGTCTTATGTCGCAAGCACTCCGCAAAATTACCGCGGCAACCTCAAAGAGCAAATGCACCATCATCTTCATCAACCAATTGAGAGAGAAGATAGGCGTTATGTACGGCAACCCCGAGACGACTACGGGCGGTAAAGCGCTCAAATTCTACGCTTCCGTGCGTATCGAAGTGCGCAAAGCGGACACCATCAAAGACGGCAGCGACATCATCGGCAACCACGTCAAAGCAAAGGTCGTCAAGAACAAAGTCGCACCTCCGTTCAAAGTGGCGGAATTCGACATTATGTACGGCACGGGCATTTCCAATATGGGTTGCGTGCTCGATCTCGCTATCGAAAACGGATTTATCCAAAAGAGCGGAAGCTGGTTCAGCTACAACGACGAGAAGATCGGTCAAGGCAGAGACAAGGCTATGGAATTCTTGAAAGCGCACCCCGAAGTCTTTGAAGAAGTCGACGCGAAAATCCGCGAAAAATACGAGATGCAATAAGCCGTTTTGTCGCAACGCGTAACAATAACGACAAAAATCGTTTTTCGAGTCCCGAAAAACGATTTTTTTTGTGCCGTCGGCATTGACTAAACGCTATAAATAGTATATACTAATTAAGACAAAACTATATATTGGAAACAATTGTCGATATAGATATAATATAGATTGAATTTGAATATGGCATTTTCGTGCGTATTTGGCTCGTTAAATCTTTTTGATATAACTATATTTTTGGTTTTCAATCGGTTTTGATTATATATACGGAGGTCACCAAATGACCAGCAATTTTATTAATTTGCTTGCGCTCACGCCGGGGGCTGCCGCAGGTATCGCTGCTGCAATCGCTATCGTGGTGGGCGGTGTACTCGGTTGGGTTATTTACAGAGTCTACTCTCAAAACAAAATCGGCAACGCCAAACGTGAGGCCGCAAGAATTATCGAAGAAGCAAATCTCGAAGCAAAAACCATTCGCAAAGACGGTATGCTCGAGGCAAAAGAACAAATGAACAAAATGCGCGTTGATTTCGAGAACGAAACCAAAGAGCGCAAGCAAGACTGGCAACGCACCGAGAATCGCCTTGCTCAAAAAGAAGCGGCTCTCGACAAGAAAGAGGACACGCTCGATAAAAAGGACGCTGCTCTCGACAAGAAACTCGACGACGTTGAGAAATCTCAAAAGCAAATCGAGGAAACCAAAGAACGCCTCAAAGGCATCGAAGCAGAACTTGGCAACGCCCAAGAAAAGATGCAAAAGGAACTTGAAAGAGTTGCCGGTATGACCAAAGAAGAGGCGTGCCAAGAACTCAAAGACGCATTGCTTGACGGCGTCAAGAAGAGTGCGGCAAACGACGCAAAGAACCTCATCGCAGAGGCAAAAGACAACGCGGTGAAGGAAGCGCAAAACATCATCTCGCAAGCAATACAACGTTGCGCGGCGGACCACGCCACCGAGAACACGGTATCCGTAGTCGCGCTCCCCAACGACGAGATGAAGGGAAGAATTATCGGTCGTATGGGCAGAAACATTCGCGCACTCGAAAGTGCGACGGGCGTGGACCTCATCATCGACGACACTCCCGACGTTATCACACTTTCAAGCTTCGACCCCGTAAGAAGGGAAGTTGCAAGATTGACGCTCGAAAAACTTATCACCGACGGACGTATTCACCCCGCACGCATTGAAGAAATGGTGGACAAGGTGAGAAAGGAAGTCGAGGCGGGCATCAAGGAAGCGGGTGAAGAGGCAGCCTTTGAAGTGGGCGTGCACGGCTTGCATCCTGAGATTATCAAAATTCTCGGCAGACTTAAATATCGTACAAGTTACGGCCAAAACGTACTCAAGCACTCCATCGAAGTTGCGTCCTTGGCGTCCGTTATGGCAGCGGAACTCGGCGTAGATCCTCGTATCGCACGCAGAGCTGGCTTGCTCCACGACATAGGCAAAGCCGTCGATCACGAACTCGAAGGCACGCACATTCAACTGGGCGTAGACATCGCAAAGAAGTATCGCGAAAGCAACGAAGTTATCCACGCAATCGCGGCACACCACAACGATATCGAGCCTCAAACCATCGACGCGGTGCTCGTTCAAGCGGCTGACGCAATTTCCAGTGCAAGACCGGGCGCAAGACGTGAATCCGTCGAAACTTACGTCAAACGTATCGAGAAACTCGAAGAAATCGCAAAATCTTTCGACGGCGTCGACCAAACGTTCGCGGTTCAAGCGGGTAGAGAAATCCGCGTTATGGTCAAACCCGAGCAAGTCAACGACGCAAATACGGTGTTCCTCGCAAGAGAGATTGCCGAGAAACTCGAAAACGAACTCGAATATCCGGGACAAATCAAAGTCAACGTTATCCGTGAAGTTCGCAGCGTAGATTACGCAAAATAAAAACGACAGCTTTGACCTTTGCGTAGAGTGGAGGTCAAAGCAAGTTTACCAGACGATAAACGAGCGCAATTGCACTCTTGTGCGAGAAATTTTGCATAAAACTTGCAATATGCGATATAAGATGTTAAAATGTGTCTATATAGGCATTATTGCATCACCAATCAAAACACAATTTAGGAGAATATCATTATGGCACAAATTATGGCAGGCGATTTGAGAAAGGGCGTTACCTTCCTTTACGACAACAAGATTATGACGGTCGTTGATTTCTTGCACGTCAAACCGGGCAAAGGCGCGGCTTTCGTCCGTATGAAAATGAAAAACGTCGTCACGGGCGCGGTTTTGGAACAAACCTTCAACCCCACCGAAAAGTTTGAACTTGCTCACATCGAGACCAAGACTATGGAATATCTTTACAACGACGGTGAGTTCTACTACTTTATGGACGCCGAGACGTACGAGCAAATTCCGCTCAACAAGAGCCAAGTCGAAGACGCTCTCAACTTCGTCAAAGAGAATATGAACGTCACGATGAAATTCTTCCAAGGCGCACCGTTCTCCGTTGAACCGCCAAACTTCGTCGAACTCCTCATCACGGTATGCGAACCCGCAGTTGCCGGCAACACCGCCACCAACGCAACCAAGCCCGCAACCGTCGAGACCGGTTACGAACTTCAAGTTCCTATGTTCGTCAACGAGGGCGATACTATACGTATTGATACTCGTACCGGCGAATATATGTCCCGTGTATAACACTCTCAAATAGCGAATAACTTTGTTAGCACCCATCCGCTACAAAATCACGTACGCTCGTGTACGTTGGGTTTTGTATCGGGTGGGTGCTTTCGCGTTCTTCATCTATTTGAGAGCGTTATATTTTTTAAGCGCATCAAACAGCGATATACTGTGTCAAGCGTACTTATTAACGGAATGTGCTTATTTGTAGCGTGGAGGCGCAAGGCGCCGACCGTATCGAGCGCCAAGCTTGACGGACAGTACAAGCGACTGCGCCGTGTTGTTGCGTAGCTGGCGCACAAAGCGCAGTGGCATAATGAGGGAATTGTCCCTATCTATGCGCGTGCCGAGTGTGTCCCCCCCCGCGGAGCAGTTCCGTGGGGTCCCTCAAGCAGAGCGCAGAGGGGGAACGGAATAGGGGAAACACCGTGAGGAAGGGGGAAAGTTGCATTTTATAGTTGGCGGGAGAATTGCCAGCGTGTCCGGAAAGAGGGAGTTATTGTATTAGGGGGAGTTACGACGAAAACATATTTGTTCTGTTGTTTATACTTATTGTAGATTTGAATTGTTGATAAAATTTTTCTTTTTTTGTCTTATTTTGCGCTCGCGCAATTTGTGCGAGGTGTTGCTCATATAGTTTTCTATGCTCATAGATTTGGTGGGGGCGGATATTGCAAGCATCGTCGGGGACGAAAAAGATATCGCAGAGATTAGAATGCGTGTGTTTCGGCCTTTGGTGGTTTGCCGTATCGACGGAACGAGGCAGGTTGCAAGGCATTTCGGTTTGCCGTACGTAGTGGGCGAAAACGATATACAGAGAGTTCTGTCAAACGCAACCAATATGTCGTTATACAGCGCGTCCGACGAGATCAAGAGGGGTTATATTCCTTGCGGACGGTATCGCATAGGCGTCGGGGGAGAAGGCGTTTTTGACGACGAAAAATTCGTTGCGGTGAAAAACATATCTTATCTCGTTATCCGTGTCCCTCACCAAATCAAGGGCGTTGCCGACAAAATAGGGGAAGACGTGTTCGTGGGCGGTGGCGTGCGTTCTACGCTGGTCATATCGCCCACGGGAGCGGGCAAAACGACGCTTTTGAGAGAGATGGCAAGGATAGCGTCAGAGGACTTCAACGTCGTTGTAATCGACGAGCGGTACGAACTATGCTCTTGCTCGCACGGTGCGCCCGCGCTCGATATCGGAGACGCGGAAGTGCTCTCGGGCGTGCCCAAAAGCATTGCGTATCAAAACTGCGTGCGGGCTATGAACCCCGATATAATCGTCACGGACGAGTTGTTCGGAAAGAGTGACGTGGACGCAATTTGCGACGTTATACGGAGCGGTGTAAAGGCGTTTGCTTCCGTACACGGAAGTAGCGTTGAGGCAGTGCGTAACAACGTTATATACGAGCCTCTTTTCAACGCTTTCGAGCTTGTCGTGGTGCTGGGCAAATCACCGATAGGGGCAATAGTGCAAAAGGTGACGTTATGAGCGGGGATATCGCAAGACTTATAGCGGGCGGACTGTTGGCACTTATATGTTGTTATATAGGTTTGCTTATAAAGCGCAGATACTGTGCAAGAGTGAAGTTTTTCAAGTCCGCAACCGATTTTTGCCGTATGCTTCAAGACGAGTTGTCTATGCGAAAAACGCCTATGCCCGAGATATGCACCAAGTTTTTGGACGGAAGAAAAGGGCAGTTCGAGGACTTTTTGTCCGAGTGGCGCGATAAGGAAAAAACGCAAGAGGGCGTTGACAAGGATAAGTGCCGATTGCTCAAAAACGACGAGATAAAGGACTTGAATACCTTTCTTTGCAATCTTGGCAAAACCGACCTTAAAGACCAACTCTCGCACGTGGCGCATTATGAAAAGTGCTTTGAAAAAAAGGCGAGCGAGTGCGAAGAACAAAACAAAAAAACGGGCTCGATGTACTTCAAACTGTGTGTGCTATTTGGGCTCGCCGTCATACTGATTTTGGCGTGAGGTGCGTATGGATACTAATATAATCTTGAAAATCGCAGGCGTGGGACTGCTTACGGCAATCGTGTGCGTGATACTCAAAAAGAGCGACCGAGACGAGATTGCCACCTTTGCAACGCTTGCGGGACTTATCATCGTGGCGGTGCTCGTTATCGATATGTTGGGCGGGCTTTTTGATACGCTCAAATCGCTACTGTCACTTTATTAGCGCAAAACGACGATATAAAGTGCTCGTTGTGTGAATTTAGCGTAAATTTTGAGAAAAAGATATGCGCTTGTAATTAGTAGTAAATTGCAAATAATATGCGCCCAAAGCAGTGCGCGCGTGGTTGAAAAACGGATAAATCGTTATGATATTCAAACTTATCGGAATTGCAATAATCGGGGTGATAACGGTGACTTTGCTTAAAACCGCAAAGCCCGAATTTGCCGTATTCGCGACTATTGCAACGGGTATCGTGATGGTAATCACTATGCTATCCGCGCTTCGCGACGTGGTGCTTGCATTTGACGATATCGTGGAAAAGAGCGGTATTGACGATAGGGTGTTTTCTGCCGTTTTGAAGATAATCGGCATCGGATATCTTACGGAATATTCCTCGTCGGTGGCAACGGACGCGGGGTGTGCCTCCATTGCTCAAAAGTTGCAATTCGGCGGAAAAATCGTGATTTTTCTTATGAGTATATCCATCGTATCGACGCTCGTCGATCTCGTGTCCACGCTCGTTTCGGCAATATGAAAAAAGCGGTTTTTGCAATAGTTTCGATATGCGTTTTGACGTGCTTCGTTATCCTTTTTAGTGCGGACGGAGTTTGTCTTGCATCGGACGAAAAAAAGTCCGACGAGCAAATAAAAAGCGAACTTCAAGACGCGTACGACAAAGCAGTGGACAACCTCGATTTGAGCGGATTGCAAGAGTATCTCGATTCGCTTTCGCAAGAGGGGCGCGACGCTATATCTGTATCCGACGTTCGCTCGGCTCTCAAAGCGTTGGCAAGAGGGGAGAGCGAGCAATTTTTCGACGTGTTTTTCAACCTCTTGGCAAAGTCGGCGGGGAGGTATTTTCTCAGCTTTATCCCCGGTTTTATAACCATCGTTATTATATGTCTATTAAAGACTATGCTTTGCGGGCTTACGGGGGACTTTCTCAATACCTCAACTACGGAAGTGGTGAACGTGGTGTGTTACTGCGCGACGGTCATAGTGCTTATGAGCGGTGTGGTGACGGTTGTCGAGACGGTGACCAAAACTATCGGGGCGTTGGTTACTCTGTCTAACGTGCTTTTCCCCGTATTGTTGACGCTTCTTTCCGCGCTCGGCGGCAATGCAAGCGTTGCGGGATATTCACCTCTTATGGCGGTGCTTTGCGGATTTATTATGAAAATCGTGACGGCGGTGATACTGCCCGCGTTTATTGCGTGTATAGTTTTCAGTATCGTAGGCAACGTGTCCAAGACCGTCAAAATAGACAAACTCGCAAAACTCATAAAGTCGGCTTCGAGTTGGCTTATAGGTATATGTTTCGGACTGTTTGCAACATTCCTCACTATGCAAGGCATATCGGGCGGTGTGGTGGACAAATTCGGCTTCAACATCGCAAAATTTGCCGTGTCGAGTTACGTCCCGATACTCGGCGGATATCTCTCGGACGGCTTCGACCTTATGACGGCGTCTCTCGTTTTGGTCAAAAACGCGGTGGGGTATACGGGTGCGGTGCTACTTTGCGCGACGGTGGCTTTTCCGCTTGTCAAAGTGGTAGTGTTTTCGTTGACCACGCGCCTTGCAAGCGCAATTGCAGAGCCTATCGGAGACCAAAGAGTGTCGACTTTGCTCGGTGACGTTGCAAAAAATCTGAATTTGCTAATAACGGCACTTGCGGGCGTGGCGTTCTTGTTCTTCTTACTGCTTATGCTTTTGGTGTCGTCTTGCAATATGGGGTTGTGATATGGGTGCGTGGATACTTTCGATTGCGGGGGTGATATGCCTCGGAATATTGCTTGAAATCGTACTGCCCGAAGGCAAGACGGCAAAGTACGTCAAGGGCGCGTTTTCTTTGCTGGTGGTGATTGCGATAGTCGCGCCTCTTCCGAAACTTATAAAAAGCGATTTTGACCTAAACGTCGACGCGGATATTCCGTCTTGGTCGCAAAGCGACGATTATACGACGGCGTATTATTCCGCGTTTGAAGACAAGGTGCAAAACGCGCTTTTGCAAGAGGGGTGCGAAAGCAAAGTGAAAATCAACGTTTCCAGCGGTGTGATCGTGAGGGTGGAAGTGACTGTGTACGATATGATACTGGACGGCAAAGATATCGTGAGCATAACGTCTAAAACGCTTGGAATATCCGAAGACAAAGTGAGGGTGTTATACGAGTTGTTTTGAAATGCTTTGGGTAAACTGTGAAAAAATGTGTGTTTTTTACGCAAAAAAGCGTGATTTTTTGATGTTTTTTGTGTCAAAAAAAAAGGTCGCGCGCGCGTGCGCGCGTGCGCCCACTCGTACAAATAAAAAACGCGCCCAAACGCGCGCACGCGCGCGCGAAATCGAAAAGAAAATCCGAATATTTAGTGATTTTACGAGTGGGTGCAACGACTGATTTTGAGAGGTTTTGTCGAATAGAAAAATTTTAGAATATTTGCAAATCCGTATAAATATATTTTGGTATCGAGGGCGGAATGGAAGTAGAGGATAGAAGAAGCGACGGTATATTGCACAAGGTGAAGCAAAGTGCGGTGGTGCAAAAGCTAAAAGGTATCAAAAATATACGAATTATTGCAGTCGTATTCATAATTGCAATCGCACTTATCATATACTCTACCGTAGCAACCTCGACGAAGAAAAATGCGGGGACGCAAACGAGCGTTTCGCAGTCTCTTGAAAACGACGAGGAAGCAAGGTTGTCCGCGATACTTTCAAATCTCGAAGGGGCGGGGAACGTACGAACGATGATAACCGAGTCGGACGGAGAAATTACGGGCGTGCTCGTCGTTGCCGACGGCGCGAAAAATCCGATGACGAGACTGAAACTCACGCAAGCGTGCGCAAGTGCACTCGGGATAAGCGAGGATATAGTGTGCGTGCTTTGCAAACAAAATTAGCGAACCTATGTAGGAGGAATATATGAAAATCAAACCGAAAACCAAGAAAATCATCGTATTGTCAGTTATGGTGTTGTTGCTCGTTGCGACGGGTGTCTTGAACTTCGTGCTCAGCGACAAACTCAACAAGACCACCGACAACGTCAACGCCGACCAAGGCACGGTTACGCAAACGTTCTTTGCTGCGGCAAAAAGCGACCGCGATTCCACGCGTGAATCGGAGTTCCTTTATCTCGACGCGATAATGCAATCAGAATCCAGCACGGAAAGCGCAAAGAAGAGCGCGCAAGAGCAAAAACTCACGCTCGTCAGCCGTATGGAGAAAGAGCTTGCACTCGAAACGCTTATCAAAGCAAGAGGCTTTGAGGACGCAATCGTAACGATAGGGGACAAGGGCGTAAGTATCGTTGTCAACTCCACCGAACTTACCGCCGAGCAAGCAAACCAAATCCTTTCGGACGTGCTTGCCGAGACTACGTTCAAAGCGTCGGAAGTGAAGGTCATTCCGTACAACTGAAAACAATAATAAAGTGTTTTGCCATACTGCCCACGGATAAATTCCGTGGGTTTTTCTTTGAATAGTTTTGGCACAATAAATTTTGAGTAATGATTGATATAATTTTCGGTATGTGCTATAATACTCCAAGCGGAGGTCGATATGGCAAAAGATTCGACGAAAATCACAACTGCGCTCAGCAACGTTCTCGTATCGTTGGCAAGCGAAGCGGCGCAAGACGTGGAAGGCATTTGCCTTCTCAATTCCAAACGCAACAAAGGGGCGGTGTCCGTCTACGTGTTGCCAAACGAGAAAGTCGCGGTGGATCTGTTTATAGACATCGAGCAAGGCTATTCCGTTCCGTCCGCAGTCGCAGTGCTTCAAGAGAGAGTGAAGACTCAAATCGAGAGCGCAACCAAATTCAAAGTACAATCGGTCAACGTTCAAGTGATGAACGTAAACGTAACACAATAAGACTATGAGAAGAATTGCAAGAGAAAACGTTTTTAAGCTCGTGTTTGAATACACATTTTACGGCGTGGTCAACGACTCTACGTTGGAACTTATGCTCGTCGACAGCGACTTGACGGAAGACGATAAGAACTATATCAACTCAACCTATTTCGGCGTCGTAACCAACGAGGAAGAATTGAGAAAGGCAATTGCCGACCACCTCGAAGGTTATCGTATCGAAAGAGTGTATCGTCCCGATTACGCAGTGTTGTTGCTTGCAACGTACGAACTCAAAGAACACACCGCACCCAACGCGGTCGTTATCAACGAAGCGGTGGAACTTTCAAAGAAGTACGGCACGGACAAGTCTGGCTCGTTCGTAAACGGCGTGCTTGCCAAAATCGTAAAAGATATAAAATAACAAAAGATAATCCCGACGTTCATATTGTGGTCAAAAAAATACGACAAACGTATGATATTTCGGGATTTTTTAATCGGAAAACGCCGAAAAATCGGTGTTTTACTGCAAAAATGGTGCATAAAGTGTCGATTATGTTAGATAAAACCCCATTTTCTGAAAAAACGATATCCGTAAGCGAGGTAAATGCCACTATAAAAGCGTGCATTGACGCTCCGATATTCAAAGGTTTGGAAGTTTTCGGTGAGGTTTCGGGCTTCAAGTTCAGCGGACCTCACGCATACTTCACGCTCAAAGACAAGGATTCGCAATTGTCTTGCGTTTGCTTTTACGCGTCAAAGAAGTACAATCCCAAAGACGGTGAAAGCGTCATCGTAAAAGGCTCGCTCGACTATTATTTCAAAGGCGGAAGATTGTCCCTTCAAGCAAGTTCCATTCAACCCGTGGGCAAGGGTATGCTGTTTTTGGAGTTCGAGAGACTCAAAGCAAAGTTGCTTGCGGAAGGATTGTTTGACGAGGCGCACAAAAAGCCTATCCCCAAATTTGCAAAACGCGTGCTCGTGGTGACGTCCAAGACGGGCGCGGTTATACGAGATATCGTAACGACCGTAAGACGCAAAAATCCCGTCCTCGACATCGTAGTCAAAGACGTGCGCGTGCAAGGTGAGGGCGCGGGCAAAGAGATTGCCAAAGTGCTTGAAAGGGTGGACAAACTCGGATACGACATAATCGTTATCGCTCGCGGTGGCGGTTCGCTGGAAGACCTTGCTCCGTTTTACGACGAGCAACTCGTGAGAGCGGTGTACGCAATGAAAACTCCCGTCGTATCGGCGGTGGGACACGAGACGGACTTTTCGCTTTGCGACTTCGTTGCCGACGCGCGCGCCGCTACGCCGACAGCCGCGGGTGAATTGATTGCGTACGACTATTACGCTATGCGCGACCAACTCACGGCGGATATGCAACGTCTCAAACAAAGCGCGACGAGGGGATACGAAAGATGCGTGTCCAAGGCAAGACTGTCTTCGGCGCAATTGCAAAGACTTGCGAGCGGTTTTTATACGGCGCATCAACACAAAGTGGAAAACTGTATCCAACGCATAAGGACGCTTGCGGAAAGAAAGATGGAGGGCGCAATCGCGCGCACGGAAAAGGCTACGGCGTCGCTTGACAATCTTTCACCGCTTAAAGTGCTCGGCAGAGGATATTTCAGATTGCAGTCGGGACAAAAGACGATAAGCAAAGTTGCGACTCTCAAGGTGGGAGAATATATAAAAGCTACGGGCGGTGACGGATCGGTCACGGCACAAATCACACAAATCGACTTGAACAAGGAGAACTGATATGGCAGAAATAAAAAAATTTGAAGAGGCGTTGAGCGAACTCGAAGGCATCGTAAAAAAACTCGAAGGGGATATTCCTCTCGACGAGGCTATGAACGCTTTTGAAAAAGGTATCGAACTCAGCAAAATTTGTATGGAAAACCTAAAAGCCGAAAAGGGCAAACTTGCGCTTTTGGTGGACGACATCAACAATCTCACGGAAGAGATGAAGCTTGACTGATTATGAAAATCTCGACGATTGACAAAAACGAGTTTCTTTCTATGTTCGAGCAGTCGCTCAAAAACGCGATCGGGTACGGCAATTCCGTAATCGACGAGGGTATGCGTTACGCAACTCTCGACGGCGGAAAACGCGTGCGCCCGCTTTGCGTGTATTACGGTGCGCGCTCGACTGGCAAGGACGCGGAAGTTGACGAAGTTATTTGTCTTGCCGTGGCAATCGAGCTTATCCACAACTATTCGCTCGTACACGACGATTTGCCCGCAATGGACAACGACGATTATCGTAGGGGTAAACTGTCCGTGCATAAAAAATTCGGCCACGCCAACGGAATACTCATCGGAGACCAACTTCTTACGCTTGCATCTTGCGTATTGCTTGACGGCGCAAGAGAGTTCGGTTCGCATTTCGCAAGGGCGGGACAAGAGATAACCTCCGCGGCAAAACGTATGGTTTTGGGACAAGCAAACGATTTGCAAGGTTGCGAAACCGCGGACGACTTCCTTGAAATGTATTCTCAAAAAACCGCCGCATTGATCGTCGGTGCGTTCTGCGCGGGCGCGATTTGCGCGGGGGCGGACTTTGAGCAAATAGAAAAAATCGGTGAATACGCAACGAATATAGGCATAGCTTTCCAACTTGCCGACGACCTTTTGGACGAAGGAGAAGAGGGGAGCATCGTATCCGTACTCGGCGCGGACGAAACGCGCGACTTGCTAAATGCAAAAACACAAAAGGCAAGAGAGATATGTGCGGGCTTTTCGGGCGCAAAAGAATTGTCCGATTTTGCCGATGCGCTTTGCAATAGACAAAAATAAATGAAATATAGCGTAAACTTTCAAAAAGTTGTTGCCAAATTCGTTTGTTTTTGATATATTGTTAAAGCAATCGAATGCGGGAGTGACTCAGTGGTAGAGTGTCACCTTGCCAAGGTGAAAGTCGCGGGTCCGAATCCCGTCTCCCGCTCCAAACGATAGTGCAGTGAAAAGAATTGAAGACGAAAACTTGAAAATGATGAAAATCATATAGACGGGATTCGGCTTCACGGAGTGAAGAGTGCAGTATGCACAGACCCGCGCGGGTTCGTTCCGCAAGGTCGCCATCGAAGATGGCTACACCGTCTCCCGCTCCAAACGATTAGCGCATAGCAAAAATGCGCATATACGGCATCATAGCCAAGAGGTAAGGCAAGGGTCTGCAAAATCCTCACCCCCAGTTCAAGTCTGGGTGATGCCTCCAAAAAACAAGCGACGGTATTGTCGCTTGTTTTTATTTACAAACTCAAAGCCTTGTGCTACAATAATTTTCGCTAAATGCGTAGTAAACTTCTTTCGGAGAAGGAGCTTCGAGTCGCAAGGCGACGAGCGGTGGAGCGCCGAACTTGACGGATAGTACAAGTGAGCCAACGAGCGTTGTTCTTTTCGTTGGCGAACGAGTGGCATAATAAGAGGACGATACTCTTCTATGTGAGTGCCGATTGTCTCCCCCGCGAGCGATGTTCACTCTTGTAGAGAAATGCCCCTAACCGAGTGGTGGGAGAAATGCCGGCGTGTCCGGAAAGAGGGGGTTATTCTATTTAGAGGAGTTACGACGCACATTAGTTGATGCGAAATTGAAATAATTATTAAAATTTTTGCCGGAATGGCGGAATAGGCAGACGAATGAACGATGTTCATCCCGGCGTCTGCGCAAAGACCGTCACGCTCTATGTGAGAAAGGTGAGCAAAACTGAATAAGCCGGAATGGCGGAATAGGCAGACGCAAGGGACTTAAAATCCCTCGATGGAAACATCGTATCGGTTCGACCCCGATTTTCGGCACCAAACGTCCCGTATATCTCGTACGGGGCGTTTTTCTTTGTTTTCGGGCAAAATTCGTATTTACGTTCGTTTGCGACCCAAAATCTCATACCTTTGTAAGATATCGGTACATTTGTATCGTTATCGGCGGTTATTATGCCATTAAAATCTATTGCAAAGCTTTGCGCGCGATGTTATAATTAGATGATATATTGAGAAAGTATGCGTAGGCGCACTCGCGTGCGTAGGCGCAATGAGGCAATATGAATTCCACTGCATACGCAAAAAGAACGCTTTACAAACCTATCGACTTCTTTTTTAGGGGAGTCGCGGATTCTTCTACCAAGAATAAGAAGGTGGTTTTCGTCGACGCGTTCCAAATTATGAACGACCGCTATCTCGGCAGAATGAGCGTGTGCAACTATTTCTATATTGCCGAAAGTTCCGTCCGCATAAACGAACTCAACGTTATCGCTTTTGAAGAACTGCGCAATTACGATCTCGTTATGCGCGAAAATTTCCTTATTCCCGACGTCACGTACTGTCTTGCGGTGTCCACGCGTTTTTTGGACAACGACAAAGATTTTGACATTCTTTTGACCTTGCTCAAAGACTACGGCTACAAAAAGAACAATTTGATAATCTCGTTTTTCGTGAGTTCGCTCGTGTCTTTGGACGAAAAGGGCAGAGCGCGTTACAACCGTTTGCGCAAGGCGGGATACAAGATTTGCGCGTCGGCGTACGGTGAAGATTACAATTCGCTCGACGTATTCGGTGAATTCAATTTCGATTATTTGAGATGCGAGTCGCAATACTTTGACGCTACGCCCAATAAGAAGAAAGTGCTTGCTATGCTCGTGAATTTCTGCAAAGCAAACAAAATCGGCTTTATTATGGAAGGCGTGGACTCTCCCGCTCAATACGCAAGATACAAGCGCGAGGGCGTCAAGCTTATGACGGGCAGAGCGGTGTCAAAACTCTCTCGCTGGGTCACTAACGAGTTTTTGGGAGTGAAAGCACCCGCGGGCAAGGAAAAGGAAGCGTATCTCAAAAAACTGCAAAAGGACCTTGACGCAAAGAAGAAAGCGGAAGATGCGGAACTCGACGCGCTCCGCCAAGCGGCAATAGAGAAAGCGCAAGCGGAGGACGGAAGCAAGGTTATGCCGAGCGCACCGAGACCCGAACTTGCAAAATCTCCTTATCAAATAAGGCTGGAACAACAAAAGCTCAACGCCAAGAAGGCGGCGGAAGAGAGATTGGAAGCGCAAGCACGCCTTATCAATCAAAAGCCCGACGATACGAGCGAGCAAGACAAGAAGCTCATCACCGAGATGTCGCGTATGAGATACGAAGGTGACGTGCAAAGTGCGCTTGCATTGTCGTTTGCGTCGCAAAAGAAGAGCGAACTCGGCGTAGATCGCAAGTTCGAGGAAGTCGAGAAAGTCGAACAAAAGCCCAAGAAAGAAAAGGCGGAAAAGAAAGAAACCATCGTCGACGAACAAGAGAACAGCGTTGCCGCGCCCGTAAGACCGGAGACTCCGAGCGGTTTTGCCACTCCCAAGAAACCCAAGAAAATCAAAGCGGATTTCGAGGGCGAGAAAAAGTTGTTTGACGAATACAAGAACGACGGCTTGTTTGGCGGACTCGGTATGGGCACGGGTATGAAAGGCTTCGGCGTGACGATGCACATACAAGGCAAGAGCGAGGACGAACCCGATCTCGTCGGCAAATACAACGACAACGGTCAGTGGGTGGACGAGGACGGAAACGTCTTCAACGGATACTTCGACGTGGACGGCAACTGGGTGGAATACGAGCAGTTTGACGTCAGCAACGAAGGACACTACAACGAAAACGCGCAATGGGTCGACAAAGACGGCAACGTCTACGACGGATATTTTGACGAAGAAGGTAGGTGGATCGATTATACGTACACCGACCAAAACGGCGAAATCGTGGACAACGGCTACTTTGACGATACGATAGGCAAATGGGTACCTTTCGGTTACTTTGCGGGTGACGGAACGTACCATAAGTTCTAATTAATAATTAAGAATTAATAATTAATAATTGCGGATAATCCGCAAAAAAACCGCACGGAAAGTGCACACCAAGCAAGCGATATAGCGAAACTGTGGCAGGAGTTTTTATCCTTGTACGAATTGATAGGCGTGTATCGGTTGCGCGGTAGTAGAGCAATAAGGCTAGCGTGGCAGTAGACAATGAACTTGTGAGTTGTCTTTGCCCCAGCGACGACTTTTGCTCGGAATAATCCACAACTCGCACGCAGTGCGAATATCACTTTTGGCGCAAGCCAAAAATATCACTCTCGCAAAGCGAGAATATCACTACACGAAGTGTAATATCACCGCGCCCGCGGCGCAATAGGACAAATGAGCGAAGAGCAAACTCAAAACACCAATCCGCAAGATAGCGAGGATATCGTTGAACCGACCGAGCAAGTCGAGTCCGAGCCTCAAAAGTCTGCCAAAAAGGGCAAAGGCGACAAAAAGTCCGCCAAAGACGCCCAAAAGGAACAATCCCGTCTTAAAAAAGAATGGGAAGACTCTATCGTTGCGTCAAAAAAGGTCAAGAGGGAAGAGACGCGTCGCAAACTCAAACGCGCGATGCTTATCTTGCTGGTGTTTTCGCTTATCGTGACGTCGGTGGTGTACGTTATGTTGCTCTTTATCGAGGAGAACAGCGTGCGCATTACCGCAAGCTCCAACAATAAGGAAAAATCCATATCGTTGTCCGTTGACAACGAGTATTGGACTCCGTATCTCAACGTCGGTGGTCCAAAACAGATGTGGGATTTGAGCTACAACAAGATTTACGATCGCGAGCAGATTGCCACCGTCCAAGACGTGGCGCAAATGCTCACGGCAGAAGATATCCAAACGGGCATTATGCACGGAGAAAAATATATTTGTTTCTCCTTTATGCTCAAAAACACGGGCACAGAACCCGCATACGTTCAATACGCAATGAGCCTTGAATTTGACAAATACAATCTTCAAGACGCAGTGCGCGTTATGTGGGGTGAGTCCTACAAGAGCAATCCCGTTGCCGATATCGACATATACGCATCACTCAGCAACAACCCGCGCCTTGCCTCGACTGCGATAAACGCACAGCGCACCGCGGAAGAAGGGTATCTCGAATACGTCGCGTATCCCGTCGGTTCAGACAAACCCGATTTCAGCCTCGCAAGGTATGAAAACGAGACTTTGGCAACCGCCGAAGACAAAGCAAAAGCAGTGGAAGCGGGCTATTTTGCCACGACTCCGTTTGCTTCAGACCAATACGTTTTCCAACGCGATACCGAACTTGCCGTGGGTGACATAATGTACTGCTACGTTTGCATTTGGCTTGAAGGCAGTGACTTCGATTGCAACGACTCCCGCCTCGGCGGATATTGCAAACTCGGCCTATCGTTCGTTGCAAATTGACGTAAACGTGCCAATTTGCAAGTGATATTTGCCTATGGCAAGTGATATTGCTCTACGAGCAGTGATATTGCACCTACGGTGCAGTGATATTCGCTACGCGAGTTGAGGAATATTTGAATTGAGGGATATATGAGTGACAGTCAAATGCGTGACAATGCAAAACAATTTGCGAAGAAAATTGTTTTCACGGTCAAAGATATAAGAAAAGAACATAGAGACGTCGTCCTTACCGGACAATTGTTGAGATCCGGTACAAGCATAGGTGCAAATATTCACGAAGCAAGTTATGCGCAAGGAAGAGCGGATTTTGTATCAAAACTTGAAATCGCGCTGAAAGAATGTTTCGAGACAGAGTATTGGCTTGAATTGTTATATGAAACGGGTTATTTGCAAGAAAGCAAATGCAAAGAACTGATGAGAGATTGTGGCGCGTTGAGAAGAATGCTTATTGCATCTTGTAAAACAACGAAAGACAATGCTTGATAAATAGAGTATTCCACAACTCGCACAACGTGCGAATATCACTGTTGCGTAGCAACAATATCACTGCGACATCGTCGCAATATCACTTTTGGCGCGAGCCAAAAATATCACTTTTTAATAAAAGTAGCCTAAAAGGCACACTTTTATTAAAAAATTTTTATTCTCGTGTGCGTGCGTATCGCGTGAGAGCGCATAAGGGCGCGCAAGCGCGTGCGATGTAATATAAAATGTATATTAAGTAGTATAAAGCGCATAAAATCGGTAAAAACCGAATATTAATGCATAATATTGCATAAATATGCAAAATAGGAAAATCGACAAAAACGCAATTGTGTATCAAAATCATACAATTGATGTAAATAAATCGGCAATTTTGACAGCAAAATATAGCGAAATATAAAGAAAAATTTATTTTGGTGTTGACACGATTGCATAAAAGATTTATAATTCGTGTATAAACAAGTCGTATGTGCACGCACCCGTGCGCATATAATGTGACGAGCAAAGCAGTGAAGTGCACGGCAAATTGCGAAGGTCTGATAGAAACTATGCGTATCATTGACCTTTTGAGCAATTGTTTTGCCTCGCAAAACAATTGCGCCACCACCGCGC
>ERZ808278.109-NODE-109-length-68344-cov-4.865996_pt1 | contig 68344 bp, 62 predicted proteins | sample MGYA00521239_ERZ808278 | MGnify/ENA primary metagenome ERZ808278 (study PRJEB31516, sample SAMN03275600) | gut metagenome | biome: mammalia-associated habitat; material: feces | host: Papio cynocephalus | place: Kenya | collected 2012-07-17 ... | reverse complement strand
GCGGTTCATACCCGTGGTGTCATGGGTTCAAATCCCTTTTCCGCTATTGTTTAGTGAGACGAGTTATTAGCTCGTCTTTTTTTATTTATAGGAAAGTTCTCTGTAAGTCCTTTCCTATAAGTTAAAAAGCTTCTAAGCAACAAGGGGCTAGATGCACACGAACGGGTAAGGAAGCTAGTCGCTAAAGAACAGCGACACCAGTTTGGCGCAGCAAAGTATGAGTTCCATTTAGAGAACTTAAGTCGCGAGGATGTGAGGAACTCACACTTTGGTTTTTTGTATAAAGAAAGTCTTAATATACTTTTTCTTAACTTCTCAAACTATTCTAGCTATCTCGATTCGATTCAGAACACGATTTGAACTAGATATTGTCTAAAACTTTTTTATTCTCCCTACCTAAAAATGACAAACATTTCAATAACGGAAACCTATAATACGTGACAGACAAAAAGAAAAGGGGAGAAAGACTGCATGAAAAAAATGATTTCAGCATTGAAAGGATTAGAATTAAGAGGAATCCTAATTAGTCTGATTGGAATCATCATGTCGCGCACTATGCTGTTCGATATGAATCCGATTGCAATTGGATATTTTGCGGCAGGTTATACATACAAGAAGTGCCGCCCATATCTTGTTGTGGCAATGCTAGCAGGGCTCTACACAAATGGGGAGCCAGTTGTTTTAATTAAGTATGGCTTGATTATGGTGGTGATTGCCTTTGTTACATATATTTCAGAGAAAAAGGACAAGTTGCTTTCCATATTAGCAATTAGCATTTTGTCCGGATTAATTACTACTACATTTACTATTAGTAATGGAATGATGTCTTTGGAATACAAGAAGATTATTATACTTGGTTTGCTAGAAGGAGCGCTGGTAATGTCGCTGGCGAATATGTTCTTTCTTGCAACTGATTTTATTCGGACTGCCAATAGGCGTCAGTTGCTTTCGAATCAAGAACTTATAAGTGTGGCGATGTTAGGAGGATGTTTTCTGTATGGATTGCCTGAGATACCAGGTTATACATTCTCACTTGTAGAATCAGTAGCTTATCTGCTAATTGTGGTAGTGGCATATAAATATGGAGCAGGTGCAGGAGCAGTAACCGGTGCCGCCTGTGGAATTGTGTTAGGGATTCAGTCACAGAACGTTATTATTTTGGGAATATTCTGCCTAGTCGGAATTGGGACAGGTATGTTCAGAGAATTAGGGAAGATTGTAACCGGTTTTGTGTTTGTTTTGTTAAATATCGTTCTGTGTAATTTTATTTATCCAGATCTGATTCAGGGAGTGCAGATTCGCGCACTGGTATCTGCTTCTTTGGTATTTTTTCTGATACCAAGGTCACTGATACAGAAAGTGGATTTATATACATTAGAACCAGAACGTAAGAAAAAAGAGCAGAACTTGCAGGATGTAACGATGGCAAAACTGCGAGAGTTCTCGGATTCTTTCGTAAAACTTTCGAAATCCTTTTATTCGCTTGCTAAGGCGAGACAATCCTTTGAGCGAAACGAGGTTGATGATATATTTGCTGGATTATCAGCAGGGTTATGCAAAGATTGCAAAAATTGTTCCAAGTGTTGGGAAAAGAATTATTATCATACCCAGCAGACGGCAGGAGTGGTATTGGAAGCTGCAAAGGTACAAGGTTATGTACAGGCAAGTGATTTCCCTAAAACATTTCAAGACCGATGCATTCATTTTAACCAATTTGTAAATGAAACGAATCGTGGTATTGCGGTTGCGGCAATCAATATGAACTGGAGCAATCGTATGGCGGAAAGTCGTGTGGCTATCGCGGGACAGCTTAGTGAAGTGGCATCCATCATTGATGATTTCTCAAAATCATTAAATGAAACAGTAGAAGTGAGGGATGAAAATGAAGATATAATCAAGAAAATTTTAAAAGCGTATCAGTTGGATGTAAAGAAGGTGTCTGTAATTGAAAAAAGAAATAACAGGAAACAGCTTTATTTATCCATGAGAACCAGGAAAGGACGCTGTGTGACAACGAGAGAGGCAGCGGATTTGCTTTCAAAGGCATGCGGAAGGAAAATGTTACCATCTGCGGAAAGTAAAAATGTTATTGGGAAGGAGTATGACAAGATTAGTTTCGTAGAGGATACGAAATTTCAGACAATTACAGGGATGGCAAGAACATCAAAAGATGGAGAAATTGTTTCGGGGGATACATTTTCTTTCATGAATCTGGATAGTGGAGAGACAGTGATGATATTGTCAGATGGAATGGGAACGGGAGAACGTGCAAGCGAAGAAAGTGAATTGGTAATTGAGTTACTGGAGGAATTTTTGGAGGCTGGCTTCACGGAAAAGTCAGCAATTAAACTCATTAACTCAATTCTAGTAGTAAATTCGGATGACCAGACGGTTTCAACGTTAGATATTAGCTCTATTAATCTGTTTACTGGTGTTTGTAATTTTATCAAAATAGGAGCATCAACAACATTTATTAAGAGGAATGGGTGGATTGAGACAATACAGTCCACGAATCTTCCGGTAGGAATGTTTAACGAAATTGATATAGAGGGAAGTGAGAAGAAGTTATATGACGGTGATTATGTGATAATGGTTTCAGATGGAATGTTGGATTTTGTCAGTGAAGTAGATAAGGAGGAAGTGTTCAAAAATATCCTGGCAGAGATTGATGTGACGAATCCACAGGAAATGGCAGATACAATTTTAGAACGGATACTAGAGAAAGAGGAACATGGAGTTCGTGATGACATGACAGTTTTAGTTGCAGGTTTTTGGGAAAAATCTAATTGAAATGTGCATTGAATAGGGATAGAATGTTGTATAAATAAAAAAGCTTGTGGAGACTGTGATGATAAAAAAAGTAGAAAAGTATATAGAACAGTACCACATGATTGAAAAAGGGGATAGAATTGTGCTTGGCGTTTCAGGCGGAGCAGATTCTATTTCTCTTTTCTTTGTCATGTTGGAACTAAGTGAAAAATATAATATAGACATAGTGGTAGTTCATGTGAATCATGGAATTCGTGGAGAAGAAGCGAAACAAGATGAGGAATATGTACAAAGACTATGCAAAGAGCGAGGTGTGGAGTTTGAATGTGTTCGTGTCAATGTGAAGGAACTGGCGAAGCAACAGAAACTATCAGAGGAAGAAATGGGACGTAAGGTTCGATATGAGGCATTTGCTAAAATAGCTAAAATTTATAACTGTAATAAGTTAGCGGTTGCGCATAACCAAAACGATGTAAGCGAAACAGTTCTATTAAATCTTTTTAGGGGGAGCGGATTAAAAGGACTTGTTGGGATTGAGCCAGTTAGAGGGAACATAATTCGTCCACTATTGTGTGTAGAAAGAAGTGAGATTGAAAAATATCTCTTAGAGCGGAACATAGAATATCATAATGATGCAACTAATTTTGAAACAAACTATACTAGAAATAAGATTCGATTAAAAGTTCTTCCTTATGTTGAGTCAGAGGTAAATGAACGCGCATCCGAACATATTGCAAAAAGTGCGGGTATTCTTTCTCAGGCAAGTTCCTTTATTGACATGGAAGCTTGTAAACTGTATAAGCGCTGTGTCAAAGAACAGGATGGTGTGTTTGAGATTAGGTTAGAATCTTTTGAAACAGGACATATCATCCTTCAAAGGGAAGTAGTTCGAAAAGTTCTTTTTGCAATTGCGAAAAAACAAAAGGATATCGAAATGTCTCATGTAGATAGTGTTTTAGAATTAATTAAAAGGGGAGCAGGAAAACGAGTAGATCTTCCATATCATATGGAAGCAATTCATTATTATAATAAGGTGGTATTGAGGAAAAAGACTCTTGTAAAAAAAGAGAAGTTAGAAAAAGAAGCCGTAATTCCTGGTTCTATAAGGATTCCGGGTACTAACATGGAGTTATCGTTTGAATTGATTACGGTCGAGGAAGAGAATAGAAGAGAACTGGAAAAATTGTATGCTGTTAAGAAAAATGACTATACGAAATGGTTTGATTATGATAAAATTAGAAATACGGTTTTAGCAAGATATAGAAAAACAGGAGATTATTTCGAATGTAATAGTAACGGAAACCGCAAAAAGCTAAAAGACTTTTTTATTGACCAAAAGGTTCCAGCTGAAAAAAGAGAACGTATACTCCTTTTGGCAGATGGTAATCATATTATTTGGGCAATCGGATTTCGCATTAGTGAATATTACAAGGTCAGTAGCGGAACGAGAAGAATACTAAAAGTTAAAGTAGACGGAGGAAATGAACATGAAGGATAAGATTAGTGTATTGATTTCGGAAAAAGATGTTGAAGAACGTATTAAACAGTTAGCAGACCAGATTACGAAAGACTATGCAGGCAAAGAGGTGCATTTAATCTGTGTGCTAAAAGGAAGTATTTTCTTTACTTGTGAATTAGCAAAGAGGATTCCGCTACCGGTCACTTTAGACTTTATGTCAGTATCCAGTTATGGTAATCAGACAGAAAGTTCAGGTAGAGTAAAGATTGTAAAAGATTTAGATGAACCAATTGATGGAAAAAATGTTATTGTAATTGAGGACATTATTGATTCGGGCAGAACTTTAAGTTATCTAATGGATTTGCTTAATGCAAGAAAACCTGAATCTTTAAAACTTTGTACATTACTTGATAAGCCAGACCGCAGAGTAACAGATGTAAAAGTAGACTATGTAGGTTTTGAGATTCCGGATAAATTCGTTGTCGGATATGGCTTAGACTATGCACAAAAATATAGAAATTTGCCGTATGTCGGCGTAGTAGAAGAGTAAAGGGGGTAGACGTTTGAAAAAACAAATGAAAGGCTTTGGCTTTTATGTCATAGCGATTGTTATATTCATTGCAGCAACATTGCTTATGGATTTGTTCCCTAACGGGAGCGGTAATGCATATAACAGATTTGACTTCGAGAAAGATATTACAACGAATAAAGACAAGATAAAGAGTATTGATGTATATCAGAATCAGGAAACGCCATCAGGTAAGGTGAAGATAACGTATACATCGGGAGACAAAAAAGAGCTTAATATCTCAAGTACAATAGAGGCAGAAAAGCAGTTAGAAGATGCAAATGTTATCTATACATTGCATCCGATTAAAAAAACAAGTTGGGTTATAACCACGCTTTTGCCATACTTACTTGGTTTTGTATTATTGTTATTCTTGTTTTCCTTTATGATGAATCAGGCATCTGGTGGTGGTGGAAACTCTAAAGCAATGAATTTTGGAAAGAGTCGTGCCAAGATGTCCATAGACAATACCGATACAACATTTGATAATGTAGCTGGTCTTCATGAAGAGAAAGAAGAGCTTGAGGAAATTGTTGACTTCCTAAAAGAACCGAAAAAATATATTCAGGTTGGTGCCAGAATTCCAAAAGGAGTTTTATTAGAGGGCCCTCCAGGAACAGGTAAGACTTTACTTGCAAAAGCAGTAGCTGGAGAATCGAAAGTTCCATTTTTCAGTATCTCTGGTTCTGACTTTGTCGAGATGTTTGTAGGTGTTGGTGCGTCTAGAGTACGTGACTTGTTTGAAGAAGCAAAGAAAAACAGTCCTTGTATTATTTTTATTGATGAAATTGATGCAGTAGCAAGACGTCGTGGTACAGGTCTTGGCGGCGGTCACGACGAAAGAGAACAGACATTGAATCAGTTGCTAGTTGAGATGGATGGCTTTAGTGTAAATGAAGGCATCATCGTTATGGCGGCAACAAATCGTGTAGATATATTGGATCCAGCTATTTTAAGACCAGGTCGTTTTGACCGTAAGGTTGTAGTTGGGCGTCCTGATATCAAAGGAAGAGAAGAAATATTAGAAGTTCATGCGAAAAACAAACCTCTAGCAGAAGATGTGGATCTAAAGCAGGTTGCGCAGACAACTGCTGGTTTTACTGGTGCAGACTTAGAGAAATTATTAAATGAATCTGCTATTATTGCAGCAAGAAGTGAAAGAGCATTTATTGTTGCAGAAGATATTAAGAAGGCATTCATTAAAATTGGAATTGGAACAGAAAAGAAAAGTCGTGTTATTACAGAGAAAGAGAAGAGGATTACGGCTTATCATGAAGCTGGTCATGCAATTTTATTCCACTTGCTGCCTGATGTTGGGCCGGTGTATACAGTGTCTATTATTCCGACAGGTCAAGGTGCAGCAGGTTATACAATGCCACTGCCTGAGAAGGATGAAATGTTTAATACAAAAGGAAAGATGCTTCAAGATATTATCGTTTCTTTAGGGGGAAGAATTGCAGAAGAAATGATTTTAGATGATATTACAACAGGAGCATCACAGGATATTAAACAGGCAACTAATTTAGCAAGATCAATGGTTACAAGATTTGGATTCTCTGATAAGATCGGGCTTATCAATTACGAGTGTTCTGATGATGAAGTCTTTATTGGTCGCGATATAGGGCATACTAAGAACTTTGGTGAGGGCATAGCAAATGAGATTGATGAAGAAGTGAAGAAGATAATAGATCAGTGCTATGTAAAAGCAAGGGATATTTTAAAACAAAATGAACATGTACTGCATAGCTGCGCAGAGTTGTTAGTTGAGAAGGAGCGAATTGGTAGAGACGAATTCGAATCTTTATTTGTTACAAGCGACGGTGTTTGAAAAAACTAAATTGTAAATTATTCGTAAAAACAAACAAAAACTTTTTAGTTTTTGTATAATGTTTGTGCACACTTTTGGTATTGTCAATGCTATAATATCAATCGTAAACCCCAATACATTATATAGTTTTTGCTACACCCCATAAGTAACAAAAATACCTTCTCCAAGAAAGGGACAGCTGTTCGGAAAGCTGTCCCTTTTTTCCTATATATTTTTATTGCAGATTTTGCGATGCAAATACGAAAAAGGAGTGTTAATCATATGTCAGGACAAATTAATATAAATCGTTTATCAAGATATCAAAAGTTAAATCTTTATTTTGAGACAGTTATTTCAGCGCCAAACAAAGAAGCGTTATTTAGTGATGGTACAGAATTGTATAGAAGTCCATGCGAACCACAGTTCCATGATACAGTAACTTTGAGAATGCGAACGGGGAAGGACAATATTGATAGTGTAGTACTTGTTACGTCCAAGGAACGTGTTCCTATGACATTGGGCAGAGAAGAAGATTTATTTGATTATTATGAAGCTCAGATTCAAGTGGAAAAAGAAAAGATTGAGTATTATTTTGAGATAACAGCGGGGCCGATGACTTGTGTATATAATAGTTGTGGTGTAATGGATGAAGATAAGCCAGAATTTAGATTTAGCATCATGCCGGGATTTAAAACACCAGATTGGGCTAAAGGAGCGGTATTTTATCAGATATTTGTAGATCGTTTTTACAATGGGGATAAAAACAATGACGTTGAAACAGGAGAATATTGCTACATAGGCGAGCAGGTGAAGCAGGTTAAGGATTGGAACAAGCTTCCTGATGCAATGGGCGTAAGAGAGTTTTATGGTGGAGATTTACAAGGTGTTTATAAAAAACTAGACTATCTACAAGAACTTGGCATTGAAGCGATTTATCTAAATCCAATTTTTGTATCTCCATCAAACCACAAATATGATATTCAAGATTATGATTATGTAGATCCTCATTTTGGAGTAATTAAAAATCAAGAGGGGGACTTATTAGCTCCAGGAGTAAAAGAGAACAAACGTGCAACAAAATACATCTCTAAGGTAACATCCAAAGAAAACCTAGAAGCTAGTAATGAATATTTCATTAAGTTCGTAGAAGAAGTGCATAAACGTGGTATGAAAGTAATCCTAGACGGAGTGTTTAATCACTGTGGTTCTTTTAATAAATGGATGGATAGAGAACGTATTTATGAAAATGAAGAAGGATACGCTTTAGGAGCTTATGTTGCAAGGCAGAGCCCTTATCATACATTCTTTAAGTTTTATGATACACAGTGGCCATATAATGCAAAATACGATGGCTGGTGGGGACACGATACGTTGCCAAAATTAAATTATGAGGATTCACAAGAATTATTTGATGATGTAATGAGAATCGCCCGTAAATGGGTTTCGGCACCTTATAATGTTGATGGCTGGAGACTAGATGTGGCTGCGGATTTAGGTCACTCAAGCGAATTCAACCACAAATTCTGGAAACGTTTCCGTGAGGAAGTAAAGAGTGCAAATCCAGAAGCGATTATTTTGGCAGAACATTATGGTGACCCATCTTCTTGGCTGCAGGGGGATGAATGGGATACTGTTATGAATTATGATGCTTTTATGGAGCCGATTTCCTGGTTCTTAACAGGTGTTGAGAAGCATAGTGATGAATTTAGTGATGAGCTATTTGGAAATGCTGAGATTTTTGAAAATTTTATGATTCAGAATATGGCGAAATTAAATACACAGTCCATACAGACTTCTATGAATGAGCTTTCCAATCACGATCATTCTCGTTTCTTAACAAGAACTAATCATAAGGTAGGCAGAACGTCTACTGCTGGACCACATATGGCTAGTGAAGGCATAAACAAAGGGATTATGCGAGAGGCAGTTGTTATGCAGATGACATGGCCGGGTGCACCTACTGTGTATTATGGCGATGAGGCAGGTGTTTGTGGCTGGACAGATCCTGATAACAGAAGAACTTACCCATGGGGAAATGAAGATCAGAGTTTAATTGACTTGCACAAGGAGTTAATTCGTATTCATAAAGACTACAATGCCTTAAAATGTGGTTCTGTCTTGTTCTTAGGTGGTGATAAGCACTTTATAAGTTATGGTCGATTTGATATGGAAGACCATTTTGTAATCGCTGTTAATAATAGTGAAGTGAAGAAGTGTGTTGAGTTGCCAGTATGGAAAATTGGTATTCAAGATCATATGATGCTTGCTAGTCTGATTGCGACAAATGCAGACGGATATTCCTTGAATGCTACAATCTACCACAGTATAAATGGTATGTTATCCTTAACAATAGAGCCATTTTCTGCGGTTGTGATAAAAAACTTAAAAAATTAAGAAAAAAAGAGTTGACGTGCGAAAAATATGTGGTATAATACATTCTTGTCAGGACACGTATGGATGGATTCCCGAGTGGCCAAAGGGGGCAGACTGTAAATCTGTTAGCAACGCTTTCGAAGGTTCGAATCCTTCTCCATCCATCCGCCGGCGTGGCGGAACTGGCAGACGCACAGGACTTAAAATCCTGCGGGACTAACCTCCCGTACCGGTTCGATTCCGGTCGCCGGCAGTAATTGATAGAAAGAAGAAGCATTGAGTATTCGATGTTTCTTTTTTTTGTTAACCTTAAAGATATACTAAGGAAGATGAGGAACAGAAAATAATAAAAAAATAAATTATCGCTTGACAAATATCTAACAACATTGTACAATAGGCAATGTTGTTAGACATAATAAGACAACGCATTACAAGAGAGTATCAATAATTCTTGTTTGCCCAGATAGCTCAGTCGGTAGAGCAGGGGACTGAAAATCCCCGTGTCACTGGTTCGATTCCGGTTCTGGGCACTATTCCAAAGAGACGTCGGTTTTTATCGCGTCTCTTTTTTTGTATATAGGAATGGAATCTCCGAACCATTTCCTATATATCAATAGAAAAATACAGTGGATAAGGAAGATTCGTATGAAAATATTATTAACAGCCATCAATGCTAAATACATTCATTCAAATTTAGCAATATATGAGTTGAGTGCTTATGCTGAGAAATACAAAGAAAACATCGAACTGGCAGAATACACGATTAATAACCAGCAGGAATTTATATTAACAGATATATATAAAAGAAAACCAGATGTAATCGCATTTTCATGTTACATCTGGAATATTGGAATCATTGAAAACTTATTAAAAGAAATAAGACAAGTTATGCCAGATACACCTATTTGGCTGGGGGGGCCAGAAGTTTCTTATGATGTGACGCAGGGACTTCTTGCTACACCATATGCAGATGGTATTATGATTGGCGAAGGGGAATGTACGTTCAAAGAGTTGGCCCAGTATTATGTGGAGAAAAATATTGAATTAAAAGATATTCGAGGGATTGCTTACAGATGGAATGGTGAAATTAAAGTAAATCCATATCGTGAGCCAATGAATTTAAGCGATGTTCCATTTCCTTATAGTGATTTTGAACTGTTTAAAAATAAAATTCTATATTATGAAACAAGCCGCGGATGTCCTTACTCCTGCAGTTATTGTCTATCCTCTATTGAGCGTGGTGTTCGTCTTCGCGATTTGGAATTGGTGAAGAAGGAACTTCAGATATTTTTAGATGCTAAGGTTCCACAGGTTAAATTTATTGACCGAACATTTAACTGTAATCCAGCTCATGCCATGGGGATTTGGAACTATATTCACGAACATGACAATGGGCTAACGAATTTTCACTTTGAGATTGCTGCAGATATTTTAAGAGAAAATGAACTTGAACTTCTTAATAAGATGAGGCCGGGACTGGTACAGCTTGAAATTGGAGTACAATCGACTAACCCTGATACTATTAAGGCAATTAATCGAAAAATGGATTTTAACGTGTTGACAGAAAAGGTAAATGCAGTTCATCGTGGCAATAACATTCATCAGCATCTTGATTTGATTGCAGGACTTCCATATGAAGGATATGAGAGTTTTGGAAAATCATTTGATGATGTGTATGGCCTTCGTCCCAATCAGCTTCAATTAGGTTTTTTAAAGGTGCTTAAGGGGTCTCCGATATACCCACAAGCCCAGATGCATAATATTGTTTATAGAAAGACAGCTCCTTATGAAGTGCTATTTACAAAATGGCTTCCTTTTGATGATGTACTTCGTTTAAAAGAAGTGGAAGATGTAGTAGAAGTCTATTACAATAGTGGGCAGTTTGAAATGTCTATTCAGTTTTTAGAACATTTCTTTCAGACACCATTTGCATTGTATGAAGCGTTAGGGGAATACTATGAAGCACATGGACTGTTTGGAGTGAATCATACAAGAATAGCACGATATGAAATTTTGTTAGACTTCTTTAAAGAACGTGTGATAGAGGGGGATGCGGAGGTATTTGCGGAAATATTGGTTTATGATTTGTATTTGAGAGAAAATCTTAAGAGCAGACCAAAGTTTGCGAAAGATTACGGAGAATATAAGAAGTTATATAGAGAGTTTTATGAGGATGTAGAGCGAGTTAAAGCGTTATTGCCAGGATATGAGGATTATTCTTCTAAAGTATTAAGTCGAGTTACCCATGCAGAACACTTCTCGATTGACGTACCAGCTGTTGCAAAGACAGGTGTTGTGGTGAGGGAGGAAACTATCATTGTATTCGACTATAAGAATCGAAATCCTCTAGACCATCAAGCAATGGCGATTTCCATATAAGAAAGAGGTGCAGTATGGCGAAAAGAATTACAAAGCAGGAAAGAGAACGTATTCAAACTGTCTTAGATTTGTTAGATGAGCATTATACTACAGAATATAAATGTTACCTGAATCATGAAAATGCAGAGCAGTTACTAATAGCCACAATGCTCAGTGCCCAATGCACAGATGCGAGAGTAAATATTGTAACAAAGGATTTGTTTCAGAAGTATAAGAGTATGGAAGATTTCGCAAATGCGGATTTGAAAGAATTAGAGCAGGATATTCATTCTCTTGGCTTCTATCATAGCAAGGCGAAAAATATTATTTCTTGTGCACAGGATGTAGTAAATAAATTTGGAGGCAAGGTACCACGCGAACTTGACGAACTGACATCACTTGCAGGCGTTGGCAGGAAAACAGCCAATGTAATTCGAGGAAATATTTTTAATGAGCCAAGTATTGTAGTGGATACCCATGTGAAGCGAATTTCTAATAAGCTTGGTTTTACAAAGGAAGACGATCCTGAAAAAATAGAGTTTGACTTAATGGATGTGTTGCCAAAGGATCATTGGATTCTATACAACATTCAAATTATTACCCATGGCAGGGGATTATGTACGGCTCGTAGTCCCAAATGCGAGTCTTGTTTTCTTAATGAGCATTGTAAGGATTATCAGAAAAAGTTAAAACAGAAGCAGAGAAGAGAGCAGGCTAAGGCAGTGAAGGTCTTGCAGACAAAAGAAAAGTGACATAAAATAATAAGCAGTGTTCCTAGTTCGTTGTCTAGGACACTGCTTATTTTAATTATCCTTAATCTCTTTTAAGGCCGATAATATAGAGGACTTCATTAAGGTCTGTAAGGTATCAGCTTGTTTTATAAGGGCAGTTATTTTATTAATTTCATTATTTTTGTGATATATTTTAGCAAGAAGGACATAATTATTTTTGATATCAGTTTTGCACAGAATACCGTATTCCAGTACGACCCTGGCATCTTGTAACTGGCCTTGTTCATATAAGTATGTTCCCCAGTTGGATAATGTTCGAATAAGCTCTGTGAAGTTGGCGTCATAAGCAGAAAGAGCATCAAGGTTAGCAGGACCATAAGCTGCTTTTAAGTCTGTATTAGACTGTCCAACCAAATTTACAATTTTTTTTGTGGATAGGTCTTTCATAGTGGCTTGAATTTCTAGTAATTTAGGGTCTGTTGTTTCTTTGAAGGGTAATTTTTCCGTGTCAATATGAATATATGGTAAATTGCTAAGATCCATTTTTCGAACGCTGTTTGCATCATGTTCAGCTTTCCAAAATTGTTTGGATTGATTTTCTTCATTTTTACTGGCACGGTTCTTTAAATGATGCAGTATCCAGATCCATATAAATACCACAGGAAAAAAAGTTAGAATTGACATATTTGCACAACCTTTCTATAATCGAGAGGAACGAGTATTTATTATACTCATGTTATCGTGACTGTCCTTTTTATTTGTTATACTAGGACGAAGTTGCATTTAAATTAAAAGAGGTGAATTGAATGAATAAGAAAACACAAAGAACTGTTTCCGTTATAATCGTAGTAGCAGTTGTATTAGCTATGATTGTACCTCTAGTAGCTTATGCATTTTAAATATGAATACCTTATTGAGGTATAAATGTTATATGTGGAATTGTTTAAAACCCCACATATAACTTAGACTATACATAAATATTAAGCAAATGTCAAACAAGGGCATTCATGTGATTCTGACGCAATTTTTGCTTGATATTATCTATAGTTATGATAAAATGAAACATAAGTCTTATTGGCAAAAGGGGATATTAAGATGAAGCGAAAAACAAAGATATTTGCAACCACGCTTGTATGTATGCTGGTGTGCATTGTTTTAGCTCTTGCAGGAATGAAGGTTTATGCAGATGGTAAGTCAGGTACAATACCGAATGGAGTGTATGTAGATACTGTTTCACTGGGAGGCAAGACAACAGAAGAGGCAAGAGAGCTCGTAGATGAGTATGTGAAAAGCTTAGCAAGTAAAAGATTTACTTTAGTAGTAGATGGGCATAATGTGAAAACCACATTAGAGGATATCGGATTTTCATGTGTAGACAATAATTATATTGAAGAAGCATCTAATCTTGGTAAGACTGGTAATCTAATCAAGAGATATAAGGAGTTAAAAGACATTGAAAAAAAATCTCATGTTTATAACTTGGAATTTACAGTAGATGATGCCAAGGTTACAAGTTTTATTGAGAGTAAATGCAAAAAGTATGAAGTGGACCCGGAAGATGCAATATTAACACGAAAAAATGGCACATTTCATATTAAGGCAGAGGTCTTAGGAAGAACGATTCATATAGAGGATACCACTGAGAAGATTAAAGCCACTTTAGCTGACCATTGGGATCATGAAGAGATTAAAGTGGATGCTGTAGTAGCGGATGCAGAACCAGATATCACAAAGGAACAGTTAAAGAAAGTAAAAGATGTTCTTGGAGAATATAGTACAACTTATGCAAGTTCTTCTGCTAACCGTGCAGCAAACCTTGATAATGCAGCAAAATTAATCAATGGTACTGTAATTATGCCAGGAGAAGAATTTTCAACAAGCGGAGCATTAACACCTTTTACAACAGATAACGGATATCAGCAGGCAGGTGCATACTTGAATGGTAAGGTAGTAGACAGTATTGGTGGAGGTGTTTGTCAAGCGGCAACCACACTTTACAATGCCTTGTTGAAGGCTGAATTAGAGATTACAGAACGTTACAATCACTCTATGATTGTAAGTTATGTTCAGCCATCTATGGATGCTGCTATTTCAGATGGATATAAAGATTTAAAATTTAAAAATAATACGGACGCACCAATTTATGTCGAAGGATATACAGCGGGCAGAACGATTTACTTTAAAATATACGGTGAAGAAACAAGAGATACAGTGAATAGAACTGTGAAATATGTTTCTGAAACAACAGAAACCATACAGCCAGGACCTGAAAAGGTTACAAAAGATCCTACAAAACCAGCTAGTTATAAAGTAGTTGAGCAAGCAGCTCATGTTGGTTATAAGGCGCGTCTTTGGAAGTATGTTTATGTGAATGGAAAGGAAGAAAGCAAAGAACAGGTTAATTTTAGTTCTTATGCAGCCGAGCCTGCTTATGTAATAGTAGGGACTAAGGAAGAAAAGAAAGAAGAAAAGAAAGAAGACGAGAAGGATAAGGATAAAGATAAAGACAAGGATAAAGTAGAATCAGATAAAGATAAAGACAAAGATAAGGACAAAGATAAGGACAAAGACAAAGATAAGGACAAAGATAAGGACAAAGACAAAGATAAAGATAAAGACAAAGCTGATTCTAATAAGTCTGCGGACACAAAACCTAGCGCAAAACCTAGCAAAAAGCCTGCTTCATCCGATACTTCTTCTAAAAAGGATACAACAACCAGCGAAGAAAAATCGTAGGCTTGTAGGAACAAGCTTCAAGTTGGAGAAATTCATCGGATAATTAAAAAAGCAGTAGTCAAAAGGAAACAAGGGAAACTGCAAATTAAGAAACCCAATGATTGAGTAATGCAAAGAGGATAGCGGCTGTTTGTCAAAATAGCTGTTATCCTTTCTTTAAAAAAAGACAACATGTTAAGAGGAAGGTGTGAAGGCATGAAAATTGGAAAAATACCAGAGACAGTTCTAAAACGATCTGTATTCAAACAGATACATCATCGTCGTGATGAGGTACTAGTTCGTCCAGGAGTAGGTGAGGACTGTGCGATGCTTCAGATAGAACCAGATGAGATTTTAGTTATGTCAACAGACCCTATTACTGGTACAGCAAATGAAATTGGAACATTTGGTGTTCATATTACAGCCAATGATATTGCATCTAGTGGAGCAGAACCAATTGGGGTATTGTTAACAATCATACTTCCAGCAGATGCCAGTGAGTCTGATTTAAAAGAAATCATGAAAGAAGTTGAATCAGTTTGTGCAGAACTTAACATGGAAGTTATGGGTGGTCATACTGAAATATCAAAAGCTGTAAATCAACCTATCCTTTCTGTGACAGGTGTTGGAAAGATAAAAAGAGATGAGATGATAAAGACAGCAGGCCTAAAACCAGGTCAGGAACTTGTCATGACAAAATGGGCAGGATTAGAGGGAACGGCAATCATAGCCAGAGATAAAGAGGGCGAATTGAAAGAGCGTTTCCATGAAGATTTTATAGAACGTGCACAAAATCTATTTAAAAATTTATCTGTAGTAAAAGATGCTATGATAGCGAAGAAAATTGGTGTTACATCCATGCATGATGTAACAGAAGGCGGTATCTTTGGAGCTCTATGGGAAGTTGCGGCTGCTTCTAAAGTTGGAATTGAGGTAGACCTTAAAAAGATTCCAATTAAACAGGAAACTATTGAAATATGTGAGGTATATGATTTAAATCCATATATGCTTATGTCTAGTGGCTGTATGCTCATTAGTACGGATAGAGGAAATGCATTAGTGGAGGCATTGAAAAAAGAAGGAATTACTTCTGCTATTATAGGTAATGTGATTGAAGGAAATGACCGAATTATTGTTAATGACGACGAGAGAAGATATCTTGAACCACCAAAGACAGATGAACTATATAAGGCAATTCATTAGAGGTAAGGAGGGTACCAAAAATGAGAAATGCAATTTTAAAGGTTATTGATAAAAATAGTAAAGTTTCTGTAGAAGATTTAGCCGTAATAATAGATGCTCCCGAGGCAGAAGTGAAAGCGGAAATTGATAAGATGGAGGAAGAGGGAGTAATCTGTGGTTATCCTACATTAATTAACTGGGATAAAACAGACTGTGAAAAGGTAACGGCTTGGATAGAGGTTAAGGTTACCCCTCAGAGGGGCCGAGGCTTTGAGAAGATTGCAGAACGTATCTATCGTTTTGACGAAGTGGAGAGCGTATATTTAATGTCTGGAACATTTGATTTGGCAGTACTCATAGAGGGCAAGAGTATGAGGGAAGTTGCTAATTTTGTATCTAGTAAACTAGCTCCATTAGAAGCAGTATTAAGTACTTCAACTAATTTTGTTCTTAAGAAATATAAAGAACATGGGCTTGAACTGGTGAATCATAAGAGGGTAGATGAAAGGATGTTATATACGCCATGAGAAATCCATTATCAAAAAAAGTTACAGATATACAACCTTCTGGTATCAGAAAATTCTTCGATATCGTAAATGAAATGGAGGATGCCATTTCATTAGGCGTTGGAGAGCCAGATTTTGATACACCTTGGCATATAAGAGAAGAGGGGATTTATTCATTAGAAAAAGGAAGAACTATTTACACCTCTAATGCAGGGTTAGTACAGTTACGTGAAGAGATATGTCGTTATTTACATAGAAGGTTTCATGCTGAATATGACCCTAAAACAGAGATTATGGTTACAGTAGGTGGCAGTGAGGCAATTGATGTTGCTTTGCGTGCCATGTTAGATCCAGGTGATGAGGTGTTAGTGCCCCAGCCTTCTTATGTATCGTACGTTCCGTGTGTAACGTTAGCCGATGGAGTACCAGTTATTATTGAGCTTCAGGAAAAAGATGAATTTAAGTTGACAAGAGAGCAACTGTTAGATAATATTACAGATAAGACCAAGGTTTTAATCTTGCCTTTTCCAAATAATCCAACAGGTTCTATTATGACATATGAAGACTTAAAAGATATTGTAGATATCATTATTGAAAAGGATCTTTATGTCATATCCGATGAGATATATTCTGAATTGACATATGGCAGTGAACATGTTTCGATAGCCTCATTTCCGGGGATGAAGGACAGAACAATTTTAATTAATGGATTTTCAAAATCCTATGCAATGACAGGCTGGAGATTAGGTTATGCAGCAGGTCCAAAAGTGATATTAAAACAAATGATAAAAGTACATCAATTTGCAATTATGTGTGCACCTACAACAAGTCAGTACGCAGCAATTGAAGCGTTAAAGAATGGTGATTCCGACGTTGAAATGATGAGAGATTCGTATAACGAGCGAAGACGCTATTTATTAAAAGCTTTAAGGGATATGGGATTTGATTGTTTTGAACCATTTGGCGCATTTTATGTATTTCCAAGTATCAAGAAGTTTGGTATGACATCAGATGAATTTGCTAATAGATTACTGAAGGAAGAAAAGCTGGCGGTAGTTCCTGGTACTGCTTTCGGCGATTGTGGAGAAGGTTTTTTGAGAATATCTTATGCATATTCAATTGAAGAGTTGAAGATAGCATTAGAGCGTTTAGAACACTTTATTAACACATTATAATAATTACAAATAAGAAAAGGAGAATTGGATGGCAGGTATAAATGCAAATCAAGTGAATCCCTTTTTAATTGCTGCGACTACAATTTTAAAACAGGCATGTCAAATTGATGCAAAGGTAGGGAAACCAAGTCTAGAAGGAACTAAGGGGAAGAATGATACAATTGCAATCAATATTTGTGTGACAGGCGAGATGCAGGGGCAAGCTATGATTGCATTTGAGAACGATATTGCATGTGATATCGCATCTAGAATGTGCATGATGCCAATAACTGAGATGGACGAGATATCACAAAGCGCAATTTGTGAGTTGGGGAATATGATTATGGGGAATGCAGCTACTGTATTTTCTACACAAGGTACATTAATTGATATCACACCGCCAACATTAATAAGAGGAGACATTATGTTTTCTTCTATGTATTCCCATTCTATCTGTGTACCAATGATATATGAAGACAATAAGAAAATTGAGATACACGTCGCTGTGAAAGGAAATGATTAAAAATGTTAAACATCGTATTACATGAGCCGGAAATTCCTGCAAATACAGGAAATATCGGTAGAACTTGCGTTGCTGCAGGTGCTCGTTTGCACCTGATTGAGCCAATGGGATTTCGAATTAGCGCAAAAGAAGTGAAGCGTGCAGGATTAGATTATTGGGATAAGTTAGATGTAACAGTATATGATTCCTATGAAGATTTTTTACAAAAGAACCCGAATGCTAAGATTTATATGGCAACAACAAAGGCAAAACATACTTATACAGAGGTTTCTTATGAACCTGACTGTTATATTATGTTTGGTAAGGAAAGTGCAGGGATACCAGAAGAAATATTAGTAGAGCATCCTGAAACATCTATTCGTATTCCTATGATCGGAGATATTCGTTCCCTGAATTTAGGAAACTCTGTTGCAATCGTGTTATACGAGGCATTACGACAAAATAACTTTTCACATATGAATCTGGAAGGGGAACTACACCGCTTACATTGGTAAGGTTAATTCCCCCTCAGACATAGGTAAGGTAAATATAAACTCAGTTCCAACGTCCACGGTGCTTGCAACAGTTATGTTTTCATCGTGGGCGTTAATGATTTCTTTGACAATAGATAGTCCAAGTCCAGTACCTTTTTTATCTTTTCCACGAGAGGAATCTGTCTTATAAAAACGCTCCCAGATTTTATGTAGAGAGTTTGCCGGAATACCAATTCCATGGTCCTTTACAGAAATAAAAAGCTTATCATTTTTCTCTTCTGTTCCAATTTGAATTACAGAGTTGCTTTGACTAAATTTTATCGCATTATCGATTAGATTATAAATTACTTGTTGAATCTTATCTACATCCCCACATACAATCGCTTGCTTAGATTCAAATATGAGCTCAAAGCGAATGCGCTTTTTGGTACATATACCCTCAAATGTAGCAGCAGTATTTTTAATAATCTGGTTCATATCGAAGGAAGTGATATGAAGAATAGTACCATTATGTTTAATATTATTTAAAGTTAATAAATTTGAAGTCAATTTAGTAAGTCTCTCTGACTCAAAAAGTATGATATCTAAATATTTATTCTGCATTTCATATGGTATTGTTCCGTCTTTCATGGCTTCAGCATATCCCTTTATAGATGTAAGAGGTGAACGGAAGTCATGGGATACATTAGCAATGAATTTTTTTTGATAATTTTCAAGGCTTCCGAGTTCAGTACCAATATAAGTGACAGAAGTTGCAAGGTCTTTAAATTCATCTTTTCGTTTCATATGAATTTCATAGTTAAAGTTCCCGTTGGCATATTCATGAGCACACTTATTCAAGGCCCTGACGGGGTGGATTAGAACATAGTATAGATAGATAAAGGTGCAAAGCAATATAATAGCTAATATGATAAGACATACGTTGATGACATCAATATATTTGTACGCTGCGGCAGTGATATTAGTCCAAGGTTCTAGAAGGACAACGTAACCTTGAATATTCTTATCAGAATTAATCACATAGCAGACTGCAAGAGATGGAGTCTGAAGAAAACCATTTAGTGTTGTATTTTTGATATAATACTGTTCCAATAAGCCAGGAGCTACTATATTCAAATTTGCATATTTAGTAAAATCGCTTTCTCTTGTATCAGCAAATACATCCCCATTTTTCTTGACTGCCATGATACGAACGCCTAGAAAGGTATCTACAGCGCTTAACTGGGTGCGTATATCATTGGGAGATGCAGTTTGGTCATAATACTTTGATAAGTATTGGGAGGATATTACTTGGGCTTCTTCATAAAGCAAAGATATTTGTTTTTGTACTAATTTATGCTCAAGGAAATGAAGCCCCAGCGTATTTAAAGCTAAAGCAAAGATTAGGAATATCAATATAAACCAGCTTGATAGTTTAAAGGAAAGCTTATGAAACATGCTCTTTCACCTCGAATTTATATCCTATGCCCCAAACAGTAGAGATCGACCAGTTAGAATGTTCTTTAAACTTTTCACGTAATCGTTTTATATGTACATCAACGGTTCTAGTATCTCCTATATAGTCATAGCCCCAAATATGGTCTAGGAGTTGTTCCCTCGTAAACACTTGATTTGGATGTATCGCAAGAAAATAAAACAATTCCAATTCTTTCGGAGGTAATTCGATATTTTGTCCATAATATAGAACAGAATAGTTAGTCTGGTTTATAATTAAATCATTGTATTCTACAAATTCACCTGTCTGTGGAGTCTTTTGAGAAACAGTATTAGCAGGCTGCTGGTATCTGCGCAAAACAGCCTTGACACGAGCTACTAATTCCTTTGTATCAAAAGGTTTTATTATATAATCGTCCGCACCAAGTTCTAAGCCTAATACCTTGTCAAATACCTCACCTTTTGCAGAAAGCATAATGATAGGAATATTTGAAGTTTTTCGGACCTCTTTGCAGATTTCGTATCCATCCATTCCAGGCAACATTAAATCCAGTAGAATTAAATTAGGATTGTAGGAGTGGAAGGCGCTTAAAGCAGCCTCCCCATCTCCAACAGTTTTTGTATCATACCATTCTTTTATCAAATATAGTGAAATCAGTTCTGCTATATTTTCGTCGTCATCCACAATTAAAATTTTTTGTTTTACCGCCATGATTATCCCCTTTACTGTTACTTGAATTCTACAATTGTGACACCATGGTCACCTTCACCAAAACCACCTACACGATAGGATTTTACGTATTTCAATCGTTTTAAATGTTGCTGTACTGCATTTCTAAGTGCGCCAGTACCTCTACCGTGAATAATCGTAACTTGTGGTATGTGTGAAAGATAAGCATCATCTAAGTACTTATCTAAGATTGCAATCCCTTCGTCCACTGTTTTTCCGATAATGTTAAGCTCTGGACTTACATTTAAGGATTTGGACATTTTAATTTTACCACTTCCAGTTTTAGATAACGTAGGAGTTGTGATTTCTGGTATATCGATTAATTCTAAGTCTCTAATGTTAATTAAAGAGCGAAGAATTCCCATTTGTACATAAACTTCCCCTTTGTTATTCGGAGCGCTTGCTATAATGCCATTTACATTTAAGCTGATAACATGTACACTTTCGCCTGGTTTAAAGTCTTGTGGCTTATTCTTTTTATTGGTTTTGGTCTTACGAACAAGTTTGGAATCTGCTTTATTTAACTTGTTACGAAGAGCAGCACGTTCTTCTTCCATGTCCTTTTGCAGATTGCTCTGTTTAGACCATTTATTATACTTACGAATGGATTCATCTGCGAAGTCTTTGGCTTCTTGAAGAATTTCACGCGCCTTTTCATTGGCTTCACGAAGAATTCTATCTTTGGCAGCATCAATTTTCTCATTTTTAATTGTAAGTTTTATCTTAAGTGCTTCAATTTCTGCTTTATAAGCTTCGATTTCAGCCTGTTCCTTTTCTATTGTCACACGACTTGCTTCCAAGTCAGCAATTACATCTTCAAAGCTTTGACTATCCGTATCAATTCTCGATTTTGCATCCTCAATAATATAATCAGGCAAGCCTAATTTGCTGGATATAGCAAATGCATTACTTTTACCAGGAATACCAATTAATAGACGGTAAGTAGGGCGTAATGTCTCTACATCAAATTCGCAGCAAGCATTTTCAACGCCAGGTGTGGATAGTGCAAACAGTTTTAACTCACTGTAGTGGGTAGTTGCAATTGTTTTTGCACCCATATTGTGCAGGTAAGTTAAAATTGCCATAGCTAAGGCAGCACCTTCTGTTGGGTCAGTACCAGCACCTAACTCATCGAATAAGCATAAGGAACGATTATTTGCTTGTTCGATAATCTGTATCTCATTTTTCATATGAGAGGAGAATGTACTAAGACTTTGTTCAATACTCTGTTCGTCTCCAATATCTGCAAATACATCATCAAATACAGACAATTTAGAATGATCGAAGGCAGGAATATGAAGTCCAGCTTGGCCCATTAAAGTAAATAGCCCGACTGTTTTCAGGGAAACTGTTTTACCACCAGTATTCGGACCTGTAATTACAAGTAAATCAAATTCATCTCCTAATCGAATATCAATTGGAACAACTTGTTTGCTATCAATTAGCGGGTGACGTCCTCTTTTGATATCTACAATACCATCCTGGTTAAAGTCAGGAACACTAGCACGCATTTGCTTGGATAAGTTTGCTTTGGCAAAGATAAAGTCTAGTTTCGTAAGGACTTCTAAGTTAATTTTTAATTCTTCCGCATGTTCTCCAATCATGTTGCTTAATTCAGCAAGAATACGTTCAATTTCATCCTGTTCTTTTAAGGAAAGTTCGCGAAGTTCATTATTCAGCTTAACAATTGCCATAGGTTCAATGAATAAAGTAGAACCAGTTGCAGACTGGTCATGAATCATACCTTTAAATGAACTTCGGTATTCTGCTTTTACAGGTAGACAATAACGACCATTACGCATGGTGATTAAGGCATCCTGTAACATTGTTCGGGAACTGTTTACGATACCGTTTAACTGTTCGTGAACTTTATTATTGGTATTTTTAATGCTTTTTCGAATCTGGCGAAGCGTTGTACTTGCATCATCTGCAATTTCGTCATTTGAAATAATGCAACGTTTCATTTCGCTGTTTACATTGGATAACGGTTCAAGTGCATCAAAATAGCTGGTTAAAGAATTTGTTACATTAGATTCCTCCTCATCATTATGAACGGAGCTGCCTAAGTTCTCTTTTCTAGTGTATGATTTCACACGAAGTGTAACATTTAATAGGGAACTTACTGCAAGTATTTCATCAATACCTAAGACGGAACCAACATCTAATCGCATAAGAGAAGAACGAATGTCTCTTACCCCCGAAAAAGATAGTAAACCTTTCTTAAGAACCATGGATAAAGCATCTGAAGTTTCTAATAAATTGTGCTCGATCTCATTAATATCCGTACTAGGAACCAATTCTTTACAGAGCTCTTTGCCAAGTGGAGTTGAAGCAAGAGCTTTTAGTTTATCTATAATTTTATCAAATTCTAATGTTTTCAAAGCCTTTTTATTCATTGTCTAAGCCTCTTTTCTTCCTGATACAATAAGTATTCTCATTTAGTCTTTATTTTACCTTAGTTTTCCCGAAATGAAAAGTAGTCATTTGTTAACACTTAATTCATAACTTGTTCATATATAAATGCTAAGATGAAAATATTAAATTTTTTGTTTGGATACTGCGCAGAAGGTGTATTTGAGGAGCAGGAATATGAGAATAGATAAGGATAGAGAGGAAAACAAAGAAGAATATTCTTTTATACAAGAAAAGATTGTACCAAGACCCAAAAATACAAAGAAAAAATTAGCTAAGCTAACGTGCTATACAGTGATATTAAGTATAATCTTTGGAGTTGTAAGTAGTTTTGTATTTAATCTGTCCAATCACTTGATCGGAAAATGGAACAAGCAAAGTGTGAAGGAACCCATTTCTCTTGAGGATAGTGAAAAAGAAAGCCAGCCATTTGTAACACCACAGGAGAATGAAGGAGAAGAAGTAACAGGTTCGGAAGAAGCGTCGAATAAGAATATTACAGACCTAGATATATTTCGTGCCTTCGATATTCGTTCGTATCGGAAAATGTATTCGGTTATGCGAGAATTGGCTAATAGCCGTAGATACTCCATGGTAACAGTAGAAGCGATTAAGGATGTAACAAGCTGGTTTGATAAAGAAAATTCGAAATGTAGTTATGGACTGATTATAAGGATACAGGAAGACTATATATACATTTTGTGTAATTATAATAAGGTAAAGGATACCAATAAAATAGAAGTTGAGTTTTATAATGAGGACACAGTTCGTGCAGAATTAATGAACTACAATAAAGAGAAATCATTGGCAATGTTAAAAGTTAAAACTAGCTCATTATCAAAACGGACAATGGTTAAGATAGAGGAAGCTGAAATTGCTGACTCTTATCAGATAGGACGTGGAACACCAGTATTGGGGCTGGGTTCGCCAGATGGAACTATGCAATCTATGGTAATCGGCTACATTACAGCACCTCGTATCGATAAATATATAACAGATGGAAAACTTGGCCTGTACCATACGAGTATTGCTGAGAATCCTTATGGAGATGGTTTCTTTGTGGATTCAGAAGGGAAAGTGATAGGAATTATCACTCACCAGTTTAGGGATGAAACAGATCAGAATATTATGAGTTTTCTTGATATTTCACAATTAAAACCTGTTATTGAGTCGTTGCTCAATGGAAGGAAGCTGCCTTATCTAGGTGTGAAGGTTTCTGAGTTGTTAAGTAGTGATGGGAAAAAATTAAATGTCAATTTTGGAATTTATATTACAGATGTTATTGCCAATTCACCAGCATTTAAGAAGGGATTACGGTCAGGAGATGTGATTACAGAAATTGATGGAACTAGTATTTCCTCTGTTGCAGCACTCATGAGAAAGATGGCAGAAAAAGAACCAGGAGATAAGATGGATTTGGTTATTGTGCGGCAAACAAAGGCGGAATATCCAAAGGTGATATTTGGAGAGAAACATCTAGCAGTAACGCTTAGTTAGTAAGAATAAGTAAAGACATAGGGAGAAGGAAAATGAAATTCTTCTCTGCTATGTCTTTTCTATTCTTTACAGTTAAGGTATAATAAAGAAAATAGTTTGTGAATTAGAAAGGTAAGGAAAATAAATATGCGCTATATTAGTGAATTACACGAGGGAGAAACAATTTCGATTACTTATTTGTGTAAAAATAAACAGATGCTAAAGACGAAAGCAGGTAAAACATATTGTTCGTTGTCTCTGCAAGATAAAACAGGATTACTAGATGCTAAGATATGGGAAATGTCCAATGCTATTGAGAATTTTGAAGTAATGGACTTTATTCATGTTGATGGCCAGCTTACTTGTTTTCAAGGTTCCTTACAGTTAAATGTTAGAAGAGTACGTCGCGCGCAAGAAGGAGAATACGATCCTGCTGATTACATCCCAACTTCAAAAAGGGATATCAAAGAGATGTTTGGGGAATTATTAACTTATGTAAACAGTATCAAGAATCCATATTTGAATAAACTGGCAAAAAGTTTCTTCGTAGAAGATAAAGAGTTCCAAAAGGCATTTATGTATCATTCAGCAGCTAAAAGTGTTCATCACAGCTTTATGGGCGGTTTAGTGGAACATACATTAGGTGTTACAAAACTGAGTGATTACTTGGCAAGTAATTATCCATTTTTGAACCGTGATTTACTAATCACTGCAGCAATGTTTCATGATATTGGAAAGACAGTGGAGTTATCCGATTTCCCAGAAAATGATTACACAGATGATGGTCAGTTACTTGGACATATTTACATTGGAACTGAGATGATTGGGGAACGTATTCGTACCATTCCGAACTTCCCGCACAAATTATCTGCACAGCTTCGTCACTGTATCCTAGCTCATCATGGAGAACTAGAATATGGTTCCCCTAAAAAACCAGCTACGGCAGAAGCGTTAGCATTAAGTTATGCAGATAATACAGATGCAAAATTACAAACAGTACGTGAAGTGTTAGAAGGCGGAGATGAGAAGCAGGAGTGGTTGGGCTACAATCGTTTCTTTGAATCCAACATTCGCCGAAGTGAAAAATAATTGGAGTATAGTAAATGGCAAAGGAAATCAATAAGAACGACGAGTTTGAATTAGAGATAGATGATATTGGTACAGAAGGCGAAGGTATTGCACACATTGATGGATATGCGTTATTCATCAAAGATGCAATACCAGGGGACGTTGTTCGTGTCAAAGTTATCAAAGCAAAGAAGAATTATGGTTACGGAAGACTGATTAAGATTGTAAAGCCATCAAAAGATCGTGTGCAACCAGTATGCCCTGTTGCAAGACAGTGTGGAGGATGTCAGATTCAGCATCTTTCTTACGATGCACAGCTTGCGTACAAGGAAAATAAAATCAAGAATTGTCTTGTAAGACTTGGAAAATTTCCAAAAGAACAGATTGATAAGATTATGGAACCATTAATGGGAATGGAAGAACCTTATCATTATCGTAATAAAGCACAATTTCCGGTAGGAAGAAACAAAGATGGAGAACTAGTAACGGGTTTTTATGCTAGCCGTACCCATTCTATTATTCCAGCGACCCATTGTGCAATTCAAGATAAGAGAAATGAAGAGATCCTGAATACGGTACTGGAATTTATGAAGGAATTTGATATTGAACCATATGATGAAGTGACACACACTGGATTAGTGCGTCATATTCTGACTCGTGTAGGGTATCATACAGGTGAGATTATGGTCTGTCTTGTGTTAAATGGTAAAAACTTACCTCATCAAGACGTATTCGTGGAAAGATTAGCAAAAATCGAAGGTATGAAAAGTATCAGCATTAATGTGAACAGAGAAAAAACAAATGTCATTTTGGGCAATAAGGTAAAGACTCTTTGGGGCACAGATTATATTGTGGATTCCATTGGAACGATTCAGTATCAAATATCACCGCTTTCTTTTTATCAGGTAAACCCAGTGCAGACTCAGAAGTTATACCAGGCTGCGTTAGATTACGCAGGCTTGACTGGTAATGAAATTGTGTGGGATTTATATTGTGGAATAGGAACAATCTCTTTATTCTTAGCAAAACAGGCTAAGATGGTATATGGAGTAGAAATTGTTCCAGAAGCAATCGCAGATGCAAACCGCAATAAAGAGTTTAATCAGATTAAAAATGTTGAATTTTTCGTGGGAGCGTCTGAAAGGGTTCTTCCAGAGAAGTATAGAGAAAGTGGCGGGAAAATGTCAGCAGATGTTATTGTTGTAGATCCTCCACGAAAAGGCTGTGATGTATCGCTGCTTCAGACAATCCTTGACATGGGGCCAGAGCGCGTAGTGTATGTAAGCTGTGATCCAGCAACGTTGGCAAGAGATTTAAGATTCTTGTGTGATGGCGGGTATGATCTTATGAAAGTGCGTGGATGTGATATGTTTGGACATAGTGGACATGTTGAGACAGTTGTACAGCTTGTTAGGGTAAAATAACTGTATAGTTATTAAGCTTTGTGCATGCCTCTAAGTGGTTTGTTTGGATTGACGGACACTTGGAGGTTTTTTGCTGTATAATATTATATCTTGACATAGACTGGACTCCAAGTGCTACTCTATAAGAAAAAGTTGGGAGGTCAAACATATGACAATAGCAGAAGTAAGTAAGAAATACAATATTTCTCAAGATACATTAAGATATTATGAAAGAATCGGCATAATTCCACACGTAGAAAGAAATTCTAGTGGAATTCGTAATTATACAGAAGAATCATGTGGATGGATTGAGCTTGCAATATGCATGCGTTCAGCAGGGGTTCAGATTGAGCCGTTAATTGAATATTGTGAACTAGTAGGACAGGGGGAGTCCACCATTTCAGCAAGAAAAAGTATTCTTGAAGAAGAACGTACCAAACTCCAAAAAAAGATAGAAGACATGGAACGTGCTTTAGAGAGGCTTAATTACAAAATAGGAAAATATGAAGAAGCTGAGAAAACGGGAACACTTAAGTGGGACTAGATTAGAAAGGATTGAGTAGTAATATGAGTGAACGAACCAATTGTGATTACTGTGCAAATTATATATACGATGAAGAATACGGAGCATCTGAGTGTCAGGTTAATTTGGATGAAGATGAGATGTATCGATATATGTCGAGAAATTACAAGGAGTGTCCTTATTTTCAGATAAATAATGAGTATAAAATCGTACGAAAACAAATGTAGAAATTCTTTTAATTTAGGAATACCTGTATTGACATGGGTAGAAACGGTAGTTATACTTTAGGATGAAAATAGAAAAGACAGGTGTGGACATTATATGTTTGATTTTAATTTTGACTGGAGTAAGGATATGGAGACAAGTATCTCCGAGATAGATTCACAGCATAAAGAGTTTTTTCGTATAGGAAGAGACATGGAACAATTACTATTAATGAAATGTGCTAATGTTACAGAAAAGGAACTTCTAGATATTGTATGTGACTTAAGGGAATATGTGGCATATCATTTTTATGAAGAAGAAATAATTATGAAGGAAGCTGGGTATTCAAAGCTAGAAGAGCATACAAGAAAACATAATGAGTTTAAGAATATGATTATGAATATAGACTGCCCTGCTTTAGCTGCCAATCCATATAAGGAGCTTACTAAGATAAGAAACGCAGTAGTTGATTGGGTATTCGGACATATGCTTCATGACGATATGGAGATGGCGCGTGAAGTTGGGAAGAAAAATAATAATCAGAATTAACAAATACTTCTCATTATAGAATGGTAAAATTGTGAAAATTAGTATGTAATATGGTTAAGAACTGCATTTTCAATGACAGTTCTTTTTTAATAGTATTTTTAGTAGATTTGTTCTATTATTTAACAATTACGCCTAATTATAAGATACAAATTACGATTTTATTGTACGAACTATATAATTGAGTTGTACAAAATGCATAAAACAAACTATATATTTAGTGGAATGATGTTTAAAATTACTGATAGAAACTTAGTAAGAACTACTTTACATGCATTTCATGTAAAAATACGATACATTACGGGCATAAAACATTGAAAACTTGTCCAAAAAAACTATAATTGAACTTGCAAATAAACATTAATCCAATAGCATATTGGATAAGCAAATAAACATTATTTAATTTTTTAAGGAGGAGTCTCATGTTTAATGAAAAATTAAAAAGGGCAATATGTGGAATGGGAACAGCACTTATGTTAAGCTCCGTTATCATTCCATCAAACGTTTCTGCAGCAACAATTAAAGCTGATAAAGCTAGTGACAAATACGCACAAAGATTCGTAGACATTTACAATACAATTAAAGATACAAATACAGGTTACTTCGACGAAAATGGTGTTCCTTACCATTCAATCGAAACATTAATGGTAGAAGCTCCTGACCAAGGACATGAATCTACATCAGAAGCTGCTTCTTACTTAATCTGGTTAGAAGCTATGGCTGGAAAAATGACAGGTAACTACCAAGGATTATCAGATGCTTGGGACGTAGTTGAAAACTACTACATTCCTACATCTAAAGACCAGCCAGGTCAGACAGATTACAATCCATCTAGCCCAGCTACTTATGCTGCTGAGTATGATGACCCATCTAAATACCCAAGCCAATTAATGTTTGGCGCACCAGTTGGTTCAGACCCAATCGCTAACGAATTAAAGAGTGCATATGGTAATCAGTATATGTATGGTATGCACTGGTTAATCGACGTTGACAACTTCTACGGATATGGTTTAAGAGGAGATAGAAACACAACAAAACCTTCTTACATTAATACATATCAACGTGGTAAAGAGGAATCTTGTTTCGAAACTGTTCCTCAACCTTGCTGGGAGGACTTAAAAGCCGGTGGCCGTAATGGATATTTAGACTTATTCACAAAAGACAATAGCTATGCCGCTCAGTGGAAATACACAGATGCACCAGATGCTGATGCTCGTTTAATCCAGGCTATGTACGGTGCTAGAAATGCTGCTAAAGAAGATGGAGTTAACATTAAGAATTTAACAGATAAAGCTGCTAAGATGGGTGATTATTTAAGATACTCCATGTTTGATAAATACTTTAGAAAGATTGGACAACCTAAGGTTGCTGCTTCTAACGGACGTGACGCACAGCACTACTTATTATCCTGGTACTATGCTTGGGGTGGTTCAACAACTCAGAGCTGGTCTTGGAGAATTGGTTGTTCACACTCTCACTTCGGATATCAGAGTCCATTCGCTGCTTACCTTTGCTCAGAAGATAGTGATTTCATTGGTAAAGGTTCTACAGGAAAATCAGACTGGACTAAGAGTTTACAAAGACAAAAAGAATTATATACATGGTTACAATCTGAAGAAGGTGGTATCGCTGGTGGTTGTTCAAACAGCTGGAACGGTGCATACGAAGACATACCTTCAAGTGTAAATACATTCTATGGAATGGGATATACAGAACATCCTGTATATGCTGACCCAGGAAGTAACCAATGGTTCGGTATGCAGTGCTGGTCAATGCAACGTATGTGTGAATACTACTATGTAACAGGTGATCCAGAAGTTAAAGAATTAGTTAACAAATGGGCTGCTTGGGCTAACAAAGAATCAACAGTAACAGATAAGACATTCTCCATTCCTTCTAACTTAGCATGGTCAGGACAACCTGATACATGGAGTGACGGACAGACAATTTCTAACTGGAAAGGAAATAGCAACTTACATGTTAAAGTTTCTTCCTATGGCGAAGATGTAGGTGTTGCTGGTTCCTTAGCAAACGCATTATTATATGTTGCAGCTGCTAATAACAAATACGGCGGCGATGTTGAAACATACAGAGATAAAGCATTAGCAATTCTTGATTGTATGCATGACAATTACATGGATGATAAGGGTGTTGCAGTAGAAGCTCCTTGGGATGCTGCTAAGAGATTCTTCGAACAAAAAGTGTACATTCCATCTGGATGGACAGGAACAATGCCAAACGGTGACAAGATTGACTCTAACGCTACATTCTTAAGCATTCGTTCTCAGTACAAACAAGACGCTGACTTCGCTAGAGTACAGGCAGCATACCAGAATGGTGAAACAGTAATGATGAAATATCATAGATTCTGGGCTCAGGTTGAATATGCAGTAGCTAATGGTGTTGCATCCAATTTATCAAAAGAACTTGGAATTACTGGAGATGTAGACCCAACACAACCTGTAAAACCATCACCATCACAAGAAGTAAAACCATCAGAAGTAGTAAAACCATCAGAAGAAGTAAAACCATCAGAAGTAGTGAAGCCATCAGAAGAAGTAAAACCATCAGAAGTGGTGAAACCATCAGAAGAAGTAAAACCATCACAAGCTGTAGGCGATTATGATGTTAAAGTTAATATTGGAAATGGTCAGTGGACAATTACAAATTCAAAGGGATCTGTAAGCTTAAAAGACATTACAATCCGTTACTACATCAAATCCGAAGGAACAGCAGATGACGTTGTTTTCATCGACAATGCTGGTTTAAGCTTAAGCAAAGCTCCTTACTATGCATCATTAACAAGCGATGTAAGTGCTAAAGTTGTTAAGATGGCAAACCCAACAGCAGATGCAGATGCATATGTAGAAGTTAAGTTTAATTCTAACTATGACTTAGATTCTTCTGCTAACTTAGCATTAGGAATTCGTATGGCAAAAGCTGACTGGTCTAACTTCGACCAGACAAATGACTACTCTTACACAAACGGAGCCGTTGTATATGTAAATGGTACTTGTGTAAGCGGTAACGATTTATAGGATTTAGTATTAGTGCAATAGTTTCATTGCAACTAGTAAATAATAAGTCTCGGTGGTGTCAACCACCGGGGCTTTGTTAAAAAATGGAAAGGGAGAACAATATGAGATTATATAAAAAAGCACTTAGTGCTACATTAGCAGTAGCATTAACTGCTACGACCTTAACTGCTGGTCCAGTAGTTAAAGCAGCATCAGGTAATTATAACTATGGTGATGCATTATCAAAATCATTATTATTCTATGAATTACAGGAATCTGGTAAGATGGAAGATGATATCCGTACCAACTGGAAAGGCGATTCCTGTATGAATGACGGTAAAGACAATGGCGTTGATTTAACAGGTGGATGGTATGACGCTGGTGATAACTTAAAACTTAACTTCCCAATGGCATACACAGGAACAATGTTAGCTTGGTCTTACTTAGAAGATACAGAAGCGTATGTAACATCAGGTCAAGACAAGTACATGAAACAACAGTTAAAACGTCTTAGTGAATACTTAATCAAGTGTCATACAGCACCAGATGAGTACTATTTCCAAGTTGGTGGAGACGCTGACCATTCATTCTGGGGAGCAGCAGAAGTTGTAGAAGCTAAAATGACAAGACCTTCTTACAAAGTAACAAAATCCAAAGGTGGCTCTTGTGTAGTTGCTGAAACAGCAGCAGCTTTAGCTACATCAGCTATGGTATTTGCAAAAGATGATCCTTCTTTCGCAGCAGAATGTGAATCACATGCAAAACAGTTATACACTTTAGCAGAAGAAATGAAGAGCGATTCTTACTACGATACTATCGCAGGTGCTTACTATAGATCTTACTCAGGATATGCTGATGAATTATCTTGGGCAGGTGCTTGGTTATACAAATTAACAGGCGACAAAACATACTTAGACAAAGCTCTTGACTATACATCCGGATGGGAAATGGAAAACCAGACAAATTACTGGGGCTACAAATGGACTCAAGGCTGGGATAACAAGAGTTATGGTGCCAGAATCTTACTTGCTGAGTTAACAGACGACGAAAGATTCAAAGAATCTACAGAACAATGGCTTGACTACTGGACAACAGGTTGGGAAGGCAACAGAATTAAATATACTCCTAAGGGATTAGCTTGGTTAGATTCTTGGGGATCATTAAGATATGCAAGTAACACAGCTTTCTTAGCTGCTGTTTGGGCTGATTCAGGATTATGTTCAGATTCTAAAGTTAAAACATATAACGACTTTGCTAAATCTCAAGCAGATTATTGCTTAGGTAGCACAGGAAGATCTTTCGTATGTGGATTTGGTGTAAATCCTCCAAAATCACCTCACCACAGAACAGCAAGTGGTGTTTGCACAGATAACTTAAGCGCAGATCCAGAAGTTAATGTACATACATTAACAGGTGCCTTAGTTGGTGGACCAGATGCAAACGATGGATACACAGATACAAGATCTGATTACTGCATGAACGAAGTTGCAGTTGACTATAACTCAGGTTTCACAGGATTAATGGCAAAAATGTACAGCAGATTTGGTGGAACAATTGACCCTAACTTAAATGCATTTGAAGAAGTTGGTCAGGAATTCGACCTTAAAGCAGCTGTAAATGCTCAAGACAGCACAAACAAAATTAACTTTGTAGAAATCAAGGCAACAGTTTACAATAAAACATGTTGGCCAGCAAGAGTAACAGATAACTTATCCTATAGATTCTATATGGATTTATCTGACGTAATCGCACAGGGATACAAACCAAGTGATATGACACTTGCAACAAACTATAACCAGAGTGGTGCTAAAGTAACAGGACCTTTTGCTACAGATGACAAGAACATTTACTATGTAAACATTGATTTATCTGGAGCTAAAATATTCCCAGGTGGACAGAGCCAGTATAGAAGTGAACTTCAGTTCAGAATTTCTGCTCCATGTAAATGGGACTTTACTAAGAGCCCATCCTTCAAGGGTATTGGAAAAACTCAAGGTGGTGCAGGCGACTCTGTAGATTGTATTCCAGTATTTGAAGGAAACAAATTAGTATTTGGTCAAATTCCAGTTGGTGGTGGAGAAATTGAACCATCCGCAGAACCATCGGTAGAACCATCCATAGAACCATCAGTAGAACCATCGGTAGAACCATCAGTAGAACCATCCATGGAACCATCAGTAGAACCATCCATAGAACCATCAGTAGAACCATCCATAGAACCATCCGCAGAACCATCTGTAAAACCTTCAGCTAGTATTCCTTCAGATGACAGCGTATCTGTAAAGGTAACAACAAATGGTGGAGCAACAGCTAATACAATCGGCGGACAGTGGGAAGTAACAGCAAAAGAAAGTGTTAACTTAAATGACATGACAATTCGTTACTACTTCACATCTGATACAAGTGCATCTGATGTAATCTTTGTTGATAACGTAGGATTAAGTTTAACAGAAGCTCCTTACTATGCAGCATTAACAAGTGCTACAACAGCAAAAGTTGTTAAAATGGCTAATCCAACAGCAACAGCTGATTCTTACATTGAAATCACATTTGATGGTGCTGATTACAACTTAACAAACACAGGAAAACTTAACATGGGCATCCGTATGGCTAAGTCTGACTGGTCAAACTACAACCAAGCAAATGACTACTCATATGAAAACGGAGCAGTTGTTCTTGTAGGAGATAAAGTTGTAAGTGGTGTACTTCCACAATAAGAATAATCAATACTTAAAAACAACTAGATAGAGAGTGTGAAAAAAGAGGGACTAATTTGTAAAAAATTAGTCCCTCTTTACGTACAAATATGACAAATCTATTTATGAATTTTCCACAAAAAAGAGTAAGAATTGATTTTTTTATGTTTTAGGAATTGACAGTATGACAGCAGGTCTGTAAAATATTACTAGAGAAAATAGAAATACTATTTTGTTTTTTATGACAAATGTTGAATGGAGGACTACATAAGGGAGGTTTGTTTGTCGAAAGGAGGGGGCGTATGCTTAAAATAGCAGTATGCGACGACGAATCATTTTTCAGAGAGCAAGCAGGGGCAGCATTGGAAGAATACTCTAGACAGCGTGGAATTGAATTTCAAATTGAGTACTTTTCTTCTGGAGAGGAATTGCTTCAGGCCAATTGCTCTGAGTATGGATTATTTTGCTTAGACGTCGAGATGAAAGATGGAATAAGTGGGTTAGAAGTAGCTCAGACTTTACGAAGAAATCGTATTTTTTCTGAGATTATATTTGTAACCAATCATCAAGAGGAAGCATATCGTGCATTTGAAGTAAGCGCATTACGTTATTTATTAAAACCTATAAAATTGGAACAGTTGTTCCGTACAATGGATTTGATTATGAAACGAAGAGAAGAGCGAGAAAGACGCTTAATTGTGCTGAATCAAGGGCAGAAATTTCTACAAGTGGTATGTGATAATATTATTTATTGTGAGACAATAGATAGAAAGTTGCAAGTTTATACCACACAAAAAACATATCTTGTGGATAATAAAATCAATGAAGTGGATAAGCAGTTATCAAATCGTAATTTTTTCCGTGTACATAAATCATATTTAATTAATTTAGCGTATGTTCAAGAGCATGATCAGACAACCGTAACAATGTTGAATGGTGATGTTGTATATGTGAGCAGATTAAAATTAAAAGCATTCAAGGAAAGTTTTTTAGCTTATTTGAGAAAGGAGCATAAGTTAGGTGCTGGTTGAGCATATTGCAGCCAAGTTATTTTATTTTGCCTTTATGGTAATGTTCCTGGGGAGCTTTATGGAAGGCGCTAAGTTTTCTTTAAAAAGAGTGATTAAGTATGTAGCATTTGGATTAGTCTATTACCCTACATTAGTATATTTAAATAATTATGATTATCGAATTATGTTAATGTTCACTCCAATCTTCTTTTTTGTTTTTGAGGGAACACTATTAGAGAAGATTGTAATGAACACTATAGCAGAGTCGGTATGGTGTGCATTAAGTCTTTTAAGCCGAATAATGTTTCAAAGCAATCTAGCTAATGTTGTGACATCTAAGACAAGCCGAAATGTATTGCTGGATTTAATTTGTCTTGTGACGTTAAGCTGTGTGATTCGATTTATGAATCAGGCTTCTATATTCGAACAGGAAGTTGTTAAGAAAAGGGAATCGACTGTGAAACAGCAGCTTGGAATGCTTGTATTAGCCATAGAAGGAGATTTAGTGCTGTTGATTGCACAGTTTATATATAATAACTCAATAAAATTGGGGCTTAGTTCAGGAATCGTTGCTTTTGTTTTGTGCCTTGCAGGTTTGTACTTAATCTGTTTTGCACTAAGCTTAGATAATACAATGGCGAAAGAGTATTATAAAGTGGTCAATAAAACTTTGGAAACACAAATCAAAAGTCAATATTCTTATTATCGAAAACTTGAGCAAGTTACAAATGAGACGAGAGCAATTAAGCATGATATGAAGAATCATCTAATTGTAATGAAAGGTATGGTAGAAAAAGGAGACCTGGAAGGTGTAAGTGGGTACTTAGATAATATCCAGTCTACCTTGGACAATGTTAGCGTTGTGATACATACAGGGAATTCAATCGTTGATTCTATAGTAAATGAAAAAAATGAAATAGCGACATCAAAAGAAATTAGTATGATAGTAAACGTTTCACTGCCAGAAGAAATTAAGGTAATACCAATGGATTTATGCGTAATGGTTGCTAATAGTTTGGATAATGCAATTGAGGCATGTGACAAAATTGCATCTGGAGAAAAAAAAGAAATTTCATTATATGGAAGATGCGAGCGTGGGTATTTATCATTTATAGTTAGTAATACGGTAGCGAAGGGTGTACATATTAGCCATAATGTAATTGTGACTGATAAGGCAGATAAACTAAATCATGGATATGGTTTGAGGAATATTAAAAATAGCGTGAAAAGAAATGGCGGAAAATTGAATATCGAGTGTCAAGATGGGGTATTTTCATTATATATTGATATTCCATTGTCCTAAATGATATTCAAGGATTCAATACTTGTTTTTGGATCATGTATACTATATACTATTACCATAATCTGAAACAACGGACGGGAGGCTGTTTTGTGAAATCTGAAAAACTAATAGAACTGTTACAAAATCATAAAGTGTATATTCAGACACATAATTTCCCTGATCCAGATGCTATAGCAAGTGCTTTCGGATTGCAGAATTTTTTAAAGTACTATGGTATAGAGAGTACATTGTGTTATTATGGAAAAATTGATAAACTGAGTACAAAACGAATGCTTACAACATTTGATATTCAGATATATTCAAAAGACGAACTGCAGAACATGAAAGACGAGGATTATATTGTAAATGTTGATTCGCAGAAACATAATGGCAATGTAATGGATTTTATAGGTGAAGAGGTTGCATGTATTGATCATCATCCAACATTTGTTGAAGCTGATTATCAATATAAAGACATTAGAATGGTTGGCGCGTGTGCAACTTTAATTGCAGAATATTTTAAAATGAATCATGTACCGATTGATCCGAATACCGCTGCGGCGCTTTGCTATGGGATTAAGGTGGATACAGCAGATTTTTCAAGAGGAGTAACGGATTTGGATGTCTCCATGTTTGCTTATCTGTATCATCATGCAGATAAGGATAAGTTCTCTAGTATGTTTGCAAATACCATGGAGTTTCAGGATTTGAAAGCGTATGGAGCAGCTATTGAGACAATACAGATTTGTGAACATACAGGATTTTCTTATATTCCATTTGATTGTCCAGATGCTCTAGTTGGAATGATTTCAGACTTTATTCTTGCGCTGAATGTCGTGGATGTTTCGGTAGTTTATGCAAACCGAGATAATGGTTTGAAGTTTTCGGTAAGAAGTGAAGTAAAGGAAGTAAATGCAGGAAAGATTACTTACGAAGCCCTAAAAGGGATTGGAAGTGGTGGTGGACATCAAGCTATGGCAGGTGGAGCTGTGTATAGTGAGTATATGTGCAAATTGGAGCCGGATATTCATGCCTCAATACGAAAACGTTTTATGAATGCTATCGGAAGATAGAATCTCTGTTTAAAGGATGATATAGAAGTAAAATAAAAAGGTTAAGACAGCGAAGTCTTTTCCTTTTTTTTATACGAAATTTTTCGGTGGTTATCTTCCTGTGATTCCTTTACTGGTCAATGAAATGTTTATTGATAGGAAGTTAGGGGGTGTTAAAATATTTCCAGTAAATAATGCTAAAGTATGTGATATAATGTAAAACTGTGACTTGTTCACTTTGATATAAAGGTGTACAAAAAAGAAAAAGGAGAGTAAATATAATGAAAAAGAAAGGTAAAAAAATACTTTCAGTAGTAGCGGCTGCTCTTATAGCTGGAGCAGTATTTGGATCAGGAGTAGCGTATGCCGCAACCAAATTACTTAACTGGAATGGTGCCGGTGCTATGGTCAATGCAGGAATTTTCATTGAACAAAGTGCTGAAAAAATCATTAATATTACAAACCAAAACAAAAACTTAACTAATGAAAAAGCGGCTCTTATGGAAGAAATTAAGAGCTTGAAGCAACAAATAGAAGATGGAAAACAAGAAGAGGGCTGGACTGAGAAGGATCAACAAATTGTTGATTTAAATAATCAGATTATTGAAAAGCAAAATGAAGTAAACCACCTTATTCAACAGATTGAAGCTGCGAACTCAGCTGCAAGTGAAATTCAGAGTAAACTGGATAGCGCATATGCTAAATTAGAAAGCGAAGGAATCAACATCTGGAATAGATAGATTAGAAAAAGAGCGTACATTTTACTCAGAAGAAAATGTACGCTCTTTTCTATGTAATATCACGATATAGCTGTTTTACTACTTCCTTTTGGTTAACAAATAATTCGACAATGAGAGGTTCAAACTGACTACCGCTTCCTTTTTCTAATTGTGTAAAGGCATCATCAATTGAAAACGAATTTTTATAACTACGTTTGGTAACTAATGCATCGAACACATCTGCCACAGCCCTGATTCTACCATTCCGTTTGCACGAAATACCAGACCTGCAATCATCATAAAGTAGCCGAAAAATGCGAAGCAGAATCAAAGCAATATCAAATATAATTGTTAGTATAAAAGGCAATTGCAAAGAATATGCAGGTGGGATATAATTGTGCGTACATGAAAATTCATGTTAAGAAGGAAAGGAGCAGGTAGTTTGAATAGAAACAGAATGAATGGGACAGAGCTAGAAGTATCAGACATCTGTTTAGGTGGTGGAAGTTTTGGTTCTAAGTTAACCATGGAACAATCTTATGAGGTCTTAGATCGGTACGTTGCGTCAGGTGGCAATTTTATTGACACAGCAAAGGTTTATTGCAGTTGGATTCCTGGCATGGATCGTATAAGTGAAACTATAATTGGTACATGGTTAAAGAAACGAGGCAACGCAAACGATTTCGTAATCGCAACTAAGGGAGCTCATTATAACTTTGAGACGCCAACGATATCTCGTGTTTCAAAAGAAGATGTGTACATGGATTTGGACGAAAGTCGAAAAATATTAGGGATGGATACTATCGATTTTTATTGGCTTCATCAAGATGATGAATCAAAAGAGATTGGTGAAATAATAGATTTTATGGACCAACTGGTAGAGGAGGGAAAAATTCGCTACTACGGTGCTTCCAACTATTCAGTAGAACGTTTAAAAGAGGCAGAAGCATATGCAAAAAAACATGGAAAACAGGGTTTTTCTGCAGTATCAAATCAATGGAGTTTAGCAAGTAAACGAGATGCGGCAATTGAAGCCGAGAAAAAGGACGGTTCACTGATTACAACTTCTTATGAACAGTATTGCTGGCATGTGAATAGCAAGAAACCGTTAGTACCTTATTCAGCAATCGCAGAAGGCTTTTTCTTTAAGATGTATCAGGGTGGCAGAAGAATCCATATGGATAATAGGGTAACAAAACAGGAAGATGTTAGTGTTTACTGGACTGACCGTAATATGATGATTTACAATGATATGCTTAAGTTGAATAAGGAGTTAGGTTTATCCTTTATCTCTATGTCTATAGCTTATTTATTAAATCAGCCATTTGAAGTACATCCAGTCTGTGGAGTGAGTGATTTGGGACAGCTAGATGATATCTTTAGAGGAGCTGACATCAGGTTGCCAGAAGATATGGTGGAAAAATGGACTAGAATACCATGGTAATGTGGAATAAATAAAAACTGGCTTATATATTTAGGTATACAAGCCAGTTTTTTAGGAAAGTTCTCTTTGGGCAATTAATGTGAAGAGAGACTAATTGCTTCAATGGCAACATTGCCTCCACGAACAACTTCTATTGTAGTGAAGTTCTCTTGGAAGAACTTAATAATATCGTTATTGCGTTCTTCTGTATTGGTACACTCAATCAGTACACTGTCTGGACCGTAATCATTGATACTTAGGTGAAATGCTTCTGAAACACGGAAAATTTCTACTTTATCTTCTTTGGTTAAGTTTTTCACTTTAATAAATAATACTTCCTTAATGTGGATTGGAACAGTGGTAAAGTCGATTACCTTTATAACTTCTACGCAACGATTTAGCTGTTTTTTAATCTGTTCAAATGTAGAGTCATCACTGGTAACGCTGATCGTCATTCTTGATATAGTAGGGTCTTCTGTTGTGCCCACTGTCAGGCTATCTAAGTTATAGGACTTGCTTGAGAATAAACTAGATATTCTAGCAAGAACACCAATTTCATTTTGTACATATAGTGAAATCCATCTTTTACATTTCATATTGCTCATCATATTCTCCCCTCTTTTAGTATCCAAAAATCATATCACTTAGTGGATAGCCGTTTGGTACCATTGGCATTACTAATTCATCTGGATTAATGATAAATTCAATTACCGTTGGACTTGATATATTTTTTGAAGCCTGCTCAAATGCAGCATGAATTTCTTCATTGTTTGTAACCCTGATACCTTGACCACCATAACTTTCAGCGAGTTTTACAAAGTCAGGTGAGTATGGAGGACAGATACAGTCCTTGCCGTTACATTTTCCTTCGCAGGATTTGTGATAACGAAGGCAGGTGCGATAATAGTGTTTATCATAGAAAAGGTTCTGGAACTGGCGAACCATACCTAAGTTTCCATTATTAAATACACAGATAATTAGAGGAATTTCCTGACAAGCGGCAGTTGCAAGTTCTTGGATATTCATTTGGAAACCGCCATCTCCAGACACACAGATAACGGTCTTGTCCGGATTGCCAATTTTTGCACCGATTGCAGCTGGAAGTCCATATCCCATGGTTCCAAGTCCACCGGAAGTTAATAACTGGCGTTTACCATTCATCTCAAGGAACTGCGTCGTCCACATCTGATGCTGTCCAACATCGGTAACTACGATGGAGTCGGGATACATTTCGTTGATTTCTTTGATAATAGCAGAAGGATTTAAGTTGCTGGATTCCTTCATAGTAAGTGGATGTTCTTGTTTCCATTCGTTTATCTGAGACATCCATTCGTCTGTATCATAAGTATCTGCTATTTTGGAAAGTTCAATAATAGCTGCTTTGGCATCCGCTACGATTGGAATATCAACGTGAATATTTCTTGAGATTGATGCAGGATCAATATCAATATGTATGATTTTAGCATGCTTTGCAAATTCACTTAATTTTCCAGTGATTCGGTCATTAAAACGCGTCCCGATGGAAAATAGAACGTCACAGTTTGAGATTGCCATATTGGAAGCGTAGAGACCATGCATACCGCTATTGCCAATAAAATAAGGATGTGTAGTCGGCAGGTTACCTTTACCCATAATGGAGGAAACAACAGGAATGTGAGTTTTTTCAACCAGCTCTGTCAATTCTTTTCCAGCGCGAGCAATTGTAACTCCGCCACCGATTAAGAACAAAGGTCGTTTCGCTTTTGCAAGAGTAGAGGCAACCTTTTTGAGCTGACCAAGATGTACACTGGTATTTGGTTTGTAGGAACGCATGTTAACGGAGTCTGGATATGTATCATCGCCTAATTCAAGCATAATGTCTTTTGGTAAATCAATTACGACTGGACCAGGTTTTCCAGTTTGGGCTATGTAAAATGCTTCTTTAATAATTCTTCCTAAATCCTCACGCTTACGAACGGTAACGGCATATTTACAAATATTACGAACAACACCGACGATATCGACTTCTTGGAATGCATCATTTCCGATTAGGTGAGTTGGCACTTGACCTGTGAAACATACTAATGGAACACTATCATAATTGGCTGTTGCAATGCCAGTTACCAGATTAGTAGCACCAGGACCACTTGTTACAAGACACACACCTACTTTCCCGGTAGAACGAGCATAACCGTCAGCGGCATGAATTAAACCTTGCTCGTGACGAGGTAGTATCATATTTATCTTGTTTTGGTGGTAGAGTTCATCAAAAATGTCGGTAACAAAACCACCTGGATAACCAAATATTGTGTCAACGCCTTCTTCATTTAGGGCTTTTACAAATAAAGCAGTTCCTTTTATTTTCATTGTGATTCCTCCTTAAATCGTTTTGTCATTAAGATTAGTATAAGTTTATTATGAGTAAAAAAAAGTCCTAAGCTAATGTATAGCTTAGGACGAAATGTTATTCCGTGGTACCACCTAAATTCAGAGAAAAATCTCTGCTCTCATCAATACGGACCTATAGTCGATATTGTTTTCCAGATAACGGTGGAAAGGGCCGTTAAAGTCTACTAAAGATTGCTCTCGTTCAGTTTACTGCTCAAAGGCTACTTCCATATATCTTCCATAAAGATTTTCACCAGCCATCTTCTCTCTGAGATATTGTATATATGTACTACTCCTTGTCACGGCATTTACCAATAAACCTTTGTAAAAGTATAGCAAATAGAAAGAGGAATGTCAAACGGTATCATTTCTCGATGCATAAAATGTATAGAAAGAGGAGAGGAAATTTATGCAATACGTGAGAGATTTGATAACGATTGGAATTCTTGAAGAAAATAAGGTTTTAAAAGAGTGGTATATTAAGAATGGATTTGTATGTAATGGCACAAGGAAGTTTGAGCGTTTACCGTTTACAGTAGGATTTATGTCATGCAAAATAAAAGACTAATCAGTAGTTTGATTAATTATTTCTTATGTCATATAATGTACCGTGTATAAGTTTAGAACTTGTATTAAGAGAACATAGGAGGAAATATCATGCGAATTGCTGTAAGTTATGAAGATGGAAATGTATTTGAACATGTAGGAGATACAGAAACTTTTAAGTTGTATGATGTGGAAGACGGAAAAGTAGTAAAGACTGAGATTCTAAAGGCAGAAGGTACAGGACGTGATATGGTAATAGACTTTGCAACAGCACATAAGGTAGAAGTTATGATTTGTGGTAGAATCTGTGGTGGAGCAAAAGATGCATTAGCGGAAAGTGGGGTAACAACATTCGGCTGTGTGACAGGTGATGCTGACGCTGCTGTAGAAGCATATATAAAGGGAACACTTGATGATTTTGGAACCTCAGTTTGTGAACATAATGATTAATATTATGGGGAGGAAAATAAGGGGTTACGGGAGAATGCAGCTGCAGGAAGCGGTAAATCGAATTCTGCAATCTGATAGTAAGAAGATTATGAGTACATAAAGTAGATAGAGCAATACTGGCCAATAAAGAATGAAAAGAAGTTCTTTATTGACCAGTTTCTTTTATCTTACCAATACAAACTATGATTTCTTACATTCTGAACAGAGTGCTGTATTTGTAGACATATAATGAGAAATAACCTGAATACTTACTTCTCGGTCGGTACAAGTGGAACCAGTTGGCAATAATCGATCTGGAAGCACTACTTGTAAAGGAACGGTGAATTCCTGACATCCACATGATGGCGGAGTTGTTTGGCCTGTAGGATCTGGCACATAGGCTGGTGTTATTATGGAAGTAATTCTATAAGCAACTGGCTGTTTGATGCCGTTTATTTCTTCGCACACGATGACACCGATTGCCATCTGGCGATTTGGACAGATATTTTTGAATCGGATATAGAGATTTAGGAACGTACCTGCACATTTTACAGTATAAGAATCCGTATCACTTGGTAAAGTCAGGTCTACCAAACCGCCGCAACATGGTATTGTCGAGTTATAACAAGGAAGATTACATGCTGGCTGTACGAGCTTATCACAATCCATCGTAATAGAAGGATTTATGGTTATAAATTTGACAGTACCTGGAGTTGTGATTACTTTATCCGTATAAGTGATACTCTTATTTACAGTGAAAGAACCATCTTGTGTACCTACATATTTAATATTAAATAAGAGAGTTGCAGTTTGTGCTTCAGAGACTCCTAGTTTATCTAGTGTCCAGGTAATAGATTTTTTATCAGCTCCAATTGTGAAACCAGCAACGGTGTCGGAAGGATTGTTAGGAATAATAGGACCCTCGATTTCGAATTCATCATTTAGCGTATCTACTACTACGATATTTTCAGGTGCAGGATTAATGATATTTGCAGCTAAAGCTTCGAAAGCTTCATCTAGTTCATCAGAAGTTGGTGAAATGAGTACACGAGCAGCACTGTCAGCCCAGGTAATCAGGTTTTGTTTAGAAATTCCATTGCCAAGTCCGATACAGAAAATTGTAATGCCAGCAGCACGAGCAGCAGATGCAGCAGCGTTTGCTGCTTGCACATTATCTAATGAGCCATATGCACCAGCGGTGCTATTACCATCCGTGATTAGAATGATATATTTTTTATTGGCTGAGCCTTGCAGAACTTGGGTAGCTGTCTCAAATGCATCTCGATGATTGGTTAAATCATCTACTACAAGACCGTTTATTGTATCTTGAATCGAAGAAACATCTGTAGATAGATCTAAATCCAAAGTTGCAGTTGTTCCAAAGGATACTACACCAATATGTGAGCCACCGGCAATTGTGTCTGCATCTGGAGGAGGTACGATATTGTTGGTCGCATTTGCAATTACATTTACAAATTCATTTGCAGCGGCTTTTAAATCGGTAAATGGCTTACCATCCATACTTCCGGAACGATCAAGTACCAGCATAATATCTACTGGATTTGCAGTAATATCAGAGGAAGCGGCTAAAGTTAACAGCACGCTTGCACTTTCATAACATTTCATTGAAGAACGACTTATTTCTTTTTTAGCAAGATTAATTCCCATAATACATTTCTCCTTTGGAGATTTTATTTACAGTAATAATCTATTCGAATATTGATGAAATGTTACAAAAATTAGCATATATACTCGGATAAAATCTTAATGTGTAGTGTTTTTGGAGAATAAATCGGTGGTATCAAAAATTCAAATGTTTCCGTGGAAGCAGGATTATCATAAATTAGCTGGTTGGTACATACCTTTCTTACACAGGAAGTAAATAAGCAATTGTCAGAATATAAAAGCACACCAATTAATAGCATATGATTTGGGCACAAATGCTGAAAACGAGTGTTTATGAGCAAAACAGAACCTTCGTCCGTTTTACAAATATCTGTTGTGTGTGAAACAAATGGTTCGCATGCATTGAATTTTAACTGACATTCTTGGATATTCATAACCTCACCTCCTCTTATTTTGATGACAGTTTCTACAGCAAAAACAAGGTGGAGTTAATCGGAGGCAAGGAAAATGGAGTCGAATGCAGGGAAAATGAAGCCGTAAACAAGGAAATCTAAAAAAGCAGTTGTTTGTTTGGGCTTTGCCCTTTCCAAAATTTATATCAACATTTCGCTGTATTATGGATTCGCATGGTTGGATAGTAAGGTCAAATTCAGTACAACTTGCTTTGGAAGAAAAACAGGAACAGGGATTGCAATTATTTTGAACATACATAGAATCGGTCCTTTCTACAAAATATTTCAATATAATATTTTATTATAGTAAAAATATATGAAAGGATGTGTGTTATGTGACGTATGTGAAAAAAATAGGTCGAAATGATTCCTAATGGGAAAGTAAGATGTGTTATTGATGCTTATTACAAGGCGAATAAAGATTATGGTAGAGTATTCCAAGGAATATTGAAAGAAATAGAGGAAAATATAAAAAACTAGGCAAAATGTTTTATTTTATGCTATACTGATACCCATGAAAAAAAGAAATTCAAGAAGCTAAGACTTGAATTTAGAATGGATGTAATATGAAATTTAATGAACTGAATTTAATAGAACCAATTGTAACTGCTTTAGAAAAGATGAAATACGAAGAGCCGACACCTATTCAGGAAAAGACTATTCCAGTTATGTTAGATGGTCGCGATGTATTAGGCTGTGCTCAAACAGGAAGCGGTAAGACAGCGGCATTTTCATTGCCAATTTTACAGAGACTTTCAAAAGAAGACAGCGAAGATATCAGAGCACTTATTTTAACTCCAACAAGAGAACTTGCTCTTCAGATATGTGATAATATGAACCTTTACGGTAAGAACCTGTCTCTTACATCAGCAGCTATCTACGGTGGTGTGGATTACGAAGAGCAGTTTGCAGCGTTAGAAGAAGGAGTTGATATCCTGGTTGCAACTCCAGGTCGCCTGCTAGACTTAATCAATCAAGGAAATGTTAGACTGGGACGCATTGAAACAGTAGTATTAGATGAAGCGGATCGTATGCTAGATATGGGATTTATCAAGGAAATCCGCAGTATTATAAAAAAAATTCCTGTAAACCGTCAGACAGTTATGTTTAGTGCAACTATGCCAAAACCTATCGAGCGACTTGCAGATACTATTTTAAAAGACCCAGAAACTATTATGCAGGATGATGTGAACAATACAGCGGATACCGTAGAACAGTATGTATATCATATTGACGCTTGTAATAAGTTAGATTTATTGACTTCCTTAATCAAGTCAGGAGAAGTGAAACAAGCAATCGTGTTTACTAATACCAGACATAGCGCAGAAGTTGTTTCTAAGCATTTGACTAAGAAATATATAAGAACACGTGCTATCCATAGTGAGAAGAATCAGAATTCACGCCAAGACGCACTTTTACAGTTTAAGAATAAGAAAGTTCAAATTCTGGTTGCAACAGAAGTTGCGGCGAGAGGAATTGATGTGAAGGATTTATCTCATGTTATTAACTATGAGATTCCAGACAATTCAGAATCCTATATTCATCGTATCGGACGTACTGGAAGAGCTGGGGCGGAAGGTATTGCACTTAACTTCTGTTGTATTGATGAAATGGAAGATATGAAGAGAATTGAAGAGCATATCGGTAAAACATTGCCATTGTTAACTTCAGAATGGTCTATGAAGGTATTTACAAAGAAGGCGAAACCAGTAAAACGAGGCGAAAAGAAAAAGGACGAGCTATTTGATATCTCAAAGGTAAAAGATGTATCATTGGACGGAAGGCCTAGAAAGAAAAAGAGTAATTATCAATATCATAGAGAAAAAGCCGAGAGAGCAAAGAATGGAGAGGATAAGCAGTCCTATTCTAAGTGGGGCAGTAAGTCTTCTGATAAGAGAGAGTTTAAATGGAGTAATTCTAAGAGTGATGGCAATAAGGGTAAGAGAAGCCAAGGTTCTTCTTACAAAGGAAATGGAAATAAATCTTATTCTCGTAAACCGTCATCTGGAAAGTATGGCCGTTAAGTTTTTATAGCGTAACAGTTTTTGGGGCTGTTACGCGTTTTTTAAGTTATGGATTGCAAAACAAATAATAAGATAACAATCAGAACTGTAGCCGTCAAAAAGCTTGGCAACATAATGTGTACAAACTCCACCGTATCAATATGGAAATAAGAATACAGATACAAGTTCTGAGGATTTCCAAATGTTGATTTTAGCAGAATTCTAGAAAAAAGCAATTATATTTTTAGATCCACTGTGTACAATAATAGATACTAGAACTTCACATTGAAATAAAAGTTAAAACATGTTAAAGTAACCATAGCAAAAAAGCGATTAGAATGTAAACAATGCCTGCAATTAGGTAGGCATATATGAAAGGCAGAATATATGATAAGAGCAGAAAACCTATCTTACTCATTTCCAGAGAAAGATTTATATAATAAGATTTCCTTTACCATAGAAGATGGCCAGCATTGTGCTTTTATTGGAACGAGCGGGACAGGAAAGAGTACGTTAGTAAATATTATAATGGAACCAGAAGAATACCTTTACGATGGAAAGCTTGAGATAAGTGAGAACTGTCGTATCGGTTATGTAAGTCAGTTTGCTAAGGTTGATAAAACACAAGACGTTACAGTGTTTGACTATTTAAGCGAGCAGTTTGTGAAGTTACAGGATGAAATCAATGCAATCTGTAAGGAGATGGAGACGGCAACTGAGTTTGATGAACTTATGGAACGTTACCAGGTTGTATTAGATTCCTTCAATGCCATTGATGGAGATAATTATGAAAATAACATTACTAAGAAGTTAAACCTGGCAGAGTTAAGCAAACAGAAAGACATGCTAGTATCACAGCTTAGTGGTGGTGAGTTCAAACTGATTCAGGTAATTAAGGAAATGTTGACAGCTCCGAACCTGTTAATTATGGACGAGCCAGACGTATTCCTTGATTTTGAGAACCTGAATGCGTTAATGAATTTGATTAACGCACATAAAGGTACTTTATTGGTTATCACTCATAATAGATTTTTACTAGACCACTGTTTTAATAAGATTATTCATTTAGAGAATAAGGAAATGCAGGAGTTTGATGGCCGTTATATAGATTATAATTTTTCATTGTTGCAGATGAAGATTGAAAAACAGGAGTTAGCAGCAGCCGATACAGAAGAAATTGAACGAAATGAAAAGCTCGTGGAGCAGTTAAGAAAAGAAGCAACCATTTTCACATCGGCAACTCGTGGGCGTGCGCTTCACGCAAGAGTTTCCTTCTTAGAGAGATTAAAAGCGAAACGAATTAAAGAACCATTTGTAGAGATTAAGCAGCCAGACATTCATTTTGGGGCAGGGGAAGAAGTGGAAGATGGCAATGTGCTGGAAGTAAAAGATTACAGCGTTTCCTTTGATGAAATCTTATTAGAGAATGTAAGCTTTGAAATTGGTGCAAAAGACAAGGTAGCTTTGATTGGACCGAATGGAACAGGTAAGACAACCTTACTTCGTGACATTTATAAGCATGAGAATGATTCGATTCAGATAAGAGATAATACAACAGTTGGCTTTGTGTCACAGCTTCAAGGGGAAATGTTAAACGAATCTAATACCGTTTTAGATGAATTCCTCGAGATGGGTTTCCCTACCAATCAATCTGTTCAGGAACATTTAGAGAAGTTTGGTTTTGAGGAAGACGAGCTGTATCAAAGAATCCATGCGTTATCAGGTGGAGAAAAGAATTTATTACAGTTAGCGAAAATCAGCGCAGGAACTGCACAGCTTTTAATTCTAGATGAGCCAACGAGTCATCTTGATACCTATTCACAGGTTGCGTTAGAAAAGGCTATGGATGAGTACGATGGCGCAATTTTAATGGTATCTCATGATTTTTATGCGATTGCAAACTGTATGGATTACGTCTTATTAATTGAAGATAAGACAATTCGTAGAATGAGCATTCGTAAATTCAGAAAGATGATTTATGCGAATCATTTTGATAAAGATTATCTAGAAATCGAACAGAAGAAAAAGAATACAGAGATGAAAATTGAGCTTGCGTTAAAAAAACGTGATTATGAAAGTGCGAAGGTATTAGCAGAACAGCTTGAGCAGATTATAAAGAAAATGTAGAGAACAGTAACTTTAGAATAATTCATTTATATAATAAATCAAAGAGCTTTTTAGAAGGTAATTATGAAAAAGATTGATCCGTCTAAAGTGTATACTGAGCTAAGAGACAGAGTATCTCCAATAAGTCCTATCTTGGGAAGAAAGTATACGGTTACCCATTCGGATGAAACAGCAGAGTTATTTGTGACCATAGGAAGACATTATGCAGATGATAAAATTGGTCCAACAAGAGATGAAGTATTACTTGCATATGAAAGTACCGAGACAGGAATGATGCTGTTAGGGGAAGTTCTGATTGTGGGAGATGAGATTACAGGCAATGCCAAAATGCGAAGCGAGATATTTAAAAGAGAGATGCCCATTGCATTACAAGCAATTCGTTATGGGGATCGGAGATTGTTTCAGACGAAGCCGGATCTAGATGAATTGCCTATTTTAATCTGGTTTCGATCTTCTGAACCAGAATATAACAAGTTATATGATTTTGGAACAATGAGTGAATATCGTTAAAAAAAGCCCTTGGAAAAGTATGAGCGTACATTTCCAAGGGCTTTTACATAGTTTCCTTACTTTGGGTACATAATAAAAGGAGTACATTTTAGCAGATGGAGGTAACATGAGTAAGGAAACTTTTAAGATAGACGGTATGAGCTGTGCAGCCTGCGCCAAAACCATTGAAAGAGTAACAAGCAGGCTTGATGGAGTTGAGTTATCTAGCGTAAATTTCGCAACAGAAAGCCTAACAATTCAATATGATGAATCAAAAATAACCTTTGAACAGATTAATGCAGCAGTGGAAAAGGCGGGATACAAAATTATTGTGGAAGATGTGGATACAGAAGGAAAGAAGCAGGTTGAAATGAAATCCATGAAAAGAAGACTGATTTTTTCCCTTATCTTTACCATCCCCCTTTTATATATATCCATGGGACATATGATTGGATTACCTCTGCCTTCTGTACTTGCACCTGATACAAGCCCTGTGGCATTTGCAGTGGCTCAGATAGTATTGTCACTGCCTGTAGTCATTATGGGATATAAGTTCTATACAATTGGCTATTCTTCGCTATTTAAAGGAAATCCCAATATGGATTCTCTAATTGCCATTGGAACATCGGCAGCATTCTTATATGGTCTGTATGGAGCTTATCGCATTATTCAAGGAGATCATAGTTATGTGCATTCACTTTATTTTGAATCAGCGGCGGTTATTATAACGTTAATCACATGTGGAAAATATTTAGAGACCGTATCTCGAGGTAAAACTTCTGAAGCAATCAAAAAACTCATGGGCCTATCACCTAAGACTGCGTTAGTTGTTCGTGATGGAGCAGAAGAGGTAATTGAAATTGAAAATGTTGTGGTTGGAGATATTTTAATTGTAAAGCCGGGAGAAAAAATACCAGTTGATGGAGTTGTAATTGATGGACACACATCGGTAGATGAATCTATGCTAACAGGCGAGAGTATTCCTATCGAAAAAAGGGCTGGTGACAATGTAATAGGTGCTAGTATAAACAAAAATGGAACAATTAAGTATCAGGCAACTAAAATTGGGAAAGATACAGTGTTGTCACAGATTATCCATCTCGTAGAAGAAGCCCAGGGAACCAAAGCACCTATTGCAAAAATGGCAGATTTAATTGCTGGTTATTTCGTTCCAGTTGTAATCGTGTTAGCACTGATTGCCTCAATTGCCTGGTACATGAGTGGAAAAGGCATAGGTTTTTCTATTACTATTTTTGTATCCGTTCTTGTCATAGCTTGTCCATGTGCTCTCGGACTTGCAACGCCAACAGCAATTATGGTAGGAACGGGAAAAGGTGCTGAGTATGGAGTATTGATTAAGAGTGGAGTTGCACTAGAGACTGCCCATGCTCTGCAAACTGTTATTTTAGATAAGACAGGAACTATAACAGTTGGAAAGCCTGTGATAACAGACATTCATGTTCTAGGGCATATATCAAAAGATAAATTATTGCAAATGGCAGCATCAGCAGAAAAAGGTTCTGAGCATCCGTTAGGTGAAGCAATTGTAAAAGCGGCCCGTGAACAGCAGATAGAGTTACTAGAGATTGAACATTTCATGGCACTGCCTGGTTATGGTATTGAAGCGAAAATAGAGGGAGAAGAGATTCTCCTTGGCAATGAAAAGTTAGTAAGAGAGCGTGGCATGATAGAAAAAGAATCTATGGAGATATCCAGAGGATACGCACAAGAAGGAAAAACGCCAATGTTTATTGTAATAGGCGGACAGATTGCAGGTATTATTTGCGTAGCGGATACTGTAAAAGAAAGTAGCAAACAGGCCATAGAACAGCTTGCCAAGATGGGACTTGAAGTCGTCATGCTGACTGGTGACAATGAACGAACAGCACAGGCAATTGCAAGGCAGGTTGGAATCAATACGGTTCGTTCTGATGTACTGCCAGAGGGAAAAGCAAACGAAGTGAAAAGTTTTATGGATCAGGGCAAGAAGGTTGCAATGGTAGGAGATGGAATCAATGATGCACCTGCACTTGCAATGGCGGACGTAGGAATTGCGATTGGTTCTGGAACCGATGTAGCTATGGAATCGGCAGATATTGTACTCATGAAAAGTGATTTAATGGACGTTGCAACCGCAATTCAATTAAGTAAGAAGACCATTGTGAATATAAAGGAAAATTTATTTTGGGCGTTTATATACAACTCTATAGGAATTCCAGTTGCTATGGGCTTGTTATATATATTTGGTGGCCCCTTGCTGAATCCTATGATTGCAGGAGCTGCCATGAGCTTGAGTTCGGTGTCTGTCGTAGGCAATGCACTACGTTTAAAGGGATTCAAGCCAGATATAAAATAATAGAATCGAGGTAAGAAAATGAAAAAGAAGATTATGATTAATGGCATGAGCTGTGGACATTGTGAAAAAAGCGTACAGAATGCTTTGCAGAATGTAAGTGGTGTAAGCGGCGTGGAAGTAAAACTAGATGGAAAATGTGCTATGGTTACATGTGAGGATTTTGTCAAAGGCGATAATTTAAAAAATGCAGTTGAAGATGCCGGATATGAAGTGACAGGAATGGAAGATGTGTAAGTCTTAAGACACAATGTTTTAATATTTTACAGTTGATAGAAGAAATGCTGTATCCACTGAATTAAAGGGGTACAGCAATTTTTCTTTTTAACAAGTGTTTAAGAATTTAAATTTCTCACTTCTGTAAATATTGTATACTTAGTTGTATTATTCTATCAATTATGAGATAATAAAAGTGTATAATGTAAATGTCAAAACCCAATATCTTTTACGCAAAACGTATCTATATGTCTGAGATGTTCTGTTGGAACAAATGGAAATTGGACATTGGGAGGAAACGATATATTTAATAATTGAAGGGAAGGGGAAAGTATGAATAATAAAAGAAAATTTATACAACTAACAATAGCAATGTTTATGATGGTTGCACTGCTTTTACCGAATCGTATAATTATTAATGCATCTAGCACAGGCTCAGTTAAGCAAGTTCGTTCCCAAAAAGAGTTTGTCAGAAGTATTTATAAGAATCTACTAGCAAAAGAGAAAACCTTTACCATGAAATATAAAGGGGATTGGAACGACTTAGGTGTAAAAAATCTGGATAGTTTATTAAAAAAAGTTTACGCAATTGATGATAAATCAACATCAGATGATTTTGATTATTTAAGAGAAAATGTAAAGCAATACTCCTTAAATATTTCAAGCAATGGAAAAACTTCTAAGTTAACATTCAAAGTAACGTATCGAGAAACAAAAGCCCAGACAGAGAAGGTAAATAAAAGAGTTCAAAGTGTACTCAAGTCCTTGGATTTGGAGGATAGAAGCGATTATGCTAAGATAAAAAAAATTCATGATTATATTGTGAATCGTGTTTCATATGACCAGAGTTACAGCAAGTATACAGCGTATAATGCAATGGTTAATAAATCAGCAGTCTGTCAGGGGTATGCATTATTATTTTACAAGATGGCAACGGAAGCTGACATTCCTTGCAGGATTGTTACATCGTCTTCCCATGCATGGAATATTGTGAAGCTAGCTGGTAAATGGTATCACTTAGACGCAACATGGGATGATCCGGTATCGGATAAACCGATTCTTCGTTATGATTACTTCTTAAAGGGTTCTGATTCTATGACACAAGCCCATAATCTAAGTGCCGAATACAAGACAAAAGCATTCAAGAAGGCTTACCCAATTAGTAAGACAGATTATAAAAAATAAGTAAAATAAGGGCGTTAAATTATAGGAAAGTTCTTTGCGAGTCCTTCCTGTAATTAAAAAAGCCCCTAAAAAACAGGGGCAAATGCACACGGGCGGGTAAGGAAAATAGTCGCTAAAGTACAGTGACACCCGCTCGGCGCGGCAAAGCGAGAGTTCCTTAAAGTAGCCTGAAAACGCAAGGGTGTGCGGAACTCACACTTTGTTCTTTTTATTCTTTTGATTTAACGGATACATAAGGAGTATCTTTTATATAAAATCGCCATAAAAAGTCTTTGGCTTCTTCCGCATAGTCAATATTAATTCTTTTCGCAGAAACAATCTCAAAAGGTTCTTTCTTCTTGGCGTCTTCAATAAAAAGTGAAGAAGTCATTAAGTTAACTCCATTTTCTTTCTTCGTAATATCCATTGCAATGCAAAGCTTTCCTGGTCCATTGCATAAGTTTTTCACTTTATCCAATTTCCTTCGTTTCTTCATGAGCTCGATACCTTCCAGAGGTTCTAATGCTCGAATTAACACACCTTGTGCAAGGCCTTTTACATTAACAACCACATTCATACAATGATACATTCCATAAATCAAATATACATAAGCAACACCACCTTGTTCATACAGCGTGGCGGTTCTTTTAGTAACCTTGCCGCTATAAGCATGAGAGCCTTTATCTAATACGCCCATATAAGCTTCAGTTTCTACAATGCGACACTTGGTGATTCCTTCTTTAGTTTCGTGTACCAGTATTTTACCAAGCAATTTTTTTGCAACCTCAACGGCATCATCCATAAAAAAGTCCTGACTTAACCTGCCCATAAATCTTCTCCTTTAGCGATTCATTTCACTCTGATAACCTGTGCTTTTATGTTCCTTTATAATTTGAGTGATTTCCTTCAAACTTGTACATAATAGGTCACCAGGTATTGTATTTTTAACAGATGCACAAGCATTGCCATATTCCACTGCTTTTTGGCAGTCCATATCAGAAGATAACAGACCATATAATGCACCTGAGATATAAGCGTCACCACTACCGATACGATCAATTACATCAATATTACGGTAAGGTTCTTCTTGATAGTATGTGTCTGTTTTGGCGTTATATACAATGGAACCAAAGGTATGGCATTTCGGGCTATGTACAATACGCTGGGTTGCAGCAACACAAGAAATTGGATACTCCCTGGTAAAACTTTTTAATATGTCCTTTACACTTCCAGTCTTTAAAAATGTAAGTCTCGCAGTATCTTCAGAACAAAAGAAAATGTCCACATAAGGAAGAATTTCTTCGATACAGGTTCTTGCTTCATCACCAGTCCAAAGATTACCTCTAAAGTTAACATCAAAAGAAATTAAAGTACCTTGTTCTTTAAAACGTTTTATCATTTCGATCGTAGTTTTGCGTGTCTTAGCATTTAATGCAAGTGTAATACCACTTGTATGAAAGCATCTTGCATTTTCGTACATTTCGATAGGAAAGTCATCTAGCGAAATGGAGCTGATAGTAGAATTTTTTCGGTCATAAACCACATTTGCTTTTCTTGGATAAGCACCATTTTCGTAATAATAAATACCAAGACGCGCATCAGAAGAGGTATCCATTACAAGATATTCATCACTTACGCCTAATAGAGAAGATGTATTTCGAACAAATGTGCCAATAGCGTTATCTGGTAATTTGGAAATTGCACCTGTGGTTAAACCAAGAATCGAAGCACCAGCGATTACATTAAACTCAGCTCCGCCAATTTGTTTTTGAAAAATATTACCACGAACAAGTCTTTCATTTTCAGGAGCTGCAAGCTTTAGAAGTAATTCACCTAAAGCAAGCAAATCGTACTTTTTTATGCTCTTTTTCATTTCAGTTTCCTTTCGTTTGTGAAAACATTTTTGTTTCAAATTTTACAATAAAATTCTATGTTAAATATAACCACTTGTCAACGTGGCAAAAATATGTTATAAGAGTAAAACAGTTAAATATCACCAATGTTACTTGCAGGTAATAAATTTAAAGTATTTGGGAATTCTAAAATTAGTATACAAAGAATGACTCAAAAAATCGTTTAAGGATACTTAAAGGAGGCATATACATGAAAGAATTTACTTACACTATCACAGATCCAGACGGAATGCACGCTAGACCAGCAGGTGCGTTAGTAAAGACAGCAGGAGAGTTCTCCAGCAGCATCCAAATCGGAAAAGATGGAAAATTTGTTGATGCAAAAAGAATCTTTGGTATCATGAGCTTAGGAGTAAAAGCAGGAAATGAAATTACTCTTAAAGTTGAAGGTGAAGATGAAGAAACTGCAGCAGCAGCTTTAGAAAAATTCTTCAAAGAAAATATGTAATATTAGACTTGTAGCGGCAATTTTCAAAGCGAAAGTTGTCGCTTTTGGAGGTTAAAATGAAAATATGTAATGGAAAAAGTGTCTTTGGTGGAGTAGCCATTGGAAAAATTTCCGTATATAATAAACAACAACAGCAAATTGAGAGATACCATGTTGAAAATGTAGAAGACGAAATCAAGCGTTTTGAAAAAGCAAAAGAAGAAGCAATGAGCCAGTTAAAAGGTTTGTACGAAAAAGCTCTTGCTGAAGTGGGTGAAGCAAATGCAATGATTTTTGAAGTGCATCAGATGATGTTAGAAGATTTAGACTACAATGAGTCAATCACAAACATGATTTCAACTCAGAAAGTAAATAGTGAATACGCAGTTGGTGTTACAGCTGACAATTTTGCTCAAATCTTTTCATCTATGGATGATGAGTACATGAAAGAACGTGCAGCAGATGTAAAAGATATTTCCGAACGTCTTGTAACTGTACTTTCAGGTAATAATGGTGCTGGTAACGACTTTTCAGAGCCAGTTATTATTTTAGCAGATGATTTAGCACCAAGTGAAACAGTACAGCTTGATAAAGATAAAGTAATTGCTTTCGTTACAAGACAGGGTTCAAGCAATTCTCATACAGCAATTTTGGCAAGAACAATGAATATCCCTGCACTTATTGGTGTTGATGTGGATGTTGATACAAAATACAATGGTGTGAAAGCAGTTGTAGATGGTTTCATCGGAGAATTCATTATCGAACCTGATGCCCAAACAGAGCAGAAGAAGGAAGAAAGACGTCAGGAAGAACTTGAGAAAAAAGCACTTTTACAGCAGATGAAAGGTCAAGAAAACGTTACTTTAGACGGACAGACAATAAATCTGTATGCTAACATTGGAAATGTAGAAGATGTCGCAAGCGTACTTCAAAACGACGCAGGTGGAATCGGCTTATTCCGTAGTGAATTCTTATACTTGGAATCAAACGATTACCCAACAGAAGAAGAACAGTTCACAAAATACCGTCAAGTGGTAGAAACAATGCATGGTAAAAAAGTTATCATTCGAACCCTTGATATCGGTGCTGACAAACAGGTAGATTACTTCAATATGGATAAAGAGGAAAATCCAGCCCTAGGTTATCGTGCAATCCGTATCTGCTTAGATCGCAAAGAAATTTTCCGTACACAGTTACGTGCACTTTTCCGTGCGTCTGCATTCGGTAAATTATCTATCATGTTCCCAATGATTATTTCAGTAAACGAAGTAAAGCAGATTAAAGCTATCGTAGAAGAAGTAAAAGCAGAACTAAGAGAGCAGGGAATTGCTTATTCGGATGATGTAGAACTTGGTATTATGATTGAGACACCAGCTTCCGTTATGATTAGTGATAAACTTGCAAAAGAAGTAGATTTCTTTAGTATTGGAACAAATGACTTAACACAGTATACACTAGCAATTGACAGACAGAACCCTAAACTAGATCCGATCTATGATCCACATCATCTAGCAGTACTAAGAATGATTAAGACTGTTGTTGATAATGCTCATGCAAATGGTATCTGGGCAGGTATCTGTGGAGAGTTAGGTGCTGATTTAGAATTAACAGAGACATTTTTAGCGATGGGCCTTGATGAATTATCAGTATCCCCAAGTTTAATTCTTGGACTTAGAAAAGCAATTCGTAGTACAGATGTAAGCAAAGTTAGAGAAGAAATTTTAGCTAAACTCTAAGTATATTCAAATAAACTAATTATAGAACAGAGCGTGCAAAAATCCTTACAGATTTTTGCACGTTTTTTTTATGCATACATAGATTAATATTGACCATGATTCATAGGTCAGATTGAGAAAGGAGTATTTGCCATATGAATAATAAGTCTTGTGGAACTTGCAAGAATATGGCTTCTAAACCAATGCCTAGAATGCCAAGATGTATGGCTATGAAGCCAGCTTGCAATTCTTGTAATGGAAATAACAACTGTTGTGATAAAAAGACAGATTGCACTTGCAATGTGTTAGGTGATGAAAATATTTGCACGAAAGCTCCTGCTATGTGTGATGGAAGTTGTGGAAATAGCTGCAACAATACATGTGGAAGAAGCAATTGCAATACTAGCAACAATACCTGCGGAAACACCTATAACATGAACTGGGCAAAAAAATATGAGAGCAGCTGCTCAAGAAATTGTGATGACAGTTACGTAATGCCACGTAAATATAAAAAATGCAATAAAGGCTGTGAATTAACATTTGGTGAAGATGTTGATGATCTTCCAATTGGTATGGGCTATGTTCCTTATCAGAAATGGGATTGCAATGTATCCAATGCATGTCAGGGACTTTATGACGGAACTATTTTCCCAGAGCTGGTAAAACCTTTTGTATGTACTTACTGCTATGGAGAAAGGAGCGGTTGTTAACTATGAATGAAGGATGTCGCAAGCAGTTATTAGAGTTTATCTATCAGTTAGATTTTGCAGTAGATGATATTGTGCTTTATCTGGATACTCATCCATGTGACGAAAAAGGTTTAGAGTATTATAACGAGTATAAAGAACTTCGGCAGGAAGCAATTGACGAGTACACCAGGTATTTTGGTCCTATTACTAACGAAAATGTAGTTGGTTGTGATTATTGGAATTGGGTCAGAGATCCTTGGCCTTGGGAAGGAGAATGTTAGTATATGTGGAATTATGAAAAGAAGCTGCAGTATCCAGTAAAAATAACAAAATGTAATCCACAGATGGCACAGGTTATCATTAGTCAGTTTGGTGGACCTGACGGCGAATTAGCAGCGTCTATGCGTTATCTATCACAACGTTACGCTATGCCATACCGCGAGGTGGCAGGTGTTTTAACGGATATTGGAACAGAAGAACTTGCGCATATGGAAATCGTCAGCGCAATTATTTATCAGTTGACAAAAGACTTGTCACCAGAAGAAATTAAAAAATCTGGATTTGATAAATATTATGTAGACCATACATTAGGTTTATGGCCACAGGCTGCAGGCGGCATTCCTTTCAACGCATGTGAATTCCAGAGCAAAGGTGACCCTGTTACAGATTTATTTGAAGACTTAGCAGCCGAACAGAAAGCTCGTTCCACATATGATAACATTTTACGTCTCATCAAGGATCCAGAAGTATGTGACCCTATCAAATTCCTTCGTGAAAGGGAAATCGTTCATTTCCAGAGATTTGGTGAATCTTTAAGATTGGTTCAGGAAAAACTTGATTACAATAACTTCTATTACTTTAATCCAGCTTTTGATAAAGTATGTGCTTGTGATTCGAATAAATAAATTAATAAATGTGCAAAATGAGGTGCTATAACGAATCGTAGAAATTCGTCATAGCACTTCTTTTATTCTGTTTCTTTTTGTGATAGGCTTAGTATTGGAATAGAAAAACCAGGAGGAAAATATATGAAACAGGGAAAATTAAGTGGATTATTAAAGGCTTGTTTGTGTCTGATTATGACATTAGGGCTTATGTTAGTAATGTTTGTAGGCTTTACCATAATTGCAGTTATATCCAAGAATGACTTTTTACTGATTGCTGCTCAACAAAAACAGACAAGTGGTGTGGTATTAAGGTCGGTAGCAGTACTTGCGGGTTCCGTCGTACAGAACATTCCGTTTATTCTGGCACCAAGTATTCTGACTTTATTCATTTGGAAAATGAAATGGTCAGATTTAGGGTATACGTCACTGAAAAGCGACTGGAAGGACTTTTTCACCGGAATCTTGTTAGGGATGGTTGGAATTACAATTGCCTGGATTTTTCTTTTAGGTAGTGGAAGTGTTAAAATAATTGGTGTTACTGGACAATATTTGAAAGCTGTTTTCTTGTATTTTCTGGGTTACATATGGGTTGGATTCGGAGAAGAGACCTTTTGTCGTGGAGGTTTAATGCTGGCACTTAGAGAAACCAAGAGCAAGGCGTTAATCATTGGAGCACCAGCAGTTGTGTTTGGTGCATTACACCTTGGCAATCCTGGCATTAGCGTTCTGGCGTTCCTCAATCTAGTAGGATTCGGCTTGTTTGTGGGATATTGTTTTTATCGTTCGGGTAACATCTGGCTTCCAATCGGCTTTCATATTGCATGGAACTTTGTGCAGGGAAATGTATATGGATTTCATGTCAGTGGAACAACCAATTATAGTATAGTAGAATCAAAAGTATTAAAGGAAACGGTTTTCACAGGTGGAGAGTTCGGACCAGAAGGTGGATTAGGAGTTACAATTGCATTAATTGTAATGTATGTTTTGGCTAAGGTTTATTATCGCAAACGACCAGAAAGTGAGTTTATGAAAGGGTAATAATGAGAAATGAATGTTCTTGAGGGAAAAATTCTTAATATTGCAATATTTGAAAGGGGAAATAAAGATGAAAGTTACTTATAAGGGTTCTATTTTTTTGATTGCGGCTATTTTATGTTTTTCGTTAGTGAGGTGTGAAAACTTGTCAGTATCAGAAAATCAACAAAGAGATATCGAAAATGTAATGGACACGGAAAACATAATAGAAAAAGATGATGAATCGGAACCAAGAATAGGAGAGTTTCCTTTGAGTGAGAGTACCAAGAAATTCCTATTTGGTAAGTGGAAAGTGAAACGACTTTTCGGTTTTTATGAATCATGGAATGATGAATCAGAATATCCAAAGGGGCAAGATATCATTGGGGATGAGCTTATAATTCAGCCTGAAACTTTTTCATCAATGGGATTAAGAAAATATAAAGCTTACCAAAAACGATTAAGTGATCCGTACTATTATGTCTGTGAAAGTTTTAATGATATAGATTCTCTGTATAGAGTTGAAAAATTGCTAATACCAGGGTTAAAAGATGGAGATGAGATTGAAGTGATTAATGTCGCACGTAATACAAATGAGATCCCGGAACCTTTTGGCTTTATCTGTATTGATAATAAAAGGTTGCTTTTATCTATGGAAGCAACTTTATTTGAGCTAGACAAGATTCTTGAATAGAATTTTTTAGAAAAATACATTTTAGTTTACATCTTTGTACAAAGTTCCTTTTTACAAGGTATATACATTCAAAAGGTTAAGGAGGAACAAAATATGCAAAATGTAGTAGATACAAAATTGTCGATAAGAGGAGAAAAATTGATTCAGGGATTTGAAGGATTCTGTTTAAAATTTTATGGTGACTCAAAGGGGTATCCAACAGTTGGATATGGACATTTAATTACATCTAAGGAAAAGTATAATATGATAAATCACTGAAACCAAGAAGAAATAAAGAGGCAGAATTATTTTGCGAGCAGAAACCATATACCCACAAATACAAGGTATACACATTATAATTATACTTTAAAATCAGTTAAAAGGAGCAGTACCCAATCAAGGTACATGCTCCTTTTAATTGCTGGCAGTAGTATCCACAGACTTGCTGTCACTTCGTTAGATGATGCTGCTTTCGTGAATTGTTTTGCTAAGTTGTCGCGTGTACTTTGGCCTTTTCTTCTGCTTCTTCCGCTTCCGCCTCTGCAACGATATCTTCCAGGACATGTATTAAGTCATGAATGTTATTGAGCTGAACGTCTCTTTCTAATATCGCATTCTTCAGATTAATGGATAAGGATTCAAACTTATCACGAATTGCTGGTGCCACATATGACATATCATCACCTCGTTAAAAGTATAACCATTTTCGCATTATTTAATTCGTTTGCTTTTTTCTTGCAGTAAATAAAACAAGGGCACTGTAAACAGCAGCAAATGCAACACCAATAATGTAAGAAGCAGTTATAGGCAAGCCGAAACCGATTTTCGCATTTACAATATAAGTTGCAATGATAAAGGCGTAAAAAGCACCTGGAATTATTGCAATAATAAATGGTTTCTTAGCTCTAAACAGGTAAACAGTAATAATAGCAAATGCAAAAATAGAAATTGCCTGATTGCTCCATGAGAAGTATCTCCATAGAACGTTGAAACCAGAAGCATTTAATTTTGAGAATAATAATATTACAACTACGATTGCACTAAGTGTAAGGCTTAATACAAGACGATTTTGCTTTTTGGACTGATCATAACGCAGGAAGTCACCAACGATTAATCGAAGGGAACGAAGAGCAGTATCACCAGTGGAAATAGGAAGTACAATAACACCGATAATGGCTATCATACCGCCAATTTTACCAAGCATATCTTTAGCAACAAAACCGACCATAGCAACAGGGGTAATGCCTCTGGCATCTGCATATAAGTTCATAGCGCCCATTGCAGCAGCGGCCCAGATCATTGCGATAAAGCCTTCTAAAATCATCATATTATAGAACGTCGTACGTCCCTCTTTTTCATTTGATACGCTACGACCAATCAAAGTAGACTGGGTTGAGTGGAATCCAGACACAATGCCACATGCAACAGTAACGAAGAAAACAGGAAGAATAGGAGTTCCATCAGGATAGATACCTTTCCAGTTAGATAAAGAAACGTTTGTTAATTCATATCCTTTGCCGAAGATACCAAAGAAGATACCCACAGCAGATATCAACAGGATACCTCCAAAGACAGGATAGATTTTCCCGATAATCTTATCAATAGGAAATAAAGTTGCGACTATGTAATAAGCAAAGATAACTCCGTAAATAATCCAGATTACAGGGTTATGTATAGATACATCTGTTATATTTAAAATCTGGGTTGCAAATAAGTCACCAGGAGTAGTAACAAAGACTGCAACTACCAATAATAATAGTAAGCATAAAAATGCATTGTAGAATGCAAACGCCTTTTTGCCTAAATACTTCTCAACAAGTCCAGGCATCTGTAATCCACCTTCACGAATGGAAATCATTCCTGAAAAATAATCATGCAGCGCGCCTCCAAAGACACAGCCTAGTGGGATAAGAAGAAAAGCAATTGGTCCAAATAAGATACCTTGTATCGGTCCAAGAATAGGACCAGTTCCGGCTATATTCAGAAGCTGAATTAAGCAGTTTTTCCATTTTGGCATAGGAACATAATCTACTCCATCTTGTTTGGCGATTGCGGGTGTTTTTCTGTCATCTGGTCCAAAGCACTTCTCGCAGAACTTGCCATAAAAAAAAGCACCTACGAATAGAATGCAAAGACCAATAAGAAATGTTAACATTTGAAATCCTCCTTTATGGTAATAAAGTAATAAAGTATTACAGTGGTATTATACTACCATTGAATTATTATGTAAATAATGGTATTTTATTGATGAAACTAGTGAAAAAAAATTCTAAAAATGCCTTGGAAAAATCGAAGATATTGTATATAATGATAATGACTGCGTTTGGATATTTTGAAAATGGAAAAAAAAGGACGCATTTTTTAAGAGAGATGTTTAATTCAGTTTTGATTGGTGAAAATTAATATAAGTTAAGGCATATCACTTGTCATAACGATTGATGAAGTTGATAGAGAAAGAGAGTGTGAGTTCCACACTTTGTTTTATAGAAAGTTTACCGAAGTTGGACAGTATTTGAAAGGAGTATTATCATCATGTTAAGTTCTGATATTGGAATTGATTTAGGAACCGCAAGTGTTCTTGTTTATATAAAAGGAAAAGGTGTTGTGTTAAAAGAGCCATCAGTAGTAGCTTTTGATAGAGATACTAATAAAATTAAAGCAATCGGTGAAGAAGCAAGATTAATGCTTGGCAGAACACCAGGAAATATCGTTGCAGTTAGACCTTTAAGACAAGGAGTTATTTCTGACTATAATGTTACAGAGAAAATGTTACGATATTTTATACAGAAGGCTGTAGGAAAACAACGTTTCAAAAAACTTAACATTAGTGTATGTGTACCTAGTGGTGTAACTGAAGTTGAGAAGAAGGCAGTTCAAGATGCAACTTACCAGGCAGGTGCAAAGCACGTTGAGATTATTGAAGAACCAATTGCAGCAGCGATTGGAGCTGGCATTGACATTACAAGACCATGTGGTAACATGATCGTAGATATCGGTGGTGGTACATCCGATATTGCTGTTATTTCTTTAGGCGGAACAGTTGTAAGTACATCCATTAAGATTGCAGGTGATGATTTTGACGAAGCAATTGTACGTTATATGAGAAAAAATCATAATCTTTTAATTGGTGAAAGAACTGCAGAAGATATCAAGATTAAAATTGGTACAGCCTACCCAAGAGCTCAAGTTGAGTCTATGGATGTCAGAGGAAGAAACTTAGTTACAGGTCTTCCAAAAACAATTACTGTTACATCAGAAGAAACAGAAGAAGCTTTAAAAGAAGCAACTTCTCAGATCGTAGAAGCTGTTCACAGTGTATTAGAGAAAACTCCACCAGAATTAGCGGCAGATATTGCAGACAGAGGTATTGTATTAACAGGTGGAGGAAGCTTACTAAACGGACTGGAAGCATTAATCGAAGATAAAACAGGAATTACAACAATGACAGCAGAAGATCCTATGACAGCAGTAGCAATAGGAACTGGTAAGTTTGTTGAATTCCTTAGTGGAAAAAAAGAATAATTGATTCTTTCCGGGTCTGTGAATTTTCGCAGGCCTGGTAACCATTGAAAGGAGCTGTAAGATGGTTAGAGGATTATTTACTGCTTATACGGGGATGAACAATGAGCAGAGACGATTAGACGTATTGTCAAACAATTTAGCCAATGCGGCTACAGTAGGCTATAAAGCCGAAGGAGCAACAAATCAAAGTTTTGATAACGTATTAGCTATCAAGATTAACGATTCATCGGAGATGGGCATAGATAGGGCAATTGGAGATTTGTCACTAGGAGTAAAAGTGGGAGAAGTTTATACGGATTACTCACAAGGTTCATTGAGAGAGACAGGCAATACATTTGACCTGGGAATTGACGGAGAAGGTTTTTTTGCTGTTAACGTTGTGAATAAAAATGGTGACAGCGAAACGATGTATACGAGAGATGGAAGTTTTAAAATGACATCAGAGGGATTTATTACGGATGTTGACGGTAATAAATTAATTGGTTCAGGTGGTTATGTTCAAGTACCTACCAACGCAAGTCAGATTTCAATTGATTCTGCCGGTGCTATCTATGCCGATGGTCAATTGATAGATACAATTCAACTAGTCGATTTTGAAGACTATGACTATTTAGCCAAACATGGGACTAATCTTTATCGAGCAGTAGACGGAGCACAGACAAAAGAAGCTACTGGCTTGATTCGACAGGGCTATACAGAACAATCTAACGTAAATTCAGTATCAGAGATGGTAAAATTAATCACGATAACAAGAGCCTATGAAGCAAATCAAAAAGTTATGCAGGCATTTGATTCTACATTACAGAAAGCATGTAATGATATTGGCAGAGTCAAGTAAGGGGGAATATAATACATGGTAAGATCCTTATGGACAGCAGCATCAGGTATGGCGGCACAGCAAACCTATGTTGATACAATTTCGAACAATCTTTCTAATATAAATACAGTTGGATATAAAAAGGAACAGGCTGAGTTTAAGACCTTATTATATCAAAATTTACAACAGAAACAAACAGATGCAGAAGGCAATCCAAAACCAGTTAGTGCACAAGTTGGTTTAGGTGTTAGAACAGCAGCAATCACATCTCAGTTCATGCAAGGAAGTTTAACAGCTACAGGTAATGTTGCTGACTTTGCAATTGAAGGTGAAGGCTTCTTCATGGTTCAATTACAGGATGGCAGTATTGGATATACAAGAAATGGTTCTATGAAATTTATGATAGGAAATGACGGATTGACATTAGCTGATTCTGAAGGTAATCTGGTACTAGATTCGACTGGATCGCCAATCGTATTCCCAGAGGGAATGTCTTCTTCTAAGATAACAATTGACGCAACAGGCAGAATCATGTATCCGGATGCAGATAACAATGTCACTGCAACAGGAGTTCAGATTGGTATTGTACAGTTTTCCAATCCAGCAGGTTTAGAAAAGATTTATGGCAGTCTTTTAAAAGAAACCGATGCATCTGGAGTGCCAATCATAGAAGCAGCATCTGTGGGAATCGCAAAAAGCAAGATTCATCAAGGGTATTTAGAGGCATCTAATGTACAGGCAGTTGATGAGATGGTTAACCTAATTGTTGCTCAGAGAGCTTATGAGATGAGTTCTAAGGCAATTACAGCTTCTGACGAGATGCTAAAACAAGCAAATAATCTAAGACAATAGTCTAAAAACTCTAGATTAACTGTTACTTGAGATTGGAGGTAAAAATGTCATTATCTATAGATGGAAGTAGTTACTTAAATGTGTTACAATCTACAGGGACGATTACCAATGGAAAAGCAGAAAACTTAGAAGGTACACTTAGTAATACCAATGTGGAAGATGCTACAGACCAAGAATTAATGGATGTCTGTAAGAACTTTGAAACATATTTTGTGCAAAAAGTTTTCGAAGAAATGAAAAAAACAGTTCATAGTTCAGATGATGATAACAGTTACATGCAGTACTTAGGTGATATTTACACAGAAGGAATTGCAAAAGAAGTAACAGAGAGCCAGGACTTGGGTCTTGCGAAAACACTTTATGAATCTATGAAGAGAAACAAATTATAAATGTTAGAAAGCGTCCATTTTATGGGCGCTTTTTATATGAGAGAAGACCTTCAATACATAAGTGCAGATGCACTTTGGATACAATTTAAGAGGAATTGAGGAGAAAATAGTGGCAGAGATATTTCAAGGATATGTAGAGAAGATTGTATTCCGGAATAAAGACAATGGATATACAGTTCTAGGGTTATCAGCAGAGGGTGATGAGATTACTTGCGTTGGAACATTTTCCTATATTAATGAAGGAGATTTTATAGAAGTACGTGGAGAAGTGATTGCACATGCGGTTTACGGAGAACAGCTGAAAGTGGAAAGTTATGTAATAAAAGAACCAGAAGATGACCTCTCCATAGAGCGTTATCTTGGCTCAGGTGCTATCAAAGGGTTAGGCCCAGGATTAGCGGGCAGGATTGTACGAAAGTTTGGCAAAGATACATTTCATGTTATTGAAAATGAGACAGAACGCCTTGCAGAAGTAAAAGGAATCAGCATGCGAATGGCACAGGAAATCGGAATACAGTTTGAAGAGAAAAAGGAAATGCGTAATGCGATGATTTTCTTGCAGCAGTACGGCATTAGTCTTGCATTTTCAGTGAAAATTGTAGAAACTTACGGACAGTCACTATATGAAATTATCAAGCAGAATCCATACAAACTTGCAGAAGACATATCAGGAATCGGTTTCCGTTTGGCAGATGATATTGCTACAAAAGCAGGTGTTATGACGGATTCAGATTATCGTGTAAAAGCAGGTATCCTTCACGTATTAACCCAGGCTGGTAATAACGGACACGTCTTTCTTCCGAAAGAGAGAATGCTTTCCATGGCAAAAGAACTGTTAGGGGTAGAAGAAGAGAAAATTGAACATCAGTTAATCGATATGGTGATGGAGAAAAAAATCGTAATCAAACAAGATGAAGAGCAGGAACGAATCTACTCTTCTGTGTATTATTATACAGAATTAAATGTGGCGCGAATGCTTCTTGACTTGAACATCCCATATACCATTTTACGGGAGGAAATCGAAAAGAGACTTTTAAGCTTTCAGAAGTATCACAACATCCAGTTAGATGACATGCAGAAAACAGCGGTCATAGAGGCAGCCAGAAATGGTGTCCTTGTAGTAACAGGTGGTCCTGGTACAGGTAAGACGACTACTATTAATGCCATCATCAGATTCTTCGAATCAGAAGGTATGGATATTCTTTTAGCAGCACCGACAGGACGAGCAGCAAAACGTATGTCAGAAACAACAGGCTATGAGGCTCAGACGATACATCGTCTGTTAGAAATTTCAGGGGGAATGGAAGGTTCCGAGAAGGGAACCCATTTTGAACGAAATGAAACTAATCCACTGGAAACAGATGTAATTATTATAGATGAAATGTCCATGGTAGATATCAGTCTAATGTGTTCCTTGTTAAAAGCGATTGTAGTAGGAACAAGATTAGTCCTGGTAGGAGACGTGAATCAGCTTCCGAGTGTTGGCCCTGGAAATGTACTTCGTGACATTATTGACTCAGGAGCTTTTCCAGTCGTAAAACTTACTAAAATCTTTAGACAGGCAGCGGAAAGTGATATTATCGTCAATGCCCATAAGATTAATGCAGGTCAGCCAATCAGTATGGATAACAAGAGCAGGGATTTCTTCCTATTACAGCGTGACAATGCCAATGTCATTATAAATGTTCTGTTACAGCTTATTACACAGAAACTTCCTAAATATGTAGATGCTACTCCTTATGATATTCAAGTGCTGACACCGATGCGAAAAGGAGAGCTGGGAGTAGACAGGCTCAATCAGATTTTACAGCAGTACCTGAATCCGCCGAGTGAAGACAAGAAAGAGAGAGAAACAACCCAAGGACTTTTCCGAGAAGGGGACAAGGTCATGCAGATAAAAAACAATTATCAGATAGAATGGGAGATTAAGAATGATAGAGGGTTTCAGCTAAACAGTGGAACTGGAGTGTTTAATGGGGACTGTGGAATTGTAAGAGAGATTAATCCGTTTGCTGAGACTCTTACAGTTGAGTTTGAAGAAGGAAAGACGGTGCAGTATGG
>ERZ808278.108-NODE-108-length-68346-cov-25.308840_pt1 | contig 68346 bp, 78 predicted proteins | sample MGYA00521239_ERZ808278 | MGnify/ENA primary metagenome ERZ808278 (study PRJEB31516, sample SAMN03275600) | gut metagenome | biome: mammalia-associated habitat; material: feces | host: Papio cynocephalus | place: Kenya | collected 2012-07-17 ... | reverse complement strand
AATTCCTATGCGAGGCTAAAGACCTCGCATCTTCCTTGCTTTGGTTTTTGTGAAATGCTATATACAATAAAGAAAGGTCCAAAACTAAATTCTAAAACAGCAAGTGCTGAAGATTTGAACCTTGCTGATAAGTTCTACTACAATTATCGCCATTGGCGAGATAAAAGCGCTGATAATCAAATATTAGTGGAAGAATATCGTTCAGGAGAAAAACATAATAAGGAAATTAGAGAGTTGAAAGAAACTATTAAGAAAAATAAAGAATATATTCAGCAAGTAGAAAGACTATACGGAGAAACTTATGCCACAGATAAGTGGATAATCCGGTCATTAAGAAAACTTTTGGAAGATAACAATATCCAATATAATTTCTGGAAGATTGAGGATGATGCAATAGAGAAAGTCTTGAAAATATAACTATTTATCATAAATTGATATTTATCATGAAGTATATAAAAACATTTCAAAACGAGAATAAATACATATTTTTTCGTGACAGTGGTACAATGAACAAGCCAAATATGAGCTATTGCGTAGAGGAAAATTCTTCCTATTATAATCCAGTAGCAGGTAATGAAAAATCGGCAGTTGATTTGTCAAGATACTATACATCAGATGGACAACCATCATTGAGGACAACTGCAAACTGTTATATTGTACGTTCAAAAGGGACTTATATGTTTCCATTAGTGTATGGAAATGCATTGTATAAAGGCAAGGCGAATACTGATGCTTATACAAATTTGACAACAACTGAGGCATATAACTTTGTTAACCATTTGGGCAATAAAATAACTTCCCCATATATTGAGGAGCATAGTGGTTGCACTGTTCAATCTGTTGAATTATTGGATTCTGATTTACCAAATAATACAATCAAGGATATTAATGTAACGGGCTATACAGAAGGGTCTTTGAAATTCGTTACCTTTACCGTAGGACTTGTCCCTGATTCAGGCGGAAATGCAGTGATAGGAATCAAGGATGAGAATAGCAAATGTATATGGAGTTGGCATATCTGGGTTGTTCCAGATTCGATAGACATGGATCCTGTTACAGTATATAATGGTAATACCTTGTATGAGATTATGCCATATAATCTTGCGTCTGTATTTATGACGGGTGAGGACTCCACATATCAAATTACAGATGGAGAAGCGAAACGGACGTTGAAGAAATTCGAGAAGAACTGGTTGTATCAATTTGGTAGAAAAGATCCATTCAATTATAGCGGCTCATATACAATAGTCAGCGGTGATACATTATCGACAAACGTCTATGATGCAATAGCAAATCCTCGTTCATTCTATTGCTGGATTTCAACAGATACTGGTATGACCGGTAGTTATGACTGGAATGTACAGCATAGCCCGAATTTATGGGATGCAAGCATGACTTCGTATTCAAGTAGTGAAAAATACCCACAAAAGACAATATATGACCCTTGCCCAATTGGTTATTGTGTTCCGATGAGGCATGCATTTTATGGATTTACGTATAGGGATGGCTCATATGGACCTTATTGCTTCTATTATAAGTATTCTGATGAGGTGACCACCAATGCGACAGAAGAGAACATAAATGCTATAAAACGGGATTCATCCAAGGCTTTGTATGATGATTTTTTAGCTTCATCACCACATGGATATCTCTTCAAGAGAAGCGCCAATGATGCGGGCACACTTATCAACCCCGATACTGAAGGAATTTTATTCCCTGCAACGGGTTACCTATCATCAAGCGGTGGTGCGCCTAACGATCGTGGGTGGGGCGGGTACTGCTGGAGTTGTGCCCCGTACTCGTCGAGCAGCGCGTACCTCTTGGGCTTCAGCAGTAGTTACGTCTATCCGCAGGGTGGAGACTATCGCGCTTACGGCTTCTCCGTGCGCCCGCTCCGAGAACCTTCTTTTTAAACTTTTCCGGTCGCCGCTTCCTTTCGGCGACCGCCTTTTTTATATATTGAATATGTAATCTTTTTTGTTTTCATTTTATTTCCTTTTTTCTTATATGCAAAGATACACAATTATTTTGTAATTACAAAATAATTTACAACTTTTTTTTAATCTTTTTTTGATGTTGAAAAATTTGGAAAAAAAGTCATTTTTCTTTTGGAGATTAAGAAAAAAGCGTTAACTTTGCAGTGTTAAGAAAAAAATTTAGGTTAATGTTTAGAATTTTTATTTTATGGGCAAATCAGGAAATTATATCGGCAAATTGGAATGCCAAACTAAAGCAGAGCATTTGAAAGTATATGCTGCTGTAATGGATTTGGTATCGCAGTTTGATAAAAGTACGCAAAAAGTCCCTAAACATATTAGGTTGACTGAATGTGCGAAAATCAATTACCTAATGTCTGATGTTTTGCTTTGCATTTCTAATGCACAGGATGACATGGTGCATCGTGCCGAAATAATAAGTAAAGGCATGGCTATTTTACGAAAGGTGGAATTGATGATTCGTATGCTCTATGAGCGTAAGATGATTAAAAATTCTGGATTTTCAGCGATTATCATAAGGGAAGATAATTCTATGCGCCAGATGAAAGGATGGTATGAATATACCATAAAGAAAAATACAGAAAATAAATAATTAATTATTAAGGTATTGCTGTAGTGTATAAACACTATCGGACGTGTAGTGGCTTACATCCGGTGGTAATCTAGCACAGAAGGTTCAGTACTTGCACCATTATTATTGATGGTTATATCTTGTTCTTTGAGCAATCATTGGATGGGGATTGGCAAGTCTTTTTCCTTTTGATTTAGGAACCAGACTTGGCGATTAAAAAGTTGAGTACTTGTCGCTGCGGTGGTGCGCCTAACAATCGTGGGTGGAACGGGAACTACTGGAGTTGTGCCCCGAACTCGTCGAACAACGCGTACAACTTGAACTTCAACAATAGTAACGTCAATCCGCAGAATGGAAACAATCGCGCTTACGGCTTCTCCGTGCGCCCGCTCCGAGAACCAACTCACCACAGCAATGCCTTATTTATCATGTTTTTGCCATATGCGATATAGTAGAGAACAAATTAGCTTAATGGTGGTTAATGCTTATAAAGATGCAAGAAAGAATGAACGTCATAAGGATTCGCAATTAAGGTTTGAGGAAGAATTGGAAAAGAATATTTCCTTATTGTCTTATGAGTTATATACAAGGAAATGGAAGCCATCGCAATCCATATGCTTTGTAATAACAGACCCTACGGTAAGGGAGGTGTTCGCTCCTCAGTTCAGGGATAGAGTTGTGAGTCATGTTTTATTCTCCCTGGTATCACCTATATTTGAGAGACAATTTATAAATGATAGTTATTCTTGCCGGAAAGGAAAAGGGACATTATATGGAATTGAACGCTTGGAGCATCATATAAGATCAGAATCAGAGAATTACTCAAAAGAAGTTTATGCATTGTCAATGGATATCGAAGGATATTTTATCCATATTAACAAATTGATATTGTTTGATGAGATAAAAAGGATATTGGAAAAAGCAAGAAGAACAAAAGAATACAAGGATCTTGATTATGATTTCATCTATTATCTGGTGAGGACGATATTGGCGAATTCTCCAGCGGAGAATTGCCTTGTAATTGCATCAAAAGAAGAACTGGCGAGAGTTCCATATAGCAAATCATTAAGGAATGTTCCGATAGGTGTGGGGCTGGCAATTGGTGATATCATGAGCCAGTTGTTCAGCAATGTGTATTTGAATATGCTGGATCAATATGTCAAACGAGAATTGAAAGCAACGCATTATTGCCGTTATGTTGATGATTTCAAGATAATAAGCACTGATGCAGATTATCTTAAGGATTGTGAGAGCAAGATACGAACGTTTTTGGACGAGAGATTGAAATTGGTTTTGCATAGGAAAAAGACAAAGATAACATCATGCAGGGAAAACCTGTTTTTTCTCGGCGCATGCATAAGGAATGGTAGGAAATATCCGATTGATAAGGTATTGAAAAGAATGAATGCCAAAGCTAATGAATTGAAAAAATATCAAGATGATCAAAAGAAGATGCTGGAAATGGCAAATAGTATCTTAGGATATCTTAGCCAGTTTGATTCCTATAATATAAGAAAAGAAATATACGAGAAATATATTGCCAAAACCGGACTATTTATTAATGAAAAAAATTATTACTCAGTATGTTTAAAAGGATAGAATACGAGGCATTACCACCAATATTTGACAAACTTCCGAATAACAGTGGATTCAGGATATATCTTGACGTTGAAGAGAAACAGGTCGAAAGACCGGTGATGACAGCGGGGCTGGAGGATAACGCCTCAAATGAGACCGAGACGGTGACAGTGTATTACTGCCATTATATAGATGTTCCTAAATTGAGATATAAGGATATCATCGAAAGGATAATCCGCAATGAATATTCAATATCGGATGAGTTGGCTATATTAAGGCAGAAAGATGCCAAACCGGATGAGTTCAATGAATATTATGAATTCACGGAAAAAGCAAAGAGTATAGCCAAAAAAGCAATGAATATCGGATAGGAAAGATAAAGAAACGAAAAAGAGTCCCTGATAAAAACAGAGGCTCTTTTTTCTTTTATTTGCATTGCTAATGGTTGTTAATTTATGGAAGGGGACGCTGATGATATCATATTATATAAATGTGAGATTTCACTTTCAGTGAAACTATAAGGATATCCATCATCATTGAGTTTCCCCCATAAGCATTTTGAGAATTGACTTCTCGCATCTGATTTTTCCTTTTCGGGCCATAATGAATAAGCATATGGCGCTGATTTGTTAATCAAAGTGCCAAATTTGTTGCGTTTTTTGAAAAAAGCAAGAACTTCTCTTCTTTGTTTTCTTATATGTTTGTCAAGTCTTTTTTTTGGATATTTCTTAGCTATTTCTCTTTCAGCATCAGTTTTGGTTGGTTTCTTTTTTTTCTCATAAAGATTAGGATCACCGAAATCATATTCCTCAAGGCTTTCCCTGATGATATTCCTTATAATATTTGTAAGTTGAGATTCTTTGATGACTTGTGCCATGATATTTTTTCAAAATATTTTTATTAAACCACGGCAAGAAAGCCCTTTCCTTTAGGTGAGGGATGAATTGCCGTTCGTTATTATTATTTTTTCTTAATCATATTATAAATATAGTATTTTTATAAAAAAAAATATTTTGCAGTTTTATAAATATTTTATAAATTTGTACTACTTATAGATAGTAACTCTTACAACAATGTACCTGACGGCGAAACAGCACATATCATGGAATACCGGAGGAGGTGAGTACATCACCGCCCTCAGGGCGCTGTGCTACCACGCCGCCCGCATGTACAACGTGGGTCTGTACTCAGTCCGCCAGCATTTCTTCAACACGGGCGAGTATCTCTCCTACTATGACAACTACCACCTCTGCAAGTCAAACGAGAACTACGCTATCCTCCTTTCGAGTACGAGCCAGCAGATATTGAGGCTTGTCGAAAGGGATATGAAATCATTCTTCGCACTTCTCAAACTCAAGCAGGACGGGAAATACTCCGAGGACGTGCATCTTCCGAGATACAAGGACAAGACAGGATTGATGATCTGTTTTGTGCAGGGGCAGTTGGTCAGGGTGCATGACGGGAAAGTACGAATCGGAGTGACAAAGGAACTCCGTGAGATGTGCAACCTGCCGTTCAGGTACATGGAGTTCACCATTCCAAAAAACGTTGACCCGCAGACAATAAAGGAAGTACGCATTCGCCCGCTGTTCGGGGGTACTGAGTTCGACATCGAATTCATCCACCGGAGGGAGGTCATGGACCCGTCGGATGCTGATGGCGTGCTATCAATAGACCCAGGGGTGACGAACCTGCTGACGTGCACGGCGCATTCTAATGGCAGACTGGAGTCGTTCATAATCGACGGACGGTACATCAAAAACGTTAACTGCTATTACAACAAAACCGTGGCGAGACTAAGGGGGATCTACGACAGGGACAAGAAAATCGAGGGGACGACGAAACGGATGGCGAGGCTGAGCAAGGGACGCAAGAACCGAATAAACTCGTATTTCGACGCGGTGGCAAAATACATCGTGGAGTACTGCCGCATGAACAACATCGGGAAGGTGGTCATCGGGTATAACAAGGAAATGAAACAGGAGACGGATATGGGCGCGGTGAGCAACCAGAATTTCGTGTATATCCCTTTCTATAAACTCCGTGGCAAACTGATGAGCAGATGCGAGTTGTACGGTATAGTGTACGAATCCCAGGAGGAGAGTTACACGTCGAAGGCGTGCGCCTTGACTCTGGACAGGATACCTGATTACGGTGATTCTGATATCCCTGAGTTCAGCGGATACAGAGAAAAGAGAGGATCTTATAAAATCAAGGGAAGCCCGGTAAGAGTGAACGCCGATGTTAACGGTAGTATTAATATCTACCGTAAGTATTTAAAATGTAAATCGAAGGATGACCTGTCATCCGACGATGTAAGAGTCCTCGTCAACGGACCAGTGTTGAGGATTAACCCCCTGAGGGGTTGACCCTGATCACAAGCCCCCTCCTTCAGGTGGGGGTAGTTGACATAAATAGTTGCAAATATGGATTATTGTGCTTATCTTTGCAGTGTTGAATTACTAAGAAAGAAAAAAAAAAGAAAAAAGTATGAATTCATTCACAAAGAATGCCATTAAGGCAACAAACGTATCCGTTACAGAGAACGGCGCATTGTCGTATCAGACAATGGGGACAGCATTGCTTGATCAGTTTGGAAAAGCCGGTACCGCCCGTGGAAGAGACAAGGATGTGGTATGGAAGGAGCAGGAGGCTCTTTGGGCTGAGAATTCGGAGATGGCGTTGAGGTTCCCTTTTTATCTGAGAATGATTACAAGAAAGTCCTATGGCTTTGATGACTATCAAACTGAGAAAGTTCAGCGTGGACAGGGGGCAAGGGATGAGTCATTCAAGAGACTTCTGTGGATTGCCGAATTCCATCCAGAGTCATTCTATAAGAATCTGCGGCTTTTGCCATTGGTGGGCTCGTGGAAGGATCTGTGGGTTCTGATGAGTATGTCGGACAGACTTGATCGTACCAAATTTTATGATATCATAAAGGAGGGAATCAATGATGACCGGTTCAGAGATTTGGTAAAGAAATATTTGCCGAGAATACGTTCCGCCAAGGCATGTACAACTGATTGGGCGAAGAAAACCAATGAGTATGCCAAGGAGTTCGCCCGTTTGGCTGGATGGACTTACGAGGATTACAGAAAGTTCAAATCAACTGGAAAGGCTCACGAATTCCAGCAGTATATCTGCAAGGGATTGTATTCCCAGATCAAGTGGAACACCATACCGGGAAAGGCTCTTCTGAATCTCGTATCCGGTGAGTTCTTGACGAAGCATGATATCGAGAAGAGTTATATCGACTGGCTTGACAAGCAGCCTGTGGCAAAGTTCAATGGTTATCCGTTTGAGTTGGGCAAGGCGGCGTCGAACGCGAATACATTGGCGAAGAAGATGACTATTGACAAACAGTTTGATAATCTTATTAAGACTGGGAAAGAAGATAATGGGGCATTGAAGGGTAATATTCTTTGCGCATTGGATACGTCTGGATCAATGGAGGCTCAGATTAACGGGGCAAATGGTGTCACATCATATGATGTATGCGTTTCATTGGGTATCTATTTTTCCGAACTTAATACAGGGGCATTCCATAATGTTGTGGCAATGTTTGACAGCACTTCAAGGGTCAAGGAACTAAAGGGGACCTTTACCGAGAAATGGAACCAAATCAGAAGTTCAGATATAGCATGGGGAAACACTAATTTCCAAAGTCTCATTGACTTGATTTGTAGAATGAGGGAAGAGAAACCGGAGATTCCGCTCGAAGAGTTTCCAAGTACATTGCTGGTAATCAGTGATATGCAATTCGATTATAGCGGGAAGAAAACCAATAATAAGGCTGCGTTTGATAAATTGCGTAAGCATTTCCCTGATTCGTTTGTTGATAATTTCAAAATGGTGTGGTGGTATTGCGCCGGAAGACCTACGAATGATTACCCATCGACAATGGATGATGGCGGAACATATATGTTTTCCGGATTTGACGGAAGTGTCATCAGTATTCTTTTGGGGGGTGAGGAGAAGATTAATCCGGAAACCGGCAAGAAGGAGCAGCCGTCAATGGAGGATATCGTCAATGAGGCATTGAATCAAGAGGTATTGAAATTGATACAATTAGTTGACTAAATTCAATTTTTTTCAAAATATAGCAACAAGAAAAGCATCAATCAGACTTTGAATCTGTTGATGCTTTTCCTCATTATAAGCGAAATTCAAATTAAACTCTTTGAATTTGTCCTATGGCATTCTTGATTTCAGTCTGACCTAGTCGTAATGAGTTAAGGCTTTCGATAAGACTGCCGACATTAGCCGTGTCACCGGAAGTATTTTCCCGAATGGCTTCCTCTATTGTAGAGGCATCATCTTTAAGGGAGGCAGACAAATCCTTTTGATGGGCTTGAATTGCAGCTTGGGTGTCATCATTTTCTTTCTGCACCATGTTATAGAATGTTTCATTATCGCTATCGAGACCGTTTTTGGTGAAGATTTTGAAGAATGACATTCTGAGTCTGTCGAACAAATCGCTGAAATTTTTTCTGTTTTTAACATTCTGTACCCTAATCATTTCTGTATTGCGATCGATTGCTTTTTCGTTTGTTTGACGGAAATTGTCAACCTCAGTACAGATCTGTTTTGTACAACTTATGAATTGTGTTGAAGTAGGATCTGGGAATCCATAATCTCTGTAATCTGTCATTTGCTTTTTGTTTTGATATAAATAGTTCTGGCGACTGAAAAACTACGAAATCGCCTCTATTATATCAGCATAATCAGACCAATTAGTGGCGGATTTATAAGCATTAACTGAATCAGATGGTACATAAATCACCGCATTTGAGGCAATGCCATTAAATACGTAATCTTCCAATGTTGGTGGAGTTTCTGGTAATACTGTTATATTTGACAATGAAGTACAGCCCTTAAATGCGCCTATCTCAATTGAAGTAACCTTATTAGGAATTGTTATTTTTGCTAATGATATACAATAGAAAAATGCAGAATTGCCAATAGAGGTGAGTGAATCTGGAGTAGTTATTCCAGTTAATGAGGTACAACCAGAAAATGCAAAATAGTTAATTGAGGTAACTGAATTTGGAATAGTTATGCTTGATAAAGTCTTACAATCTTGAAATGCGTGTCTTCCAATTTGATAGCATTCTTTTTGAAGTTTTATGATACCTTTACCATTCTCGTAGGTATTGGATAAGATTTCTATATTTTTTCCGTCAGTATCAAGAAATGGCATGCGTGAAGTAGAATATGGCTCCACTATTTTCCCGTCTGTTGAGTTATATTCAATGGTATAAACTAATGGATTAAAATAGACTTTATTCTCATCAACGGTATAAAATACATTGGGTAAACTTTCCCCCCCCCCCCCCATTGATAAACTCTTCATAATCAGAGTATTGGGTGAATTTTTTTAGATATTTCATATTATTATAGTTTTATTTTCTTTATAAATAGTTTGGATAATCCGGATTATTTTCTTATATTTGCTGCGACTAAATTTTTAGAAAGATATGTTAAATTACATTTTATTTTTGATTGCATTTGCTTGCTCAATAATTAGTGCCATTTTATGCGGCAAGAATGCATGGTTTTGGATTAACTCATTGATTCAAAAGTATGACAAATACTACAAAAGATTGTTTTTCAGATATTTTGCGGAATCATTGTTTGCAATGTCAATTTGTGGCGCTTGTGTCAAGTTCAGTGCATATGCAATTATTACGTTAAGAATGGTGGAGGCTTAGACTATGCCATATCAAACAGAGATAGACCGGATTATAGAAAAACAAGGGAAACTTGTCGAGAAGTTTTGGAATGCCATTAAGCAATATCCGGAGGTAGAGAAATCCAAATGGTTCAAGGAAAAAGTTGATTCCTTGCTTAACAGTGGAGATTTTGGAATTAATACTATATTTGACACTGTAGATACAGCAAAAAAGCAATACAAAAAACAACAGGAATTTGTTGAAGGATGCATTGCATTATTTCTTTCAGTAGACGAATATATCAAGGAAAACAAAACAGAATTAAAAAGGTTTTTTGATAATCCGGCAATATTTTTTGTTGTTGATGACTTGCTTGAAATTAAGAATGCAGGAATAAACCACGAATATTGCTGCGGAATTGATTTTAGATTGGAAGATGAGGAGATATTGATTGAAGCATCGTATTTTTCAAGCAAAGAAAAGTGCTTGAAAGAAAAGGTATTCAACTATATTGATTATACAATCCGTCCGATGAGAAAGCATGAGTTCAATAATATATACATTCCGGAAAGATTGAATGCTTGCGATTTTTCGGATGAATGCGATGCAATTCAATATTTGAAGGATATGCAAGAACTTTGGAAAAGAGAAATGCAATAACGAATAAAAAAAAGGAGAATCGTAATGATTCTCCTTTTTTGTTAGTTAATCAATTTCTTGAAGTTCTCCACAAATGGTTTGTAAGCTAAATAATCGACCGCCAGGGCACCAACAAGGATTGCCCAGGCATCACAATATATCAACCATCCGATTGTTCCTATAACGCCTAAAATGGCGAGTACAAGAATGAAGAAATATTTGAGTTTGTTCATTGTATTTATTATTTTTGATTCTTATTATAATCTTTGAATTCCAGTCTATAGTAAGTTCTTCCTTGATACGTGAAGTTGTAAGGGACGGATATCAGACCTGCATGTTTGTTCGCGGATTTCTCGGTGTAAAATTCATAATAATCCGGATGCTTATATGGATTTCTGAGCCAAGCCCACATTAATGAAGGAATTCCTATTACCAATAAATATAACGGTCCCAATATTTTGCTATCCACGGTGTGACCGTCAACCTCATGGGCGATATCCTCCTCATATTTGCTGCTAGTTCTGCTCAAGAAAGCAAAGTTACCTAATGATATTCCACCTAACATGCGTTTCGCCTTGAATCCGAGGCAATAGTTCCTGTAGGTGATGAGTGTGGCTCCGCCAAATAGTTTGAAGTAAATGAACATGACAAGTCCTACCAATGATTGTGGCAGTTGCCAGATAAAGAGGATAATGAAAACGAGAATGTTAAGAATTTTTTTCATGTGAAAAAGATATTTATATAATAAATAGTTTGAATATTATGAGAAATATTTGTCAAATAATTACCTCATGGGGGGGGGGGGGTGAGTATAACTCCTTAATATTTAATAATTTAGATAAAGAAGGAGGTAAATCATGAGCCTCCTGAGAAAACTTTTGATGCAAAAAGATACAAATATAGATTATGTAGATTTAGGATTGCCATCGGGAACGAAATGGGCGACAATGAACATTGGGGCGGAAAAAGAAACCGACTATGGCTTATATTTCGCATGGGGGGAGACCCAGGGATATTCGGGGATAACCGAAGATAAAAAATTCAGTTGGAATGATTACAAATACGGGACGAGTTCATCTAATCTGACGAAGTATAACTCAACTGATGGCTTGACCACATTGGAGCCGTCTGATGATGCTGCAACAGTGAATTGGGGTGGTAAATGGAAAATGCCTACGGTTGACCAGATTAATGAGTTACTTGATGAATCAAATTGTACCAACAAATGGGTGACTAATTACAATGGTTCTGGAGTCAATGGTAGATTGTTCACCTCAGTAAGGAATGGAAATAAACTATTCGCCCCCTCTGCTGGTTACTGTAGCGGAGGTTCGCTTTACTACGTTGGAGAGAGCGGTGATGCTTGGTCCTGTGCCCTTTCGTCGGGTGATGGGGGCTACGCCCGGAACTTGGACTTCTATAGTGGCAGAGCCAAACTGCGCAAATACGATCGGCGCTGTGGGTTTTCGGTTCGTCCGGTTTTTGCTTAGGATTGCTTTCAAAATTGCTAGAAGAGAATCCATCAAAAATTTTCTCTTTTTTTTCTGATTTATTTTGCAATTGAAAAATCTTGTTTTATATTTGCAGTACAAAATTTTCAACAATTTAATTCATAAACAAAATGAAGGACATTACAATTACAGGGCGTATCGGAAAGAACGCGGAGGTGATCACCTCGAAGACGGGTACAAAATGGGTTAAGTTCAGCGTTGCCGTGAACGAGTACCGCAACAAGGAGAACAAAACCTATTGGTTTGATGTCAATATGGCTATGGAACTGGTTTCCGACAAATTGCTACAATCGTTGACCAAGGGACGTATCGTGGTGGTTACTGGCGACATGGATCTTGAGAATCTTGTTACAGCGAAGAATGGAAAGATGTATGTTAACCTCAGAATGAGGGGTTATTCGGTTCATTTCATATCCACTGGAACACAGTCCAATAAGGACGGCAATAACGGAACCACTTCGAAGATTGAGGAATTCACCCCTGCCGCAGGGCTAACTCCAGAGGCTCCAGTAACGAATGCTAATAGCATCAGATCAGAAGAGGCAACGGATAATCCGGCTTATGCCGTTCAGGCGGAGGCAAGTAATCCTATAGATGACGATGATCTACCTTTTTAACAGCCGAAAGGCTTTAAATAAATTCACAAAATCATTAGAAAACTATTTATAAATATATATTTAATTACTATTATTATATTGTAATACAAAAAACGTTACTTTTCCATGCTCCGTGCTCTCCGCATAAAACTCTACCCCAACGCCACGCAGGTCGATTACCTCGCGAGGCTTTTCGGGTGCTGCCGCAAGATTTACAATCTTGCGCTGGACGAGAGCGAACGCCTCTACAAGGAAACAGGAAAGGGCTTGACGAGCCGCACGGATCTGGTGAACTACATGCATCAGGTGCTACTAAAGGATCCTGAACTATTGTATCTTAAAGAGCACAACACTAAAATCCTGAAATGCATGATGAACAACCTCGCCGACGGGTACTCCAACTTCTTCAAATCCCTCAGCGGAGAACGCAAGGGACCGAAGATGGGACTCCCGGAGCACAAACGCCGCTCTAACCGCCAGTCGGTGACCGTATGCAGGGAGGCACTGGCGAAGAAGGCATTCCATGAACACGGTAAACTATTCATATCCAAAACCTTCGGGAAACTCACCTACAGGTGCTCCGACCAGTACCATTACCTCATAGCCAAACATGCAAACGAGGCTCGGTCGGTAACCCTGGTGAAGAACCCGTCGGGGTCGTACTACGCCAGCGTGCTCGTTGACTGCGAACTCCTTAGGAAGCCTAAAGCCACGGATCACGCCGTGGGCGTTGACCTCGGTGTCAAGACCCTGATGGTTACATCCGATGGCGAGCTTATGGAGAACAGCCACCCGTTCAAACGCAAGGAACGGAGGCTCAAACTCCGCCAGAGGTGGACGTCCCGCAAGGTGGAGGGTTCGAAGAACCGTGGCAAGGCGAGGGTGCGCCTTGCGAAGACATGGGAGAAGGTAAATGATTATAAACGCACACGTATTCACGAGTTGACCTGGAGGCTGATAGACGATAACCAAGTCATCTGCATCGAGGACCTGAACGTGAAGGGCATGATGAAGAACCATAAGTTAGCGAAGTCATTGTCAGAGGTGAACTTCGGCGAGTGCCGGAGGTTGCTTGAGTACAAGGCATCGTGGTACGGGAGGGACCTGTCGGTAATCGACAGGTGGTATCCGAGTTCGAAGACATGCAGCGTCTGCGGTTATAAATATGAAGGATTGACCCTTAACGAGCGGGAATGGACATGCCCTGAATGCGGGACGGCTCATGACCGTGATGTCAACGCGGCGAGGAATATCCTCGCTGAGGGGATGAGAATACTAGGCGGGCGTTCCGCCAAAGTCACGCCTGTGGAGACGCAGCCAACATGCGGGGATGAAATCCCGGGTGCGCTGCGCCGTGGAAGCAGGAAGAAATTGCATGGTGCTACCATTTAGTACTATTCGTTTCATAACGCTGGCTGGCAATTATATGAATTGTTCGCAGCATTCAATGAACCTGAAGAAGAAAACAAAGAAAATACAGAATAACTATGTGGTTTTTGAAATTTATATTTGGATTCACATTTATAGGTTCATTCCATATCATTTTAATTTCATTGATGAGGGATCTGAGCAATGTGAATGTTACCAATAAGGAGATTATGGCGGAGTCAAAATTCCGTCTTATTGCGATAATCGTGTCAGCGGTTTCGTTTGGCATCTTAGTCTCATTGTTCTGATGGTAGACGAACGTTTTGATTGGATGGAGGAATTTGTGGAAAAGATTGAGAAAAACAATGGATTCTACAAGTTCCTCTGTTTTTTCCTTGGAAGAAAAATGAGATATAAGGAGCTTTATATGTTATTGAGTGCCATAAACAAGCGAAAAATGGGCAATGAGGAAGCGAAGCAATGGGCATTCAACCGGATTGTCAAAACGTATAAATTCCTGAATAATAATAAATTACCAAAAGGATTTAAATAAATAATGGAAACATTAGATAAAAAAATTGATAGAGTTTGGGAAGAAGTAATGGATAGGCAGCGAAAATTACCATTATGCGAAGGTATCAATTACAATACATTCAACAATACAGTTGAATTTGTTGATGACGGTACCGAAGACAATGTTGATACAAGCCTTGCTAATAATCCGATAAAAGATACCCGAATTGTTAACGGTATTCCAGTTTGGTCAATATTCAAAAGGAAAAGTTCGCCATATGGAACTATTGAAAAATTGGATGGAAATCCATTGCTATATGCAATGAAGAACATTGGTGGATGGCGCTTTGTATCTAAGGCAAATCAGCAAGCATTCGAAGCTCGTCTTGAAGCAGTTGTTGACAAGTTTCTAAGTTTGTATAATGCTGGAATTACGGTAGTTGTTCCATCTGGAGGAAGCGTTAATCAATTGTTAGCCAATATAATAAAGAAAAAGGCACCTCAAAGCACGATTATCGGAGATGTGATGAGGAAATTGACAACGGAGGAAGTTTGGCAAGAATTATGCCAATTGGATTCCCCGTTTCGTAGAATGCATGGAAAAACGCCTAATCAATGGAAACAAACTACCGCAGAAATGCTAGATGCATTCAAAAAAATGAATATGTCAAGAAATGGATATTTCACTTATCATTTGACTCCAAGCCGTTATCGGGGAGCTATAACGACTACTTTAGGAAAAGACGAGACTACTTGCGCCCAATATGTACCGCAATTTGTAGGAAAAAATATTTTGATTATAGATGACAGTATTTCTAGAGGTTCAACAATCAGGAATGCATGCAATATAATACAAGATTTCGAGCCTAATAGTATAACAGTATTGACATTGTTTTCTAAAAAATATCCGGCAAAGAGATGAAAAGGACAGTTGATGATTACAGACATTTTGTTTGCATTGTAGCCGGAGATAATCCGGAGGAATTAATCAAGCCTTATTGTAGTGATAAAAAAGTACCATATTATGTGAAATACAAATATGAGGATAGGAAAAAACTATTGGATAATGATATCCGATTGAATGAAGCATTGGTAAAGCAATATCCGGATGATGAGGATTATTTGGATAGATTAGAGGAACTGAAGGATTTGAGCCCTGAGGAATATTTTGAGAATCTGTCAGAACATCAGACGGTGGATAAAGTGGCAAAAGATATACTAACTGATGAGAATCCCGACGGGAAATGGTCATATTATTGTCTGGGCGGGGAATACAGCATTGATTTTATCCTAAAGGACGGTAATACTTCCAAACAGGCTAAAAAACAAGATATTGATTGGAATAAAACCCTTGACGGCAATTCATTACTATATGAAATCACTTATGATCTTGTCATGAACGGGCGTAAGCCTGAGAATGAATATGAGGAGAACATATATAACAATATGAAGGATAAGACAGAGTATTTCAAAAAATTCGGGGATAAGGATACTTATGTTACATCATGCAGTGCATTCTGGGCTTATGCCTTTGTATCGGAAATGACTGGATGGATGGAGTTGGAGGATAACAAAAGCCAATATGTATGGATGAAAAACTATTATGATGTCTTCCTGAAAAATCTGCCAGATGATACATTGCTGACAATATACGAATGCGGCAAATAGAAAAAAAAGGAGCCTATTGATTTAGACTCCTTTTTTCATCATATTGTAAGATTTTGTTTTTTAGAATCTTGATGTTACTGGTCCGAAGATTGCATCATCAGAGAATCCAATCTTATAGGTTTGATTATCTTTAGTAACCTTGATTTCCTGTTCAGTACCGATAATATTAATGCTGTTAAGTTTGGTTTCGTTCTCGTTGACTTTTTCAATCAATTTGCTGAGTTTGTCTGAAAGGTCATCAAGAGTTGACTTGATATCATCAATGGTCTTTTCCAAAGATTGACTCTTATAGAACATATCAGCTGAGTTACTGCTGACATATAATTCAGCGTCACTGCCGATACCAATCTTTCTGAGGAGAGTCTGTTCGCTGGCGCTTTCAGTCGTAATGTTGGTTACAGTCTTTGAAATTAAATCACCTTTGATATCATCTTTTGCAACAGCTATTTTATTGGCTACAGAACCATCAACCGTGGCATCACCTGACATTCTGGACTCCAGTGATGTTGTTTTGTTTTCTAACGATGTTATTTTGCCATTTAATTCGGTTTTAACGTTATTGATTGCAGTTGTGATACCGTTAAGACCGATACCAGCCGAAGTCAGTGTCAGATATGAGCCATCGCCTTCTGGGTTGATTTTAGCCGAAATAAGATTTGTTGTCTTATTTTCGGTTTTGATTTCAATACCGTTGGAAGCCACATAAGGAGAGAATAACTCAGTTAATGCGATTTCAACATTATGATTGGTACCTTCAACATCTTGATATGTAATTACCAAATATTTGGTACCATTTCTTTCTATTACTGAAATAGAATTGATTAAGCCGGATTTGACGAATGATTTTGCGTCAAGCGTGGTGATGACTGCATCATTGACTCCGAGGAGTTTTATAAGCCAGTTGTCAGCGTCATAAACAAGGTTCAGCGTTGTTGACAATGCACCGTTGATTTGGGACAGAATCCTGTTGCTTTCAAGGGTTATGCCGACCTCTGTTCCGTTTTCTACTGTAGTGGTGGTTATAGGAGCAACGCCAATGACCTTGTTTTGGCTGACTACATCAGAAAGTTTTGTTATTTCTTGGTAAGTATAGTCTTTAGCATCTTTTAAAGTATTTTTTAATTTAGTCTCAGTTTCCGTGGCTAATCCGGTGATGGCATTGCTTAATTTACCTTCTTCAGCCGTAGCCCTGTCGGTTTCAGCCTTTATTGATGCGTTGACCAAATCAATTTGGGTATGAGTATAACCTGTAGCTTCGCTATAGATTCTCTTATCTTCTGATGCAATCGTCTTTTCGATCTCGCTTTCTTTGTTCTTCGCGCGTGTGGCTTCGTCGGAAACAGTCTTTGCTATTGCTTTTTCCATTTCCTTCGCACGGGTTGCCTCACCTGTTATGCTGTTGTTGAGTTCATTCTCTTTTGTTTTGGCTCGATCAATTTCAGTTGATAAAGCGGAGTTTACCTCACTGATTTTCGTATCAGTATAAGTGTTTGCCTTTGAAACTGCTTTATCAATATTGTTTGCGGTGTCAGTTGTTAACTGATCAATTGAGTTCTTAAGAGCTGTCTCTTCTTTTTGCGCACGAGTGATCTCAGTTGTTAAATCAGAATTAACTGAGTTAATTGCAGTACTAAGTTTAACAACTTCATTATGAGTATAACCAGTAGCTTCTTGATAGATTCTGTTATCCTCAGAAGTCATGGTCCCCTTGATACTATTTTCGGCTGCTGTTGCACGAGTTTGTTCTTCGGTAATTAACTCCTTGAGCTTGGCTGACTCGTCATCAGTATATTTGTTAGCAGCAGCAAGAGTTGAGGATGTAGTTGTGTCTATCTTCTTATCAAGTGTTTCAGAAACTGCCTTGATTGAACTATCAATTGATTCCCGTTCAGTCTTGATTTTTTCATCAATGCGTCCAACTTCTGTAGTTATCTTTGTTTCAAGAGAACCTTCTGCATTGGTGGCTCTAGTTATTTCCTTATCAATCTTGGTATTGAGTTCTGATTCTTTAGTGGTAGCTCTTGTTATCTCTTTATCTATTTTATCATCAAGTGCAGACTCTGAATCGCTAGCCCTTTTTACTTCTTCTGCTATCTTTGTTTCAAGAGAACCTTCTGCATTGGTGGCTCTAGTTATTTCCTTATCAATCTTGGTATTGAGTTCTGATTCTTTAGTAGTAGCTCTTGTTATCTCTTTATCTATTTTATTATCAAGCGCAAGCTCTGAATTACTAGCTCTTTTTGTTTCTTCTGCTATCTTTGTTTCAAGAGAACCTTCTGCATTGGTGGCTCTGTCGGTTTCAGCCTTTACTGCATTAGCAATTGCATCAGAAACTCCAGTAACTTTTAGACCGTCATTTGATATTACAAAGAAATCCTCGCTTGATGGATCACGTTTTACTGAAACTTCACCATTATTAACCTCTAATCCAGTTTTAAATTCTGCCTCTTGCAAGAAATTGGCGACATCAATATCAATGACCAAATCCTCGCCATGGATCCCAACATAAGTGAATTCAAGTATTGAGGCATTTCCATGTTCATCTTTCTTGAGTTCAACGTTTTTTAGATGGCTTTCTTTGAAAACTGTTATATCACTACCAAGTTGGTTTCCTTTTCCGTCAACCAATCGGTATATGTCTCTTACATCTGAATTAGCGCTTTGAGTGCTTTCTATTTTTTTAATCGACAGATTAGTGCTGAGGAATACATTGTTTTTATCCTTTGAAGTTTTGATGATAGTAATCTCGTCAGGCTGAATTTTTTCCAATTCCTTAAGCCTTTCATCATTATTATCTGATTTAGATTCAAGTTTGCCTAAAGCAGTATTGATTGAATCTGTATCATGAAGGGCATCTTTAGGGTCCGTGGCTTTAGTATAATCAGTCAATTTGATATCCTTGGCACCGATAATAAGCCTTGCAATATTGTCTTGGATATCAGCAGGGAGATCATTGATAATGATTTCCTTAATCATACCTTTTTCAACAGTAGTAATCCGGTCTATTGCATCATCAACCTTAGTGTTGATTTCATCTATGCCAGTTTGTACTTCTTCTATTGATTTCTCATTGGCTTCGATTTTGCTAAGCATGAAATCAGCATCAATATATTGGTAAGGGACTCCGGTACCTCCTTCGTTCTTACCTATCGCAAGTATAGCATGCTTTTTAGAGTTCTCATCAAGATAGGTAACAAGTAAAGGTTCACCCATCTTGCTTTCCCTTATCGGGGCATTACCGGTTTCATTATTAACCAATCCATCAAGGAAAGAAATTGCTTCTTCCCTTGATTTAAAGACTTCTATATGGTGTCTAAATTGTAATCTACTCATTGTTCGTATGTTTTTTTTAGATTTAGATTTCCCCGAAATTACCGTCAAACATTAAAGTTACAACAGTCTCGTTAGCATTATTTTTGATTTCTATTGTATCTTGCTCTCCGCCACCGATTGTGTAATTAGCTTTGGCAATATCATTATTGAAACGAGCCTCGGCTTCTGCATTATCTGCATCTTTTCTTTCTTGAGCCTCAGTATCAATTCGTTGGTCAAGCCTTGCTACTTCTTTGCCAATCTTCGTATTAAGATCTTTGACTTCCTTATCAATGCGATCATTGATAGTCTTGACCTCATTGTCGATTCTTTCATTAACCTCAGCAATTTTTTCATCAGTATATTCATTGGCTTTAGTTAATGTTTCTCCACATTTTGTGTCGGTATATTGATTTGCTGCTGCAAGAGTTTTTTCATCACCGTCATCAGCGTAATCTTTGGCTGCTTGAAGAGTTTTAGCGTCTTTCTCGTCTGCATAGTCTTTTGCTTTTTGGAGATTTTCTACATCTTTTTCATCAGCATAATCCTTAGCCTCTTGAAGGGTTTTCTTATCGCCTTCATCTGCATAACCTTTTGCTGCTTTAAGGGTTTCAGCATCTTTCTCATCAGCATAATCTTTGGCTGCTTGAAGAGTTTTCTTATCGCCTTCATCTGCATAATCCTTAGCTTCTTGGAGTACCTCTTTGTCACGTTCATCAATGTAATCCTTGATTTCAGTCATGATTTCATCTTTAAGACTGTTTACTGTATCAATAAGGATATCATTGTTTTCGTCTTTTTTGAATACTCTCCACTCATGGTTTATGACTCCATCTGGACCGTTGATAATTGCTACTGAATCACCTTCATTCATCATCTTCTTGACCCATTTCTCGCCGTCCCATTCATTGATGAAATATTTTTCAGAATAAACGCCAAAATCAACAAGATGATAAGTTTTATCATCTACAACAATATATTCAGGATATATAGATGGCTTGCCTACGATTGGGCTTGATGGGATTTCATCAAGGATTGTAGGATCAATGTTTTCAGGAACATCAAGAGGATCGATTTCTTTGTAATAGCCATTATTCCATTGATCTGATTTGTAGCCCATGGTATTTGTGCCGATATTCCATGCTGTCCAAATCTTGTTGTGATGATATTTTCTTTCAGCAAGTTTGTAGTATCTTTTTCCTACTTTGATATATTCTTCAGATAAAAGGATATCATCGCCTGAAGGAATTTCATCATAAGCATAGACATCAGCATCATCCGGAACAGAATCAACTTCCTCATACCAATATTTTGAATGATTGGCTATGATATGGGTGCAAGGATACCAATATCCAAGAATATCATCAAAAGTAGTCATGTTAGATCTATTAAAGTCTTTGACTAATCTTAATGATAATTTAGACTCTTTTGATAAAACCTGCTGGTTTACTTTACGGCTCTTATAGTAAAGTGCCTTTGCATATATTGAGTCAGATGAATTACCAAATGGTACAAGTCCTGCTGGTGTAGATGTCCAGAAAGCAGTTGACAAGTGATATCCTTCAATGTCATTATCGGCATCTGGCTTAAGGAAATCACCTCTTGGTCCAGAAAAACCTACAGGAATAGCACAAAAGCCATATTTATCTTCACCTATGAATTCAGGGTTACATGGGTCATTCCAAAAACCAGTACCCTCCTCCATAGTTCCAGTTTGCTTCAGTAAAGCTCCTGCATCTTTTCCAAGATAGCCAGTTCCTTTAGAGTCATGGTTTCTTCCATCATTGCAGATCTCAATAGCATTTAGCATTTCGTCCCAATCCTCTTTAGTTGGCACGCGCCATGGAGAACCGGTTTCTTTTAACTGCTCGGAAATCTTTTCAACCTCGTCATAATTATAAAGTCTACCGAATTTGGTGACATATTCTTTGGTTACAATACGGTAGCCTTTGCCTAGAGGTGTGCCATCAGGCATTTTGTCATCTCTAGGGATTTCAACCAACTCTCTAGCCGGGCTATATGTACCTGTGGTCTCAACCTCGGAAATCCTTAATGGGTTGTCAAGACCGCCATCGCCTTTTATTGTACCGTTTGTTGCACATTTGGTGTTATTGAAGTATTTTAGTTCGACTTTTTGACCACTAGGATAAGTAACTGTCATTATACCATTTTCTTCATCGTATTCGAATTTGAATCCATTTGTGTTATCATCGGATAATATACTTCCTTCCAAAATCTCGCCATTGAGTCGCTCAAGGTACAATCTCTTAGTGCCGTTCTCATCAATCTTTATATTAAAAGATTTGATATCATAGCCACGCAAGAAATAGAAATTTCCGTCGATTTCAGAACTCAATAAACTGCAATTCTTTGTGAAATCATTGGGATATTTCGACTGCAATGTATAATATGTTACCGCAACACTTTGTGGTTGCGTACCACTGCTGATTGGCTGTTCATTTAGATTGCTCATTTCAAACATGTTTTATGATAAATAGTTAAGAATTGAGGAATAATCGGTGAAACCTTCGTATATGCTAAAGCATTTGATATCACCGATAAATGACCCACAAAAATCTTTTTCAATAGGAAATATGTAATTGGATACCTTGTAATAATCTGGTGTTATCATCTCTAGTAATCCTAAGGTACCGCCACCCAATGAAATTGAATAAGGAACCCCTTCCTGCTTTTCCTTGCAGTCATCAAGCCCATGGAAATTGAATGAATCCAAATCCTTGCTCACAAGTTTGAGGAAACCGTTCACATATATCATTATTTTCATCTTTCTTTTTTTCTTATCACATTTGCTTGTTTTCGGAGTCAGCATGACAAATCTCACATTGATTGTATTCCATTCATCAGATTTGACAATGCCGTCCTTTGAATATTCTTCTATCACTGAATAATGGTTTTCATTATCGCAATCAAGAACGCCGTAGCGATATCCTATCGCCCCGTCATCAGTGATGCGTAAGGCAAAGGTGTTGTTTTTGATATCCTTATATATATCATAAGGTTTTGTATGGCTTTCATAATATTCTTCTATAGTATTTGTCGTATAACCGGTGGACGTGCGGTTCATTAACTCAAACAAGTTCGCATCAACATCATTCCTTCCTTCCAGAATAACCTCCATCCCTTCTTGATATGTCTTGGTAGTGACTCCATTCGGGGTTCTGTCAAACATAAGGAATTTGTTGTCGGTCTTGATATCAAAATATCCTTTCTTGGAAATGATATGACCTTCGCTGTCTGACAATGTTTTTTTCAATTCATTCTCATCAATTTTGACATCCTTGGACATATAGTCATCATCAAGTGATGCATTGCCTTTGCCGCAGCCGCTATTGAACATGTAATCATCACCGAAAAATTTATTGCAGTCGATGGTTTTGCATTCACAATTATCGGAACTACAGTTGCACCCTTCTTTACAGTTGTTTATCCATGTTGTTCCATCTTCATATATGTTATGAATATTGCCATCAGAAGAAGTTGTTTCTGAGTTATTTTTTTCTTTGCAGGTACAATCTTTTAATACAGGTAATTTAGTTTCGCAGGTTCCTGTATTGTAGGAATATTCGTTTTTATTGATTGACTCCGTTTTATTGTTGCTTGAATCACTGGTTACATTTTTATCATCGTTGCCAATATCAAAAATTTCATCTCCATTCTGGGCGTAATCATCAGTATAGCCATCCTTGAAATAATTACCGCATTCATCTGGTTTAGGGGTTTCACACGAGCAGCAATCATTTATCCATGTGGTTGTATCAGAATAGAAATTATTTACGCTGTTGGAATATTTTTCTTTGCATTTGCATCCTGATGGGTTGTCAATCGGTTCATCTGGGGTTTCATCATCTGTGGAGCAATCCATCGGCGAATTGTATTCATCCTTGAAATAATCATGAGGATCAAGTTCGTCAGCTACATAAGGTTTGTTTTTGGGGTTTTCAATATCCTTATGATTTGGGTCTTTGATGAACTGGTTCAAATTGTCTTTCCCCTCATTATAGAATACAGCCATCTTGTTCTCGGCTCTTACCCCCATATAGAAGAAAATGCCTTTGTTTTCAGGGTGCAATGCGTTTATCGTATTTTCCTTTACTTCATAATCGGAACGTGGTCTTAATTCAAAATGTATAATCCGGTTGCTTAGGATATCATTCGGCAATACCTCATAGTCAAAACCCTCCAATTTATAGAATCCTTGATAAAAGCCTCCCTTGAATGACAGATAGCAGTCATCATCGGATTCGACATAACTCATAGGAAATTCAAAACGTCCGGTGTTGCCTGATACTGGGCTCATAAAGAAATTAAAATCGCTCGGAGGTATGATATATTTAGAATTGGTGAATATCTCAAGGAATTCCTTGTTCGTGATTCTTGTCTTGTCATATGTGATGAATCCGTTGTCAACCCCCGTGAATCCGATGTCATTTAATTCCACTCCCTCGTTGACGGAATCCTTCCATTGGGTTGTTGACTCAATCCTGCCGTTGTCCTTGAATTTGAACGGGCATTTAAAATCAGTGATTAATAGATCCTTGGGGTTTATGGCATTCAATGCTCCTCCACGATGTAACATGAAGTCATAGTAATGCCCTGTATATAATTTGGTTGCTAACTGACGGGTGCTATTTTGATAAATATTTTGAAGCATGAAAAATATTTTTTTGCTATAAATAGTTTCCTTTATAATCTATTTATTAATATAAAAAGCATTTTGATATGATACATACTGATTTAGATAACCTCATGGGGGGGGGGGTAACTCCTTAATATTTAATATTTTAGATAAAGAAGGAGGTAAATCATGAGCCTCCTTAGAAAACTTTTGATGAATAAAAAGAAAGAGTATATCATTGAATATACTTCAACTGACGGAAATATAGTAGAACCATATTCCGGTTCAACATCCCCATTTGTTGATACAAATAGAAATAATATCCCAATTATCTCCAATATCTACAAGAATGGTAAAGGCATTATAAAACTTGAAAAAGAATGCTATCAAATCGGGTTAGAAGCATTTTATCAGTGTAGTTCATTAAGTGATATAACAATCCCAGATTCGGTTACTACCATTATGACTTTTGCGTTTTCTGGTTGTACATCATTATCAGGAATAATTATCCCTAATTCAGTTACTTCGATTGACAATTATGCTTTTTATAATTGTAGTTCATTAACCGGAATAGCACTAGGTAATTCAATTACTTCTATTGGGAAATGTACATTTGGACAATGCAGTTCATTAACAGGTATAACAATCCCTGATTCGGTTACCTCTATTGGTGCTGGTGCATTTGGTAGATGGGCAAGAGCGACATCAACAGATGTAATAAAATTTCCAAATGAACAGCTAAAAATTAAATATTTTGAAGGCGATTATGGATTTTCTGATTGGGGTTCATTAACTTCTGTGACAATCCCAGATTCTGTTACTTCTATTGGAGATAGTGCATTTTCTGGTTGTACTTCATTGTCAAGTATAATTATTCCAAACAAGATTATCTCGATTGAGGACGACGCATTTAAGGGCTGTTCCAAATTAGCGAGTATAACAGTATTACCAAAAACTCCACCGACATTAGGGACAAATGTATTTTATAAGATTGCGTCAAATGCTGTGATTTATGTTCCATCTGGTTCAGTTGATGTATATAAATCTGCAACTAATTGGTCATCATATGCTGATAGGATTCAACCAATCACTTAACATTTGAAAATATGATTTTGAATATAATCCGGATTATGTTTTGTAATCTGGATTATTTGTTTTATATTTGCAATAATTTTGATAATCATAGAAGATTTTAAGATGATTAATAGTAATAACGAAAAAGATTATTATAGTATTCTCGGCATAACCGAGGATGAGAAGAAACTCACAGGCAAGGAGTTTTCTGATTGTGTGTCAAAAAAATATAAGAAACTTGCTCTTAAATGGCATCCTGACAGATGGGTGAACGGAACCGATGAGGAGAAGAAAACCGCCGAGGAGAAATTCAAGGAGATATCCGAGGCTAATTCTGTATTGTCTGATGAAACCAAACGTCAACAATATGATAATGGAGGCAATTCATTCGATGGAATAAACATGGAGGATTTCTTCCATGACTTTAATCCGTTCGGAGGATTCGGAAGAAGACAGAGACAAGGTGATGACATTCAGATAACCGTTACCGTATCATTGAAAGAGGCTTATTCTGGATGCAAGAAAAAGATATCTGTTCCTTATGAGAAGTCATGTCCTCATTGCCATGGTACTGGCTCAGAGGACGGCAAGAACCACCCATGCCCTCATTGTCATGGAACTGGTCAGATTGTTACCAGACGAAGCATGAACGGAATGATATTCCAAAGTACCACAATATGCCCTCATTGCCACGGTACCGGAGTAGTCATTGAGAACAAATGCAAAGAATGCCATGGAACTGGAACAGTTCTTGAATACAAGGAAATGGAAATAACGGTTCCTAAGGGGGTATGCACGAATATGGCAATGACCATGGAGGGATTGGGAAAACCTATTGGCAATGGTATTCCTGGAGATTTGGTTATTGTGTTCTATGTCGCGCAGGATAACTATTTTTCCATAAATGACGGAGTGAATCTGATTCACGCGGAGTCAGTTGATTTCAACAAGGCATTGCTGGGTTGCGAGATAGAATGTGATGCTGTTGATGGATCGAAGATCAAGGTGAAATTGCCTGAATGCACAAAAGACGGTGATTCGTTCAATTATCAGGGAAAGGGTATGCCTGTTTTGAATCATCCGGGAAGATACGGTGATTATAGGATAGTCATCAAATACATCTACCCGGATAAATTGACTGAAGAACAAAAAGATAAACTTAAAAATTTCTAAATATATGCAGTTCAAAAGCTTGAAAGAAAAATGCGAGTATTACCGTTCGCTTGTCGATTACAAATTGTTACCAAACAGTTATGTAATAGCAATGGTTGATGGTCATTGCTTCTCGAAGTTAATCAAGAACAAGTTCAAGAAGCCGTTTGATATTGAGTTTATCAATGCGATGAACGAAACCGCTGTCTATCTATGTGAGAATATTCAGGGAGCAAAATTAGCATATACTCAATCAGATGAAATATCAGTCCTTATCACTGATTTTGATACGCCGATGACTGATTCATTCTTTGGTTATCGTCTTTGCAAGATGCAGTCATTAATAGCGTCGATGGCGACGGCAAAATTCAACCAAATAATGGTGGAGAATCATCCAGGATTATATGAATTCGATTGCAAATGCTGGACGGTTCCTAATGCGAATGATGCTTATGCATGGTTTTTATGCAGGCAGACGGATTGTATTAAGAATTCAAAACAACAAGCAGCGCAAACTTATTTGCCTCATAAGGCATTATTGAATCACACATCTGATGAACAAATTGAACTTTTGAAATCGGAAAAAGGAATTGATTGGCATGAGTATTCCAATGGGGAGAAATATGGAAGGTTTGTTTATAAAATAAAAGGCGAGTTTGAAAAGGATTTGCCGAGTGGAGAGCATATCAAATTCGAGAGGAATATGTGGACAGCAGTTCAGACGAATGATATTAAGGAGGATAATTCCATCAGGGAAATGATTTCCAATATAGGAAAGAAAGAGGAAGTTATTGCTCAAGATAACAATGCTGGATCAAAAGCAATAATTGTAGCCAATTCGGATTATCTGGAACATTCTTATGTAGATTTAGGATTGCCGAGTGGTACGAAATGGGCTACAATGAATATCGGTGCTGAGAAGGAAACCGATTACGGTTTGTACTTTGCATGGGGAGAAACCCAGGGATACACAGGGATTACCGATGAGAAGCAATTCAGTTGGGATGATTACAAATATGGAACGAGTTCATCCAATCTGACGAAGTATAACTCAACTGACGGGTTGACCACATTGGAGCCGTCTGATGATGCTGCAACAGTGAATTGGGGTGGTAAATGGAAAATGCCTACGGTAGAGCAGATTAACGAGTTACTTAACGCATCAAATTGTATCTGCAAATGGGTAAAGAATTATAATGGCTCTAAGGCCAACGGTATATTGTTTATATCTGTGAGAAATAATAAAAAATTGTTTGTCCCAGCATCAAAAAAATGTACTAATGAAAGTATATTCCAAATAATTGGTAATAATGTTACGATTTGGTCTTCTTCTCTTTCTTCTGTATTTGGTAATTGCGGAATGACGCTAGATTGTGATGTTGATGGCGGAATGGATTTGCAATCTATTTATCGTTATTTGGGGCTTCCAATTCGCCCTGTTTTTGAATAAATTCAATGCTTGAAATAATAAAAGATATTGATTTGATATACCATGTCAAGGAATATGATGTGGTATTGATTGGCACAAGCATCAAAAATTCATTGGGTGACGGATTCCAGCATAAAGTAGGTCGTAGTTTCCCATATGTTATAGAAGCAAACAACAAGACAAGATACAATGACAAGTCCAAATTGGGGACTGTTAATGTGGTAGGGGAGAATCCAATCTTTTGCTTATGCTATATCCATTGCGGGAGATATCGACCGGATTTATATCCCGATGTGGTGGATTACGAAGCATTGGAGAGATGCCTTGATTTGATAAACAGAAATTTCAAAGGAAAAAGAATCGCATCAACAATCATCGGAGGGAATGAATTCGAGGGAGGAGGCAATCCAGAAAGATGTCTTGATATAATGAAAAAGTCATTAAAGGATTGCGATGTGTTTGTTTATGACTACAAGCAGATTCCGTTCCGAGATGAGGATAACCATAATTATATGGCGATTGTGGAGGCGAGGACAAGGGGAGAAATCACAAGCGAGGAATACCTCAAAAGGAAAAGGAAATTCCTTTGGGAAAAGAAAAACGGATTATATAAACCGATGGAGGAATAAGAAATGATTGGATTTTTAATTTTTGCTGTATTGTATTTGGTTATCGGGACGATTGTTACGGTATTTATCGGCGTTTTGGAGGAAAAACATCCGAGGACATTATTTCAAGACATATACGGCGTTGATGGAAAAATTGATTCTTTCTGCTTTATCTGCACATTGTTGGTTTTTCCATTGGCGATTTGTCTTGAATGCGCGATTTGTTGCGGAGAAGGTTTGAGGCATTTTTTTGAGAAAATAATAAAATAAAGGAAGAAGATGGTTTTGGAATATATTTCGCAAGCATTAATATATTTAAGTATATTTATGTCATTATTTGGAGGAGCAATTTGCTGTTCAGACTTGAGTCAAGTAATTAAGAACGAAAATTCAGAAATTAATGATAAAGACATGGATAATGCTTTGAAAATTTTGATTTGCTCTGGTATTCTTCTATGTATTGGTTTTGCAATCGAATTGATTGCTGGTTGAAAAAAGAAAAGGTCTCCTTATTTTGTGGAGACCTTTTTGTATTATATGTTGATTTGTTATTCTTGGATTGCTTGGATTATATCGGCATAATTAGACCAGTTAGCAGCTGATTTATAGGTATCAACTGAGCCAGAAGGCACATAAATCTTGCCATTTGAGTTGTTAAATACGCTTGAACCCAACGTAGGTGGAGTTGTTCGTAATATTGTTATGGATGCTGTCAATGAATTTTCTCTTCTAATAAATGCGCAATCTTCAATTGAAGCAACTGATTCTGGAATTATAATAGAGGTTAAACCCTCACAATAACCAAATGCATACTCCCCAATAGAGGTAACCGAATTAGGGATAGTTATTCCGGTTAATGAACTACAACTACCAAACGTCCATTCATTAATCGAGGTAACCGAATTTGAAATTTTAATTTCAGTTAATGAACTACATTGATTAAATGCTTCATAACCAATAGAGGTAACCGAATCAGGGATTGTTATACCTGTTAATGAACTGCATTGTCCAAATGCATCATTCCCAATAGAAGTAACATTATTTCCAAGATTAGCAATTGTTAATCCATTACATTGGAAAAATGCTCGCTCCCCAATCGAGGTAACCGAATTAGAGATTGTTATTCCTGTTAATGAACTACAATTTGCAAATGCTCGCTCCCCAATAGAAGTAACTGAATCAGGGATAGTTATGCCGGTTAATGAGGTGCAGCCAGAAAATGCATCCTTACCAATAGAAGTAACTCCATCAGGAATTGCTATTCCTGTTAATGAGGTACACTCTAAAAATGCTCCATCATTAATTTCAGTAACCTTATCAGGGATTGTTATACTTGTTAATGAACGACAATTATTAAAAGATTCATTATCTATTGTAGTAAGAGACTTAGGCAATTCGACAGTTTTAAGAGTAATTGCAGATTTGAATAAATCGTAAATACCTAAAATTTTTCCACTAAATTTTATAATACCCTTGCCATCCTCGTAGGTATTCGATAAAATTAGCAATTTATCATTATTTTCATCATATGCATAACCACTTGGATTATAACTTGCACTTGATGAATTATTAATATAAGGTGAAACTATATTGTTATCAGTCGATGTGTACCAAATTTCATTATTTGGTTGAATGATTAACGGATTATAGTGCACCTCGTTTTCATTCTCACAATAGGATACATTGGGTAAATCTACCCCCCCCCCCCATTGATAAACTCCTCATAATCAGAGTGTTGGGCGAATTTTTTTAAATATTTCATAATTTATTTGATTTATTTTCTTTATAAATAGTTTGGAAATATTTGTTAATCCGGATTATTTGGATTATATTTGCTGCAAAAGAAAAGGAATATCACAAATGGAAGCACAAAAAGCCTATTTGGTAATTGTCAGTGGTGGCTCATATGATTCTTATTTTTCGTATGCTTATAGGTTGTTCAAGAACCTTGAGGATGCAGAAAAATATAAGAAAGCATTTGATAAGAAATATTTGATATCTCCAGATAATGTATTCAGTATTGTACCTGAAGATATATTCATGTCTTGGGAATATGATGAGGAAAAGAAAAGTTATGTGCCTAACTATAAGGGATATACATTGGAGCAATATAATGCTCAGAATGAACGATGGTCCATTGCAATGATTGATTATCATCCTTGCGAAATAAAGGTAATGGAATTGGAGGAAACATTCGATGGTCAAATATGATCCAAACAGCACAATGGTATGCATGAGCGAGATTCCGGATCACATATCATTGGGGATATCAATAACGAATTGCACTGGAAGATGTGAGGGATGCCACAGTCCTTGGCTACGTGAGGATATCGGTGAAGAGTTAACTGAATCAGTATTGGATGATCTCATTAAGAAGAATGACGGGATTAATTGTGTGTTGTTCCTTGGTGAGGGGAAAGACAAGGAAAGTATACTTGATTTGGGGAGATATGTGAGGGATAAATATCCGTCACTAAAAACGGCATTATACAGCGGTAGGAGCAATGTTGAAGCGGAATACTATAAAGTGTTTGATTTTGTAAAAATAGGAGCTTATAACGCAAAATATGGACCGTTAAACAAACGAACCACCAATCAGATATTATTGGAAGTTGATAGGGACACCGGATTGAGAAAAGATATAACAAGTCGATTCTGGAGATAAGAAAAAAAATAAATAAAAAAATGGAAAAGAATATCAGATTAGCGATTGTGCCGGATGCCCATGCCAGGGATTTTTGGCGTGAACCAGTGAATGAGATATTGAAAGATACTGATGCTCATATTGTGTTTTTGGGTGATTATGTTGATCCATATCCTTTTGAATGGGAAGAAAAGAAACCGAAAGTTGATTACAAGCAAAAAGTGGTTGCTACTCTAAAGGAAATTATTTCATTGAAGGAGAAATATCCTGATAAGATTACATTGCTTTTGGGAAACCATGATTGTAGTTATGCATATTCAAAACTGGTATGCAATTGCAGAAGGGACAACAAGAGAGCAGATGAAATAAGGAAACTATTCAGAGATAACTACAAATTGTTCGATATTGCATATGAGACTACAATCAATGAGAAGCATTTTGTATTGTCGCATGCTGGCATCTTGAAAGGATGGCTTAAAGATTGGGGTTATCCAGTGAATCAAGAGATAAACATTGTTGATTATCTTAATAATTTGAATCAGACCTCCTTGGGAAGTGAGGATCCTTCTAATATGTCATTCTGTCATGCTTTGGCTCAATGTGATTTCTGGCGAGGGGGATATGAGGATTTCGGGTCGATTGTATGGTCTGACATCAGAAATATTGTTCAGCAAAAGAGAGAACTGTATCCGGAGGGATTGCATATCGTAGGTCATACAATGACAACTGGCAATCCGGTCATTACTGATAATGTGGCATTGATTGATTGCCAGAAAGTATTTGTTATTGATAATGAAGGAAATCTAAAAGAATATTCAAAATGAATGAGCAAAAGAAATATTCAAAATTAGTAACAGATGCAGCAGATGCATATATTGGTTATCCGTCAGAACTTGGAGAAGATCTTAGCGTATATATGCGAAGAGAAGCCTTCAAGGAAGGCGCTGATTGGATGGAACGCAAGATGCTAGATTTGGATATCCCGGATTATCCAAAAGAAATAGTTGAAAAAGAAATTGAATTTGTTGATAAATGCCTTGCAGAAGGAATACGACCGACATTTGCCGGGGCTATTCAATATATTTTGGATAAACAAGTTGCAAAATCATAAAAAAAGAAAAGTTATGCCAAATTTTTTAATTAACGAAAAGATTGAAAACTACAGCCCTAATTATCTTGCCACAATATGTAAGTTGGGGGCTATGGAAAAGATTGAGGGTTCTGACCATTTGATGAAAACCGTAGTTAACGGATTCACGATGGTTGTTTCTGATGATATGCATGAGGGTGATATTGTGGTATATTTCCCTGTGGAGACTGGCATCAGTGAGAAGTATCTGTCAGCCAATAACCTTTATTGTATTGGTGAGTATGAAAGGAATGCAAACTCGGTGGAGGTTCATAATCTGTTGGCTGCTGCTATCAAGGAGGCTGAGCAGGGAGAGACCGAGGAGGCAAAGACTTTGAATGACAAGGCAAAGTCAATGGTGGGATTTTTTGACAAGAAGGGAAGGGTCAGGATTATCAAGTTGAGGGGTGTTTATTCCGAGGGATTCATTGCCGGGGTGTCATCATTGGAGAAATATAAGCCAGAATTAACCGGGACTAATTGGGAATCATTGATTGGGACAAGGTTTAATTGTATTGATGATGATGTGTTCTGTTGGAAATATATTCCGGTGGCTAATATAAGGGAAGCCCCTACAAATAGAAGTCAAAGAAGATTTGGTCACAGGATGAAGAAAATCGAGAGGTTTGACAGATTGATCCCAGGTGAATTCCAATTTCATTATGACACGCAAATGCTTAATAATGAGATAGTTAGACTTAAGCCAGATGATATTGTTACTATATCCACAAAGGCACATGGCACAAGTGCAATATTTGGAAATATTCTAATTAACAGAAAACTGACAGTTTGGGAGAAGATTAAGAGGTTCTTCGGTGCAAATGTTCCTACCACTGAATATGGTAATATTTACTCATCAAGAACCGTCATCAAAAACCGATATATCAATGAGGGAGTTACTCAAGGTTTTTATGATGTTGATGCTTGGGGGGCAGTGAACGAGAAGATTTCTCCATATATTGAAAAGGGAATGACCGTATATGGTGAGATTGTAGGATATCTGCCGGGTAGTGATAAAATGATCCAAAAGAACCATGATTATGGTTGTAAGCCAGGTCAATGGAAATTCATGCCTTATAGGATAACCAAGCATAATGATGATGGTTCATTAACCGAATACGATGTGCTTGACGTTCAGGCATGGACGAAGAATCTTTTGGAGAATCATCTAGAATTGCCGCCAAACATCATGTTGCTGGATATTCTTTACCATGGAAAATTGAAGGACCTTTATCCTGATTTGCCAGTTGACAAGGATTGGCATGCAAACCTTCTTGAAAGAATGAAGAATGACAAGGAGCATTTTCTTATGGAGGAACTGGAGCCGATGTGCCACCTTTATGAGAAGGAGGCTGATGACGCGAAGAAACTTTTGGATGCGGCGATTGAAAGCAATGCGCCAAAGAAGGAAATAAAGTCGTTGACCAAGGAATATGAGAAGTGGCAGTCAATGAGAGCTCCGAGAGAAGGTATTGTCATAAGAAAGGATGATGATCCGATCGCCGAGGCATTCAAGTTGAAGACAGCCGCCCATTACAACAGGGAAGCTAAGCAGCATGATGATGGCGAGGTGGATATAGAGGAGACGGCATAAATCAAGATTGAAATAATAAAGTGATAATTAATCCGGATTATATTTGGTAATCCGGATTTTTTGTATTATATTTGCAACCTAAAATATATGTTAGGTATGCAAAAAGCAATAAAAGTGACAGAAAGTGATATAAGAGAGATGGTCATCGAAACAATCAAAAGATTGATGAATGAGTCTTATGGAATTAATGATGAGATGGAGAATGCAGCCACTGCATTGGCTACATATATCCGAGACAATATATTGAAATCACCGATTGAATATGATTCTAGATCACAAATGAATTATCATCTGCTTAGTTACGAACATGAATTTGAAGGAAAGAAATTTAATTGGGGTATTATTGGATATATCTATCCAAACAGTGAGAATTTAGAAGATAATGTTGACATTCAATTCTCTGATGGCGCAAGTACATCAGATGGGGACCGTATGTTTTTTGGAAGAATGCGTTTTTCAATGACAGAAAGAGGATGGTTCAATTATGGAGAAGTCGCTGATTCTGTATATCATGAAATGCTTCATTTATTTAAATCAAAAAAAATGGGCAAAGAATCTGGTAATCAAGAATTTAATGCAATAACAAGCACGCAATATAATTCTACGACCGGATTAGCAAAAGATATTGCTGTAATTTGCTATATGTCCAGAGAAGATGAACAAGATGCATTCATTAATGGATTATATGGGAAGTTAAAAGAAGAATTTTTGGGGCATTTTAACATAAATGCAAGCGATATATTTTATAATTCTGAATTATGCAAAAAAATTGGCGAGGTAAAAACTGCATTGAATAATTTATCTCAAACTCCGATAGAAAAGATTAATGAGTATTTGAAAGTTTATAATACAAACAAAAATAGTTTGACATATAAAAAACTAATGAATTTAGGAAGAAATACCTTGTCAAGATTGAGCCAAAAAACTGCTCGTATGTTCAAACACTATGAAAAATTTATGTATAGCAAGGGATTTCATGCTAATCCACCTAAAAATATTTTTGATTATAGATAATAATTGGATATGCAGAAGTTATATAAATCAATAGACTTATTTGCTGGGATAGGGGGGATTAGGCTCGGCTTTGACAAAGCCTTTGGCAATGATATAAAAACTGTTTTTGTTAGCGAATGGGATGAATATGCGCAAAGGATATACAAGGCAAATTTTGAAGATAAATTTGAAATTGCAGGAGATATAACAAAGATTAACGAGAAAGACATTCCACCGTTTGATATTTGCTTGGCTGGTTTTCCGTGTCAGGCTTTTTCTATGGCTGGCAAGCGACTAGGATTTAAGGATGATTACAAGGGGTCTTGTAGGGGGACTCTCTTTATGGATGTTGCACGTATCTGTGAATATCATAAGCCAAAGGTTATTTTTTGTGAAAATGTAAAAGGGTTGCTAATCCACGATAAAGGACGTACTTTTCAGATAATTAAAGACACATTCCACAGTCTTGGATATAGAGTGTTTTTTAAAGTTTTGAATAGTAAAGATTTTGGTGTGCCTCAGAACAGAGAACGAATCTATATCGTTTGTTTCCGTAATGATATAGCACCGATGGACTTTGAATTCCCTGAGGGCAGCAAGAAAAAAGTCTGCATTCGTGATATTATGGAAGATGCTCCTATAGATTCAAAATATTATATTAGCGAAACATATCTGAACACACTAAAGGCTCATAAAGCAAGACATGAAGCAAGAGGAAATGGTTTTGGTTATGTAGTGAGAGATACAAATGGAATCTCAGGAACAATAGTTTGCGGGGGAATGGGGCGAGAGAGAAACTTGATTAAGGATGAACGACCTCATTCGATGGTTCCGAGCACGCATATCAAAGGTGAAATCAATAAAGAATCAATAAGGAAAATGACTCCGAGAGAATGGGCGCGTTTGCAAGGTTTTCCTGATACATATGAACTTTCTTTAGCGGATACCCACTTATATAAGCAACTTGGCAATAGTGTTACTGTTTGCGTTATTGAAGCAATAGCAAAGGAAATAAAGAAAGTATTAGATAGCAATAGTTAACAAAATATTTGGATTATTGAAAATATTAGTTTATTTTTGCAATCAAAACTTGAATATGTATGTTTTTAGAAGAATGTTTTAAAAAGAATATCTGTCTAGCGATTGATTGGGAAAGGATTGAACAAATCCCAGAGATGGCAGAATTGAAAAATTGCCAGCAAAGCCCTAAATGGCATCAGGAAGGTAACGCTTGGATTCATACCCAAAGGGTTGTGGATGAGGCTTATGTGAAGTCTTATGATTTCAGTGCTTTGGGGGCAAAAGAGAAACTTATATTAAGTGCCTTATTCCACGATATTGGAAAATGCAATACAACTTTTCAGGATAGCAGAAAACCAGGAGTCTGGCATTCATACAACCATGAATTCGAGAGTGAGAGATTGATTAAGGGAATATTCAAGGAGGATGATTCCATAGATATACCACTCAAGACTGTGACAATAGCCGAGGAAATCGCCAAGATAGTGAGGAATCATATGGCGGTTCTTAAACTATTGGATACTAAAATGCCATATGAGAATATCATCAAGATGGTGAATGAGGTAGGTGGAAAGGAGAATTTTGATATATTGGTGGCGTTGAAGGAGTGCGATCTGAAAGGATCCGAACCAGAGAATAAAATCGGGCAGACAGCGGATTTTTTGAGATTAAAGGAAATCCAGAGAATCGCTGATGTATTGCATGGAGAGGAAGTATATAACTTTGTACCTCATCTTAAAGGTGAATTTGATTTTGAAGTATATTTGAAAGAAAATGCGAAAAATAATTTTTCTTGATATAGACGGAGTTTTGAATTCTGAATTATTTGCCAAAAAGAAAACAAGAAAAAATTTTGATCCGGAATGTGTCAAAAGACTAAACCGGATTATTCAAGAAACTAATGCTGATATTGTAATTTCCTCATCGTGGAAATTGTCGCCGAGTTCAGTGTATATGGCATTCAAAGATGAAGGAGTTGAGGGAAATATTATCGGAATGACTCCAAATTTCATATTCGATGATTGGCGTGAGGATAAGACAAGAGGTGCAGAGATTGAGCAATGGTTAATGGAGAATCCTTGCGACAATTATATCATTCTGGATGATGACGAACTTTTCAAGAAAGAGCAGAAAAAACATTGGATTCAGACAGATTACCAGATTGGTTTGACTGATGGCGATGTTGAGAAAGCAATAACATTATTGAATGATGACGAATAAACTGACAATCAGAGATTTGGAGGAACAAGGCTTGATAGGGTATAGATTCTATCGTGGTTCCACTTTACATAATTTACGCACTAAAGATAGTGACTATGATGAGGGTGGGGTATTCTTCGCGCCTCAGTCAATGCTATATGGATTGAGGAATAACTATCAGGAGCAGGTATCCGATGAGAAAGGTGACGTTACCTTTTATGAATTCGGACGGTGGATGGAACTGATAGCCAAAGGGAATCCTCAGTCATTGGAGTCGTTGTTCGCACCAGATAAGTATGTGATAGGAAAGATTCATCCAGTCATACAAATGGTTTTGGAGCATAAGGATGAATTCCTATCAAAAGAAAATGTTGAACATTTGGTAGGATATTCAAAAAGCCAGATTCTGAAATGCAGGGGATTGAATAAAAAAATTAATTTCACTGACACCAAAAGGAAAGATGTTCTTGATTTCTGCTATACGTTCAAGGATCAGGGAAGCCAGCCGATAAAGGAGTTTCTGAAAGAACATAACCTTAATCAGAAATATTGTGGATTGGTAAGCATTCCTAATATGAAGGATGTTTATGGGGTTTATTATGATTTTGCCGCATATTTCAAGTTTGAGGGCATAGAAAATGATGTAATAAGCAAAATAATACCATTGGTTTGCTCAGTTTATAAGCAACCAACAGAATGGATTCAAAGTGATATCAATGATAGAATACGCAATAAAATATTCTTCAAATATGGCGGCATTGTTGAGCCAAATGATATAACCAAATCAAACGAGGTACGATTGTCATCAGTCCCTAAGGGGGAGAAGCCTATCTGCTTTATGACCTATAACAAGGATGCCTATACCTATCATTGCAAGATGTATCGGGAATACAAGGAATGGGAGGAGCACAGGAATCCAGTAAGGTATGAGTCAAACAAGGAAAAGACTTATGATGCAAAGAACATGTGCGAATGCATGAGGTTGATTCATACGGGCAGGGAAATCGCAGAGGGGAAAGGCTTCAATGTCGAGAGGGCATGGGACAGGGATTATCTTTTGGATATAAAGGCTCATAAATTCTCGTATGAGGAAATCATATCAGCAATGGAGAAAGAAAAGGAGATAATGGAGAATGCCTTGAAGTATTCAACATTGCCGGATAAGGTGGATGAGAATCTGGTAAATAGGTTGTTGATTGAAGGACGTAATCAATATTACAACCAAAGCCCAAAACGCCAATTTTTCGTTGAAATTTCAGAATAAAATTACAAAATATAAACAAATGGAAAATAAAGTAAAAAAGAGTGTGGCAAATCCTGTCATTGATGATACTGGAAAGATTTATCCAAGTATTACAAAATTAAGAAAAGAAATCCACGTAAGAAAAGAAGTTGTTACTAAAGCATTGTCAAATGGAGGTTTTAGCCATAATGGCAGGTTTTATAAACTCTATGATTATAATACTCCAGTAGGATCTGCTACTCCTAACGTTACAATAAATGAATTGGAGCAGAGTCCAGAATATCAGGAATTCCTTGAGGCTAAGAAAGCGAGGGCGCAGGAATTCCAAAACTATGATATCCAGTTGACCCATCATAAGAATGGTTCTCGTTATGCCATTGCTCTTTTCTCAGACGCCCATATTGAAGAGACGGTTAATTCTGCGGCTGTCCAATATCTTAATGAATATAATGTTGAAATTGCAGAAAAACGTATTCTAAGGTATTTTTCAAATCTTGCGTCTTGTCTTAATGAGGACAGAGTGGAGGATTTGATTTTTGCTTGCTTGGGGGATATTATTAGTGGGTTCATTCATGAGGAATTATCACAATGTAATGGACTGACTCCATTGGAAGCAGTTTATAAGGCGCAATCATTATTGTTTTCTGGATTGCAATTTCTTTGTAAAAATGCATCATTGAATAAGATTACATTCATCGGCATTGTCGGTAATCATAGCCGTACAACCAAAAAGATTCAGCATTCCAATGGATTCAAAATGAGTTATGAGTGGCTGATGTATAGGAATCTTAAGGATAGATGTGAGGATGTTGGATTGCCTATTGATTTCAATCTACCTGATTCCGAAGTGGCAGTGATTAATACTGATGACGGCAAACGATATATGTTCGCCCATGGATTCCAGATTAAGGGATCAGGAACTGGTACTGTATGCGGCATTTATCCGGCGTTGAACAGACTCACGATGAAGTGGGACAAGATATTCGGGCAGGACAAGATTTTTATAGGTCATTTTCATAGTTGCACGTCAATCCCTAATGCTGTGGTTAATGGATCAATTATCGGTTATAATGCATATGCATTGTCTAACGGAATGCCTTATGAGGAACCCGCCCAGATGTATGAAGTACATGATACCAAGATGGGGGAAATATTAACGAGAAAAATCTATTGCCGGTAATGGTTGGGGTATTTGTGTTTCCGGCAAAACCGAAAGATAATAGTTATCCTTATTTCAACAGTCCTAAGAAAGTATTGGAAATTGATGACTCTGAAGTGGTTACACTAATTCGTCAAAAAGAAACAAGTGGTTTTATCCATTGGCAAGATGATTGGAACGACTTGACTGATAATGAGTTAATCGAAAATGTTAATCAACATGATGGATACTCTTATTCAATCAGTTCAAGGAAATCCGGTTTAGGATATAATTCTGAAGGCAAAGCCAAATACATTAGGATAATCCGGCAAAAATATTCCTGGTTCAAGGAAAGATTGCTATAATGGCAAAAAAAGAGGGAGGCTTGTGTTTTGATTAAGTCTCCCTCTTTTTCTTATCAAATAATGGATATTAAGATTTTGATTTCAGTTCTTTGATTTCAGTCTCAAGTCTTTCGATTTTCTCATTAAGCAAATCAATTGCCTTTAAGGCAACAATTGACAATTTTCCATAGTCAACGGTGAGATGACCATCTTTAGCCTCGCTTACAATCTCTGGGTAAATCTTTTGCACTTTTTGGGCTGAGGTACCAATGTTTGTAGGTGCTTCACGATTTCTCCATATGAAGTACTGTTTAGGAATTGTTTTCAATTGTTCAAAATCGACAGGGATTTCCCCGGTGAACCATTTCAGATTTTCGTCAGAGGTTTCGTAAAAAGCACTTGCATTAACATCACCTGAAGAAGTAATGGCACCAGAAGCAATGGCTCCACAACTAAGATTACCATCTTTATCAAATGATGCATTACATGACTTAATATCTGATAGACTACTTCCGCCACAAAGAACATTACCACCACCTGATGATATGCTATAATTAACGAGTGTATTTATTGTTTTAATTGTGTCGTCCGATAATGTGGTTCCATCTTTGCCATTCCAAACGCTAATACTATTTAATTGTTTATCACCTGCATAAAAAACCAATTGTGTACCATTTTTATGTGTTGAAGTCTCTGTAATCATATTGGTTTCTATCTTTGTGACACTAGTTCCATCAGAACCTTTTGAATACCCGCTTTTTGTCCCATCAATATACCAATAATTGTCATCACCAATAGTGATTATTGGTGAATGCCCATCATCCCCATCATAGACAATTACTGATCCAAAATTACTATTTTTAGTTCCAATAAATGTTATTTGCGTACCATTATTTAATGTAGCGCCTGTTTGAATTTCTTTTATTCCTTCTCCATCAGCGCCAACAGCATTACCGACATACGTGTCATCAATATACCATCCTCCATTTTTATATTTTGGTGTACTGCCACTTTCTCCTCTTGGAATTGTAAAACTAAAGTCCCAAACCCCATCCGTTGATGTATTCCCACTGCCTTCTGTTACTTCAACAGTAGCGTTTGAACCTGCTTCTCCTGTTTCTGTGGCAACCTTTCCAATCGAAACTGTCGCTGAATCTCCTCTTGATGAACCATATGGGTGACCATCAATAACCCAATTTCCTTCATCATTAATACTAATAGAAGGGGAATGCCCATCTTTACCATCTGAGACAGTAAAAGAGCCAGCTTCTAAAGTCTCATCCGAATCTAGATATGCCGTTATTGTATGAATGCCATTTGATTCTTTATCTTTTATATGATCTATTGATGCGCCAGCAGGTCCAGTTTCCCCTTGAGCACTAATGCCAGTGGAGATGTATTTGTTTTGAGTCTCACTCCATTCATACCATGTGCCCCCGCTTACATAAGGGGAGTGCCCGTCTTCGCCTGGAGCACCATCGGAACCATTGCTACCAGGTTCGCCTTGAGGTCCGGTTTCTCCTTGAGGACCAGTTTCTCCTGGATCGCCCTTATCACCTTTAATTGCAAAAGGACCTACATTTTCATATTCACCAGTATCACCTGACCCTTTACGTAGAATATAAACATAATAGTTACCATCAGTAGATTCTTCAATATATGCGTCAGTATCAATGATTGTACATTGCGATTTTGAAGATCTAATTGTAACAGCTTTTCCATCAGCACCTTTATCACCTTTTGGTATTGTAAATTCAAAATTCAATACTTTGTTTGATGGTGTTGAACCACTTTGTTCTGTAATTTTAACATTGGCTTTTGTTCCTGATTCGCCTGTTTCTGTTTTGGTCACAGAAGCAGTAATAGTTGCGGCTGTACCAGTATCACCTTTTTCGCCTTTTTCACCTGTAGCACCTTTGAGGTTTTTAAAATCAAATGTAAAAACTTTATTTGAGTTTTCGCCAGAAGCAGTTATAATCACTGAAGGAGTACCTACATTGTTGTCTATTGAGGCATTATGCTTATTAGCTATGCCTGCGGCTGTACCAGTATCGCCTTTTTCACCTTGATCACCTTTTTCGCCTTTAGGCCCAGTATCACCCTTATCACCTTTATCTCCTTTAATTGCGAATGGACCTACATTTTCAAATGTTCCGCCTTCACGAAGAATCCATACATTATAGGTGCCATTCTCATCTATTTCAAGATATGCGTCAGTATCAACTATTTTACAATCTTCTTTTGTTGCACGAATAGTCACAGCTTTTCCATCATCGCCTTTTGGTCCTTGATCACCTTTTTCGCCTTTAGGACCTGTATCACCCTTATCGCCTTTTGCACCTTTTAATGAGGTAAGCCATTCCTCTGTAGTACCGGTAAATCCTTCCTCTTTGGCAATATCATAGGCTGATTTTCCGTCTTTGCCAATTATACCATCTGCTCCTTTCAGCGACTTAAGCCATTCCTCTTCTGTTCCTGTATATCCATCTTTTTTGGCTATTTCATAAGCAGATAATCCATCTTTACCGATTACTCCGTCCTTTCCTTTTATACCTGAGAAATTGAACGTAAATTTTTTTGATCCAGCATTATTATCAATAGTAACTGTTCCTTTTGTATCACCCGTGGTATTGTCAATATTGACCACTCCGGTATATTTGGTATTATCAACATAATTTTTTGTTGCGATTACAGTCGTATCAACGCTGAATGCATGGTCATCAAGGACCAATCCGCCATCTTTCTTTGCCGTATAAATGTCAATAAGGCTTGTCACATTAAGAAACATCGGTTTTTTTCCACTGACATCATTCCATGACAATTTGATATAAGTACCTATCAGATCATCAGATGGATTGGTAACCAACTCAGCATTAGTCAGCATTCCGTCCTTAATGAATTCAGAAATGTCAATCTTTCCCAAATCAGCATCATCAATACCCAACAGTTTGATATAACGTTTTCCATTTGTGTCAGCATTTTCATCAATAGCAAGATTGATGGTTGAAGTCAGGTTAGTGCCGTCAAGAGCCAATACTTTATCACCTGCGGTGATTCCAGTGACTGTTGCATCTGGTATATCATTGATCCTTTTGTTCAAATCATTAAGAGCCGCAGCCGTCGCCTGTTCGTTGTCGATGATTGCATTCTCTAATTCAGTAATTGACTCTTTTAAATTGGTTCCTTTGAAATCACTGATGTGCTCTCCGTCATAAACAACATCGGACGCATCTTGCGGAAGCAATCTGGTGTCGTTGCCCAATACCACTTGATCATCACTGGCGTTGCCGCTAACAGGCACGTCTTTAGGCGATGCTGTCCCTAATTCAGGCTTGTTCTTTATATAAGCCGGGTTTGTTGTGTCTGCCTCGTTCCAGTCGGATTGAGCCACCTCGGTTTTTTTTACATATTTCGAGTCAATCTCCTTGTCTGTGATGAATTTTATGACCTCTCCATTGCCTTTGTAGCCATATAATGCCTCATTCTCATCTGCAAAACTAAACAATGGCTCTCCAGCAATGCCTTCTTCGGATATCAGCATTTTCTTGGCGGATTCGTCATTAACTGTTGTTATTGAGTTGTTGACTATCAATTTCCTTTTATCCATTATTAAAAATAGTTTAAAGTTGTTATTTTCAATTCTATAATTATAAATAGTCTCCTTATCTGATTTGTTTTTTGAGATGCTAATGGGCAAAAAATTTGTTGTTATCCATTATTTTTGCTATATTTGCGAAGATATTAACAATTAATCCATTACGACTATGGCAGTTAAATCAGTACAATTTCCTAAAAAAGGAGAAGGATATATATACGAAAAATTGAAAGAGCCGATCAAGCCTGATAAGATTGGCAGATTTCGCAAACCAAAAGAGGAAGGTATATACCAGAAAGAATTGGAGCAATACCAAAAGGAACTTGAATATTATAACGAACATAAGGGAGAATGCATTCTTTCTTGCTCCAAAAACCTTATAGGAAAGAAGTTTTTGTTTGATAATCAAAAGATTAATATAATATTCGGTCCGAATGGATGCGGAAAATCAACAATATTGAAAGCGATAGCGGGCAAGGCATTAATTGATGATGGCTATTCAAAATTCTTCCAGCCGCTTGATTTTCCTGGATGGTTCTGCGATAATGATAGATTTGCCGTAGACAAGAAGATTTCAGAACTCTCGATGAATACTGCCAATGTCAAATGGACGGGCAATCCAGTTTATTACAACAATTTTTCCAATACATTGGCAAATGGAGGAGGAATGATAGGTTGCATTCAAGGGTCAATTTTAGGGGACATACAAGATGAGATGTATTATCGCCTGAATATAGATAAAAGAACTTCAGATGGACAAAAAGCCGCATTTATTTTCAACAGAATAATAAAAATAGCATCGGAAAAAAGATCCGTAAAGAAAATTATCCAGCCTTATGCTGACAAGTTTCTTGATTCGAATAAATCTTGGGAGAAATGTGGTAGGAATCAACTTGAATATTTTCAGCAGTTCGAGGATTTTGAAAAGGAGTGCCCTACAACAATTGTTCTTGATGAGGCTGACAAATCATTGGATATCATTACCGTGTCAATGCTGTATCGAGAGATTTTTCCGAGAATAGTGGATAAGACAGGATGCCAGATTATCACAGTATCGCATAATCCTTTGATTTTGTCAAATAAAATCAGCGGAAATAAGGATAACTATAATTTGATAAGTATGGATGAGGATTATACTGAGAAAGCAAGAAAGACAATTCAAGAATTATTTGAATAGTTTGGTTTTTGCATATGGTATGCAATATTTAGATAATCCGGATTAACCTCCGGATTTTTTTGTTTGTTGTTTTGGCTACTATTTATAAGAAATAATAATACGATAATATTATGAAATATTTAAAATTATTCGAGAAATCCTCTGATTATCAAGCGTTTATCAATGGGGGGGGGGGGGTAAGTTTACCCAATGTCTCTTATTGCCAGAAAGAAAATGAGGTGCATTATAACCCGTATGTTGATCCAACCAATGGTCATTCTTATGTAGATTTAGGATTGCCATCAGGTACGAAATGGGCAACAATGAATATTGGGGCTGAGAAGGAAACCGATTATGGCTTGTATTTCGCCTGGGGTGAGACTCAGGGATATTCGGGGATTACCGATGAGAAGCAATTCAGTTGGGATGATTACAAATACGGAACGAGTACATCCAATCTGACGAAGTATAACTCCACTGACGGCTTGACCACATTGGAGCCGTCTGATGATGCTGCAACTGTGAATTGGGGAGGGAAATGGAGAATGCCTACAGTTGAACAGATTAATGAGTTACTTGATACAGATAATTGTACCAATGAATGGGTGACTGATTATAATGGTTCAGAAGTCAGCGGAACATTGTTCACCTCAGTAAGGACTGAAAATAAACTATTTATCCCTAGTGCTGGTAAATATAGCGGAGGTTCGCTTTCCTACGTTGGAGGGGGTGGTTTCGTATGGTCTACCTTGTTGTCGGGTACTAAGTTCGGCGCCCAGTGCTTGTACTTCTATAGTGGTGAAGCCGTACTGAGTGCCGACCATCGGTACTGTGGGCTCCCAGTTCGCTCGGTTTTTGCTTAGGACGTTTGCTAGGCAAAATTGAAAGCAATAATATTTTTAGTTTGAATATTGGATTGAATGGTAAGGAAAAAAGACTGGAATTTCTCTCCAGTCTTTTTTCCTCTTTTTAGACCACTCTGTCTTTGAATTCAGCGATATATTTCCATCCCCGTTTTGATTCCGCGTCTATAAGCATATCGAAATCCTCTTGATAATCTTTCGGAAGCATTCCTGAGTCAAGATAATATACTCCATGAATTCTATAGATATCAGTTCCTTCCTTGATGACATTGCCGCTTCTTAATGGAATGTCCTTTATGACTTTATAATTAGCATCTTTTTTAAGCATGATTGATGATTTTTCCTTTGACGGTTATTCTTAATTCAAGACCATAAGTTTGTAGGATTTCCATAGATATAATCCTACCGGAAATAGCATATTTGACATCATTGAGATTAACACTATTGTTGTTATAACTATAGATGATATTGCATTTGATGTTGTTTTCGGAGGAAGAAGATTTTTCGACTAGATTCCTGAATCTTCTTAAAACATTAAGAGGATCATTAAGGTCAGTGAGCTCGTTTTTGAGATATGGCGACTTATTAAGCAAAATACTAAACTCTAAATCAACACTATTGCCATCATACACAACAAATTTATCTAATCTGCAATCATTTTCAAATGGAAGCCACGGATCACTTAAAATAAAACGTTGATATAAACGTTTTGGTTTAGTTGAGAGTATATCGTCAAGAGTATCATCATCAAGTTCTAATCCAGTATCAAGGTGATTGTTTTCCTCTGATTCGCAAAGATCATTTGATTCTTCATTTTGGTTTCTTTTAATGATTTCTTCAACACAATCCTTAATGATGTTATGAAGAACCTTTTCAGGTAATGATATGATTTCATTGCCGTCATTTAATTTCAGTTTGTATTCACAAGGTTCTGATTCAATTGAATCATCAACTTCTTCATCAAATGAAAGATCATCATCTAAATCAAAACTAAAATTAAAGTCGGATTTAGGGATGATGATTGGGTCTTCTTCAATTGCCTTAGAAGATTCTGTCTCTAATGTAGAAGAATCTGTTTCTTTTGGTAAATCCTTAATTTCAATGTTTCTTGAATTTTTTTTCTTATCCTTGAATGATCTGTTCATCATCCGGATTAATTGTCTTTCATCTTTTGTCATGACTATAAATTTGATTTTTATATCAAAAATATAGTCATGATTATCATTATAGGAAATACTTTCTTAGGGTATTTGTGCAATTATTCACTGGAATCAATTCATAAGTTCCGTCATCCTTTAACCAAATGATTTTCCTATCCAGAATCTTCAATCCGATATCTTCCAATGGAATCTGGTAACAATTCAGCTGTATTGTATATGCCCCGAATGGCTCATCATACAGATTATTGAACGGATAAAGCATCATTTTGTTATGTGATCTGGAATATTCCTTATATATTTCCCTGTTTGTTTTCCAATCCCTGATGCATAATCCACTCTTATGAGGATCTGTAGGATGTTTGTAGTATAACAATAGGTCAAATGTTCCAGCATAGTTCTCCCTGAATTGCGGCAAATCTGGATTGGCGTTTGTATATACCCTTGTCTCAGGCAAAACTACATATACATTATCTGGCAAATCATTCCAGAATGCTAGTGCGGCTTCCTCCTTTGCCCTTGTTGGTATTAGCCAATTCTTATCCTTGATGTATTTGTATTTATTGTCCTCAGTGATATTTTCAGGGATTCCCATATGAATCCATGCCATGGACTCTCCATAACTATGGACTTGCGTTCCAGTAGTTGTTGCTTTCAAGTTCGTGAACATCCATTGGTCTTTCCAATATTCCGGAGTCTCACCGTTTTTTAAGGCGTATGCTTCAGCCTTTGCGTCAGTATCGAATTCTTCCTCAAACCGTGCGGCGATTGATGATACAGAGGCGTATTCCTGCCCGTTGCGGAAATACTTATGACCTTCCTCGATGAATTCCAAATCATTGAACGAGTCAAGGATTTTCTTGCGTATCTGGGTGACTTCCTTTGGCTCACCCTCGACCTTGATGTAATATTTGCTTTCGTCCCTAAGTGGCATAATACTAAAAATTTTGAAAAATGTTATTATAATATAATGCAAATATAATAATTATTTTTTGAAAAACAAAATTTGGTAATTTGGATTATTCTCGGTATTTTTGCAAAAAAAAGAAGAAAAACAATGATAGAAAGCCTTTATTTTGATCCTTGGAAATACTTTGGCGAAATCGAAGATTTGCCTAGTGCAAGTCAAATACATTGCGACACGAGAGATTTCAATTGCCGAATTATTGATGGTTTTAAGAAAGAAGCAAAGGATTATGCTTCAGGAACTTATGGGAAATTAGTAAAAGACAAACGATATTTGATAAATCAAAATGAGATCATTCCATTCTTAAGATATTTGGAAAATATCAGTGGAGGAGAAGGGAAATGGAGATTGTTGAATTTCAAGAATATTGATACAGAATCAGGTTGGGGCTTTAAATATCTAAGGTTTTATCGTGTCGATGACAAGCAATTCTTTGTCGAGAATAATGATAATGAGCCGGTTGAATGGCGTTCATTAACTGAAGAAAACATTAATAAAGAAGCAATTGAAGATGGTTTTTCTAAGATATAAGAACAGAATAGAAATAGCTAAACCGGATTATCAAAAAAAAGAGGAATAATCCGGTTTTTTCTTATGTTATTGTTACTTTTTGAATTGCTTTAGTTTTCGTTTGATATCCTGTATTCTGTTGATTAATGCCAAGATTGCGACGATATCACACCAAATCAAAACAATTCCCAATATCCATGGCAAATCATTCATAAGGCATCCGATTGTGCCAGCGATTAACACAAACAACATAACAACATATCCGATGAAGAACCAGATATTTCGGATAATGTAAGAAGATTTTTCAGTCATTAGTATAATGGTTTTTCCTATTATTATATCAAATATAGCATGGCGAAAGAACCGACGATCAATAATATAACAATGATATCTATTATTATGGCATTGATATATTTCTTTCTTTTCGCTAAATACTTTTCATTATTTCCTGAGCATTCAGCGGCTTCCTTATTGGATTTCGCTTGAATTGAGAAATATGTCAAACAGACAATGCAGATAAAGAATGTTATGCAGAAAAAACCCATGATAACGCAACTATTTTTCATATAAATATTTGCTAATCCGGATTATTTGGATTATTGTTTTTGACTCTATTTATAAGAAAATAAAATCATAATATTATGAAATCTTTATATCTCATTAACTATCAAATAGTTACTACGACGGGGGGGGGGGTGAATTAAGTAATAATTCCCAAATACAATATTGCCATGTATAAGATTGCTTCAAGAAAAGATTGCAATAATATCGTGGCAGGAACATATTCATCAGATCTGAACAGATGCCCGATATATTCAGAATTGTCATCAAACAAAAACTTTGTCATTACAGGTAATTATGCGGATAATCAATTGATCCGGTTATCATCCATCAGCAAATATATAGAGGTGACCACCAATATTAGAACAGCGTCGATATCATGTACTGCTGATAATATTACCGCGAGCATAGATTTGTCATTGCCTATGGATGCTGCTGCCAATATGGGCGTTGTCATCGGTGTTTATAATGACACTAATCCAAGCGGCTCCTCAATAACAACATTTATTGTTTCTGGTACAATGGAAGTTGGAACCACAAATTTGACTATAACTCAAAGTCATTCAATTGAAGCATACAAATTTTTCAAGATTTTGTCAATAAGCACCATGGGAAATTATACTGGTACATATACCTTTGAAAACCAATTCTCTTCAAGTTTTATTGTTGTTCCAGGAACAGGAGGAACACCAGATGTGCCAAAGAAAGTGAAATATATACAATATTCAAGTAATGTTGATGATACCCATAATATTGCCATCACTTTATATTACTCACATACAATCAATCAGTTCCCTTCTGATTTGAGCGGTTCTATTAGTGTCTCTGCATTAGATGTTAATGGTAATACAGTAAGAGTATCCTTTGCAACAGTGGCTTATTCTTCTGGTTTGGCTTATATAAATAACAATGTATATGTATATAATGGAGGTATAAACTTGTCTGATAATACTTCAATTTTGATCTATTCTAGCATACCTTCAAGCGTGGTTCCAGAATTAAGAACAATCACATCAGTTGATGCACGCTTAGGTTGCGATGGCTATGATTCCGTTGAATTGGTTGAGGTAGAATAAGAAAAAAACATAAGGCATATCGCTAATAATTCTAATCCGGATTAACCTCCGGATTTTTTTTTGTTTCTTTCTATTTATAAGAAAAATATTTCATATATTATGACTTTATTAGATAAGATTGATTATCAATCATTTACAATGGGGGGGGGGGGTAACTCCTTAAGCAAATTATCCTCAAGGAGGGGAAATGAGTAAAATTGTTACTGTTTGGGAACTATTCAATAAATTAAGTGGTCAGTATGATTCTGAAATAGCATTCCCAGATGAACATTTGCCCAATGGACTTAATATTTCTCAAGTCAAGGGAAATTTGTGCCCATGTAAGCAAGATTTGATTTATCTCGGATATAATATGCATTATGGGCATATGGATGCCGAAGATACATTAATTGGATATGCAGATATTCAGTTGGTTCAAGAATCTGATATTAAATGTGCATTTACACATGAAGTGGCATTTTCGGCAGATGTGGATTTCAAAGATTATAATGATACACCAATCACGTGGTCATTAACCCAAACATATTCGCAAGCTTATCCAGGAGCAGCTAATTATTCACCCTCTGTTACTGTAGAAAATAAAGCCGAGACAAATAAATGGCTTACTCGTGAGGACTGTTCCTCATATATATCTTTGTTTAATATAATTGGGGGATCTAATACATCTTTTTCCTATGTTGAATTAACAGTAAATACCGATGGAACTAACTCTCTAAATTATCAGGGCGATAATGTAGAATTGATTGATAAAGATACATCAGAAGTATTGTGGTCGATTAAAGCATGGGAAATAAATTCTTCGGCAGGCAGCGTCCAGAATTATGATGCAGCTACCTGCAAGAAAATTTGTTCAGCTAATAATCTTTTATTACATAAGCAAAACATAAGTTATACATCGAAGACTTTTATTGTTAAAAACACCAGCCCCCAAGGTAATGCTACAGTAAAATACTATGATTCAACTGGAACTCAACAATCTATTGCAGTATCATATGGGAACAGTAGGAATATTACTGCATATAGCGCGGGTGATGTAACTATTTCTATGGGAACTAAGCATTATTTTAGTGGCGCTGGCTTTAATGGAAGCAATACTTATGCAGTATCCTCCGAGGTTGATTTAATAACTGATAATGGTACTGTATTAGTTTCTGAGGCTCATTCCGTTACATTTGTATTGTCTAGTTTATTGGTTGCAACAATTAAAGTTACTTATTACAAAGAAGATGGAACAAGTACATTCGAAACCTTATCAGTTCGCGATGGAATAGACAAAAGTTATAATGTTACGGCATTCAGCACAGGCTCTATCAAATGGGAGGATGATAATGATGATATACACTTATGGGCGGCTGTTGGAGTTGGAACAACAGATGCTGATGTAAGCTCAGTATCTGGAAGCACTATCCAATATGATGTGTTTCGGAAATTAACGTCTATAACGTTGGCTAAATCCAGTGATACCACTAGTTCTGTAAATATAGTGAATAATACATCATTCTTGATTTTAGCTTGCTCATATAATGATTTTATGAATGGCATTAGTGGCACCTATGACGGATTAACTCTTGAATCAAGTAAATCTAAAACAGTTAGAATAAAAGGAGGAGATAAATTATATTTGGATGAATATGGTCAAGGAATGGGTAAAATATTACGTGTGGAAGGGAATTTCAATGGCTCTCCTGAGACAGGTGCTTCAATTTATATTGAGTCCACTAATTTGGTTGGAGGCGGTACTATTACAGTGACCGAAATAGAGGACGATACACCAATTTTGTCTCTTAATATATTATTTAATGGCAGGACTGGAAATGAAACTTTGCATTTGGTTAATACTAATGGCAATACTGAGGATGTTTATTCAGGCAATGTTGCGGGTATGCTAAATATGCTTGAACCAGATGGGGCAATCAACGCCGAATATACTGATAATGATGATACTGGTTCATGGGAGATCCTCTTTTATTCAGACGGAGGTAACATCTCGATGGATCATGCCAGCATTTATAAAAGTGGCTTGCTACCATTAGGAATTACATATGATAGTGTTTTAAGTTATATGAATAATAACGATTTGAACCCTACTGAGACTGCGGTTGACATTGTAATCCAACCAGCGTAATGAAAAAATGATATGCGGCAGGAAAAACAATATTTCTACTGCATATTTTTTTCTCCTTATGGAGGACAAGTACTATATTTAAGAAAAGAAAAGATTAATTTCAGATTAGTCTTCCAGTTGAGAATAATCTTTATCATTCGGCTTTGATATCTCAGTGTTTTTTGACTGTTGTGGTTTATTTACCGGATTAGGATAATTGCTCGAATATTGATTATTGTTTTGCCTGTAGTCGGAATATTCATTGTTTGGATAACTATTTATCTGATAATCATTTGGATTATAATAGCCTCCGTTATTATCTTGATAATTGTTTCCATAAGGATAGTTATTCCTATAATCCGGATAATTGTCACTGGAACCATATCCGTAGTCATTGGAACTTCCATAATCATCATCAATGCCGTCGGAATGATCCTTATCGCAATGATGGTCATCATCATCATTATATTTCCCGAAATGATTTATCTGGTCAATTAGGTCAGAACAAATAAGCAAGATAAAAATACCAGAAATGACAAGAAGTATATTGATAAACACCATGGAATATGGAAGCATTATGCCTGACCATATAAAGGCACAGGCGAGGATGAACAAAATTAATGCGAGAAGTTTTTTAAGGAATGACGAATTATTGCCGTCACCAGAATTAGAGGATTTATTACTCTTTTTGCCAGTGGCAGTATTGGTATTCCTATTGTTGGAAAAGTTGAAATAATTTTTCATAAAAAACAAAGATTAATATATCAGTTATAAATAGTCAAGGCATGAGCAAAAGAAGAATGAATAAACCGGATTATCCAGACTATTTATAAGAAAAATAAAATAAAAATAGTATGAAATATATCAAAGTCTTTACACAAGATACTGATTATCAAACCTTTATGGGGGGGGGGTAAATTTACCTAATGTCTCCTATTGCAGGAAAGAAAACGAGGTTCATTATAACCCATTAATCCTACAACCAAATAACGAAATTTGGTACACATCAACTGATGGGAATATTGTAGAGCCATTTTCAGACTCAACTGCACCATTTTTAGATGTTAATGGAAATAATATCCCGATTATCTCTAATACCTATAAGAATGGCAAAGGCATAATAAAACTTGAAAAAGAATGCTATCAAATCGGAAAAATGGCATTTCTTGCTTGTAAGACATTAGCAAATGTTATTATTCCTAAATCAGTTACTACTATTGGTGAGGATGCATTTTATTATTGCAGTTCATTAACTGGAATAACAATCCCTGATTCGGTTACCTCGATTGGGAATAATGCATTTAGGTTCTGTATCTTATTAATTGATATAACAATCCCTGACTCGGTTACTTCTATTGGGTATGGGGCATTTTCTGCCTGGACGGGAGCAACATCGACAGATATAATCAATTTCCCTAATGAACAACTCAAAATCAAATATTTTGAAAATGGTGAAGCATTTTCTGAATGGGAGTCATTAACTTCTGTAACTATTCCAGACAAGGTTACCTCGATTGGTGCGGGTGCATTTAAAACCTGTAGTAAATTAATTGCGATTAAACTTCCAGAAAATGTTACCTCCATTGGTATGAGAGCTTTTGCTGATTGTAGTGAATTAACTGATATAACAGTATTACGAGAAACTCCGCCAACATTAGGTACAAATGCATTTGATGATATTGCTTCAAATGCTGTGATTTATGTACCATCCGGCTCAGTCTATGATTATAAATTCGCCACTAACTGGTCAACTTATGCTAATAAAATCCATGCAATACCTTAAATAATAATCAAGCATAACATACAATTCAAAAAGAAATCCTCCTTTGAAATTAGGAGGATTTCTTCATTATACAATTATCATTTTTTTCCTACAAAAACCGTGCTATATCATCTATATTTTTCTAACTCATAGAAACTTTTTTTAGACCCTTATTTTCAATATGTTATAATCAATCAACTATATATCAATAAATTAATCTAATGGATTGATTAATAGCAACATAAATAATAAATTTAAATACTTATTCTTAAACCGGATTATTTGTTCAAAAATAATGCCAAAATCAGGCGTATCGCATAAGATTAATCTCAATATTTGGATTTATTTTGAAAAACAGATTTTTGAACCTATATATTTGTCAAAATAGATTTACAGAAACTTGGAAATGATAATCTTGTCGCTGACAATTTCATCCTCCATGTTAATATAATATCTTGATTCTTTAGGAATAATGCATTCAACTATTGAAGGCTTCATTGACTTTTTTGCGATTATTCCTTTTGAATCATTGATACCTGTTCCTATTCCAAAACTAAATAATGAATAAGCAATTAATTCTTGATATATGCTTATTGCTTTATTAGGCGTTGCATAAGAATGGAATCCTTTATTAATTCCATAAGCCTTGAAATACTCATCATTCAAAAGTATGCCAGGCATAAGTCTCCCTTTCATCTCATAAAGATGACCAATTTTATATCGGTAATTTTTATAAAACGAAAGAACTTCATCGTTATCAGCTTAATTATAAACAATTTTATAAACTTTGAAATCGCTGTCAGCGATATGAACTTTCGGTTTTAGTGTAGTTATCCAACACATAAAAAAATAAAAATTATTAAAGTTGCTTTTTCTTTCTTTTTGAATCAAATAAATGAGAAATAGTTCGATATGACGGATTTTTTGGGAATACTAATTTGATTCCGCATGATGGGCATTTGATCTCGGTTGAAATCAACATATCAAGCAAGGAAACCGGAACGGCATTTTCGCAAAGTGGACATTTCAACATATTATTTTCTATTTTTTTTGAATTTCAATAACTATCAGGAATTATCAGCAGCAGGTTGATATAAGAAATAATCACTCTTCTTCTACAGTCAACCTCACTCTATGATTGGAATCGTATTCTTCGATTACCTCATCTCATTGTAATAAGAATAGAATTTATTCTTTTCTTCTGTTGACCACATCACCTTGAAAACCAGGATATCCTCCTCAGCGGTCATGGGCATTCTATCAATTCTTGATAACCAACACATACTTATTTAATTTTTTTATTATCAACGCACAAATATAGGCATTTTTGCGCAAATATGCAAATCCGAGCCATCAAAAAAATAATCAAAATCCAGTTTGCATAAAAGAAAATTATTCCTTATATTTGCTCTCATAATAAGATAATATATCATGTTTATAGCAAAAAACCAGGACGGCACATTCTCTGTGTCTGATGTTTATTTAATCAATGAAGATGGAAAATGGTTGCCGGATGACGGCGATTCAAATTCTAAAGTATCAATCCTTTTCAAAGGAAGCCCAAAAGATGCAGAGAATTTTGAGAATGCCCTTAATCTTAAAGAAACACTCTCACCAGATGATTATGAGTCAGTGGAATTGGTCAGCAAATCAGAAATTGTAAGCAAAATTTTTGATTATCTGTCATCATCCTTAGTCCATATCATTGATGGCTCTGATGACCCATTCGAGACAAAAAATAGAATACTACAAAGTCTTGAAGAATATCTTGAAGATGACTGATTTTGATCCATGACCTGAATAGTTCTTGACTATTATAAGAAAGAAAATAAACCGGATTGGCGTAATAGAAACTCCTAATCTGGATTATTCAAAAGAATATATAAAAAGAAAGGACGCATCTCACGACGAATCCTTTCTTAATCTCTTTTATGCGACATCCATTTCCTTTGCAAATATACATTATATTCTATTAATAACCAATTTTTTTTGCATTTTTATTTGGAATTATCCGTTCAATGCAATAATAAATAAGCCAAATAGAAATATTCCTAATCCGGCAAAACAACTATCAAAACTGTAGCACATCATTTCTATACTTTTCTCTATATCCTCACGCCATAATACAGCTAAGATAAGGAATACAATAGCCATTATAAAACTTAAGATATATAGTATAAACAATATAATCATCATTATTTTCTATCTAACAAATAAATCTGAAATTATCAAAATAGAATAGATAAGCCGGTAATTTGAATCAGCATCATTATTTGGATTATCTTTAATGGCAATTAAACTTCTATAATTTGATAGTCATTACTTATACCTGTTATTCGAATGGCATCACTTACATACTCTCCTTTTTCATTGACATAATATGAACTATCTTTTGGTATGATACAATCAATCACTATATGCTCACCGTCCTCGGTTTTGTTACTCAGAAAATCAAGAATAATTTTACCATATTTAGTTACAATTCCATTACTATAAGGATTTTTTTCAATATTAACATCTTTTCCATAGCTGTGAAATCCACCAGTTGCTCTAAAAGATTTAATTCCAAAAATAGAACAAGGGTATAGAACTAATGGTTCCTCTAATTTGTATTCTTCGCCAATTTCATAAGGAAAATGCTCATATGCAGATAAAAATGAATTATCCGATTTCTTTAATACAATTTTATGCACAGGAATGCCTTTATATGCAATCCTTTTAATGGCATTTATTCTTGATTTTGTTGTCCAACACATATTACTATTGTTTTTTTTGATAATGCAAATATACCACTTTTATTTTATTTATACAAATATTTTTATGTGAATTTCAGACATAAAATAAACCGGATTAAGAAAATTTTTTTCCCTAATCCGGCTATATCTATAATATCAACTTTTTAATATCTCATATAATGATCAAGATACTCTTTATCCCCATTTACAAAAATATATGGTCTTGGATCATCACTAATGTCATTTCCATCCTCATCTTCATAATCATATTGAATCTCACACCACTCACTCGGCTTACTTGGTCCATCTCCATAATTCGTTCTAATTCTTGCAGCATCACCTGACGAGGAAATTTCAATTTCTTTCCCTCCCCAATTACTGTCTGTGTAATATCCTTGGGGCTTGAAATCATCTTTATAATCAAAATCATTACTTTCATTTAGAATCCTATAAACACATTCTTTAATAATATTTTTTAATTCACTTTCTGTTATTTTCATAATCTTTTAATTTTGTTATGCATTATACTAATAATTAGTATATTTCATCAGAATCTATAGAAAAAGATAAATCCTAATCAGAAGCAATCAAATCACCTAATCCGGAAACCAACCTAAGTATTGCCCGGCAAAAAATAAACCGGCATCAGCAACCCGAAAATAATCCACCCATCAGCAAAAAGAAGAATAAACCGACCAAAACACTGTAATACATACGACAGACCATTTTGGAACTCTTCTCAATATTACCACGCCTCAATACACCTAACACACCGAAAATTATAGCCATTATTATACTAGATATATAACCAATTAAGAACACATAAACCATCATAATATCTATAGATTATTAATACACGCCACAAATATACATCATAATCCGGAAAATGCAAAATCCCCTCACACGAAAAAAAAACAATATATGGATAATCCGGACAATTAAGATTCATCCGTCAAAAATGCAACACACAATTAGGATAAATAAATTCGTGATGAACAATATCAATTCATAAACTAGAAAGAAATCCATGACAACTCCACACATGTTTCTTCTTGATATGCATGTATGTTTACTGATGCAGAAAAAAATAGTCGCCGATAAAAAACTTGATATCCCATAAGGTTTATTTCCAATGAAAAATAGACATCATACGACAAAAGTGAATTATATTCAATTTGATGACACATGATTTTATCAGTAAGAAAAAAACTATAATCGAAATCAAAAGATAAGTCGGCGATATGTTATCATCGTAAGCCGGTTTAGATAATCTTCTATGGCATTCCTTTTCTATTAGAGTGACTTTTATGTATGAGGCTCCAATAAGGCTGCATTACATTTTTATGGAAGAATCCTTCGGGAGGTTTTTTTCTGATGCGTAATTGATTCCGGAGATTCCTCTCTTCTCTGTTAATTAATGAAAGGCAACATTACAATGGGAATTTCTGGAAGAATCAATGGGCTGGAAAACGGGGATCTAACAGTCGCTTGTGATAATTTTCCTATTTTTTTTTGAAATTTCAAGAATTTTTATATATTCTAAAGTATTGTTATCATTAAATGCATTTAACTTGTTGAATTATAATTTATTGTTTACTGAACTAACAATAAATAATAAATTCATTAGAAATGAATGTCAAGTATATGAGAGGTATCAAAAAGTAGAAAATGTTTCATCTCATAAAAAAATATCCCGATAGATTTTTTTAAGATGCCAATTATAGAGTATCAAAAGGTAGAAAAATGAAACAATTTTTGATAAATAAAAAGGATATAATAGAAAGAGATATCAAATTGGAACAATAAAGGGAACTATTTATAGAGAAAAAGGAAAAAATATGGCAGTAAAGATGTGTTCGGTGGCAGACCTGATAAACGTAGGATATACATCGAGTGATATAAGTGACGAGACATATTGTCCACCAGTGGGGACATTCATATCGAGTTTCAGCAAGAAGAATTATACCTCGACGGTGACTGGAAGGAGTGATGACCAGTTGTTTCCGTTGTCGGATATAAGTGAGAGCCGGATAGTGTTGGAGCCTACGTTGGTGTTCACCTACACAAAGTTAGGATTAAGTAGTAGTGATGAATCGAAATATAACGGGTTTAGTTATAGTAATTTAGAGGGACCTTGGACTGTAGCGGTAAGTAATCAATCGGTGAATGGTCATTTTAGTGCAAGAGTAGATAGTGTAAATAATAGGGTAATAGTAACGAGTAATGCTACAAATACAGATTTTGAATATACAGGAACAGTAACATTGACAGGAACAAGGACAGATGGATTAGGAACATATTCAGCATCATTTGATGTGATACAATATGCAAGGGTAACAGAATATTATTTAAGAATTTGGTACTCAATGACTACTTATCCAAATGCAAGATTCCAAATTAATAATTCAGCAGAACAAAATAATACAGTTATTTCAATGGGTGAGGATACTGAGATTACAATAGATGCAGGAGAAACTATAACAATAGTAAATATTGACCAAGATGTTCCTGGAAGTGATAACGTTAATTTTAAGTTAACTAGTGCCTATAATGGAGTGGCAAAGGACTTAGGAAGTGGTCATTGCTTGAATGAAGCGTCTATTGGATATGCTGAGATAGCAAATAATTATCCAGGCAAGGAAGGTAGTATAATAGATATATACATAGAGCCAGTATAGGGATAGTAACAAAAGGTCGAAAATAATAAAAATAATCCGGTAGTTCTTGTGATAAAGAGTTACCGGATTAATTGTTAACCAAAAAAATAAATAAAATATGAAATACTTAAAGAAAAGGTACGCAGATGAGTACTTATATAAGTAGTTAATCTTGTTTTTTATGTTTACGAAGTGACTCCACGGCGAGGATAGCATAGTTAGAAAGGTCAAGGAGAGTATCCTCAAGTGATTCAAAGTTATGCTGGTTATTCTTATTTGTAAGGGAGTTAATTCTTTCCATTTTTTGTTCAAGCATTATCTGATAGTATTCAAAACCATGTTTCTGGAAGAGTTTGTCAGTTGCTGAGCCGTAATCTGAATTCTTTTTCTTATAGAGATCAATCTGAGACTGCGCTATGGATTCAAAGGAATTCTTATCCGGATTATTTGACGTAATCTTTGATGTGTTTTCCAACGATCCGAAAGGCTCCAAAAGGAAAGATACTGAGTTTGTGTTAAGTTTGTAGCCCATTTTCCTAAAAATGTATTGGAATTCTATGTAGTCATTTCCTTTTAATAAAAGATTATTAAGCATGTTTTCATTTGCCTGTAAGCATATGTCATTTATTAAGATTAAATAATTGATACGCTTAAAAATAATAGGGGATATACCTTTGAAGAACTGACGGTTTAACGCATCCAAAAAATCAATGTTACCATCTGTGCCTATTAAATTACACAAGAATGTAGATGCAGTATTCTTAGTAAAAATTATATCATAAGAACGTTTATCACAATAATGGTATCTTAATAACTTCCTTAAACAGTTATCAAAGTTGTCGTAAATTTCATTATAATTAAATGATATTGTTGCCATATATTTGTTTTTTTTTTTAGATAGTCCACCAATCGGTAAAGATATCAATATTCATTGGTTGTTCGGTAACCGGATTAAGGATTGTGACTTTTCCTGAGTTAAGATCCACATTGAATTTGATATGGATATTATCATTATCGGAATGGAGATAATATTGAAAAATCAAATCCTTTTTAAATGTCAGATTGACCTCACCGTTTTCAAAAGCATGATCTATGATTTCTTCAAATAATCCAGCAAGTTCATTTAATACTGATTCCGAATTATTTTTATTATTTTCTGGATTATATAAGCTTCTGATATAGGCTAATCCATAGAGCAATGAGCTTCCATTGGCTTCCAATTGGGGGATAGAATCATCATAATCTTCGTTCTCATCTGATTTTGGATGCATCTCCTCAATAGAATCATAATCAAGGGCAAATTCTTCATGATACAAATCAACCAAATTGCTTTCTACCTCATCTAAAGGCAGTTGATCCTCCAGATATTCAAAAGGCATATTGCCTTCAGCATAAGCGTTAAGGATATCAGGATTCAATTTTTTTGCTATTGCCAGAGTGATAAGATAATTCAGTTTCTTATAAAGCATTACAGTATCATAATTCGAAGGCAAGAAAAGAATATCATCAAGAATATCTATAATCTCATTATTGATTTCTGAATATTTTGCATCATGTCTCCAATTAGCAATTATTGATTCAGGCAATGTTTCTTTTTTTGTTATTGCCTTGATGCAGTATAAGATATCATTTTGTATGATATCAAATGGGATTGTTTCTATCACTGTTACTTTACTCATGTTATAATTTATTTTTTAATTACCAAATTACCAAAAATTCAAGAATAAGACCAACTGCTAGAAAACCTAAAGCAAGGAGTTTAGAATTTTGTATTTGTCTTTTGGATGAGCCGGAATATATGTCATAGTTATCGACAAGGTTATTGGTCCTTATAATGAATATGACCGCTGTAAGAAAACAGAAGGCTCCGGCTATTAGTAATAAGATTTTTGATTCCATTTTGATTTCTTTCTTTAGGCAAAACTTTTATGAGGGCATAAAGTATCATCAGTAACCGATGATGAGTATTTGATGCCAAGGGGATTAGAATCCTTATTTATTGGAGTACCAAAATGAGGATCGCATGATTCGTCATAGTCAGGGAACTCATCAAATTGGTCATCCGGATTAGAGTCATCATGAACATGATTGAGGTCAATATAATGAGCGCCACGTTTATCGGCTACGAAATCGAGCATTGCGTCAAGTACGCTGGATTCCTGAAAGGTGAGCCCCAGCATGGCGCTGTAGAACATATTCACTATATCCCCTGCGAATATATCATTATCAGAACACTCCATATAGGATCTATTGCCGTAGGAGTCACCAAGCATCAATCTGATTGTTTGTTTTTCTTCACACATATCGAAATGTTTTTTTCTATATACAAAGATAATATTATTATCCGGATTATCCAAATAATATTAAGGAAATTTTAGTTTTTTTCTTGATTGATATGTATTTTTATTGTATTTCGACCTTTTGATAATTCTTAATGAGATTGATTAATGCTTGATTTTCGTATCAAAAATTAAAGTATTTTGAAAAATCCCCCGTGGATTTTTTCTGAGAGGGGTGCCAAAAATCAAAGTATGGTATTTTGAATGGGGCTATAATTTTCAGCCAAAAGAAAATAATAGGTACGCAGATGCGTATATTATAAAAGAAAAAAACCTCCTCAACACATATTTGTTATGGTAAATCACGTACAAGATTGGAAAATGTTGAGGAGGGAAAATAAATGCACCTCACGGCGAATTTAATTTTTTACAGTAATAAATAGATGTTATATGAATACATACTCTGAAATGATAGGAGTGGATGGCATGAGAATCGAACTCATCATTCTAAGGCAATCCTTAGCATGCAACCAGCTACGCGCGATATTGCCACCCAATTAGAACCGGATTATGGAGTTGAACCATACCTTTTGGGTCCATTTTTGTGCAACCGTACACCAATCCAGTTTATTTTTCAAAGAACTAAAAAATCCCTTTGGATACTAAAATCAGAAACAATGGCATATTGCAAAAGCGATACCCAAAGGGATTATGAGTAATTCAACAATGCAAAGATAACTATATTTTTTGAATCTGCAAACTTTTTTGATATCTTTTTCTAAATTTCTTCGATTTGGTTATCAACATCTGCGGGATCAAAATCAGCTGCTGGTCTTTGCATGAATACCAATGGTTGACAGTTATCTGCTCCTTGCACTGCTGCGACAATGGCATAACCTCTTTCAGAGAATGGACTTAAAGCATCATATGACTCTTGACCACCTCCTTGCACATTGATGCATGCGATATCATACTTGGGGAGGGATTCCTCATATTTCTTATAGAAATCGTTGCGATAGTTTCTGGCGTAGTCAAAATTTTTTAGGAGCCAGCCCTTATCATAGACCAATTTGGTATAATCTGGTATCTCAAGATTGGGATCAACTGGATTATTTGGGAAATGCTGATTCCAATATGAAATCAACTTATCCCAATAGGTTGTATTACCTGATCCTGTTTTTGTTTTGAAAAAATTTGTGAGATTCTTAACCATCGTCGGGGTGACCTCCTCAGGGATATTGAAATGCGTAGGGCTAATCCAATATGAGGGTTTATCAAACCTCAGAATTGTACTAAATCCAGTTTCTGAGCAAAATAAAGAAAACCAAGGTTTTTTTGCTTTTGTAGGAACCTTAACATAATATTTCCTACCGTTATAGAATGAACCAATAATATTTTCTTCCATGATATTAATATTTGTTTTGAGGGAAAAAAAGGTACGCAAATGCGGTTATAGGGTCGCTGCACCGATGTATAAACGGTTTGTATCAGATAGAATATTGATGATGTCTTGTCTTGTATAAACACAAGGTTTTAGCCTTTCATAACCTTCATCATCCCATGTGAGATATGATAATCGTCTTTCTATGACTTTATCCTCATCAACCTTATGTGCCCAGCCAAAAAGTTTATTAACGAAGTTAGCGCCTCGTTTCTTTTCGCTATATTGGATAATGAGATAGAACATATTGTTGTCATATTCATTGATAGGTTCGAAATAGAAGTTATGCTCCTCAAGGAGACTGACCAATGTCTGTTGTGATTTATACTCCGTGGAGTTATTGAAATTTATGATTTCCATTGTTATGATGTTTTGTTTTGATCTGACAAATTATGTATGTAGGAATGGAGTATTCCAATAAGGAGGAATGATAATGATAGAATCATTAAGAAAAACGCTTTATTTTAATCTTTTCTTTAATTTTGATAGTGGAGTACCTCTTAATAGAGAAACATCGTTAAAATGTGAATAAACGTGGTTTATGAGGATGTTATTGGATAAGCCGGATTAGTCTTTATCATCAGCAACGGAATAAACGAATGCCAAAGCAATTGATATTACTAATTCAATACTTATATTGATGCCAATAACGGCTGTGCTGAGGTTCTCGTATAGAACGCTAGTCAGCGTGACTAGAGCAACAATGGCAATCGCCATCAATGCTATTGATATCTTCAAGAGTTTTCTGTTTATTTTTCCCATGGTAAAGGTACGTAAATGTGTATATTGAATAATCCGGATTATATGAGTTTAGCCATACGTAGGATTCTCTCTACTTCATCGGTATCAAAGTCGGAAAGATCATCAGTATCAACATCATTTGGATTCAGTTTCATTGTCTCGTTGGTAGACTCCAATTGTAGGAAATCCACATTGTCGTGCTTAATCCATTCAAGAGCCAACAGTGTATGCTTTTTCCTTTCTTCCCAAAGCCAGAATATGCCTTGATTGCTATTTGGTCTGAATTCAATCCTTGAATTGGGAATGAATTGTAATTTTTCTTTTGCTTCCTCAATGAGAAGTGACTTTTTTGACCTGCCCATGATAATCCAGTTTATTAGAGTGTGTATTCCGTTCCGTTGACTGAGAAATCGGCGTCATCAGCCCACCAATCTTTATCTTCCCCATTTGATTCATTGTAGAATTCCTCGATGGAATCAGCCGGAATGTAACCTTCCTTTGTGGCGATGAACTTGACGTTGGCGTTGGTATCCCCGTTGAGGAATCTCTTGATGCCTTCCTCTGAACCCTCGATGAAGCCGTTGAGACGGCAGAAAAGTCTTCTTGTTTCCATATTCATAAATTTTTTGATTGTTTGGCAAAGTTATGATAAGTTTTTGAAAAAAGCAAAAGTTATTTCATCGCCTTTTTCTGATTTTGTTTGAGAAATGACCGAATTGTGGATATTTGACCTTTGGTGAACTCATCCATTGAAATAACTTGGGAGTTTTCCTCCGAAGCCACCTCAATCTGATTCTTGGATAACTGATTTTCAAGAACCAATGATTGAACCATTTCTAATTGCTTGATAGTGAGTTTTGACAAATCCACGATATCATTGGCGATTTTTGGCTTGGCGCTTATATAACTTTGGATATCGCCTAACTTGCAGTTGATTCTTGATAATATCTCATCCTTGTCGTTTCTCAATTTCGCCGGAGTGGTCTGCGACATCATCACCCATGACTTGACAAATGACTTGGTTTCCTCATAAGTCATAACGGTCATTGAAGTGGCTGGGCTTCCCATCAATATGTAATTATCCGGATTGCGCTGATCAAGGATAATGCTCCATTGATATTGCGGATTGAATCCTCCGTGGTCTGATACCCTCAAACAATTTCCACATACATAATAATACCTGCTGTTGGTTGTTTGGGAATGCTCAACCTTGTCTGCGAATTTCGATATGTATTTGTCTATCCTATTCAGATCCATTTTCCCTTTTCAAAATATCAATCAACTCATTTGAGTATTTCTCAGCCACGGAAGCCAATCCGGACATAGTAACATTATCCGTATGGAGCATTTTCTCATCAGGATATCTTGACATCAGTTCTTTCAAGATTGGTATAGTGGCGTTGATTCTGTTCTGCATTTCCAAGGCATCGGCAATCCGGTTTAGGGATTGTCTGATATTGGTGATGTCCTTGTAGTATTTCTCCTCGTATAAAGTCATAATTGTTCAATGTATTCTTTAAGGGTTCCGGTCATGTCAAGGATTGTGAATGCGGTCACGATGTTACCATAAATGTCGGCTTCGTCATACTCGTGCCCATACTCATCAATGAAAAGCACATCATTGGAATCATCATCCAAGGTCTCCAATGCAAGACAGTTGATATCCACCAATTCAACAAACTGATACGGGGTTTTCTTCACTCCGTGGTTAGTCTTTACGAGTTTCATAGAATTGGTTATCACCGGTATCTTGACCTTTTTGGAAAGTTTGATTTCGTTTTTGTCGGATTGTGCTATAATCTCAACAAGAGTTGATTTCAACTCATGAGCCAAAACATTGTAATCTTTCTTGATGCTTTTCGCGGTTTTTTTGCTTAACATAACATTAAAATTTCAATAGTTAAACCTATCCAAATATCTATCAAGAATAATGCCAAACTATTCAGATAGGTACGCAAACGAGTATATTACAGCGTTCAGTATAGCCAGATTTGAGGTTTCTCCCCATAATAGGAACTGTATTCCTTAATGATTTGCGGAAGTGTGGTTTCATCGGTGTATTTCTTTTTTGTAATAAGAAATCTCCTGTGCTTCCAATCATTTTCTTTGGCTGCGTCATATAGTTCTACCCTTTTCCCATAAGATGCCTCATATACCTGCAAGGCGTGATTGTTGCCATATATTAATGCGATTACTCTGTCCTTAGTCCTCATAACCTATTGCTTTCATTATTTTGACTTTAACATCCATGGCAATATCATTCCAATCCGCCACGGATATACCTAGGTTTTTAAGAGTTGGATTACCAAAATGAATTTTGACATATTTGTCATCAACAATCTTGATAGAATCAATCCAACACCCGTTATTCAATTCAATTGGATTATCCATTGCCAATTCTTCTGACGGAAATGATATTTCATTTCCATTGACATAGGCAGTAATAATTTTAGAGTTGGTTTTGATAAAGTCAATCATTTCCTGTGACGATGGGATATGCAGATCAACCTTGTCATAATCCGGGTCATAAGGGCATTCCATATCAATAGCCACCTCAGTCATGTTCTCCTCATCAAGGTAAGCGTTTGGGTATCTTTTGAGTTTGTCGGCTGCAATCTTTGCCACCTCCCAATCAAGGTTCGCTAAAGTGGCATTGTCATAATCAGCATCAACAACTACCCTTGTCTTTATCTCAAATGTAACTAATATTGCTTTTTTCATTGTTTTCTTTTGATTTTAGGAAGCAAAGGTACTCAGAAGAGTACCCTTGCCTTAATTATAATACAACTTGCTCGTAGATATCAATGTTGACCCAATACTCATTGTCAATGCAGTCAGCCATATGATATTTGGTATCAGACATTTCTCTCACGTAGTCCTCTTGGAATCTTTCAAGGTCACTGCCGCAAGCATCCTCGAATAGCAATCCGAAATGATTGCCCTCCGATAGTTCACTCTTGATATAGGTCTCCTTTTCGGTGATTGCTTTCTCCAAGGAATCAAATACCCTTGTCTCCGTCCACAGACCCTCCGAATCATAAGCAGAATATACCAAGACAAACACCTTTTGAGGCTCATCAGCTGGTTTGTAGCCTATCATCTCTTGGTCTGTGAATGTGTCATAGAGCCAAAAGAATTCTGCCTTGTGTTCGGGAATCTCGTCATGAGAATATTCTTTGAATATACAAGCCTTGCCGGAATTTTCATCCTGCTCCGCCAATGCGAATCTTTTCTTCCAAGACAATGCGTCAAGCATTTCCTTGTTGTAGCAACATTTTTTAAAACCGTAAATCATGATATTCTAATTTTTATAATTCAAACTTTTGGCATCCGGCATAAACCCCAAGTATATGCCAAAAATTGCATTCAGAAATCAATCCCATTGACGTTTCAGTTATAAAGTTTTCTTTGACCATTCTCTTTAGTAATTCGTGCTTTGCTATGTCCAAGTCAGCATCAAGCACGATGAACACATATTTGCCACTATAAGATTTGTGAGCCACCATGTCCTTGTGGAAGTTGACGTCATAATGGATTGTATTGCAGCCTAAATCAAAGTCAGTGATTTCTGTGTTCCAACACATTTTCATCACGGCTGCTTTCTGCATTGATGCTCTGCAATTGTTGAAATCAATAAAGGCGATATCACTGAATTGCTCAAATGAAAGGCTATCTGAAACCCCATACCATTTGTATTTCTTTTCCATAACTTTGAAATTTTTGATTGTTAAATTTTCACTATCTGAATTATCATCAACAATGATGCCAAACTATTCGGATAGGTACGCAAACGAGTATATTATTTCTTACTTTCCTTAATTGCCTAAAGGATTTCCTCTTTGAGGTCATTCCAATTTTCCATTAAGGGATCAAACTTCATATCATTATTTTTTAAATAGTGGATTCCTTTTTCTACTTCGGTTCGGTCAATGTAAGTGTTACTTATCCATTCAACCAAATCCATTTTCAGTAGTTCTCTATCTATTGGGCAATCAGAATCCCCATTTTCAATAAGATACTTGGCAAGTTCATTACCGTTATATGGAGTATAATCCCCAAAGAACAGATAAGAAAATGAATACCGGTGCATTTTATTTGCTGACTTGGTGATATACATATCATCAAAGAAATATTGTTCTCTATTGAATGCATGGTACAAATCTGATGGTTTATCAAACACTTTGTCAATGTTCTCATATCCATTCTTGTAAATTTGTTTTTCGGGTTCACAAATGTTATTCCATGCGTTGAGGATTGTGTCTATTGGGCAAAATTCAATAGCTTCTTTAGTCGCTATTATTTGGGCTATCGGTAAATTTTTCATTTTGTAATGTTTTTTTTTAGTCAATATAATAAGCCTTGTAAATCAAACGATATTCTCTTTCTGTAAGCATTTTATAATGCTTCTTGACGGCAATATCTTTAATCCCTTTAAGGAAGTCTTTGATTTCATCCGGATTAAGCGATAAAGGTAGATCATTGGACTTTGAGAGAATCAGATTTTTTTCTCCATTGATTTTCTTTCCCCATGCGTTCAGTTCATATTGCTGATAGCATGACTTTCGGAAATCCCAATTATCCTCTATCACCTCCACCTCTATGATGAATGGCTCTCTGTTGCGTTCTTGGGCATATATCCTGCCGTAAATATTCTTAGTCATTGTCTGTTTCCTCCTTTTCGACTGAATAAGTGAAGATATCTATTGTGAATGCACGAGTGCCATCGGAGTAGCTGAATAATTCAATATCTCCCACAGATGTATTCTTTCGCCAACGTTCACTTGAAGAATAACCCTCATCTGCTAATACCATATTGAGAAAAGTCAACAATCTCTCTTGGGCTACTTTTAGTGTTAAATCGGTTTCGCAGACCTTTATCCCGGTTTGCTTATTGAACCCTGCATAACGGTTTGCATTATACAAATCTGTCTTGCAGATAACTCTGTATGTATTCTTCTTTGCCATAAGATTGAACTATCTAATCCGGATTACTTCTATTGAATTGTCCTCTCCACAGAGAGCCTTGTCGCCTATATTGAGGGTGAGAGGGAAATTCGTGTCAACTACCCCCACCTAAAGTTGGGGGCTTGCACCCGAACAAGACCCAAGGGGT
>ERZ808278.107-NODE-107-length-68387-cov-4.402271_pt1 | contig 68387 bp, 59 predicted proteins | sample MGYA00521239_ERZ808278 | MGnify/ENA primary metagenome ERZ808278 (study PRJEB31516, sample SAMN03275600) | gut metagenome | biome: mammalia-associated habitat; material: feces | host: Papio cynocephalus | place: Kenya | collected 2012-07-17 ... | reverse complement strand
AGTAGTTAATGCAGTAAATTCCACCATCGTAGTAGGACAAAGTGGTTCGACCACTGTAACCAGGGTCCATTATGTATACTTCACTGCTTGAGCAATAATTTACGGCAACGGAATGTCCATTGTTCTTTACACGAACTTCAACGTAATATCCACTATTTAAAAGGCTGCTGATATCAGAGCGAATTGTTGCAAATGATTCTGTTGGATAGTAGTGGGAGTTCACGTAATAAAATTTAGGTGAAAATGACTGAGAAGTAGCATCATCTAATAAATTACCGTCTGCACTAATACTACTTGCGTGAGTGATGTAACCTGCGTTTTCGTAACGATCTCTTAGTACACCAGGATTAAAAGTTGATTCATTTTCCACACCAGCATGTACCATTAAGATTGCCAGAGATGTGATTTTGCAGCCCCAGGATGACATAGTACCATTGTTACCAAGGGATTGGCTTCCCCAACGGGAATCGTACTGTTTCCAGTCCTGATAAGAAGCTGCTTTCACTGTATTGGATGGCATCATAGAAACTAGTAAAGTGAAAATCATGAGAAATGCTAAAATACTACAGATTTTCTGTAAATGTTTCATAAATTTCCTCCTTATTTTTTTAATTTATTACATTTTACCATGAAAAGGGAAAAAAAGAAGTAAAAAATAAAAAAGCTAAGAAAAAACTGAAATAATGAATTTACACTCCACCCGTATCCAAATAGAGGGTGCTGTGGTATAATATAGAAGCAGAAAAAAGCAAACAATCCATAATATGGAGGTGGAGAGATGACCCTAGAAGAGGAAGATAGATTGAAAGAAATGCTATATGAATTGTTAAAAGACCAACGAATTCTGAAAATGGATGAATTTATTCAACATGGCAATGTAACCTGTCTGCAGCATTGTATATCGGTTGCATATTTTAGTTACGCATTTTGTAAACAGTTTCATTTAAAGGTGGACGAACAAAGCATAATCCGTGGGGCACTGCTCCATGATTATTTTTTATACGATTGGCACATAAAAGAAGAAGAAAGAAAATTACATGGCTTTTATCATCCAATTCTAGCATTAACTAATGCAAAACGAGATTTTACATTAAGCAGAAAAGAAAAAGACATAATTGTAAATCATATGTGGCCACTAACATTGCTTCATATACCTCAATGTAAGGAAAGCTGGATTGTCTGCATTATGGATAAACTTTGTAGTATTTCAGAGGCATTTGGCTTAAGTTTATTTCAATACACATACAAGAAAGGATAGTAAAATATGAGTTATTTAGATGAGATAAAAGAGGAAAATGAATCTGTTCTAGAGCGCTATGAGTTAGCCATGGAACGTGTAAATACCATGTTGGAAGAGGAAGAAGACATTTGGTTATATAAGAAGGAGAATTATAACTTTTTCGTGTATTTTAAAACTGTGAAAAGTTATCTTAAAGCAATTGGTGAAACCTACGAATTGGTTAAAAACGGGCGTACGAAAGAGATGTCTATGGAGGGGTTAAAAGAACTGAACCATGGCTTATACAGATGGATTACAGGAGAAGGCATTGAAGGACTTTCTTATGAAAACAGCTTTACCAATCCAGAATATGCCGTAAAAATGCTTGGAAAAAAGGATGGTAAGCTGTTAAGTTTTGTGTATGCAGAACTTACAGGGCTGATTTCCTATGCATTTTCACAGAGATTATTTGATATTACCATTGGAATTGAATTGTTTCTTGAAATTTTTGGTTACTACAATGATAACAATGGGAATGCATACAAAGATGCTAAGTCAGCGGTTTATTATTATGTAAGCGATTACAGTGATGTTCGTATGGAGACAAGAACGAGAGAAATGCTCGATCCATCTTTAAGTTTTGTAGCAGATTTGATTGAAGAATGGGATTTATCAGACCTTCGCTATTTATATCAGTTTGGTGAATACATTGGAGAAAATGAAATCGGTGTTGCAACTTATTTAAATAGTTTATCACAAGAAGAAATTGATCACTTGGCATCCACTTTTACAGAAGGTTACCGCAGGGGATTTGAAATAAATAAACTGGATTTAGACAGTAAATCTACTGTAAACATTCGTTATAATATTGGTTTTGAGAGAATCTTAAAAAGTGCAATTGCCCAGTTTGAAAAAATGGGATTGAAACCGACTATTTATAGTGCAGCAAAGAGCAGTATTCATAAAAAGAGACAATTAAAGATCGGTTACCAGTCTACGTTCCCAGTGAGACAGTTTGATTATGATCACCGTTTTGACAATGGATTATACGTGGATAAAGGGTTCATAGAAAGAAAACTTACAACACTACGTATGGCGTATGAAAAATACAAGGATTTAGCAAAGCAGTATGCAGGGCCTTGTTTAATCGAAGTATTTGGTGAAACACCATTTGAACCAGTAGCAAAAGAAGACGTAGTTGTACTTTCTGAAAAACAGCAGAAGCTTATGGTTCACTATGAAAAAGAAGCTGCCAAGATAACCAATGAATATATACCTGGGGACGAAACCAGCTTTACGATAATTGCATTTCCAATACCAGAGATTGGAGAAAAGTTCGAGGAGATTTTTTCGGAAACAGTTAAGGTAAATACTTTGGATGTAAATTTATATCAGGAAATTCAGCAGAAAATCATTGATACTTTAGACAAAGGTGAGTATGTACATGTAAAAGGAACCAATGGAAATGTGACGGATATCAAAGTGCAGCTGGCGAAACTTAAGAATCCTGAGAAAGAAACTATTTTTGAGAACTGTTTGGCTGATGTGAATATCCCGGTGGGAGAAGTGTTTACTTCACCTAAATTAGAAGGAACGAACGGAGTTCTTCATGTAACAAGAGTTTTCTTAAATGAATTGGAATATAAGAACCTGCAATTGACATTTGAAAATGGTATGATAGCAGAATATAACTGTACAAATTTTGAAGAGGAAGCCCATAATAAAAAGTTTGTGGAAGATAACCTTCTTTGTCAGCATCCAAGTTTGCCAATTGGCGAATTTGCAATCGGAACCAATACTACAGCGTATCAGATGGCAAGAAAGTATAACATTCAGGCGTTATTGCCAATTCTGATTGCAGAAAAAACAGGACCACATTTTGCAGTAGGGGATACCTGCTATAAGATGAGTGAGGATTTGAAAGTATATAATCAGGATGGAAAAGAAATTATCGCAAGAGATAATGAGTGCTCTATTTTAAGAAAGACGGATATTGATAAAGCGTATTTTAACTGTCATACAGATATTACGATTCCTTATGACGAACTGGGTGAAATCAGTGTAGTGACTAAGGAGGGAGTGTCTATTCCGATTATTTTAGATGGTAAGTTTGTGTTGGAAGGGACAGAAAAGCTGAATGATGCGTTAGAAATGGAATAAAAAATAGGAAAGAAAGATTGTTGTATTGGCTGTTGCTGATAATTGCAATCTTTTTTTCTTTTACATATTAGGAAAAAGTTAATGTATGGTTTATCATATCAAATTGTGATATAGTTATACATTAGAAAATGGTAAAGGAGGGCAGTTCATGACCAGTAATTTAATATTGAAGAGGTTTTTTTCTAAGGCAATGTTACATGATCTGCTTTCTGAAAAGCAGAATGATATATTTGATTGTGTTATAGAAAAATATGTACCAGAGCCACAAGGAAAAACTTATAGTGAGTTAATAAGTGAGGTTTATTCATATATTGGAAAAGAGTATCGAACAGAATATTTTTATAAAAATATTCTGCTAAATAAATTGATGTTTAAAAAGCGTGATTATAAAAAAACAATAGCGTTAACAGAATTGCCAATAGCGAACTCTAAAGCAGATTTTGTTATGATTAATGGTAGAGGTATTGTGTATGAAATAAAAACAGAATTAGATAATCTTGATAGAATAAATTCTCAGATTTTGGATTATCAAAAGGCTTTTTCTGAGATTTTTATAGTAACTTATCAAGAAAATCTTGAAAAAGTGATTGCGTTAGTGCCTGAAAAAGTTGGTATTATGCAATTAACAAAAAGGAAAGCACTTAAAGTAATTAGGGAACCAATAATTGATACATCAAATTTTGATTACTATACAATATTTAAACTTTTGCGCAAAGGAGAATTTGAGAATATAATTAAAAGTAATGGTTTTTTGTTGCCAGAAGTAGTACAATTTGAATATTACAAAGAATGTTTCAATTTAATTCAAAATATAGAAATTGAAACACTGCAGGAACAAATGTTAAGAGAGTTAAAAAAGAGGATGAAAGCAGAAATTGTTGAATTATCTCTGAATGTTCCAGTGGAACTAAGGGGACTCACATATTTTGACAATAATGTTTTAGCGTATCAAAAAAAATTTGAAATTATGTTAAATAAGAGTTATGGAGGTTAAATATGTATTTTCCTTATTTGCGAGGTCGCCAATTCGAGTTAATTGCGTTGAGAGAGTTATTAGAAAATAACTTAATTGGGGATAAGATAATTCCCATAATTGAACCTGTAAAACCTACACCTACATTAGCTAAAACTTTGAAACTGTATACAGAAAGAAAGCATAAACATGCCATAGTTATGAATCCAGAAGTAGGAGAGTTTGTTTCTAAAGTAAAAGAAATGACTAAGGAAGATAGTACAGTTCGTGACATATATGATGATTTCAAATCAAGTTATTTTATTCGAGCTTATATTATGAAGAAACGAACACCTCAGATGCTTTCAAAAAAAGATAATTTGGATGAACTTATGATAGTAAACCCTAAAAGAGATTGTATGGAAGGTTTCTTAGAAGTATATTCAGATTTCGAACCAAGATATACGTTAATCCCAGATGACAGGACTTTTAGTCGGAAAGTGAAGCAGTCCAAAATTTTATTTATGGATAGGTTCCAGAAAGCTACAAGAAATGCGGATTATAGTAAAAATGTTGATGACTTTTTTTCTGAAGACCATTTATATTATGACGATGAGGGATTTAAAGGGTTCTCTGATTATTCAATCGCTGGAGCAGAATATAATGAATCGGGATTTGCACCTTTAGCTGTAGCAATACATATTGTCTATTTTACCCAAGACAAGGTATTGCGCATACATCATTTTGTATCAGATTCAAATGACGATATTAACGATCCAGCTGGAAAGTTTGGGGAGGCGCTTTCTAAATTAGACGCATGGGTAATTAAAGAAAAACCACATGTGACATTGGGATTAAAGATGTTACTAGATTGCAAGAAGAGTGGAAGGTATCCAGGATTGGGTAGTGTAAAAAAGTATTCAATTATGCATCATCTTGAACTGATTAATAAGTTTTTAGAAGGAGAAATTTAGTGCGAATCGGAATAGAGTGTTTTAAAGATATTGAAATTCGTTCAATTATTGAATCACAAGGAAGAATTGGTAAATGCGAAATTACGGGGAAAGAGAAGCAGTATATATATGATACGGAAGAATCAGAGGAATTAGCACCCATTTTTTCAGAGGTTTTAGATGTTTATACATCGAACTCAGAACTGCCAAAAAATTTTCCGGAAAGCTTAAAGGATAAAATCGAAATAATACTGGAGAGAGACTGGTCAATTTTTAATATACATGCAAATGAAATCAAAAGAGTAATTATGGCTATTTGTAAAACGATGTATAACGAAGATTCGTTAATTTTTAAAGAAGTAGTTGGAATTGAGAATATGTGTGATTCAGGGTATTTCGAGAGAAAATGTATAATGAAACATAATGATTGGGAGTCTTTTGTTGCGTCTATAAAAAATAAGAATCGTTTTCACTCTAACCATATTAATTTGAAGTTATTGGAGGAACTATTTCAAAGCGAAAAGATGCAAGTTCTGCTGAAAAAAGGTGGAATTAGTTTATATAGAGCCAGAATAAGTGAAGAAAAGCCTTTGGATAAACAACAAATGGGGCCGCCACCACTTGAATATGTGACAGCGGGTCGTGCTAATTCAAAAGGAATTCGTTGCTTGTATTTGGCGAGTGATGTAGAAACAACATTTCATGAATTAAGGGCAAGGGATTTAGACTATATTTCAATTGGAACATTTACAGTTAAAAAGGATGTTAAATTGGTGGATTTGTCTAATTTGGATAAAATTAGTCCGTTCTCAGATGAAACCTTTGAGTGTGACTGGTTTGCAATTAATATGCCAATCTTAAAAAAGATAAGTTATGAGATTGCGAAACCATTAAGAAGACAAGATAGCGAATTAGACTATCTTCCCACACAGTACATAGCGGATTTTGTAAAAAGTCTAGGTTTTGATGGCATATGTTATAGAAGTACACTTAATCCAAGTGGGGTAAACTATGCTATATTTGAGTATAAAAAATTTGAATGTGAAGGGGTTACATTATATCATGTAAAATCGTTAAAATATAATACAGAACCACCTATTAGGAAGCTGGATAGTAAGTAACATAAGTGGTCAAGAAGATAGTTTTTTATTACTATTATTCTTGTTTTGCAATTACCATAATTTATGATATAATAATCCCGGTTCCATACATTGGGATACATACAATAAAGACATATAGTTAGGAGAGAAAAAGCATGGCTAAAGTAGGAATTCTTATGGGGAGCGATTCAGATCTTCCAATTATGAAAAAGGCAGCAGAAATGCTTGAGCAGTTCGGAATTGATTATGAGATGACAGTTATCTCTGCGCACAGAATGCCAGAAATCTTTGTAGATTATGCAAAACAGGCAGAGGACAGAGGAATTGATGTCATTATTGCAGGTGCAGGTGGAGCCGCACATCTTCCAGGTATGTGTGCAGCAATCTATAAATTGCCTGTAATTGGTGTTCCAATTCATACAAAGTCTCTAGGTGGTGTTGATTCATTGTATTCCATTGTTCAGATGCCATCTGGGATTCCAGTTGCAACCGTCGCAATCAATGGTGCAGCCAATGCCGCTATTTTAGCTGCTGAAATGCTTTCTATTGGAGATAAAGAATTAAGAACAAAAGTAAAGGATTACTGCGCAGGCTTAAAAGATGCTGTTGTGGAAAAGGCAGAAAAGCTTGAACAGTTAGGATATGAAGAGTATATCAAGCAGATGTAAGTAGGTAATAGGAAAAATGAGCATGCCAGAAGTGAGAAGAAGGTAAGAAACTTCTGGCATTATCTTATACATAAGCAGCAATATAGGTTAGGTAAAGCAGGGGAGGAACTGGAATGAAGAAGAAGGGTAAACTTTTGTGTCTAATACTTATGAGTACCATTTTGAGTAGTACGGTCATTGGATGTGATAGTAAGGTTGAAAGGTTAAGTGGCGAAACAGGAGTTAATGTTCAACCACAAGAAAATGAACAAACAGAAGAGGATGATGCCCATAGAGACAGAGAACTTGTATTTTGCGGGGATGATCCTATGAGCTTTCAGTTAGGTAATGAAAAAATTAAGGTTGAAGATAAACAAAAGAAAGCAAAATCAATTACAAGTGCAGAGTGGTTGAATACAGATAATCTTGCAGTCACTTGTCAGTGTGATGACATAATTAATTTGTTTTCTATTTATGATGTACAGAACAAGAAGTTTACGTTTCAGGCTTATGGACATGATTTTGTCTGGAAAAATGAAGATTGTAAAACAATTGTGTATATTGAAGAACCGCAGCATTTTTCAAAGAAAAAAGAAACGAGCAAGTACTATGTAAAGAATTATGATGGTAAGAAATTGTATTCTTCGGAGGATGAATTAATTACCTTGACGTATACACAAGATGGAAATCTTTCATTTCAGGTTATAGAGAAAGAAAGCGGAAATCTAGTTGAGAAGACAATAGAGTTATAGATTATTATTTTACTGTTTGTTAGAATGATAGTTTCCTTTTTAAATATCCTAATATAAAGCACATCATTAATAATCTAAACTTATAAATACCATAAGAAATAACTAACTTGAAAAAAGCGACAAAACATCAAAAGTGTGTTACAATACCCCTAGACACTCTCACCCTTGATGGCGTAAGAGGCTTTGAATAAAAGATTTTAACAGAAGTTTACAAACTTTAAGAAGAAGCATCATTTTCAAGCTTAGGAGGAAAAAAAGATGGATTATAAGAAGGCAGGAGTCGATATTGAAGCTGGTTATAAATCAGTAGAACTCATGAAAGAACATATTAAAGGCACAATGCGTAAAGAGGTTTTGACTAATATCGGTGGATTCTCAGGAGCATTTTCCATGGAAAGCTTTAAAAATATGGAGAAACCAACTTTAGTATCTGGAACGGATGGTGTCGGAACCAAGTTAAAACTTGCATTTTTATTAGATAAGCATGACACAATTGGTATTGACTGTGTTGCTATGTGCGTAAATGATATTGCTTGCGCAGGTGGTGAGCCATTATTTTTCCTTGATTACATCGCATGTGGAAAGAATGAACCACAGAAAATCGCAACAATCGTAAGTGGTGTAGCAGAAGGTTGTAAACAGTCTAACGCAGCATTAATTGGTGGTGAAACAGCAGAAATGCCAGGTTTTTATCCAGTAGATGAATACGATTTAGCTGGTTTTGCTGTTGGTGTTGTTGACGAAAAAGATTTAATTACAGGAAAAGACTTGAAAGCGAAAGATGTTATTATCGGTATCGCCTCTTCAGGAATACATAGCAATGGTTATTCCTTAGTTCGTAAAGTATTTAGTATGAACATAGATGCGTTAAATACGTATTATGAGTCACTAGGTAAAACATTGGGAGAAACTTTATTAACTCCTACTAAAATATATGTAAAAGCCTTAAGTACACTTAAAAACGCAGGCGTAAGAGTGAAAGCATGCAGCCATATTACAGGTGGCGGTTTCTACGAAAATATTCCACGTATGCTTCCAGAAGGAATTCACGCAATCATCAAAAAAGATGCTTATGAGGTGCCAGCAATCTTTAAAATGTTATCCGTAGATGGAGATATCGATGAAAAGATGATGTACAACACTTATAACATGGGTATTGGTATGATGATCGCAGTTGCTCCAGAAGATGTCAATTATGCAATGGAATTAATTAAGTTAGCAGGAGAGACTCCATATATTATGGGTGAAATTACAACAGGTGAAAAAGGTATCACACTGGAGTAATAGGAGGCAAATATGAAAATAGCAGTTCTTGTATCAGGTGGTGGAACGAATCTGCAGGCAATTATGGATAGCATAGATCGTGGTGAGATTACGAACACAACTATCGAAGTGGTAATTAGTAACAAAAAGGATGCTTATGCATTAGAGCGTGCAGCGAAGAAAGGTATTGCAAATGTTTGCATTTCACCAAAAGATTTTGAAAGACGAGAAGAGTTTAATCAGAAACTTTTAGGTACGTTAATGGAATACCAGGTAGATTTAATTGTGCTTGCTGGATATCTTGTTATCTTACCAGAGACATTAGTAAAGCATTTTGAAAATAGAATTATTAATATCCATCCTTCCCTGATCCCTGCATTCTGTGGTGATGGGTTCTATGGATTACATGTTCACGAAGCTGTTCTTGAAAGAGGCAATAAAGTAACTGGTGCGACTGTACATTTTGTAGATGACGGAACCGATACAGGTCCAATCATTTTACAAAAAGCAGTTGAAGTACAGAATGGGGATACCCCAGAATCATTACAACGACGTGTTATGGAGCAGGCAGAGTGGCATATCCTTCCGAAAGCAATTGATTTGATTGCCAATGGAAAGGTGAAAGTAGAAGGAAAAATAGCAACTGTAATAGAGTAATGAGTTTATATAGAAGCCACCTCGTTTGCGGGGTGGCATTTGTGACAATTGGCAATTGTTGGTAGTTTGCATCTGAAGAGGAGGAACATTATGAAAGTATTAGTTGTTGGTGGTGGCGGAAGAGAACATGCCATCGTAGCAAGTGTAGCAAAGAGCAAAAAAGTTGATAAAATTTATTGTGCGCCAGGTAATGCAGGAATTGAAGCGTTAGCAGAGTGTGCGTCAATTTCTGTTATGGAGTTTGATAAATTAGTGGCTTTCGCTAAAGAAAAGGAAGTGGATTTTACCATTATCGGACCAGATGATCCACTTGCAGCTGGTATTGTAGATGCCTTCGAAGCAGCAGGACTTAGAGTATTCGGACCTCGTAAAAATGCAGCGATTATTGAAGCATCGAAAGCTTTTTCCAAGGACTTAATGAAAAAATATAATATCCCAACAGCAGCATACGAGACATTCAGCTCTTCTGAAGAAGCCCTTGCATATCTAGAAACAAGTAAATTCCCAATTGTATTAAAAGCAGATGGCCTTGCACTTGGTAAAGGAGTATTAATTTGCAATACAAAGGAAGAAGCCAAGGAAGGTGTTAAGACTTTAATGCTTGATAAACAGTTTGGTTCTGCTGGAGACCGTATCGTAGTGGAAGAGTTCTTAACTGGCCGAGAAGTTTCTGTATTATGTTACTGCGACGGTAAGACAATCAAACCAATGACAAGTGCACAGGATCATAAACGTGCCAAAGATGGCGATCAGGGCTTAAATACTGGTGGTATGGGAACATTTTCACCAAGTCCTTTCTATACAGAAGAAGTAGATGCATTCTGTAAGAAATACGTTTACCAGCCAACCATTGATGCGATGAAGGCTGAAGGCAGAGACTTTACAGGTATTTTATTCGTAGGATTAATCTTGACAGAGGATGGTCCAAAGGTATTAGAGTATAATGCACGTTTTGGTGATCCAGAGGCTCAGGTTGTTCTTCCTCGTATGAAGAATGATATTATTGAGGTTATGGAAGCATGTGTAGATGGTAAATTAGCAGATATTACATTAGAATTTGAAGACAATGCAGCTGTTTGCGTTGTGTTAGCTTCTGCTGGATATCCTGAGCATTATGAAAAAGGAAAAGTCATAACTGGATTTGAAAACTTCGAAGGAAAAGAAGGATATTATGTATTCCATGCTGGTTCTAAGAAGACAGAGGAAGGTATTGTGACAAATGGCGGTCGTGTTCTTGGTGTTACAGCCAAAGGAGCAGATCTTAAGACTGCTAGAAAGAATGCGTATGAGGCTACCAATTGGATTAGTTTTGAGAATAAGTATATGAGAAATGATATTGGTAAAGCCATTGATGAAGCATAGGTTACGATTCTAGTATCATTTTATAGAAAATGAATATTGGAAAAGTCCATTCCTTATTAAGAAGTTCAATAATGAATGGACTTTCTTTATGTTACATAATTCTTGACATTGCACCATAAAATGGTAAAATGATATAGGAGGTGTCTAACGTGCGGCAAAGATATACCAGATTTGTTTGTTGTATTTTAGCATTGATAATGGCGTTTACAGGAATGTGCATGGATGCAAAACAGGCAGATTCCTTTTTAGAGTGCAGCACATTAGATAGCCATATAGAAGCCTCCATATTTGCTCATGACGATACCATAACATATGAGAAATTATGTACTCAAAGGATGCTTGGTATCTCAGATTTAGTATTTGTTAATAATTTTGTTAAACATCACAATATCCAGACGAAGAGTAAAAGCAGTCTGGTTTCTTTTGTGACTACTCTATGTATTCTAATACATATCAGTCTACAGATGGCAGAAGAAAATATATGCGTTTCCAAGACGCATGTAAAAGCCATAATCTTAAATTTTATCCATGAAAAGGACGGTAAAAAGTAATCCTCATTCAATTCTATATTTTTTTAGCCTAAGTAATGCCTAGGCTTATTTGAGTACGTAAAAATAGAATGGAGGAATCCTATGGGGATGAATATTATTTTAATTGTAACTACAGTTGCAGCAGTAGGTGGAGGTATTTTTGCCTTTTGGATGGATCACTGCAACAAGGCCAATGCGAATAAAGACGACGAAAAAAGTTTAAGTCAAAATGAAACGAAATAGTCTTAGGAAGAAGAGGTAGAAAAAATGAATATTGGAATTTTAATACTAATCATTATTGGCGGATTAACAGGTTTTATTTCAACAGCTTATATGGTGCTGTCACTAATAGGGACAATTGCGTATAAGATTTATAGGTCGTTGAAATATCATGTTTCCCTATATGATTAATGTATTATAAATTAGAAAAAGATTTACATAAAGCCAAATATTAAATCTAAGGAGGTCTTGATATTCGGGACCTCCTTACACTTTAGATAGATATCATATCAAGCAAACAGCATTTCAATTTCATCCTTTGTAATCCATTTCTTTTCGGTAAGTGAATCAGCAAGAATGCTTAACTCACTCCAATTCTCGCGGCAAATTGCAACGGTTTCTTCCCATAACTCGGTGCTTAGTGTTTGCAAATCGTCATGGAAACATGGTGGCAGATGATTGTCATTCTTGTGATTATAACTAATACCATTGGTAGAAGTTTTTAGATAATGTTTCATCATCTGAACCGCTTTCTGCAAATCATCGGCACAGCCAGTTGTAATCTTTTCTTCCTTTTCACCAAGATACAGATATTCAGCAGCACGCCCTGCCAGTAAGATACAAATACGGTTTCTGATTTCCTGTAAGGCTAGAAGACTACGGTCATTTTTACTATAGGACATGGTAAATCCTTTTACATGAGATGTGGTTGGAACAATGGAGATCACATCAATCACATCATCTGTAAGCAGACGGGTTACCAGCGCATGTCCAGCTTCATGATAAGCAGTTAGTTCTCTTTGATAGATTTCTTCTTCGTTTTCTAGAAGATACCCTTTGATTTTCTGTTGTACAATTGTCTGTTCAAAATCTTTTGCTTCTATTATAGTGCGTCTGTTTAAAAGAGCATGGATCGCAGCGGAGTTTACACAGTTTTCAATATCTGCACAACACATGCCAGCAAATTTCCAAGTCAACTCATTGAGATTCACATCAGAGGACAGCTTTTTGTCCTTTACATACATCTTGATTAGTTCATACCTGGTCTGATAATCAGGATTCTTAATGGTAATCTTACGATCAAAACGACCTGGACGTACTAAAGCGTCATCTAGAGAGTCGATTCGGTTCGTTGCAGCAATTACAAAAATTCCTTCATTTCCATCAAAACCATCTAATTCGGTTAGCAGGGAAGTAACGATACGGTTGCTGTCTGTATTAGTAGCATTGCCGTTGTCCATACGTTTTCCACCAATCGCATCAATTTCATCAAGGAATACAATACAAGGTGCAATTTTACGAGCTTCTTTAAACAGTTTTCTTAAGTCTTGTGAGCCCTTCCCTACAATAATTCCCCCTATATCACAAGCATTAGCCTGTATAAAGGAAACATTCATTTCTGTAGCAATTGCTTTGGCAAGTAAGGTTTTTCCGTTACCAGGGCTCCCTTCAAAAATGATACCTTTTGGCATTCGAATTCCAGATTGCAGATATTCACAACGATTTTTCATAATGTCAATGTATATTTGAACTTCTCGTTTTACTTCGTTCATTCCTGCGATCTGGTCAAATGTGACATTGGTTGATTTTATGATTTTGTATTTGGAACCATTGGCGTTTGTCTGCATAATATTGCGAACTAAAAATACAATAAAACCAGCAACGATAATATATAAGACAATCTTCCCGATTAATTCCAAGCTCATGGATCCGGGATGAGAGTAAAAATACGTAACAAGCCCTGCTATTAAAATAACAGTGATGATTAGGCCGTATACCCAACCCCTATTCTTTTTGAAATTCATACTACCCACTCCTTTTCTGGTAATCACTCTAAAGTAAAATGCAGAGTAACAATGTCATAATCATATCATAAATTTTCAAATTGAATAGTGATTTCTATTACCAGTATTTCTAGAAAGAATCTGTTTTGACAAAAGAAGCCAATGAGAAGGAGGAAGGGGGAAAGAGCATTATTTGGATAAAGTCTACAAATTCGTTGCCATAAACTTGCCACATGTCTGCAATAAAATTTCTTGTATCTAAGTAAAAATTAGGAATAGGGAGGAAGCGGTATGTTGCACTTAACAGATAAAAGAAAATGGATTATAAGTATTTTGCTTCTAATTATAATGATAACCTGCACTTGGCAGGGAATCAGTAACATAGCAGTTTCTGCTGCTTCAAAAATATCAATACCAGCAAAGGTAACAGGCAATAACGTATATGTCCGAAAAAAAGCAAGTCGTAAAGGTGAATTGGTCATATACAATCAGAAGGAAGTAAAACTTGGAAAGAATTACGCAGTAACAATAAAAGGACAAGCATTTATGGATGGAGAAAAATGGTATCGTATTTCATTCAAGCTTGATAGAAAATCATTAACTGGCTATATGCTAAGTGATTACATACAACTCACCCTAGAAACATCAGTTAAGGCGAAAGTAATCAGTTCTACAGCACAGAAAGTCCGTACAAAGGCAGGACAAAATACATATTTAAAAGTAAATGGTAACATTGTAACACTTGCAAAGGACAAAACGATTCAGATAAAAAAAGAAACCAAATGCAATAATAAAAAGTGGTTTTATGTAGCCTTTTCTTATAATAAAAAAACATATAAGGGTTATATACCGGCAAACTGTATTACTTTTGCAGCAACAGAAGTGAAAACAACACCAAAACCATCAGTGCCATCCAAAGCACCAGATGTAACGGAAAAACCAACTGCTACAAAGAAGCCAGCGGTTACCAAGACACCAACCCCAACAATAATGCCATCGTCAACTTCATCTAAAGAGAATACAGTGATTGGCAAGACGGGAGTTGTAACCGCTCATGCATTAAATGTTCGTACAGGTGCAGGTACAAGTTACGGCAATCTAATGTGGAATTCTTCTAAGGTTCAAATTGTAAAAGGAACGGGAGTTTTGATACTGGATTGTGAACCTGTGAATAACGTTACCTGGTATAAGGTTTCCTTCAATTATCAAGGGAAGACATTAATTGGATATGTCAGTGGAAGTTATATTAAGGTCGGCGGGACACCAGTTCCAAGCCCTTCTGTTGTTCCAAGCCAGAAACCAAGCAAGGAGCCAGTAGAGACATCAATGCCTGCGGCATCTCAAACACCGTTAACAGATAAGCAGTTTGAAGAAGAATTGAAAAAACAGGGATTTCCAGAAGATTATAGAAGTGGATTAAGAAACCTGCATCATAAATATCCCCTTTGGCAGTTTAAAACATATAAAGTGGGATATAGCTGGGATACTGCCATCTCCAAAGAAAGTGTGGTAGGCAAGAATCTGATTACGAAATCGAAAGCATCAGGTTGGAAATCCTTTGAGAAAGGAGCTTATAACTGGTCAACAGACTCCTATATTCCATTTGACGGTTCAACATGGGTGACAGCTTCTAAGCAGGCCATAGAATACTATATGGACCCAAGAAATTTTTTAACTACAGATGGTATTTTCCAGTTTGAGTATCTTGGATATGAACCAGAATATCAGACAGAATCCGGCGTAGAAAGCATTTTAAAGAACACAGTGCTACATAAACAGTCATACGTTTATGAGGCGGACGATGGAGATGAGATAGAGAAAACTTATGGAGAAACTTTTATAGATGCAGCAGATTATTCAAAAGTAAATCCATTTCATCTTGCCACTAGAGTAAAACAGGAAGTTGTAACCTCCAAAGGATTGAGCTCGTCCGCTACTGGAACATTTTCTGGATATACAGGTTATTACAATTTCTACAACATTGGTGCGACTCACAGTACGGCACCAAACGGAGCTATTATAAATGGTCTTAAATTTGCAAAGTCAGGAGGCAGCTTATCAGCAGCGAATAAAATAGCATATTTGATACCATGGAATAGTCAGTATAACGCAATCGTAGGCGGTGCAAAATATATTGGTAATAACTATATAAGCCGAGGTCAGAATACTGTGTATCTGCAAAAATTTAATCTATCTTCCTACAGTACATTTAGCCATCAATACATGGCAAATGTAGAGGCTGCAAAAGCAGAAGCACAGAAAACATATACAGCATATCAGAATTTTACCGATATACCTGTTGTATTCTATATTCCAGTGTATGACAATATGCCAGCAAAACCGGCAACTGTTCCAAGTACAGCTTTAAATCCAAATAACTGGCTTAAATCGTTAACTGTTACGGGTTCATCTGTGTGTACCATGACTCCAACTTTTAAAATAACGAACGATAAGAATACGTCCTATACTGTTATGGTTGACAGTGAAACAACAAGTGTTAAAATTAATGCATCAAGTGTTAGTTCTTTCGCCAGTGTAACAGGAACAGGAACAAAGGAATTAGAAGATGGAACGAATACATTTAAGATTAAAGTCACAGCGCAAAATGGAGATGTTAGAACTTACATAATTTATGTAATAAAGGCATAGCATATTGCGGCAGAAAGGATAAAATTATGTTAAAACAGATGAGAAAACGGATACAATATTTAGTAGCAGGATTAGTTTGTGCACTGTTTATCGGGCTAGGTTTCCAACAGCCTCTTGTGCTTAAGGCAACCAGTGCAACGTTAACCTTTTCAACAGAAAAGCGTTCAGTAACAGTGGGTGATACCTTTTCAGTTGTAATTATTTTAGATTCCAATGAGAAAATAGGTGGATTTGAAGGGTATGTGTCTTATGATTCTGACATTGCGGAATTTGTCACGGGTGGAAGCTTTGTTAATGGTGGAGATGGATTGTTAAGAATCTACGATGTGGATTCAGCAGATGTGGAAACTACCAAAAAATACTCTATTGAATTTAAGGCAAAGAAAACAGGAGAATGTGTATTTGACACAAGTGATGCTCCGGCTGTGTATAATGAAAATGGAGATGAATTGTCTGTATCCAGCAACAAACTAAAAGTATCTGTTGCCAGTTCAAAGAAATTAAGCAGTAATAATCAATTATCTAAGTTATTAGTAAGTCCAGGAGAATTAAATCAGGCTTATGATAACGATATTACAGCTTATAAAGTTGAAATTCCTTACGAAAATGACATGCTTTTTATCTCAGCGGTTCCTAAAAAAGAGGATGCAGTTGTTGCGGTTGAAGGAAATGAAAACCTGAAAGTGGGCAAAAACTATGTGCATGTAATTGTAACAGCACCTTCAGGAGCAAAAAAGGATATCCAAATTGAAGTAACCCGTCTTGAAGAAGGAGCGAGTTCGGATAAGGCTCAGGAAGAGGAAAAAGAAAAAGAAGGCGTTTTCCTTTCTACAGATAAAGATAATAATGTAGTTCTTACGGAACATCATAGTTACAAGATAGCAAAATTAGATGATGAGAATCAGGTTCCAGATGGTTATGAGAAATCCAGTATTACAATTGATGGAGAAAAACTGGACGTTTATACACAAAGTGAAAGTTTAGAAAAGGAATTTGTATTGTTGTATCTAGCCAATGAAAAGGGTGAAGCACGCTTTTACCAATATGATCGAATTGAGAAAACATTGCAGAGATTCGAGCAGAACAGCATGCCTACCAGTCCAGAAAAGGAAGCTGGTTTCGAAAAAGAAGATAAGGCACAGAGCATGGAACCAGCAGTAATTATTACAGGGATCATGGCTGTTATAATCATTATTCTAACAATTGCTTTGGCAGTTGTAATCATGAAAAATAAAAATGAGAAAGATTAAGTAGAATTTATTGACATGTAAGCAGGATTGTTATACTATCTATATAACAATTGGAACGTAAACGGAGGTGTAACGATGTTTGTAGAAATTGACTTTAATAGTGAAGAAGCTATCTATATCCAGCTTCGTAATCAGATTATAATTGGAATTGCAACATCAACTATTCAAGAAGGAGATAATCTTCCGTCTGTTCGTGAATTGGCAAATGATATTGGAATCAATATGCATACGGTCAATAAGGCTTATAGCATTCTGAGACAGGAAGGATATTTAAAACTGGATCGACGAAAGGGTGCAGTAATTTGTATTGATGCTGATAAATACGCAGCCATTTCAGAAATGTTAGATGCAATGCGTGTTATATTGGCAAAAGGAATATGTAAAGATATTACAAGAGAGGAAGTCCACAATTTAGTAGATCAGATTTATGACGACTTTATTGGTAAGGAATAAATGACTAACAAACAGGAATTCTAGCAGAAAGGGGGTTCTGCCATGTTATGTGATAAATGTCACAAACGAGAAGCTAAGATATATTGTACTGAGATTATTGATGGGGTTAAAAAAGAACAGTACTTGTGTGAGCAATGTGCGGCAGAATATGCATCATTTCAAATGAATGGGGAAGCTTCAAAAAAGGATATACCAGCAGGAAGTTTATTGTCCGGACTCCTTGCAAAAAGTTATAATGAAGAGGAAAAAATTGATGGAATGCCTAGATGTGAAGGGTGTGGCATGAGTTATAGTGAGTTTCTAAAGACAGGTAAATTTGGGTGTCAAAAATGTTATGGGACATTTGGCAAAATCTTTGATAAGAGTCTCAAGCAAATTCAGGGGAGTGATACACATCACGGAAAAATGCCAAAGGGCTTTGTTACTTCAGCAGATAAGGCAATTGATAATATTTCAGAAATTGATAAACTGACTTTTAAATTGCAATACGCAATAGAAAAGGAAGAATTTGAAGAGGCAGCGCGACTTCGTGATATCATTCGTGACTTGCGCAGTAAAGAAAAAAAAGATAATAGTTCTGCCCAGCAGGAGGAGATAAATAATGCCTAAATGGTATGAGGAAAGAGGCAATAGCAGCGATGTTGTTGTATCTACAAAGGTGCGGTTAGCACGAAATATAAAAAAGTATCCATTTAGTACTAAGTTAAAAGATTCAGAGGCAAAAGAACTTGTCGATGAAGTGACTGGTGTTTGTACAGGAAGCAATATCCTAGAAGGCGACACGTTGTCATGTAAAGTACATGAAATGAATGAGACGAATCGTATTGCTTTGGCAGAAAGACAAATTTTAAGTCCGGCAATGGTCAAAAAGATGCAGTATTCCGCGCTTTTGATGAGAGAAGATGAATCTGCTGAGATTATGATAAATGAAGAAGATCATTTACGAATACAAACAATTGCAGCAGGAATGAATATCGTAGAAACCTTTCAGAAAGCCAATCAGATAGATGATAAGTTAAGTGATTCCTTTGAAATAGCATTTGATGAGAAATATGGATACTTAACGTCCAGTCCTACTAATCTAGGTACTGGTCTTAGAGTTTCCTATATGCTGTTTCTTCCGGCCTTAAGTGCAGCAGGAAAAATAAATACTCTTGTAAGTGAGGTTGCAAAATATGGAGTAACGCTTAGAGGAATCTATGGTGGGGAAGACCAGAATTATGGAGATACGTTTATGGTTTCGAACCAAAGAACACTAGGATGTTCCGAACAGGAGATACTAGAGAACCTCAATACACTTGTTACGCAGATAATAAAGCAGGAACGAGTCAGGAGAGAGTATGTATTAGCTCGTAATTATAATATGGTTGAAGATCAGGTATATCGTGCATATGGTGTGCTAAAATACACCAAACAAATGGATGAAAAAGATGCTATTACGTTATTGTCCAGAATTATGCTTGGTGTCGATACTGGAATTATTAAGTTGAAAGATGATGGAAATCTGTATCAAATGATTATGAATGTACAATCCAACGTACTTCAGGCAAGAATAGGGAAGAACGTTGGGTCCATGACAAGGGAGCGGCTAAGAGCAGAATATATTAATAAAAATCTTCCCGAGCTTCAAAACGACTAAAATAATAGGAAACTAGGAGGTTATTCATGTTTGAAAAGTTTACAGAGAATGCGAATAAAGTATTACAATATGCATCAGAGATAGCTAACGAACTTTCGCATAACTATATCGGAACGGAGCATCTGCTTATCGGTTTAGTGAAAGCGCCAGGCGTAGCTTCCAAAGTATTAGCTGAAAACGGTGTGGAAGAGACCAGACTAATTAAGCTGATCGAGGAATTTATTACGCCAGCATCTACCGTAGAAGTAGTGGAACGCGAAAATATGACACCAAAGTTAAAGAAAATAATTGCACAGAGTCAAAAAGAAGCGGTCCGTTTAAAAAGCAATCAAGTAGGTACGGAACATTTACTTCTAGCATTATTAAAAGAGAATGAATGTATAGCAGTTCGTCTTCTAAATACATTAGGGATTAAAATACAAAAAATATTTGTTGACATATTAACAGCTGTGGGGCAAGAAACGGCGAATGCAAAAAATGAATTTACATCGAGCAAAGGCAAGGGGAAAGAAAGAACTTCTACTCCTACACTTGACCAATACAGCAGAAATCTAACAGAATATGCAAGAGAAGGGCGTTTGGATCCTGTCATTGGAAGAGAAGAGGAAATTCAAAGAGTCATCCAGATTTTAAGTAGAAGAACAAAGAATAACCCATGTCTAATTGGTGAACCTGGTGTAGGTAAAACAGCAATTGCAGAAGGATTAGCAAGAAAAATTGTGGAGGGAAATGTACCGGATACAATTCGTGATAAGAGAGTACTTACGTTAGATTTATCAGGTATGGTTGCTGGTTCAAAATATCGTGGGGAATTCGAAGAAAGAATTAAGCGTGTCATTAGTGAAGTAATGAATGATGGCAATGTATTGCTATTTATAGATGAAATTCACACAATTATTGGAGCAGGTGGAGCAGAAGGAGCTATTGATGCATCCAATATTTTAAAACCTTCCTTAGCAAGAGGAGAGCTTCAGATTGTAGGTGCTACTACAATTGAAGAATATAGAAAGTACATCGAAAAAGATCCAGCACTTGAACGTAGATTCCAGCCAGTAGTTGTAGATGAACCAACAGAACAGGAATCTGTTTTGATTCTAAAGGGACTTCGTGAAAGTTATGAAGCACATCATCAGGTTACGATAACAGACGAAGCACTTGTAGCAGCAGTGAAATTATCTATGCGTTATATTAATGACCGTTTTCTTCCTGATAAAGCTATTGATTTAATTGATGAAGCATCTTCAAAAGTACGTTTGAGTACGTATGTAGATTCTCCAAAAATCCGTAAACTGGAAGAAGAAAACAGTCGTCTTGACGATGAGAAAGAAGAAGCAATTCGTAGCGAAGCCTATGAGAAAGCTGGAGAGATAAAGAAGAAACAGCTTGCTAACAATAAAGAAATTGAACGTCTGAAAGCTGAACAGGAAAAAGAAAAGAAAGAAAAACAGCTGGTTGTTGGAGAAGCAGAAATTGCAGATATTATTTCGTCCTGGACTAAAATACCAGTTCGTAAGTTGGAAGAAGAGGAAACGGAACGCTTGAAAAACCTTGAAAATATTTTACATGAACGTGTAGTTGGGCAAGACGAAGCCGTAAAAGCCATAGCAAAGGCTATCAGGAGAGGCCGTGTTGGACTGAAAGATCCGAATAGACCAATCGGTTCGTTCCTATTCTTAGGACCTACAGGAGTAGGAAAGACAGAGTTATCCAAGGCGTTAGCAGAAGCTATGTTTGGCAGTGAAAGTGCTATGATTCGAGTTGACATGTCTGAATACATGGAAAAACATAGCGTCTCTAAATTAATTGGTTCCCCTCCAGGATATGTTGGATATGATGAGGGCGGACAATTAAGCGAAAAGGTACGTCGTAATCCTTATTCCGTCATCTTATTTGATGAAATAGAAAAGGCCCATCCAGACATTTTCAATATATTATTACAAGTATTAGAAGATGGACACATCACAGATGCACAAGGACGTAAAGTGAACTTCAAGAATACAATCATTATTATGACATCTAATGCAGGCGCACAGAGAATTGTATCACCAAAAACACTTGGATTTGCTTCACTTGAAGATAAAGAACAGGATTATAAAAAGATGAAAGAAGGTGTTATGGACGAGGTAAAACATCTATTTAAACCGGAATTCATCAATCGTATTGATGAAATTATCGTGTTCCATGCGTTGACAAAAGAGGATGTTAAGAAAATAGTTGCTATCATGATTGAGAATATGAATAAGCGTACGAAAGAGCAGATGAATCTTACAATCAAAGCAAGCAATGCTGTATTAGAATTTCTTGCAGAGACAAATTACGATGCAACTTACGGTGCAAGACCACTTCGTAGGGCAATACAGAATCACGTAGAGGACAAACTGGCAGAAGCGGTATTGGAAGGTAAGGTTAAGAATGGAAATACTGTAACTATGAGATTAAAGGAGAAGGAAATCAAGTTTACAATAAAGTAGTCATGAATGTAAATATTACTAGTATTTTGAATAAAAATATAATATAATGTGACTAGATAAAATGTAAATTTGGGAACATTAGGAGGACTAAGTATGGCTATTATAGAAGAATTAATTCGTGAGGATGCGAGGGGAACTTTAAGCTTCGGAAACTACATGTTGGCACACAAGTCTAAAGTATCAGATTTTGAGCATAATGGGGATCTTTATAAGGTGAAGACTTTTAAAGAAATTACAAAGCTTGAAAGAAACGGATTATTTGTATATGAGTCTGTTCCAGGAACTGCAGTGGAAGGCCTTTCTCTTTCTGAGAATGGTATAGAGTTTACAGTAGAAGGCAACGAGGATGCACAGATTACATTAGAGTTAGAACCTGAAAAAGAATATACAGTTATTATGAATGATGTTAATATGGGAACTATGAAAACAAATCTTGGTGGTAAATTAGTTTTAAGCGTAGAGCTTGAAGAACCAGAAAGTGTAAAAGTTAAAGTAGTTCAATTATAAATAATAGAAGAGGCTGTTGCTTTTATTCATCGCAGATCATTCCGGTGTTTGGACAAGCAATAGCCTCTTCATGAATAAGGACGAGAGTAATATGGCAAAAAGCAAAATGGCATTTTTCTGCAAGGAATGTGGCTTTGAATCTAATAAGTGGCTAGGCAAATGCCCAGCATGTAATCAGTGGGACACATTTGTAGAAGAACCGAAAGCGGCAAAGAAAGTGACCAGAGGGAGTGGAATAACGAGTCCATTTACGAACAATGAGCCTCTGGAACTGTCGAAGGTATCATTTTCAGAAAATTCCAGAATGAAGACTGGAATGGAGGAGTTTGACCGTGTTTTAGGTGGAGGTATTGTGGTTGGTTCACTTGTACTGGTAGGTGGGGATCCTGGTATAGGAAAATCAACATTGTTACTACAAATCTGTAAACTGTTAACAGATCAAGCAGTTAAGGTATTATACATTTCTGGTGAAGAATCTTTACATCAAATAAAAATGCGCGCTGAGCGTATCGGAGAATTCAAAGGAGAGCTATTATTATATAGCGAGACGAATTTAGCAGTTATCGAAGAAGTAATCCAAAAAATAAAACCTACAGTATTAATAATTGACTCTATTCAGACGATGTTTAACGAGGAAGTAAGTGCAGCTCCTGGGAGTGTAAGTCAAGTAAGAGAGTCAACAGGTATATTTCTAAAATTAGCAAAGACACATGGAATTTCGATTTTTATTGTAGGCCATGTTACAAAAGAAGGCGTGGTTGCAGGGCCTAGAGTCTTAGAACATATGGTAGATACCGTATTATATTTTGAAGGAGATTCTGGAGCATCCTATCGAATTTTACGAGGAGTTAAGAACCGTTTTGGTTCAACCAATGAGATTGGTGTATTTGAAATGAGACAGAGCGGATTAGTGGAAGTGAAGAATCCGTCGGAATACATGTTACAGGGAAAGCCAAAGGGGGAATCAGGCTCTGTAGTATGTTGTTCTATGGAAGGAACCAGGCCGATTCTAATAGAAACGCAAGCATTAATCTGTAGGACGAATTTTAATATGCCAAGAAGAACATCAGCAGGGACTGATTATAATCGAGTGAATCTGTTAATGGCAGTAATGGAAAAACGTTTAGGCATTTCTATGGCTGAATGTGATGCCTATGTGAATGTAGCTGGTGGAATGAAAGTGACAGAGCCAGCACTGGATCTTGCCATTATTGTTGCAATTCTATCAAGCTATCGTAATCTTGTAATTGATGATTCTACTATTGTATTCGGGGAAGTAGGGTTAACAGGAGAAGTCCGTGCGGTAAGTATGGCAGAGCAGCGAGTTTTAGAAGCCGAGAAGATGGGGTATGAAACTTGCATTATGCCAGCAGTAAATTGTAAAAATATTAAGACAAATGGAATGAAACTAATTGGTATTACTAATATCAAGGAAATTCTTCACTATATTAAATAAGTTAAAAAGAAAAAGAGGTAAGAACAAGTATGAATGAACAGAATATAAAAACAATTATGGATAACTTAGATGAATCACAGTCAAAAGTGGAACAGAATGCATTTGATGCGATCAATTCTTCAGATACTACATTAAACTTAGTAAAACAGGGTAATGATTGTATCAAAGAATTATCAGATAAGATTGATATATTGAATCAGGTTATGAAAAGAACAGCTGAAGATATGGCCAATATGGAGAAGTTAACGAAGAAAATTGAGGGAGTTGCAGGGGTGATTGCTGGAATTGCCAATAAGACCAATATGCTTGCACTCAATGCATCTATTGAAGCAGCAAGAGCAGGAGAACATGGACGTGGTTTTTCAGTAGTAGCCAAAGAAGTAGGAGAGTTAGCGGGACAGTCAGCAAAATCTTCTGCAGAAATTAAAGATACCATTCAGTCTGTACAGCAATTTACTGATCAGATGGTGCATGAAATGAATGAGTTAAAACAGCTTGTAGGTGAACAAAGTGAAGTAAATGTAAATGCAGGTGAGATTTTTAATAAGATTTTGGATGCAGCTCATATTGCAAATGATGTTTCTAGAAATATGGAACACGAGATTGCATACCAGAGAGGGATTACTGACGATATAAAGAAAGCTCTTCAATAAATCACTTTCGTGCAGCCAATGCGAAAGATAATCACTTTCGCATTGATGCAAGAAAGACTTTCATTATAATACCGGAAATATTCTCGGCTAGGAGGGAGACTATATATAGGATCCTTAACGAAATGAGGAATGATTACCTAAGTTAGTTACAAATTCACGCATTTCCTCGCGGGAGTGAATATGATGAGCGTGTTCAATCACAGTTTGTTTTGTTGCGTTATCCATATTCGCAAAATGGTTCATCGCATTCAAATCCTGTGCTAAGGCCATTCCAAACCCAATTGGAATATTATGATCGTCTAGTAAGCTCATTTTTTTCCTCCTTTAAACTTATGAATTATAATCTTAGTATCTGAGAAAAAAATTGTTTTATGCACGTTATTCGAAAAAGTTAATTTCTATTTGGATAGAGAGAAGATAAATCCTTTTTTACGTTTTTCTAAGCGTTTCTTATATTCTTCAACGGAAGGGTCTTTTATTTGGTAGATTCGTTCTGAGGCATTTCCATCCTCTGTTTTTTGTGTTTGACATCGATTCTGATATAAAAATCGAATCAATTCATAGCAGTCTACCCAGATTTCATTGTTACCATCTTTTTGTTTTTCGTCAAATATAAGCTGTAAGCCAAAATGCAGATGTGGAGTTTCTATGTTATTGACATTTTCATTATGACTGTATCCAGTTCTTCCAAGATAGCCAATGACATCACCAGCAGATACAATGCTTCCAATTTTTAATGATTTTGTAAATGGATAGTCTTTTCTCAGATGAGCATAATAATAGTATCTTTGTTTATCAAAACTTCGAATTCCAATGCGCCATCCGCCATATTGATTCCAGCCCAGTGCTTCTACATAACCAGATTCAACAGCAATAATAGGCGTTCCTGTGCAGCCCATCATGTCATGCCCTAGATGACGTCGTTTATATCCATAAGATCTAGAAACACCAAAATCATCAAAGTCGTTGTAATAGTATCCGCAGGCGATTGGAGAATATCCTTTTAGGCCATATTTTTTTACCCATTGGGTCTTAGTACCAGTCTCATCTGCTTCCTGCTCTATTTCATATTCTCCTACAAGACCACCAAGAACAGCAGTATAGGCTTTTTTATAATACGAATAATATTTTAAATCTTTTGTGAGAGAGTTTATGGTTTCTTCTCTGTTTGTGAGCAGTTTTGCCGCTTTACTCATAGTATCAAGAGAACTTTTGTTAAAATTACCACCAGTACGTGCTGCACAATATGCCAGCAGTTCAATCCAATCAAGATGAACTTCGGCTTGATAAGATTCTACATCATATTTGTAAGCGGCAGTCATGGCACTAGATGTAACGGTAAAATCTACCCATTTTATGTAGCTCCGTTCCGTTGTAGAAGAAGGGACCGCTTTCGTTTGATTTTTATGTACGAATTGCACTCCAGCGATAGTAACCGCAAGGACGCACAGAAAAGGAAGGAAAAGTTTATAATACTTTTTCATAATTGCCTCGAATATGTAATCTTTATAGTTTATGAGGTGAAAATACATTTTAGAATAAAGTGATCTTGTGCAATAAAAAAAAGCTTGTTATGATAAAGAAAAGGAGGTCGTAATTTGAGAATATATTTAATTCGTCATGCGAAGCAAGAGAGCAAGCTTTGCAATGACAATTCGTCTTTATGTGAGATAGGAAAAGAACAGGCAAAGTTATTAGGAAAAAGAATGGAAACATATCATATAGATCGTGTTTATGCAAGTGATTTAACAAGGGCAGTTGAGACTGCAACCATCATGACGGAGCAATGGAAAAATCCATTAGAAGTCTGTATACGGGAAGAACTTAGAGAAACAGACTTTGGTGAACTGACTTATCAGACGGATGATGAGATAAAAGTAAAATATAAAGATTTTATGGAATCCAGATATCATGTAGAAGATGACTGGGCATATCCAGGTGGAGAAAGCGGGAAAGAAGTTTTTGAACGTGCTATGAAGGTAATGGATGAAATAGTTAGGTCCAATTGTAAAAATGTTGCGGTTGTCACTCATGGTGGTACAATTCGAGTATTATTGGCAGGTTTGTTACAGGGAAGCCAAAAAGACAGACTAATGTTTGGAAAATGTATGGAACGAGGCGGATTTTCAGAACTCTTATATGATGAAAAGACAGGGCGCATTACCCTAGAACGGTTCAATGATTTTGCCCATTTAGAAGGCAGACCAGAATGTATGATGAGAAAAGAGGACTAACATGTATCAATGTATTTTAGCTTCAGGGTCACCTAGAAGAAAAGAAATATTAGAACAATGCGGGATTACGTTTCGCATCGAAAAAAGCGATACCGAAGAAGTGATTACGAAGACCAGGCCCAGTGATGTTGTAATGGAATTGTCTGAGGTAAAAGCATTAGAAGCAGCAGGGAGAGTGAAGGAAACAGAATGTATTATCATAGGGGCAGATACGATTGTTGCCAATGGAGAGGTGATACTTGGAAAACCAAAGGATGAAGCGGAAGCGTGTGCTATGATCGAATCTTTACAGGGACATGAACATTCTGTATACACTGGAGTAACACTTGTTATTAGAAGAGGCGGAAAACAGGAAATAATTACACTATTTGAAGAAACAAAGGTGGAGATTATCTCCATGAACGAAGATGAGATTAAAGAGTATGTTAAGAGCGGCGAGCCTATGGATAAAGCAGGAGCCTATGCAATTCAAGGGTTGTTTGCAGGTTATGTGAAAGGAATTAGAGGGGATTACTATAATGTAGTTGGTTTACCAATCTGTGCTATTTTAGAGGAACTTAGAAAAGCTGGTATCGATCTAAAAAAAGATTGTAAAAATTAAGAAAAGTTAGGATAGAATGGTGAACATGAAAATACTATAGTATAAAGAATGTTTTGGGGGAAGCCATGGCTAAACTGAATGGGGACAGGAGACAAAAGAATTTTTTTCGTATTGTTTCCGTAACCTTATTGCTGTGTTGTGCTATTCTGCTTGTGTATCCAGAACAGGCGAGGAAAGAAAAGCAGATAAAAGAAGTGGATATGACATCAGCAGAACAGGTAGCTTGCACAGCTAAGTCAGATAATACTACTGTTAGAGATGATAAAGAGGCGGTAGAGTCTATAAGCAATAACGTACAAAATGTAAAGGTAAAAGGAATTTATGTAACAGGACCAGTGGCAGGTTCCAGCAAGAAAATGAATGAGCTTGTAAAACTGGTGGAGACAACGAACTTAAATGCCATGGTAATCGATATAAAAAATGATGGTGGTGAAATCACTTATAAGATGGATTATGACGTGGCAGATGAAATTGGTTCGACTAAAAATTACATTAAAGACATAAAGGCTTTGGTACAGGAATTAAAGGCAAAGGACATTTATCTAATCGCAAGAATTGTTACTTTCAAAGATCCAATTCTAGCAGAAAAAATACCAGACTATAGTATTAAAAATACAGATGGAAGCATATTCAGGGACAATCAGGGGCTTGCCTGGGTCAATCCCTACAAGCGAGAAGTTTGGAAATACGTTCTTAATGTAGCAGGCAGAGCAGCGGCACTTGGTTTTGATGAAATTCAATTTGACTATATACGGTTCCCAACAGCACCCAACATGAAAAATGTAACTTACGGAGTAGAGGAAAAGCTAGTAAGTAAGCAGGATTTGATTGCACAGTTTACCCAATGTGCAGCAAATTATCTAAGGGGTAGAGGAGTTAAAGTATCAGCAGATGTATTTGGTGGAATTATAAGTAGTGAACAGGATAGTAGAATCATTGGGCAGGATTATGCGAAAATGTCTGCAAGTTTGGATTGCATCTGCCCCATGGTGTACCCATCACAGTTTGCCAGTGGATGCTATGGTGTAGAGAATCCGGATGCCTCCCCATATGAGATTGTATATCGTGCTATGAAGGATTCCCAAACAAAGCTAGCGGAGAATTCACAGGTTGTGGTACGGCCTTGGCTACAGGATTTTACTGCAACTTGGCTTAGTGATCATATAACTTATGATGCAACAAAAATAAGGAAACAAATTGAAGCGGTTTATGCAAGTGGATACGAGGAATGGATTCTATGGAATGCTAGTAACAATTATTCCATAGGAGGAATCGATTAAGAAACGGAAAGGATGAGAAAAATGCTGATACGTTATGCATTTTCTATTAAGGAAATAAAGGTAGATGATACTTTTCATGCATTGGAAAAGATCATTTCAAAAGAGCGATATGAAAAAATGCAAAAATATCGTTTTGAAGCAGACAGAATACGTTCGTTATTTGCAGCAGTGCTTTTACGTTATGCGTTAAAGAAGCATTACGGGATTGAAGGAAAGGATATTGAAATAGAAAAAAATGAGTTTGGAAAACCAGAATTAAAGAACCACAAGGATATTCATTTTAATGTATCTCATTCAGGAGACTGGATTATTTGTGCATTGTCTTCTTATCCCGTTGGAGTGGATGTAGAGCTTAACAAGGAACATGATATAGAGATAGCAAAACGATTCTATTCGGAGAGGGAATATAACACATTGCTTGCATCTGATAATGCAAAAGAATTATTCATTACGTATTGGACACTGAAAGAGAGTTATGTAAAGGCGGAAGGAAAAGGACTATCCATACCATTTGATTCTTTTTCCTTTGACATAAAAAATAGTGGGATTGACTTGCAGGTTGGGGAACAGTTATGTGATACATATCAGTTTCAGGTATACAAAATTGCAGATGATGTGCAAGTAGCAACCTGTAGCCAAGAGCCTATAGAAGGAGAATTTATGGTGATTGGGCTGGATGAGATAAAAGGAATGTTACTTAATATCCTATTATAACATTCTAAGTATAAAAATATGACATTATTCTAAGATCTGTTGACATCGCTTAACAAGATTATCTAATATAGCCTTGTACATATTTGTACAGCTAAATACAATCTGGGGGGGCGGTGTCATGAATAAAACAGCCAATGTAGTGCAAGTGTTAAAAGAACTTTCAAGCACCCAGAAGGGAATTACACTAATAACTGCAGACGAACAAAAAAAATTTATCTCATATCGTGACTTATGGAGTCGAAGTTTTTATGTGAGAGAAAAAATGGAGTTTGAGGGAGTACAAAGAGGGTCAGAAGTTATCATTTTATGTGAAGACAACGAATTCTTTTTATATTCTTTCTGGGCTTGCATTTTAGGAGGCTATATTGCGGTACCAGTAGATGCTGCAAAGGATTCATGCAATAAAGCAATGCTTGATTCTATTTTAGAAACTTTAACTTCTCCTGTCATAATTTGTGATAATGAGAGTGAGAAAAAGGGTGATTTAAGATATTTCCCTATTAAAGAGTATTCCGAAGCAATTCAACACGCGAAGGATTATACAGATGAGGAAGTAGAGTATGACGAAGATGCTATTATGTATGTACAGTATACTTCTGGATCTACCAATAAACCTAGAGGAGCAGCCATTACTGGAGTTAATGTGACAGCCAATACATACGATATGATAAAGCATTATCAAACTGATGAAAAAGATAGGTTTCTTTCATTATCACCATTATCACATTGTTTTGGTCTAGTTGCATTTCACTTTGTTCCAATTCTATCCAAATCAGAACTTTGTCTTATTTCAACCAAACTATATATGAACAAGCCGATTATTTGGGCAGAAATGATACATAAATTTCAAGCAACTAGGGTAGCTTCACTACCGTTTGCGCTAAAGCACTTTATTGACATTTATCAAAAGTCTCAAAAAAATTATACATGGGATTTCTCTCATGTTAAGAATTTAGTACTGGCTGGTGAACAGATTAATTACAATCTTTGTCAGGAATTTTGTTCCTGCATGAAAAAATATGGTCTGGGGATAGAAAAAATAATTCCACTTTATGGATTATCGGAAAGCACACTTTGTGTATCGACTGTTTCATTGGGACAAATTATGAAAACATATCAAATCAATCAAAGTACAACCACAATAGGAACGGACACGTTCTGCCAAGAGGTAAGAGAGCCGGAGAATGCCAATAATATTCTGGTAGAGGCTGGAACTGTGTTAGAACATGTTCGTGTCAGTATTCGTGATGACGATTTTAAGGAACTTGTAGATGGAAGACTGGGTTATATTTATGTAAGTGGAACAAGCGTATGTAACGGTTATTACAAAGATAAAGAGGCAACCGAGGAAGTGTTCAAAGATGGAATATGGCTGAACACAGGAGACGTAGGATTTTTGTACCGAAATCATCTTGTAATTGTTGGAAGGGAGAAAGAATTAGTTGTATCCAATGGAAAGAAAATAGCATGCATCCTAATAGAGGAAATTGTTCAAAAGGTACTTAGCGGTACCTCTTATTATCAGTGTGTGGTATGTAATGGAATAAGACAATCAAATGAAAGCGAGAAAGTAATCGTGTTTATCAGGTCGGATCATCAATTGGATACCCCAAGGGAAAAAAGAGAATTCGTTAATCTAAGTCGGAAAATATGTGCTGAAGTATTTGAAAAAACAGGCATAATCATTAAAGAAGTAATACCAGTGAGAGAGATTCCAAGAACAGGAAGTGGAAAAGCGTTTCGTAGAAAATTAACAGAACAGTACTTTTTAGGTATCTTTAAGGAGAGTGACAGAAAGTTGAAGCATATAGAGAAGAAAGATTCAAAGCATATTATCGAGGAAAAATTAGTACAGTACATAGAGGAAAATTTTCAGGTTAGTGTTACGGATTTAGATGTTCCAATATTTGAGTATGGTATTGTTTCAATTAATATTCCGGCTTTTATTGATGTTATCAATGAGTATTTCCATGTAAATATGAGAGTGGGAGATATCTTTACATATTTTACTCTTTCTAAAATAGCAGATCATATTGTTATGCTTCAAAGAGAAGATATGGTACCAGTTTATGAGAAAGTGAAAGTTGATAGGTCTAAGGATGAAAAAATTGCAATTGTAGGAATGAGTTGCCGTTTTCCTGGCGGTGCAAACTCCATAGAACAGTTCTGGCAGATGTTATCAGAAGGAAAAGATGGAATTTCCGATGTTCCAAAAGATAGATGGGATGTAGAAAAATATTATGATCAGGATAGGCAGGCTGCTGGAAAAGCATGTAATAAGAAAGGCGGTTATCTGGATTGTGGAATCGATGAATTTGATGCCAGATTCTTTAACATTTCTCCGAAGGAAGCAAATGCACTTGATCCACAACAGAGAATTCTTCTTGAAGTCACTTGGGAGGCATTTGAAAATGCCAATATGAATATTGAGAAATATAATGGAAGTAATACTGGTGTTTATGTAGGTATTTGTAACAATGAATATTATTTGTCCCAGACGCAGTCAGGCGATCTAACTACAATTAATCCGTATTCCCTTACTGGATGTAGTTGGAGTACTGCGTGTGGAAGAATTTCTTATACATTTGGATTTGAAGGACCTTGTGCATCGGTGGATACCGCTTGTTCCTCCGTTCTAACCGCTCTGCATTTTGCGTGTACTGCTTTAAAGACGGGAGAGGCAGATATGCAGGTCGTAGCCGGTGTCAATTTAATTGAGTCTCCAACTACAGGAATCGGATTCTCAAAATTACAAGCGACCTGTCCAGATGGATATTGTAAGTCATTTGATGCTTCCGCAAACGGTTATGCGCGAGGTGAAGGATGTGGAGTCATTTTACTTAAAAGATTATCCGATGCAATTCGAGATAACAATGAAATACTTGCAGTGGTCAGGGCAACAGGAATTAATCAAGATGGTAAGAGCAATGGTTTGACTGCTCCCAATGGGGAGTCTCAGGAAAAATTGATTAGAACTACAATGGCTCGTGCAGGTGTAGCTTCAGATAACATTGACTATGTAGAGATGCATGGTACAGGAACCAAATTGGGAGATCCAATTGAAGTGAATGCAGTCGCATCTACCTATGGAGCGAACAGAACATTAGGGAACACATTGAAAATCGGTTCTGTAAAATCCAATATAGGCCATCTGGAGTCTGCGGCTGGTACTGCATCCATTATAAAGGTGCTTTTGGCATTTAAGCATAACATGATTCCTGGAAACCTGCATTTTCATAAACCGAACCCATTAATTGACTGGGAGCATTCGCAACTAGAAGTAGTGGACCACAATGTGGTATGGGAAAAGAAAGAGAAACCAAGAATGGCAGCAGTCAATGGTTTTGGATTTGGAGGTTCTAATGCACATGTTATCTTAGAGGAGTATAAAACAAAAGAAGCAGTAGAAGTAGAGGAAACACAGGATGGAATGGATTTTGTATTGAAAATTACAGCACAGAGTGAACCATCCCTTAACCAGTTAATACAGGTATATTATGACTTGCTGGAAGCCTCAAAGGATGAGAAAATCGCGGATATTGTATATACAGCCAACCGGGGAAGAGCAGATTTATCCTATCGTTTTCTTGTAAGCGGTAACAGTAGAATAATGCTGATGGAACGAATGAAAACCTATCTGGAGAATGGCTATGCAAAGGGAGTCGTTTGTAATGTAAAAGAAACTCTGCAAAAGGATAGAAAGTCTGTATTTATGTTTACTGGACAGGGTTCTCAGTATGTGAGAATGGGAAAATTGTTGTATGAAACAAGTAAAGTCTTTCAAGATGCTATGAATCAATGTGATAGGCTGTTTCGGCCTTATCTTCTAAAATCAATTCTTGATTTAGTGTATGGAGCAGATGCAGAGGAAGATACAGTATCAAAAACGGTATTTGCCCAGCCTTTGATTTTTTCAGTGGAATATGGGCTATACCAAATGTGGAAAGATCTTGGGGTGAAACCAGAGCTTGTGATGGGGCATAGTATTGGCGAATATGCAGCAGCAGTTGCAGCAGGAATTATGAGTTTAGAGGATGCAGTAATGCTTGTATCTGCCAGAGGACGGCTCATGGATATAGCACCAGGTCATGGTAAGATGGCAACCATATATGCACAAGAAGAAGTTGTAAATGAACTACTAAAAGGCTATGAACATTCCGTTTGTATCGCTGCTAAAAATGCCAAGGAGAATAATGTTATCTCAGGTGTAGCAGAAGATGTGGAAGCGCTGGTTAAGAAAGCAGAAGAAGCCGGTTATCAAGCAAAAGAACTAGTAGTATCCCACGCATTTCATTCTATGCTTATGGAACCAATCTTAGATGATTTTTATGGGGTAGCAAAAGCTGTTACATTTCATGAACCAGCTATCCGTTTTGTCTCCTCTTTATATGGAAAAGAATTAGAACAAGGGCAAACGTTGGATGCAGACTACTGGACCAATCATATTCGAACAGAAGTTGATTTTTATAAAGCAATATCAAGTATAGACACAAAGCAGAATTATCTATTCTTAGAAGTTGGCGCCAACCGAGTATTAGCAGCCTTAGCAAAAATGACCTTTGGTGATAGCCAGATGATTGCATCTACATTAAGTATGAGACAGGAAGAGAAAGAATATCTTCCGCAGCAGATTGCACAAGTGTATGCATCAGGAGTGAATATTAACTGGAACAATCTTCAGTTTACAGGCAAAAAGAACTGGACAAAAGTAACACTTCCAAACTATCCGTACAATAAGAAAAAATACTGGATGGAGCTTAAATATGATAGAAGTACGGCCAATGTAAGCTTGGATGAGTGTCATCCAATCTTAGGACAGAGAATTGATTTGTCAACAGAGAATGATTCGGTTATTTATCAGACTAAGTTCTCTACAACAGAACCTTATTTTATGAGTGAACACATCATTTTTGATGTCAGTATATCTCCAGCAGCAGCCCATACTTCCATGTTGTTATCTGCAATACAGGATACAAGTAATCCGATGAGCTGTTCCTTACAAAACATAGAATTTCGTGCACCATTAGCAGCAAAAGGGGAGGAAGAAAGACAGGTACAGATTTACTTAGAGAAAGAAACAGAAGAGGCAAGATTTAAAATATCAAGCCGAGATTATAACAACAAGCAGGATAAGTGGTTATTACATGCACAGGGTAAGGCAGCATATATGGAACAGTACCAGAACAGTGAACTTAAGGTGGATACTAGTAAGTTTGAGAAACTTACTTTTGAAGAGAATGTGGAAGATACCATATATGACTATATGCGAAGCACAGGCTTCTGGCTTGGGGATGGTTTCCGTAGAATTACTAAGCTTCATAAACAGGAAAATGAGTGCATTTGCCTTATTGAGCCACTAAAAACAGTACCTCGCTATCAGGATTACATTTTATATCCTGGATTGATTGATAGTATCTTCCAGTCGGGACTAGCGTTGATTCTAGATCAGCTTATGGAGACATCCAAAAAGGAAGCTGTTAATAAGACAATTATTCCTTACTATGTAGGGAATCTTACATTTAACTATAGAGAATCCGAGAAATTATGGTGCCATACAAAATCGGAAATTAAGAATAATGTTATTTACGTGGATATTATGGTTTACAACGAAAAAGGAGAAGTATTAATGAAAGTAGACCATATGCTGATTAAGTTAACCAACAGCAAAAGTCTCCTTCGTGAAATGGAAACACTTGATAAACAATACTATCATATGGATTGGAAAACAAATGATGGTTATGTCAAACCAAGAAAAGACCTAAAAGAAGTGAAAACCGTAGTATTTGCAGAGAAGGAAGATACGCTTAGATTATTAGCTTCAAAGTTTAAGCAGCAAGGTGCAGATGTAGCAGGAATTCTCGCAGGAACTTTATTTGAACAGCAAAATGAGAATTCGTTTGTGATTCGCCCAGAGGAAAAAGCGGACTGGTCACAAGTATTTCACTCTCTTTCCAGATTGGGAGCAGACAACGGATTCCAGATTGTATATTGCAATGAACATGCACAACCTTTTAATGGTCCATTGGAAGATGTAAGCTACTCAGGAGTAAAAGGATTATTCCACGCAATACAGGTAATAACAAAAGAGGGGTACTTACGAAATACTAAGATTACAATCGTAACGAAAGATGTACAGGATCTTGAACTAAGAGAGAAACAGAATTTAGCAGGTTCTATGATATGGGGATTTGCAAAGACTGTAAGCATTGAGTATCCAGAAATCTATGGTGGAATCGTAGACGTGGATGATGCAGCAATGGAAAATGACAAGTTACTTGCTTCTTTATTAGGCGTTGAGTCACAAGAATCTGTAGTGAGAGGACAGACTAGGTACATAGCACGTTTAATCTCCCATAAAGATTACTTAAAACAGAACAAAGAAAGTGATAAGAAAATTGAGATTAGAGAAGATGCCTCTTATCTGATAACAGGAGGAACGGGAGCTTTAGCAAATGTGTATGCAAAACAGCTTATCAATGAAGGTGCAAAGAATCTAATTCTAGTATCTCGTCATAAACCAGGAGAGAATGCTAAGGAGCAGATAGAACAATTGAGAGAACAGGGAGCCAATGTTGTATGTATGCAAGGAGATGTGTGTGATGCCGAAAGTATATTGAGGGTTATTGAAGAAAGCAGCGCTTCTATGCCTCCAATACGTGGGGTTATTCATACGGCTGGTGTACTACAAGATAAAATGATGGTAGAATTAGAATGGAGCGAGTTCCAGACAGTGCTGGAGCCAAAAGTTGCAGGAACTGTTCATTTATATCAGGCAGTAAAAAAGAAAGAATTAGATTTCTTCATGATGCTTTCCTCTATAACTAGCCTAATAGGAAATATGGGACAAGCCAACTATGGTGCAGCCAATGGATTTATGAATACATTTGCCGCTTATCTAAGAAAACAGAATGTTCTAGGATGTACATTCTGTTGGGGACCTTGGAGCGAAGGAGGAATGGCAGTAAGTAATAGTGCTATCTCCAATAATCTTGAACGAATGGGGATTAAGCCAATCGACAAAGAACAGGGACAAAAGATGATTGAGGAATTTTTCCAGAAACCATACAAAACTTTGTTACTTGCAGATGTGGATTGGGATAAGTTAAATAATTCCATGAAGCAAGCAATTGGAAAAGAAGAATTTCTATCAGAACTAATTACGAAGAAAGTTGATATCGCCCCACAAAGCAAGCAACAAGATTCAAAACAGGTTAGAGAAAAGTTTAAAACGCTTCCAGGTATTGAAAGAAAAGCACTTTTATGTGAAAAACTGCAGGACATCTTTGGTAACATTATGGGATTTGACAAAGGACAGCTCTCGATCCAAGAAGGATTTAGTGAACAGGGAGCAGATTCACTGATGATATTCTCTATGAATGCAGCGGTGAATCAGTTATTAGGGTTAAATCTTACTGTGTCAGTATTCTTTGAATATCCTAGTATAACGAAGCTGGCAGATTATCTTTTAAAAGAATTATTATAAAGGAATCGTAAGAGATAGAAAAAACGCCGAGGTTTTGCGAAACAAGAGCAAATCCTCGGCGTTATAATGTTTAAGAAAATTAAATGAGAAAAATTATCAAAATCATTATTGACTTTCTAGAAAGGATCACGTAAAATAAAGCTATAAAAATGATAATCAATATCAATAAAATATTAATAAAATATTAATAAAGGAAAGAAGATGATCTTATGCCATTAGCACTTGCTTCAGTGGGAGAAGAAAAAACAATCATTGATTTTAAAGGAAAAGATGATGTAAAGAAGCATTTAACTGATTTAGGATTTATTAAGGGTCAGACAGTGCAGGTACTTGGTTCTAATACAAGCGGTTTAATCCTGCTAGTAAAAGGCGTGAGAATCGCATTGAATAAAGGATTAGCAACAAAAATTATGGTTTCATAACAAAAGGAGCTAGTAGGAATGTCAGAGAGGAGGTTTTGTAATGACATTAGAAGATTTAAAACCAGGTCAGGAAGGTGTAGTAGCTTCCTTAGGTGAAAAAGGACCTGTGCGAAGAAGAATCATGGATATGGGAATTACGCCAGGGGTACAGGTTAAAGTAATAAAGGTAGCCCCATTAGGTGATCCTGTGGAAGTAAATGTTCGTGGGTATGAACTGAGCTTACGAAAAGCAGAAGCTAGACAAATAGAGCTCAAATAAGAAGAATAGATTTTGGTTACGAGTTAGCATAGGCTAACAAAAGGGAGGAAGTATGGCATTAAAAATAGCATTGGCTGGAAATCCAAACTGTGGAAAGACCACGTTATTCAATGAGTTGACCGGCTCCAAACAGCACGTTGGTAACTGGCCTGGGGTTACAGTCGATAAAAAAGAAGGTATTTATAAGGGAGACAAGAATATTGCAATTCTAGATTTACCAGGTACGTATTCGCTATCTCCTTATTCAGCAGAAGAAATTGTAGCTAGAGACTACATAGTAAAGGAACGACCAGATGCAGTAATTAATATTGTAGATGGAACAAGTATTGAGAGAAATCTTTATCTGACATTGCAGATAATTGAAACACAGATACCAACGGTTATTGCTATTAATATGATGGATGAAGTTGAGGCAAAAGGTGACAGGATCGATTTCAAAAAATTAAGCAAAGAGTTTGGCGTACCAGTAGTTCCAATTCAGGCGCGTAACGGAAAAGGCTTGAAGGAATTGATGGAAGCTGCTTCTAAAGTGGCGAAATTCCATCAAAAACCGAACCGTTTGGAATTATTTGACCAGAACATATTAACTTGTATCGAAAAGATTCAGAAACTCCTAACAGAAGGTTCTGAAGAAGAAAAAGAATGGACAGCTATTAAATTAGCAGAAGGCGATGAGCTTGTAGAACAGAATCTGTCAGAACACATCAAAAAAGAAGCTGACAAAATAGTCGCTTCGCTAAATGAAACATGTGATGGTGATGTAGAAGCAAAAATAGCAGATCTTCGTTATCAATACATTTCCAAAGTTGTTAAGAGTACTGTAAAGAAGAAATATGAGGGACACGTTGAAACCAAGTCTGATAAGTTAGATAAGATTTTAACCAATCGTTTTCTTGCATTGCCAGTGTTTGCAGTCGTTATGTATCTGCTCTTTGCATGTACATTTAGTGAGAACTTTTTATTTATTGAGGGATTACCAAGTCCAGGTCAATGGCTTGCGGGAGTAGTGGAAACAGGCTGGGGCGCATTAACAGATGCGCTTAACAATCTATTAACCAATGCAGGTGCATCGGATTGGGTATTATCTTTAGTAATTGACGGTATTATGGCAGGAGTCGGAGCCGTAGTAGGTTTCTTACCATTAGTACTCGTGTTATTCTTGTTGCTTTCCTTCTTAGAGGACAGTGGTTATATGGCAAGAGTGGCTTTTGTAATGGACCGCATGTTCCGAAAATTCGGATTGTCTGGTAAATCTTTCATCCCTCTGCTTATGGGATTTGGATGTTCCGTACCAGCTTTAATGGCATCCCGTACCCTTGACAGTGACAAAGACCGTAAAATTACCATGATGATTACACCATTCATGTCCTGTGGGGCAAAAGTTCCAATTTACTGTATGTTTGCAGCTACCTTGTTTTCAGGATATAACAAGACACTGATTCTGTTTTCCATCTATATGTTAGGATTGGTAGTAGCCGTAATAGGTGCATTAATATTGAATCGATTCGTATTTAAGAGCGAAGCTTCTACCTTTATTATGGAACTTCCTCAATATCGTATCCCAACTTTGAAGAGCGTAGGAATTCATGCATGGGAAAAAATAAAAGGATTTGCAATTAAGGCAGGAACTATTATTTTTGGTTCTACCATTCTTATCTGGCTGCTATCTAACTTTAATTTTAGTGGAATGTGTGATATGGAAGACAGTTTCTTAGCTTCCATAGGAAATGCAGTTAAGTTCATATTCATTCCGCTTGGATTTAGTGATTGGAGAGCTTCCGTTGGTATCTGTACTGGCTGGATTGCCAAAGAAAACATTGTATCAACATTTGGCCAGTTATTTGGTGGTATTACAGATGAGTCTGTAATTGAAAATATAGCGGCAGGTACTAGTGCACTTCCACAAATTAAGGATGTGTTCAATGGTGCAAGTGCATATGCATATATGGCATTTAATCTATTGTGCATGCCTTGTTTTGCAGCAGTTGGTGCCATTCGTCGTGAGATGGGTTCTTTAAAATGGACTCTTAGAACTATAGGATTTCAGATGGCGACAGCCTATGTAGTAGCATTTATTATTTATCATATTGGACTTTTCTTCGTTTAGAGTAAGATAGAGAAACAAATACTTAAAAAAACTCCATTTATAATCTGTTTATACAAGTAAGTATAGGAAAAATGTTTCTAAGGATTATAAGTGGAGTTTTTTTTGCCGAAATATATTGTATGGAATAAAGTCATATATTATATTTAGAGGAGGATATGCCATGAAAAATATCATGAAAAAAATGCGAGTACTTTTATTAAGCTGTGCACTGGTTCTGTGTATGATTCAGCCAGTTACAACACAGGCAAAAGGAGTACAAATCGACCTAAGACCATCTGCTCAAACGTTTATCAAGTCTCACAACATTCAAGTTAAGCCACAATTTAAAAGCGGTGGAAGCACTCATACCCATCAGTACATAATAACCCAGGCACTAGCAATCTTACGACACGACAAAGGATATTCTTTGCTCAACCAGTCATCCAATGCAAATACTCTCAAAACTTACACGGACTGGCCAGACAAAGTAGGAAATGAAAGTGATAGTGCAACCTATGCTGGACACTTCTACAATCCATATACAGAAAAATCATGGACTGGAAGCAAATCGAAAACAGCCATGGTACGTGCTATGGGGTATTTTAATGATGCCTTAGCAGCAGTACAGGAAGGAAATATGGAAGATGCCTTAGTACTAATCGGTAAAGGTACTCACTATGTATCCGATATGAATGAGCCACATCACGCATCAAACTTGACTGCAATTAATAGCAATCACTCTGCTTTCGAAAAATATGTAGATGAGAATCGTACCTCTTTCTACATATCAGGAAATACGTTGGATGAATCTTATTATTTGGAGACAGAACAGACGCCGATGTCACAAATACTTCGTAATGGCGCTTATTATGCATATGATTTAAAATACATGGCACAGGAAGAGAGTACCTATTTTCAGGCAGGAAAGTTAAGTGTACAACATGCTATTATTAATGTGGTGCAGTATTTATATGAATTTGGAGAAGAAGCAGGAATTTATTCCTAAACTTTATAATAGCTCACTGTTTTGAAGGAAAAAACGGTGGGCTATCGTTTTTTGTGGAAATTTTATGTTATAATGTATTAGGAAGGAAAAGGGGCGGTAATGAGAGGTCTCTTTTTTTGTATGTGAAAAATTTGGGAACATGTTCTTTTTCAACTGGATTATTTGTAATCTATAGAGTAATTTGTTATGATTAAATCAATTTTTATGAAAGGATATGATTGTAATGTCCAGTATTGAAGAGTTTCAACAAGTAAGTCCATCAACAGAATCGTATTGGCGCTCTATCATTTTATTTGGTAGAAACGTAGCTTCCTATAAATTTGCATTAGCAAAGAGTCTATTAGAAATTGCACCTACTCAGAAAAATATAATTACCCTTGAAGAATTAGCAGAACCATTTTCGAGATTTTTGTGTGAACATATTACAGCTGCCCCTAGACAGGCTACAAGTAATTCGAGCCAATTTTTAGAGGCTTGCAAGAGTTATAATACTGGTGAAATTACGAAAGAACAGTTATTAAATGTGACAGTGAAAAAAGGATTTAATAATGTTATAGATGCATTTCATGTTGTGAATAGTTATGATATACCGATTTCTTTTTACATAAAAGATTATAGTAAAGGTTCCAAGAAAATTATACTTACTGATGAAATTTTTGGGTTATTAGAGAACCAACAGTTCAATAGCTTTATGAAGGAAACAGAGGCTAGGTGGAATCTAGTTGAGACGGCGTGGGAGAATCGAATATCAAGAAACTTATTAAATATAGAATATGATGACAAAACGAAAGAATTTTTCGTGGATAATAATCGTAGACGTAAAGATGTAACCTCTGCGAGAGATGCATTAAATGGATATCAAAAGGGAAAATGTTTCTATTGTTTCGATGATGTTTCATTAGAAAAAGGAGCTTGGAATGTATGTAATGTAGATCATTTTTACCCACATACATTGAAAACAGTTACCCCAAATGTTAATATGGATGGAGTTTGGAATTTAGTATTGGCTTGCCCCAAATGTAATAAGGGTGTTGATGGGAAATTCGCAAAAGTACCAGCAATTAAGTATTTAAAACGCTTATCTAAGAGAAATGAGTATCTAATAAGTAGTCATCATCCTCTTAGAGAAACTTTGATGCGACAGACAGGAGAGAACCTAGAAGAGAGACAAGCCTTTTTAAGAAAAATGGATGAACATGCAATTAATAATCTTTTATTTCGATGGGAAACTGAACAAGTAGGAGAGGAAGTGTTTTAAAAATGAATCAAACAATAGATTATTATAACGAAAATGCAGATAAATTTTATGAAAATACAGTCAATGCTGATATGAGCGAGCAGTATCAGCAATTTTTGAAATTCCTTAACCAAGGTGCTAAGATTCTTGATTTGGGTTGTGGTTCGGGGCGTGATAGCAAATATTTTATTGATAATGGGTATAAGATTATTGCCATTGATGGGTCAGAAAAGCTGTGTGAGATGGCAAGTCATTTGATTGGGCAGCAAGTGAAATGTATGGATTTCGAAAATATATCGTTTGAAAATGAATTTGATGGAGTTTGGGCTTGTGCTTCTTTACTACATGTTGACAAAAAAGAAATACCTAATATAATGCAGAAATTAAATGAGTCATTAAAGCAAGATGGAGTTATTTATTGCTCGTTTAAATATGGAGAAAAGGCTGGACATAGGAATGGACGTTATTTTTTGGATATGACGGAAGAACTCTTTGAAAATTTAATTAGTAAAGTTGGAAAATATAAAGTTTTAGAGATGTATGTAACTGGTGATGTTAGGGTGAGAAGAGACCATGAGAAATGGTTAAATGTAGTACTGAAGAAAAGTATGTAGTCAGTCTGGAAAATAGTGTATATATAGTATATATAAAACTCCAAAACAGGCAGCTACCCTTCCCACGTCACTCAGTACTTTCTCCGTTTGTTCCTTAACTTCGGCACTCTTCGATGTAATCTTCTGTGAATTCTCATTTATCTCTTCTGTACCATGATCCAACTGTTCTTGCGATTCAGTAATCGTTTGAATCACGTTATCTTACTAATACAACGCAAAAAGGTTATGCCAAAAAAAAACGAAAATGTGCTATACTAGACTTTAAAAGGAAAGAAAGGATTAATAAAAGTGTTAAAAAGATTTATAAAATACTATCAGCCACATAGAATATTATTTATACTAGACATGCTTGCATCTTTTCTAGTGTCAGTAATAGGTATTGTATATCCCATTGTAACTCGAAATATGCTAAATAATCTTATCCCGAATCGTAATTACCGGATGATAATCTTTGCAGGTATTACCTTATTTATGCTTTATTTTATTCGTATGTTATTACGTTACTTTATTCAGTATCAGGGGCATGTTATGGGAGTCAAGATGCAGGCACAGATGCGTCGTGATATGTTTCATCATCTCGAAAAGCTTCCATACAGTTTCTTTGATGAACATGAAACAGGAAAGATTATGTCTAGAATGACCAATGATTTAATGGATATAAGCGAACTGGCTCATCATGGACCTGAGAATATCATTATCTGTTCCATTACAATTATTACATCATTCGTGTACCTTGGAACGATCAATTGGGGATTAACACTAATCATTTTTGCCTGTGTACCAATCTTAGTGTTCATATCACTTTCTTTACGTGTTAGAATGCGTAAAGCATTTAAGAAAAGTAGAGAAGCAGTTGCCAGGATTAATGCATCTCTTGAAAGCAGTATATCTGGTATTCGCGTTACCAAGGCATTTACCAATGCAGAGGAAGAATCGAAGAAGTTTGAGATAGGAAATGAAGAGTTCGTCAGTTCACGTCGTGATGCTTATAAAGCCATGGGACAGTTTTTCTCAACGACCTCTTTTGTAACAGACGTATTCAATGTAATTGTATTGATTGCAGGAGGTTTGTTCTTATATAAGGGTCATATTAATTTTGGTGACTACTCAGCATTTATTGTTTCGATTAATCTATTCTTATCACCGCTTACAACATTAATTAATTTTATGGAACAGTATCAAAGTGGAGTTACAGGATTTGAACGTTTCCTTGAGATTATGGATCAGGAGCCTGAGAAAGATAGTAAAGGAGCAGTGCCCGCTGGTAAGCTGGAAGGACATATATCGTTCCAGGATGTGAGCTGCAGCTACGATGAAGACAAAGAGGTATTAAGCCATGTGAATCTGGATATTGCCAAGGGCAAAAAGTTTGCTCTGGTTGGACCAAGTGGTGGTGGCAAGACAACAATCTGCCATTTGATTCCTCATTTTTATGAAATTTCCTCTGGGAAAATACTCATTGATAATAAAGATATTCGTGATATTACCATGGAATCTTTACGTAAAAACATTGGTATCGTGCAGCAGGATGTTTATTTGTTCAATGCCAGCATACGAGATAACATTTTGTATGGAAGACTAGATGCCACAGAAGAAGAGGTTGTGGAAGCTGCAAAGAAAGCAAACATTCATGACTATATCCTAACAATGGAACATGGTTACGATACGCAGATTGGAGAACGAGGGGTTCGTTTGTCTGGTGGTCAGAAACAGCGTTTGAGTATAGCACGTGTATTTCTAAAGAATCCATCCATTCTTATTCTGGATGAAGCAACCAGTGCACTGGATAATACCACTGAGATTTTGATACAGCAAGCCCTTGACGAATTGGGTAAAAGCAGAACAACGATTACAGTTGCACATCGTCTATCAACGGTTAAAAATGCCGATGAGATTGCTGTTATTGCGGATGGTCAAATTGTAGAACAGGGCAATCATGAAAAGCTGATGGAACTAGATGGTATGTATAAGAAGTTATACAGTTTACAATTTCGTGATACTGAGTAGTGAATAACATATGGACACTTTCTTTCATACAATAAAGGAAAAGTGTTTACTGAGGTAGCAATGAACAGTGAGAAGATTGACAACCAGTTAAAGCTGGCTTTGGACTCGTCGGTTGAGCAAAGAGAGAAGACGGCGGACTTAAATCTTGGATATGATGCGGCAAACAATACCTGGGAGCTGATTGTGCGATATGCAGAGAGCCTTGACAATATTCGTCGGGAATTAGAGATTTCTGTGGTGGAGCTGCTTGCGGGTTATGCAATTATTACAATTCCGCAGTATTTGATTGGCCGTTTGAGTGAATACCCTCAGATTGAGTATATTGAGATGCCACGAGGACTTTTTTTTGCTGTTACCAGTGGCAAAAGTGCATCTTGTATAACACCAGTACAGAGTTCGCCATCAGGACTTTTTGGCTCAGGCATATTAGTGGCAGTGCTGGATTCAGGCATTGATTATTCCCATCCTGACTTTCGCAATGAGGATGGAACTACTCGTATCTTAGATTTATGGGATCAGACGATTCCAGCATCAGGTGACAATGCGCCTCCCGAGGGCTATACATCTGGAACCTTATATACACAAATGCAAATTAATGAGGCATTGCGTGCGAAGACAAGACAAGAGCGTTTTAATATAGTCCCAAGTCAGGATCTGTCTGGTCACGGAACCCATGTAACAGGTATATTAGCAGGTGGTGGGAGAGGGCAGCAAAATGCACCAAGAGGTGTTGCACCTCAGAGTGAACTTCTCATTGTAAAATTAGGAGCATCTACAACAGACAGCTTTCCAAGGACAACACAGCTTATGCAAGGGCTTGATTTTGTAGTGCGGCGTGCCATTGAGTTGCAACGTCCCCTTTCAGTTAATATCAGTTTTGGTAATAATTATGGTTCTCATGCCAATAACTCCATTCTAGAACAGTATATTAATGATGTATCGGGACTTTGGAAAAATACCATAGTAATAGGTTCGGGCAATGAAGGTTCTTCTTCTAGGCATCATTCGGGTGTTTTAGTAGAAGGAGAAATACAGAATGTTGAAATGTCTGTAGCTAGTGGTGAAAGAACTATTAATATGCAGATTTGGAAGAACTTCTATGATGATTTTGATATCACGATTCATGCGCCTGGAGATACCAGTTCGGGAACAATAACCAGGACAGCAGGCAAGCAGCAGTTTGTGTTAGAAGAAACACAGGTTTTTCTGTACTATGGAGAACCTACACCGTACAATCGTTTGCAGGAAATCTATATTGAAATGATTCCTGCGACCGGCAATGACTTTTTGACAGAGGGGATCTGGCGGTTTGAATTTACACCACGCAGGATTGTAACAGGGGATTATTACATGTGGTTTCCCATTGCAGAACGAGTGAATCCTACAACGAAATTCCTTCGTCCATCACTTACTACAACATTAACGGTTCCTGCTACTTCATCAAAGGCAATTACGGTTGGGGCCTATGACAGTGACACCGATAGTTTGGCATTTTTCTCAGGTCGCGGTTATACCTTGACTGGTCAGGTTAAGCCGGATTTGGTGGCACCAGGAGTAAATATTTTGTCAAGTGCGCCAAATGGAGGGTATACCCAAAAGACAGGAACGTCTATGGCAACGCCATTTGTGGCAGGTGCAGCAGCCCTTTTAATGGAATGGGGAATTGTCAGAGGATTTGATCCATTTTTATATGGAGAAAAGGTGAAGGCGTACTTGATTGCCGGTGCGAGACAATTGGCGTTTGCTCCTGAGTACCCCAATCCAGAGGTGGGATTTGGGGCATTGTGCCTGATGGATACGTTTCGGTATATTGGAGTCCGGGATATATAGAAGGTAGAAAAGGAATGAGTGTGAGAAGCATTCATTCCTTTTTGTATTTGCAATATGTAAATAGAGGATAGTTATCGTTTAGTTAGAAAAAAATAATTAGTAAGTAAATCGAATTTAGAAATATTAGGACTTTATCATAAATGATTCATAAATTTAGAAATATTAGGGCAATTTAATTGACATTAAGTCTATAATGTGACAAAATAAAAATGCATACTATATAACAGTTTTTATAGGTAATTGCGAAACTAGCTCGAATGAGATAGATGTAAATTACTCTGTTGCACGAGAAAGTTACGCAGGGGTGCTACAATGGCAGACAGGGCTTTTGTTTTGTCATAAATATCGTTTCGCAAACGCCCAAAAATGATTTTATGAAAAGGAGAAGAGAGTATGGAAACAAAATTAGAAAAACAAGTATTAGAAATGATTATTGACAAATTAGGTTTAGAGGATGTAAATCCAGATGAAATCGATTACGATGCACCTATATTTGAATCATATGCAGAAGATGGAGAAGGTCTTGGATTGGATTCTGTAGATGCATTAGAATTAGTTGTTGGCTTGAAAGAAGTGTTTGATGTTAAAGTTAGTGATGAAGATATGGCTATCTTTAGAAGTGTATCCTCTATTGCTGATTATATCCGTGAAGTAAAAGGTGTTGAATAGTATGGATAAAAGGATTGTTGTTTCTGGTATTGGTGTAATTACAAGCAATGGCAATAATAAAGAAGAATATTTAAACAATTTACTGAATGGCGTTTCTGGTTTAAAAAAATGTAACTTATTTGATGCGAGCAGATTGAAAACAGAGTATGTAGGCGAAATAGAAAATGCAGAATTTCCATATTTGACAGAAAACCAAAACGATAAAGAACGAATTACATATATAATGGAACGTGCAATTGATGAAGCATTTGAAGATGCGAAAATATCAGTTGACGAAGTTTCACAATACAACGAAAGAGCCTATCTAGCATTTGCAACTTCTCTTGCTGCAAATGGAAGAATTATGAGCTATGTTAGAGATGAACGAAACGGAAAATGCGAACCTGAGTGGCTGACTCAGATTCCGTCTTTTGTACCATGGATAAAAGAAAAGTGCGGTATAAAAGGAGGCTGTTATACTACGATGTCTGCTTGTGCAGCAGGTACAACAGCAGCTGGAATTGCTTATGATTTAATCCAGTCAGGAAAAGCAGATATGGTTATCGCAGGTGGGGCAGATCCATTAACTGAATTCTCATGTACGGGATTCCACGTACTAAAATCACTAAGTGAAGGACAATGTAAGCCGTTCGATAACAATCGTGATGGAATTAATTTAGGTGAGGGCGGAGCATTTTTTGTAATTGAAACCATGGAAAGTGCTAAGAAACGTGGAAGCCATATTTATGGAGAGATCCTAGGATACGGTATCAATAATGATGCGTATCATATTACAAGCCCAAGTCCTGATGGAGTTGGTGCACTTGCTTCTATGGAAATGGCAATGGCTCATACAGAAGTATCAAAAGATGCTGTGGATTATATTAATGCCCATGGAACAGGTACAAGTTTAAATGATAAGATGGAAGTAGATGCAATCAATAACTTCTTTGGAAAAGATAAGCACCTTTATGTAGCATCTAATAAGTCCATGATTGGACATTGTCTTGCAGCAGCAGGAGCTGTTGAAATGGCAGCTACTTTGTTATGTTTAAAGAATGACTGTATTGCTCCAAATATTCGTTTAACAGATAAGATGGATGTAAGTGAAGCTCATGATTTCTTAACAGAAAAGGTTGAGACAAAAGTGAACTATGCATTATCTAATTCTTATGCATTTGCGGGAAATACAGCAAGTATTTTACTTGGACGTGTGGAAAATGAATAATAAGAAAAAAGCTATAATTATAGGGAATGGTATTGCAACTTCTTTAATTGGTTTGTTAATAAACTGCCATTTTGAAGTTTGCAAGATAACAGATAGTAAGGATGAAAGAAAAGTATATCCTTTCTATTCCAATGATATAGCAAAAGGGATCATGAGACAGTTTTGTGAAGATGTAAACTTGTCTTTTGATATTGATGAAGCAGAACCCCACAAACTACAGATAGGTAGCTTGTGGGGAACAATAGATTGTGAGTTTCAGATAGAGTCCTTTCAAAATGCATTGATAGATAAGTATCCAAAGTATGAATCATGCATTGAGGAATTATTTCATACAATCAAAGAGCTAGGATTAGAATGGATTAGCTTCTTGGAAAATCATTTTTCCTGTAAAGGTCTTAAGATGAAGTATTCCGTAAAATACAATGGTACGACTCTAAAGCAGTACTTGGAGCGTATTGGGATTGACGACATAGGACTAACTGAATTGCTATTTACCCTTTTGCCAATACGTGAAGTAACATTACCGGTTTACGCAGGCTACGTATATACACAGTATTTTGACCATCATGTTCTGAAAGAAGATGTGTGGAGTGAATTAGAAAATCTGTGTGCTCAAAAAAGTACAATTAAGCAAGTTGCAGATATCAACCAGTTAACTGTAGGAACTGAAGTCATGGACGGAGAATCTGTTCTGGAAGAAGCAGATTGCATTGTGGACTTGCGTATAAAAGAACCTCTGCAATTATATGAAAACAACAATAAGGTTGTAATACGTGGAACCGTGACTAGTGATTGTTTTGATGGGGACTATGAATATCACATAAATCTGCAGGAAGAAAAAAACATAAGGATCTGGAAAATTTTATACAATAGTCAGTCGTATGAGAAAGAGGCAAAAGACTGGCAATTTGAATTGACTGTTCCAAAGCGGGAATCAGGAGAATACAGTATTGTAATCGACAAGGTTCAAACTGAATTGAGAGATTTCTTTGGAAAAGAAGTTACCATAAATAAGGATCAATTATTGTATGGGGAATATTTTCAAAGGAATTTCAATTGCAAAGATGGAGCAGGATATACATGGGCATTTAATGTAAAGCAGTCTAGAATGGACCCAACAAACATGTTTAAAAAGCACAAAGATAATTACTTGCAGTGTTCACATTGGGGATTTGCCTATTTTTCTCAAGCATATCACATTTACAATATTATAATGCAACAGATGGATTTTAATAATGATAAGTTATTAGTAAAATTGAAATGAGGAAGCGGATATGGATTGGATAACATATACATATGAGTTTCAAGTACGTTTTCGAGATACAGATGCTTATGGTATTGTTCATCACAGTAATTATTTTTGCTTTTTTGAAGAAGCAAGATATGAGTTTTCCAAAGTGATGCTTGGCATGTATGACGGAAACGAGGATATGGAAGAATTAAAATTCCCAGTTCTCAAAGCAGAGTGTGAATATAGACATGCATTGGAATATGATATGAAAGATTATATTATTAATCTGAAATTCAGAATCGAAGGCGAGTCTAAAATCGAGTTTCGGTATGAGTTATGCCGAAAAGATGAGAAAAAAGTATATGCTCGCGGAAAAACAGTGCATGGTATTTTAGACAAGAACGATAAGCTTTGTCTTGTAATACCTCAATGGTTAAGAAACCAGATTGAAGGAAAAGTGAACGATGAAGGGTAGAAAAATTTATTTTCCCCGTGCAGATAAAGCATGGGAAGAAACAAATGATATAAGAGTAAATGGGTATTTAAATGTATTGCGGTTTACAAAATCCACATATCATGAGACAGCAGTAAGCATTGCTCTGGGAGGAGAAATTCCTTATCTTAAAAAAAATCAGTTTAAAAGGACAAGGATATCTCCAGAGAAGAATCTGGCTTATGCATGTGGATTATACTATGAAGAATACATGTTTGATTCAGAAACGGAGTTTATTCAGAACGTAATTAAGAATCTGAAGATGCGAATTGTTTTGGTTATTCTTTATAAAAATGATGCAAACCTAGGTACGGAACCTGTCCCAGTTGTATGCTGTGGCTACGATTATGACGAGGATGCATTTATTATAATTGATGTCCAAGATGGTACAACTAAAAATATGAATGTGGAAGAATGTTCATTGTTTGAAGGGCAAAACAAACTATTAATGTTAAACGTTCCAGGAATGGTTAACATGAAAGAACTAGAAGAAAATTATGTGATCTCAATTGCTACAAAGCTTTTTATAAGGCGTTTCTTCTCTTTTATAAATGCACAGGTAGGGGATTTTTGTGGGATCTCCTTATTTAAATACTGCTTAGAACGAGGGTTAAAGCCAATAGAGATTCCAGGATTTCAAGAGCACGCCAAGTGGCAGTTACAGTGGCTATCTTATGTTATGGAGTATGGCAATAGAATAGGGAGTAAGGAATTAAGTTTAATTCAATATATTCAGCAATTATACCAAGCAATAGGTAATGATGAGTACAAAAAATGGCTGGAGGTATGTCTGAATGAATATAACACCAACAATAGGTAACAATTGCAGGGCTGTCGCATTATCAACTGTTTTGTCTTACTATGGGTATCCATTTTCAGAGGCATTTTGCTTTGGGGTAGGAGAGGCATTTGACTTTTCGTCATCTGATATTCATTTTGGGCTGAATCGGAATTATAAGTGTTTTTCAGGTAATAACGAAAATGATATTTATACTTTGGCAGGGCATCTTAAATTAGCTATTGATGTAAGTCAGCCCAAAACAAAAACTGAGACGCGTAAACTCATTGAATCCTACATAAAAAATGATGAGCCAGTCATTGTTAGAGTTGCCATTAATAAATACATGAAATATCTATCAGATTCCATGACGAACAATATGGAACAGATGCAATCAGTATTTAGGATTATCAATGGTTCTGCTGGAAATCATGTTACCGTCATTTCTAATACTGGCAAAGACAAAGTACTTTTGCATGAACCCAATATTATGGAACCAGTTATTATTTCATGGGATTGCTTATTAGATGCAATGAACCCGAAAGATGTAGTGGTAAGGCACCCTGGAAATACAATCTTTCATCTAAGGCCAACACTTTCTTATTGTGCAATTCAAAAGCATCTATCTAGAATAATCAGTAATTCCATTTATAATACAATGTTTCGTTATTTATATGGAGAAAGTGATTACTTTGGAATAAAGCAAGTCGAAAACTTTCAAAACTTTTTCTTTAAGGAAACAAATCAAGATACATATTCAAAAAATGCAGTACTATTCCGATTCTTTTGTGATATTGTCTCAGGAGGCGGTTTTTATCGAAGGCTATATGGAAGATTTTTAAAAGAAGCAAATGAGCAATATATACATGATTCAGAGATCGGAAAGCTGTATAGTAAATATTATAAGCTTTCGAAAAAGTGGAGTACAGTTTCTAAAGAGATTGTGCAAAATACTAATGTAGATGCGGCAGGAGCAAGTAAGTTATATGAAACGACTCTAGTAGACATTGCTAAGACGGAAAGAGAATTAGCTGAACGTTTACTTCAAAGAAGTGGAGAATTGTTACATGTATTATAGTAAAAATGATTATAAAACCCTTGTTTCCTACATATGTAATCTGTATCACAATACATCAAAAAGTTTTTCGAAAAAACTGATGAATATATGTGAACAAAAGCAGTTAGAACTTGTATGTCACGCAAACAATCCTGAGATAAACGAACAGTATTTTTTAGCACAGGTACTACATGAAGTGGGGATAGGATATCTGCAAGTGGATGGAATCAAAAATTATATCAATTATGGTACATTTTCAAAAGTCGCCCAAGAAACTGCAGTTTTCATGATTCTCAATTCAAAAGAACTTAAGAATCGATTATATGAAATGTCAATTGATTCTCAAAAGGAATGGGTTTATGCTTGGGTTGAAAAGGCGGATCGCAAGTACAAAGTGCATGTGTATGACAAGGAATATATAGTAAGCAGCCATAAGCTTAAGAGACTGTATCTTAGTAATAAAAAAAATAAGGTGAATATTTATTATATATGCCATTGTGCAGGTAGAGACTTATATGAACAGTACTTAAGGAAAGTAAGTTGTGGACATATGAAAGGATAAGATACTGCGATAAGGTAGTGATAGTATGATGAGAGTAGTAAAAAATATTTTAGATTATCAGACGATGGGGTCTAATTGTAGCACAACAGTATCTAAAATCATATTTAATTATTATGGTTATCCATTTTCAGAGGATATGGTGTTCGGGTTAGGTGCTGGGTTAGGATTTATTTATCAGTATTATGTAGAAGATAATTCATGTTTTCTATCAGGAAAAAATGAAAGTATTGAATTAAATTTAGCCTATGCAGTTGGAGGAACAGTTGTGACGGGAAGTTTTGATGATGAAGATTTAGCATGGGAGACCGTAAAAGGGTACATAGATAAGGACATGCCAGTTATTTTAGATCTCTCGATACGTTATCTTCCTTACTTTAAGCCTTATCTTGCAGAAGTTAAAAATATTGGATTTGGTTTGCATAATGCAATATTAGCAGGATATGATGATGAGTTAGAACAGGTTATGTTATTGGACCACAGATGGGATGCCCCACAGATTATTAGTTATCAGGAACTTCGACAGGCAAGAGCAGCAAAGGAAAGTGGAGTAAATTCGCGAAATACATATAAGGTGTATTTGTTACCAGAATGCACAACGAAGAAACCTGATATAGAACTCATGCATGCAATTAGATTGAATATTCAGAGAATGAAATACCCATTTGCCTTTAAAATGGGGATCGATGGAATAAAGATGTTTCGTAAGGAAATATTGAAGATGCTTCAAGGTGATATGGACAATGAAAAGCAGGATATTATTTTGACCTATTCCTATCTCATGGAGCGATTAGGAACAGGTGGAGGAAACTTTAGAAGAATCTACGGACGTTTCCTTAGTGAGGCTGGTAAAATGACAGGAATTGAAAAATTTCAAGAGGTTTCAAAATTGTATACTAGTCTTGCTAGGACATGGAAAAAGACTTCTAATCTGCTGGCAAAGTCAGTTGAGGATTCTAGCTGTATCGCTGAATTAGATGAAACATTGAACGTAATTATTGAAAGAGAAATACAAGGAATGAACTTGTTAGAAGATATTCTGGAGGAGGTTAAGTAATTGAAGAAAGAAGAGATTTATGCAACATTACCTCATAGATATCCTATGCTTTTTGTAGATGATATTTATGAAATTGATTATGGGAAACACGTTCGAGGTGTAAAGAATGTTTCCATGAATGAACCATGGGTTCAAGGACATTTTCCAGAAGAACCAGTTTTTCCAGGAGTACTTATTATTGAAACAATGGCACAGATTGGTGGATTTATGTTCTACTCAGAAGAGGAAAGTAAATCATTGAAAGCATATCTGTCCAAAATTGACGAAGTCAAATTTCTTAGAAAGGTAGTACCTGGGGAGCAGCTGATTGTTGAAGCGGACTTTATTAGCAGTTTTTCAAAATTTGCAAAAGTAAAATGTAAAGGGATTGTGAATGGAAAAGCTGTTGCAAAAGCTGTTGTTACATATTGTTTCGATGAAAAAATAAATTTGGAGGAAAGCAAATGAAAAAAGTATATGTGTCTGGCGTCGGAATTATAAGTAGTCTAGGAACAAGTGTAAATGAGGTATGGGAACGTTTAAACCAAGCAGATGCTGGGTGTGATGTGAAAAAAGAAATAGAGTATGAATCTGTGCTTCCAGCACGAGCAAGAAGAAGAATGAATCGCTACTCTGATATGGTTGTATACACTTCAGTAAAAGCGGTAGAAGATGCTGGAGTTGAGATGAGTGAAATGGACTCTTTCCGAGCAGGAACCATTTTTTCAACGGGATACGGTCCAATGGTTTCCAATCTCAAATTTGCTAATATGGTATTAGAAGGGGACCCAGATGTCTGCAGCCCTACTGTATTTGCAAGTACAGTGTCCAATGCTTGTGTTGGTCATGTTTGTATGAACTTAGGTTGTAAAGGGGTTAGCACAATCGTTATGGGAAGCAACAATGTGGGATATTCTCAGATGCTGCTAGATAAAGGAGATGCAGATTACATTTTATCCGGTTCAGTAGAAGAATATTGCGAACCAGTTTATAATGCCTTAAAAGCAAATCCATATTGTACAAAAGCAGAGGTAGCAGAAGCTACAGTAAGCTTTTTGCTTCATCAGGATGAAAATAAAGAACACTATTGTACATTGTTGGATTTCTGTGAGTGCAGTTTAGGAAAATACCCACTTATTGATCAGATAGATGAAGAGGATGTAAAAGTTCGATTGAAAAAAGCATTGTCTACTTTCTTAGAGAACAATTCCATTAAGGTTGATACAGTCTTTACTGTTACCAGTGGAAATTACTTTGATAAGATTGAAAAAGATGTTCTAAAAGAAGTATTACCAGAAGATGTTGTAGTTGTAGACAAAATCAAAGAATATGCAGGTGAAACATTAGGTTCTTCCTTTAATGTTGCCCTTGCCATTGGTGCATTATGCATGCGAGAGAATAAGATACCAGAGAAAATTACTTCAGATGGCAAAGGTGGAGCAGATATGTCCTGTGCTTTAGTTACAGGGTATGATGTAACAGGAAACTATATTGCATATCTTATTGCAAAATAGAATAAGGGGGAATACATATGGCAGATTTGGAAGGAAAGAAAATCATAGTTACAGGTGGCTGTAAAGGAATTGGAAAAGGGATTGTGTTAAAGCTAATTGAGGAAGGTGCAGAGGTTGCGGCAACTTACAATTCCTCGGAACAGGTTGCGAAAGAGTTTGAAGATGAAATAGCAAAACAAAATTCTGGAAAATTAAAGATGTTTCATATGAATGTGCGTGACGAAGAAGAAGTTCGTACGGTTATGAAAGAAATGATTGAGTACCTTGGCGGTGTTGATGGTCTTGTAAATAACGCAGGTGTTAATAAAGATAAATTATTCTTTATGATGAGCCGAGATGAATGGGACACTGTACTTGATACAAACTTAAATGGTACTTTCTCCGTAATTAAGAGTGTATTGCTTAGCATGGTTACAGAGAAGAAAGGCTCAATTGTTAATGTTAGCTCCGTTAGTGGATTAATGGGCGTTGCTGGTCAAGGAAATTATTGCGCATCCAAAGCGGCAGTGATTGGTTTGACAAAGTCATTATCCAAAGAAGTTGCTAGCAAAAATGTTAGAGTAAATGCGGTTGCGCCTGGTTACATCAATACTGAAATGGTACAGAATATGCCAGAAAAGGCACTGAGTGCAGTAAGGAAAAAAATTCCAATGGGCAGACTTGGTGAAACAGAAGAAATCGCTAATGTTGTTGCATTTCTTCTTAGTGATAAGGCAAGCTACATTACGGGACAAACAATCGTAATTGATGGTGGTTTGCTGTAAAAATCAAAGGTGGAATTGTTGTGGAAGAAAAAAAAGTAATTGTTTTTGGAGCTAGTGGAGGAATCGGAAAAACGGTTGTATCAAGTCTGAAAAGTGAATACAGTGTAATTGCGGTTGATAAAAGTGATGCAGTTATGGAACTTGAGGATGAGAAGACAACGGTTCTTCAATTAGATATGGAAGATGAGGCAGCAGTAGATAAGTTGCAGGCTTTATTAGACCAAACGTCTAATCTTTATGGAGCGGTATTTGCAACAGGTATTATGATTCCTGGAAGTGTGACGGAGTTAAGTCAGGAGGACTGGGACAAGACTGTACAGATTAATTTAACCCTGATCTTTCAATATACGAAATTGGTTCTTCCATATTTAATGAAAAATAAAAGAAGTCATATTATAATGTTCGCATCTCATCTTGGAGTTGTTGGTTCTTACAATTTGACAGCATACAGTGTAACTAAGGCTGCATTAATTGAATTTGTAAAATGTTTAGCATTAGATTATGGTGACGCAGGAGTTATTGCTAATAGCATAAGTCCAGGTTTTGTTAAAACACCAATGCTATCAAAAGCAAGGAAGAGCTTTTCTACTAATAAAAAATGGATGTTTGCATGTGGCGGATTACCAAAGCAGTATATGAATCCATTAGACATTGCCAATCTTGTTATGTATCTGCTAAACCAGGAAAGTATGAATGGTGAGAATATTGTAATAGATGGTGGTTACAGTGCAAGATAGAAAGATTAGAAGGGGGGGGGCCTATGTCAGATTTATATAGCAAAAAGGATGGAGAAAAGGTGTGGAATGCATTTAAACAAATGCACGACTACATAGATAAAAGCTATCAGGTTATTGTGAAATCAGATTCCAATAATAACTATACCAATCAAAAGGGAAAGGTTATGTATGATGGTGTGTCAACTTTGCTAAATACCAATGTTGGACATCAGAACCAGGAGATAATAGAAGAGATTAGCAAGCAGCTTACAACTTTAGAGAATACATCTCTATTTACATGTACAGATGATGTTGCGATCGCTTGTTCTAAGAAATTATGTGAACTTAGCGAGAACCATTTCTACTCCGCCTTTTTTACCAATAGTGGTTCAGAAGCATGTGATACCGCTATTAAGATTGTCTTAAAATACTGGAATAATCTTGGTGATAACAGAAGGATTATAGTATCGTTAAAAGGTGCATATCACGGTTCTAGTATTGGAGCGATGATGCTTGCGCATGAAGGCTATTCCATGGATGACTATGGAATCCCATATGATAGTTTTCATCAAACTCCAGTGCCAGATCCTCTAGAAAGACCAGAGAATCTGACTCAGGAAGAATGGGTACAGGAATGTGTAGATGCATTTGAGAACTACTGTAAAGAGAAAGAAGGCAAAATAGCAGCGATCTTTATGGAACTAATTCAGCTATCAAACGCAGTAAATGTGTTGCCTTTGGAGTTTGTACAGAAAATATACAACATTTGCAAGGAACATAATATTTTAATTGTTATTGACGAAGTGGCAACAGGATTTGGACGTACTGGAACCTTGTTTGCTTCCCAGTACTATGGTATATGGGGAGACTTAATGATGGTTGCGAAGGGAATTACGTCAGGATATATTCCAATGGGTGGCGTGCTTGTTACAAAAGATGTATTTTATAATTTTTATGGTAAAAAGGCAGATGAGAAAATATTAGAACATGGTTTTACAACAGGCGGACATCCAGTAGCTTGTGCAGCTGCAATTAAGAATATCGAACAGTTATTGGAAAATAAATATGTTGAGAATTCCGAAACATTAGGAACGTATCTGTTAAATGGATTACAGGCCAGCATAGGGGATTCCAAGTTAGTAGAATGCATACGAGGTAAAGGCCTTATGATTTCCATTATTTTTAAGGATATACAAGTTAAGAACATGGAAGAGTGGGGAATAGCAGAACTGTTAACAAACTTTCTGATTAATAAAGGGCTTCTGCTTTATCCAGACGATAAGAATATACTAATTATTGCGCCATGCCTAAATTGTCTACAGTCAGATTGTGACATGATAATTGAGAAAATACAAGATAGCGTAAAGAAAGTGGAGTTTCTTGTGCAATAAAAAGGCGTATGATGTATAGAGAAAGCAAAATTCAGCAAGGAGTAAAAATTGTATGAATGATAGGTATGATGTAATAGTTATAGGTGGCGGTTTCGCTGGACTAATGAGTTCCTGCATTTTATCCAAGAATGGGCAGAAAGTATTGCTGATAGAGAAACAGAAATCAGTAGGCGGAATGTCACAAATGATTCACTTCCATGGAGAAGAGTATTTTATGGGAGCACATCATATTGCAGGAATCTGTAAAAATAGCCAAGTGGGCGATTTGTTTGAATCCTTGGGACTTCCTTTGGAAGAATATTTCGAGGAAGTCAAAATAATGCATATAATCATCAAGGATAAAATCTATGATGTGCCACTAAAACTGGATGAATTGGAACGATATGTTGAGGAACAATTTCCTGAGGAAAAAAATAGTAAAGTTTTTTTTGAAAAATTAGCCAAGTATAAAGAGCACTTTATTCTTGGAAATGATAAAGGACTTTTGGAAATGTTTATGGAGACTTCATCTATTAGTTATCTTGATTTCTTGCGAAAATACTTTACAGATACTACGCTGATGGAACTTTTGACTATGTTAGGTCCAGGATATGGTGGAGTTGGAATTAATAGTAGTGCTTTCAATAACTTGAGTTTACTGGTATCCTATGGTATTGGCTCAGGATATATAAAAGGTAGTAATACAGTTCTTTTAGATAAATTTCTTGATATTATTAAGAAGAATGGAAGCGAGGTACATACATCTTGTGAATGTGTGGATCTGATTGTTGAAAATGAAAAAGTAACAGGTGTTGTATGTGAAGAAAATTCACAAAGAAAGATTTACAGATGCCACAATGTTTTATTTGCATCGTATCCATTTTCAATATTGAAACCTTATATAGAGCAAAAGAGATTATATCAAAAAATAAGTAAATTTAATTATGGACCGTCTGTAGTGCGTCTGGTAGGAACTTTAGATGAGAATAGCCCATACAAGCAGGGAGATTTTGCCTATATGGGAAATAACTCTTATGACTGCTTAGAAAAAAGTCTTTTCTTTAAAAATGATATTGAAGAATTACCTGTTTGTATGCTATATTTTAGAAATAATGGGGAAACTAATACAACTAAATTTATGTTTACTTTTCTGATAAAGGGTAGGGATATTATCCTCAAAGATAAGGTACTTTTATTGATAAAACAGGCGTTACCAACTCTATACAATAGCATACAAGACAGTTATGTAATACAAGGAAGCGCTTATAAGGCAATTACATGTGCTGAGTATGGTTCTGTATTTGGTTGGGAAAGAAGTACATATGCTATAATGAACACGAATTCATTTTCGCCGCAGATAACACCAATAGAGGGGTGTTATATAGCAGGAAACTGGTCAACTGACTTTGGAATATATGGAGCCGTCAGGACAGCAAATAAGGCCAGTAATGCTATCTTGAGTAATACTGAAAAAGAAAAGAGGTAAAGGCATGATAAAAGTTCAAAATTTGGTAAAGCAATATGCAGATGGTGAAGGTAAGATCTTTGCGTTAAACGATGTTTCGTTAGAGGTGGAGAATAAGGAGTTTGTTGTAATTCTTGGACCATCAGGTTCTGGAAAATCAACTTTAATTAACGTTATGTCAGCGTTAGATCGGTGCGATCTTGGAAGCGTAATTTATGATGGTGAGGATATTACAAAATACTCCGATAGGAAATTAACTCAATTTAGAAGGAATAATATTGGTTTCATTTTTCAATCCTATTATTTGCTTCCAGACTTAACAGTTGAAAATAATATTAGACTTGGTGCAAATTTGGTACATAATACAGATTATAATACAATTTTGGAAACTCTAAACATAAAGGATTATTTGAAGAGAATGCCATACCAGCTATCAGGTGGGCAGCAGCAGAGAGTTGCAATCGCAAGAGCATTAGCAAAGAAACCAAAAATTTTATTCTGCGATGAACCAACAGGAGCTCTTGACGAGGAAACAGGAAAACTAGTATTATCATTACTTCAGAAATATCAGGAAGATAATGATGTTAGTATTGTTATGGTTACACACAATCAAGGTATTGCAGATATGGCAACCAAGGTTGTGAAGATGAACAGTGGTAAAATTATTGAACAATATAAAAATGATACTATTGTACCTGCATTCAGAGTGAGGTGGGCATAATGCTAAATTTTGTTGGTCTTATTAAAAATAATAAGTTAAATTCTTTTGGAATATTTGTTATTACATTTATGACAATCTTCTTAGGAACTTGTTTCCTAGAAACGAATCAGAATATGAATGCAGGGCTAGAGAATCTGGAAGAATACAACATTGAAGATTTTTCCTTTATCCCAAATGTTAGTGAGCAAGAAATTATAGATGCGTCAGGGGATTATAAAGCAGCTCTTGAAACAAAGACAGAAAGCCTAGCAGAGAAATATGATTTTGTCTGGGAAAAAAGAGAATATGCCGTACTCAAAGACAGAAAGAAGATTGTACGTGTGTATGATGAGAAGCGTGAGATTGATAAGCTTTATTTCTATAAAGGAAACAATCCAAGTGAGGAAGAAATTTCTATTGATTATAAGTATGCTTCAGCGAATGATTGTAAAGTTGGAGACAAATTTAAATTAGATGGGAATGAGTATACGATATCTGGAATCGTAGTGTTCCCAGATATGATTTCGCCAATTGTAGATAACACAGGTAAGATTTACAACGATAAGAATCAATGTATCGCAATCGTAAATTCAAGTTATTTCGAGAAAATGGAAGACAAAACTACAGGTTTTGTTGGAACGTATCGTAAAAATAGTAAAGATGTACGTGACGAGATGAAACAAGATTCTGATTTTTATTCTTTTGTTGAGAGTAAAGAAAATCCACAGATCTATGCAACGTTTGACTCTCAAAAGAATATGAATCTTATTATACTTGGATTTTCAATGGGGATTCTAGCAACTATTACAATTTTACTTTTATACATTACTATAAGTAGGCAGATTAAAAATGAGTATCAGAATTTAGGTGTTTTAAAAGCATTAGGATATAAAAAGTCAGAGATTTCATTTAAATATCTGTTTTACTTTATTATCATTGGTGTTCCAGCAGTACTAGGATATTTTGTGGGGCATCTTGTTGTACCGAATTTTTATGGATTACTATGCCATTCATTCTCGATTCCATTTGCTGAAAATCCAGTAAGCATTTTGAACCTTGCTTTCTTGGCAATTATACCATCATTCTGGTTTGGTATATTGGCTTACATAATCAGTATTATTAGTGTAAGAAAGCCAGCTCTTTCTATGATTAAAAATATAGTGAAAGAAAAGGCTGGAAGAATTGTCAGAAGACGAAATAAAAAAATTACAATGGATAATTACCTGAAAGGTGTTAGAAGAACGTTAATCTTTTCAAGTATGACTCTATTCGTTTTTATTCTTTTTGGTGGATTTGCTCTTGGTGTACAGATTCAATTTGCATACACTACTTACAACATGACAACGAATATTACCAAGAATGTTCTGGAAGAGTATAACTACGAGAAGGATGTTAGATTTATCACTCCTCATGAAGATTTTTCTGAATATGAGAAGAGTCTAAAATATTCTTACGCAAGTGCAAAACTAAAACCAGCGGATGGTAAGGACTTTTGTAGTGTAGACATCTATGCATTGGATTCAGAAAATTTAAGCTTACTAAAGCTTCGTTCCAGTAATAGCGATAAAATTGATGTAGCCAAAATGGATGGCATCATCATAAACGACTGGATGAGATTGAAATATGGCTTACATACTGGTGACAAAGTAGAGATAGTGATTGATGGTGAGAAATACGAGACAAAAGTAAGTGCCGTATCAAAGAACGTATATGGTAAGAAATTGTACATAAGTAGTGAAGCAGCAAAAAAAGCGTTTGATATGAACACAGACAAATACAATGGTATCTTAACGAACGATAAGATTACGTTTGATGAGGAAGAACATTTGAGTATTCTGTCAAAACAGGATATGGAATCTTCCATTAATCAATCTAGTAATATTTATCGTATCCTATCTGTGATTTTATTCGTATGTGGTTTAGTGGTAGGGGTAACTATTTTAGCATTATCTCTTTACAGTGTAACAACCAATTATAAGAAATACATAGCGATATTAAAGATCAATGGTTATTCTGAAAAGGAATGTGATTATGCAATTATTAATGGATATCGTGCTGTTTCTATTTTAGGATATGTAATATCAATACCTTATACATTCGTTCTGTGTACGATAATGTTTAACATTATCTCAGCTAATTCTGATATGGCTTATCCAATTAGCGTGAATCCTGTGTCCATTATTATTTGCTTTGTCATTACAGTTGTAATTACTGAGATTATTTTATATTTATCAAAGCGTCAACTAAAGAAAATTACATTCCGAGAAATTATGGAAGGTTAAAATTATGAATGAAAAAATGAAGATTGCAATCGTTGGAGGAGGCATCGGAGGTATATTTGCTGGTACTCTTCTTGCGAGAAAAGGGTATGAAGTAAAAGTATATGATAAAAACCCTATCGTCGGAGGCTATTGTCAGAGCTTCCGAAGAAAGGGTGTACAAATTCATCCAGCAGTATTACGTGTGGGTTCTAAAAGCTGCGCAGACATGATTACAGATTATTGTGAACAGGCTGGTATTAAGGATTTAGAGTGGAATAGCTATAAGGAATTCTATCAGTTTGGGGATACTATAAAAATCAATCAGTGCATTCCTGATATCGACCAGGAAATTATTAAGTTCTTCCCGGAAGATAAGGAATGTGTGGAGCGGTTTTTTAAAGATATTCGAGATCTATATGAGATCATGAATAAGGTTTTTGCGAATAATATGACCCTGAGAGGTTTGACCGCAAGTGATGTGGAAAAATATATTCCAACAATATCAATGACAGCGATACAGTTTGTAGATCAGTATTTTGCACATAATAAAGTGTTGAAGGATATTATTTTAGCAATGCTGGAACTAGACGACAAAAGTGTAGCATTAGCAATCCCTATGACTTACTTTGAGATTAAGGGGCAAGGTTTGTATTATGTGCCAAAGGGTGGCGCGTACTCCATAATTCAAAAATGTATTAAAATCATAGAAAGTAATGGGGGACGCGTACATAATAATGCAACAGTTGAAAAGATAAAGGTAAAAGACGGACTTGTCACAGGAATCTGTGTAAATGGTGAGGAAGTAAGTTGTGATATTGCTATCTCAGGAATTGACATCAATAAGACGTATCGAGAGCTAATCGGAGAGGAATTCATTGAGAATAAGAAAATGCTGCAGATGTTAGAGAGTAAATGGAGAATTTCAAAGTCTTGCTTCAGTATCTGGCTCGGTTTTGATAAGCCACTAGAGGAGCTTGGAATTGAAGAGGGCTCTATAATTTACTATCCGAATCAAAATCAGATACAGGAATCCAGAATCGTAATGCAGACAGAAGGAGAATGTTTACCAGATAATTTTTGGTATCAGATCTTTACAGCATTTAGTAGTGATGAGCAGTCAACTCCGAGGGAAAATTCACAGATGTGTATTGGTATACTTCTCCCATATCATTTCCAGAATGAATGGGGAGGTACAGAGAATTACAAACAAACTAAAGAGGACTTAGTGAATCGTGTACTTGATGATGTAGAAAAGAGGTATCCTGGCATAAGAGAGCATTGTTTATATGTTGAATCTGCAACGCCACTTACTTATGAGCGTGAATGTGGAAATACTAGAGGGGCTTACTTAGGATTTGAAAAGTATCAAAATTTTGTATATGACAGAAAAAAACATACTAATCAAGGCTTGTTTCCAAATCTGTTCTTTTCTAGTCATTGGGTATCCATTATTGGGGGCGTGAATGGCGTTATGCAGGAAGGTATTAAGACTGCAAACTTGATTTTACAAAAACATCCTATTAAATGTGATAAATGTGAAAAATACGATTTATTTCGCTAAATAAATCGTGATAAGGAGTGGTAAAAATGAAAGCATGTAGTCAGCCATGGAAACAGTTGCATATTCACAATAACGGTGGGGTTTGGTTTTGTTGTATGAAACCATCTAGAACTCAGAGAATTCAATTTGATTAAGCAGACCCAGAAAAAATCTCGCAAATAAGAATTGTGAAGAAGTTCAAAAATTGAGTAAGGTAAGTCGTATAGAAGAACTGTATATTGAGTTTACTACAAGATGCAATTTGAAATGTGTGTATTGTTTGCATAGTACATCTGCTTACAAAGAGCGAATTAAGGATTTAAATCCAGAAGAATTTTATCATACATTGGATATTCTAATGAAGGAATTGGATGTTAGGGGAATTTCGACAACAGGAATAGGGGAATTTACTCTTATGAAGAACTGGCGCAATATCATACAGTACATCCAAGAAATATATCCATATGTAACAATTTCTTTATTTAGTAATTTTGCAAGAAAATTAAGTGATGAAGAAATTGATACTTTAACGAAAGTCAAAAGAATTAATATTAGTATGGATACAGTGGATCCAGAATTGTTTCATTTCTTAAGGAGTGGTGATGTCTCAATTTTATTGGATAATATACATCATTTGAATGAACGTTGCAAGATAACAGAAAGTAAATTGTATAGAACTATTGCAAGTGTAGTGAATTCACGCAATATTGATTATCTTGAAGAATTGCTTGATTATATTATTGAGAATAAAATTGCTGATGAGTTAATGTTAACACCTATGACTCTACCATTGCCAGCTGCGAAACTATTGGATGTATATCCAGTTAGTATTTACTTTAATGAAGAAAAAGCTGATTACATTGCATTCTTATTGAAAAAGTTACATGAAAAAGGTAAAAAGAATGGCATAAAAGTTTCATGGTCAGGTGATTTGCAGGATTTTTATTGTTGTTAAGAATAGAAATAAATTGAATTAAAATTTACAGATTATTTTACATAATTAAAAAAAATTAGGATACCATAAGGAACATAAGCTTACTTAAAAAGGAGACATAAAAATGAAAAGAAATATTTTATGTAAGAAACTATCGATTCTGCTTGTGTGCCTTATGGCAATGTGTTTAGTTGGTTGTGCAGATAACACAGCAGAGAATAATGGTGCACAGGAGCCTAATGCAACAGCAGAAAATGGTGGAGAAGATGATACACAAGATGATGTTGTAGCTGGATCTGAGACAGGAACAGGTGCTGGTACTAATACTAATACTGAAAACGGCGATAATGCTACACAAGCGAACGATAATGCAACTGGAACAGCTCAGACAGGAACACCACAAGCATCTGAAGCCAATCCAATTAATGATAACATCAGAGGATATTATAGCGAAACGACACCTTATCCTTTATTAGAAAGCGAAATCATTGACGAACTTGACTTAGAAAACATGGATATGACTCAAACTCGTTATTACTATAATTATGTTGACTTAGATGATGATGAGATAGATGAAATCATTGTACAGTTAAATGGTGAATACAACACAACAGATGATGGAGATACCTTGTTAATTGTTAAACAAACAAATACAGCCAATGACAATCAGGATGATGATGGATTCGATATTATCGCAAAGTATACAGCATTTGCAAATCCTGTTATCGTTAGTGATAATACAACCAATGGTTATCGTGATTTAATTTTCATGAATCCTAAGTCCAATCCAACAACTTACTCCAAAGTAACATACGGAAAAGACGGATATGGTAAAATGAGTGATGCCAAAACGCTTAATAATCTTGATAACATCACAGGTGTTGCGTTATTATGTAATGACATTGCAAGTGATACACAGAACAATGCAGGTTTGTTTTTCTCATAGGATGTGAAATAGAAAAATTATAACCATAGAAAGGGTGTCATATGCTCTGCAAATCAGGTATTTGCCAGAAGTAAAAATATATGGCACCCTATTTGTTTTGTGAAATTCGTCTACAATTTCACAATGTATTGTGTTATAATAAGAACAATCATTGATACAATGAATCAAAAGAGACTTAGGAGGAATCGTATATGAGTTATACAACTGAATATAGTCAGAAACTGACAAGCGCAGAACAAGCTGTTAAAGTCGTCAAATCTGGTGACTGGGTTGATTATGGATGGACTTCAGGAACACCACGAGTTCTTGACAAAGCGTTAGCAGCTCGTGCAGATGAACTGTTTGATGTAAAATTCCGTGGTGGTATTTTAATGTGGGTTCCAGAGATATTTAAAGTAGAAAATGCAGCATCTCACTTTACATGGAATTCATGGCATATGTCTGGAATTGAAAGAAAGGCAATCGCACAAGGACTTGCTTACTATGCTCCAATTCGTTACTCAGAATTACCTAGATACTACAGGGAACACATCGAGCCAAATGATGTTATGATGATTCAGGTTGCTCCAATGGATGAACATGGATACTTTAACTTTGGACCAAATGCATCTCATTTAGCAGCAGCAGTAGAACGTTCAAAAGTAGTAATTGTAGAGGTAAACAAAAACATGCCAGTTTGCCTTGGTGGATTTGAAAACGGCGTACATATTTCCGATGTTGATATGATAGTAGAAGGTGACAATGCTCCTATGGCTGAATTAGGTGCTGGTGGCCCAGCTACTGAAGTGGATAAAAAAGTTGCAGAATTAATCGTAAACGAAATTCCAAATGGTGCCTGCCTTCAGTTAGGTATCGGCGGCATGCCAAATGCAGTAGGTTCTTTGATTGCAGAGTCTGATTTAAAAGATTTAAGTGTACATACAGAAATGTACGTGGATGCGTTCGTAGATATCGCAAAAGCGGGCAAGATTACAGGCAAAAAGAAAGCAATTGATAAAGGACGTCAGGTTTATGCATTTGGTGCAGGAACACAGAAATTGTATGATTATCTGAACAATAACCCAGAGTGTATGTCAGCACCAGTTGATTATACAAACGACATTCGTTCCATCTCAGCAATTGATAACTTTATGTCTATCAACAATGCAGTAGACGTTGACTTATTTGGTCAGGTAAGTTCAGAGTCTTCAGGTACAAAACAGATCAGTGGTGCAGGCGGTCAGTTAGACTTTGTATTAGGTGCTTATTTATCTAAGGGTGGTAAGAGCTTCATCTGCTGTTCTTCTACCTATACAACAAAAACAGGAGAAGTAAAATCCAGAATCCTTCCAACCTTACATCCAGGTTCAATCGTAACAGATACACGTGCCAATATTCATTACTTTGTAACAGAATACGGTATCGTAAATCTGAAAGGTTTATCCGCTTGGGAAAAATGTGAGAAGATTATCTCCGTAGCACACCCAGACTTTAGAGATGACTTAATTAAAGAAGCCGAGAAGATGAACATCTGGAGAAGAAGCAATAAATAATTGATTGTATACATATAAATTTTATAGGAAAAGCAACCTTTGTCATATTGGTAACATAGGTTGCTTTTGTTAAACTATAACAGCTTTCATAAGGTACAAATAAAAGCAGGAGGTTTGAAATATGTCAGATACAAATAAAAAACTCGTAGCACTTACATTTGATGATGGGCCATCCACACTAACACCTAAGGTCTTAGACATTCTAGAGGAAAATGGAGTTGTGGCAACCTTTTTTCTAATTGGCAATCTGGTAACAGAAGATAAAAAGCCAATTATGGAAAGGCAGATTAAGATGGGGTGTGAATTAGCCAATCATTCATTTACCCACAGTGATATGACGAAAATGACTGCAGCTGAGATTTGCGAGGAAATTGATAAGACTACAACAATAATTAAGGAAATGGCAGGTTATGATGTGAAGTTCTTCCGTCCACCTTACATTGCCTTAAATGACACTATGTACGACACAATAACTTTACCATTTATTGAGGGACTAGGATGCTACGACTGGGAACCTGACAGACCCGCAGAGGAAAGACTGTCGATTGTTCTTAACGAAGTACAAGATGGTACCATGGTACTGCTTCATGATTTTGAGGACAACATACATACAGTGGAAGCACTCCCAGAAATGATCGCAGGACTTAAGGAAAAAGGGTATAGCTTTGTAACAGTAAGTCAGTTGTTTGAACAGAAAAAAGTAAATCCAAACGTAAAACATAAAATATGGACCAATGTATTCTGCTAATAGTAAAATAGAACTTCTCGCAATATGGAGAAGAAATGAATAAAAAATTGTTTAATTTCAAAAAAAGTAACTCTACAAACCACGGGATGAGTAGTTGAAAATATGAAAATACCGAATTTTCAAACTTCCATTAAGGGCAGCACAACATTCAAACAATTCTGGAGTGTTCGTACTTCCAAGAAGACAAGCGGTACCATTTCTCATTCAGTGGTGTGGCACTATATGCCAATGACGATGCTGTTACATTCACCAAAAACTTCACAACAACAGATGATTTTACATTAAGAGGCTGTTGGATATTAAAAATGTAAGCCATGGAACTGGTAATCAGGTGATTGGCTGAAATGGGAAAAAGCCCCTAAAAACAGGGGCTGGATGCACACGAACGGGTAAGGAAGTTAGTCGCTAAAAGACAGCG
>ERZ808278.106-NODE-106-length-68890-cov-4.009341_pt1 | contig 68890 bp, 68 predicted proteins | sample MGYA00521239_ERZ808278 | MGnify/ENA primary metagenome ERZ808278 (study PRJEB31516, sample SAMN03275600) | gut metagenome | biome: mammalia-associated habitat; material: feces | host: Papio cynocephalus | place: Kenya | collected 2012-07-17 ... | reverse complement strand
TGCAGTCAATTAGCTTCTTCTGGAAATTGCAGTCAATTAGCTTCTTCTGGAAATTACAGTCAATTAGCTTCTTCTGGAAATTGCAGTCAATTAGCTTCTTCTGGAGATTACAGTCAATTAGCTTCTTCTGGAAATTGCAGCGTAATTGCAGGTATTGGCATAGATAACAAGGCAAAGGCAAAGAGAGGCTGTTGGATAACGCTTGCAGAATGGGAGTTTGACAATGAAAAAGGCTTGTATGTTCCTATTTGTGTAAAAATAGAACAAGTAGATGGAAAACGCATTAAAGAAGATACATATTATAAACTCAAAAACGGCAAATTTGTAGAAGTATAGAAGGAGATAAGAGCAATGGCACATGAAGTAGAAAAAATGTTTTATGTAAGAGAAAAACCTTGGCATGGACTCGGTACAAGAGTAGAAACAGCCCCAACTAGTGCAGATGCCCTGCACCTTGCCGGGTTGGATTGGGAAGTGAATCAAACACCTATCTACACTCAGGACTGCAACGAAATTCCAAACTACAAGGCAAACATCCGCAGTTCAGATGGAAAGGTATTGGGTGTTGTAAGCGACCGCTATAAAATTGTCCAAAACACAGATGCGTTTCAATTCACAGATGCACTTGTCGGAGAAACGGAAAATGGCTTGGTTACATACGAATCAGCCGGTTCTTTAAAAGGTGGAAAAGTAATCTGGCTGTTGGCAAAGCTTCCACAACAGAAAATTTTAGGAGATACATTCGACCCCTATCTGTGCTTCACAAATTCACACGACGGTTCCGGTTCCATTCGAGCCTGCATGACACCGATTCGAGTTGTCTGCAATAACACACTGAACCTTGCACTGTCAAAAGCAGACCGGCAATGGAGCGCACGTCATGTAGGAGCGTTGGACGACAAATTAGAAGAAGCAAAGCTGTGCCTTGGTTTGGCAAATTCTTATATGACTGTCTTAGCAGAAAACGCAGAAATCTTGGCAGAAACAAAGTTGCGCCGAGAACAGATTGACGAAATCCTGTCGCAGATGTTCCCAATCGACGACACAACAACGGAAACTAAAAAGCGAAATATTCAAAAGGCAAAAGATGAATATTACATCGCTTACTATATGCCGGATCTCAAACAATTTCAAGATACCGCATGGGGCGCAGTAAACGCCATGACAGATATGGTTGCTCATGCTGCCCCCGGAAGAAAAACGCCGACGTATGAAGAAAATCGGTGGGGCAATATTATGAATGGTCATGTTATGGTTGACCAATTCTTGCAACTCGTACAACAGAAAGTAGGTGTTTGACAAATGACGTGGGAAGAATTAAAAGCGAGATTTCGTAAACACGAAGCCACTCATCCTACATACCACCTCTATGGCTATGTAACATTCACAGAAGATTCTTTTGATAGAGAATATTCGGACGAATCCAGAACGTACAGAATCAGCAGCAACAACAAAGCGTTTTTGCCAAACGCAAATGGATATAGTATCTACGCAAACTGTTTGGATGGATTGGACTGCGGTGTTCGGCTTGATTGGTATATGGAGGATGAAGGGATTAGAAGCGGCTGGAAAATTGAGGACTGCCGGATTGAGGAGCCGGCAATGAGTATTGATGAAGCAAGGCAAATCATCGAGCGAATTAAAGAAGAGAATTCGACCAACTTTTTCAATGGCATTTTAAGCATAAGAGAAATGCAACAATTGTTTCGCAGCCGATACAATTTAGGTGAGCCGGAAACGGAAGCAATTATTGCAGCATTAGTACAAGTAGGCGCAGAATTTACAAGATAAAAGGAGAAATTAAAAATGTATATGATTGATTTTACAACAGATAAAGAGCAGCGGGACCATTACGTTTCTAGAACGGAGGTTTTGGATAAAGTAAAAAATCTTTTGCTAATTCCGGGTTCCAACGGTGCAACAATTCAAATGATTGCAGATTTCTACGAGGTTGATTTGGGTACAGCAAAAAAGTGTTATCAGCGAAACAAAGATGAGATTAACTCTGATGGATCAATACTGCAAAAAATGCTTGAATTTCAAAAGGGACAAAATGTCCCTTTTGAAAAATCGCAGAGATATGCCATTTTTCACTTCATGAATGGAGTTTCAGTGTACGTTCCTAATCGTGGAGTGCGCATATTCTCCAAGCGTGCGATTCTAAGATTTGGTATGTTGTTGCGTGATAGTAGTGTGGCAAAAGAAGTCCGCCACCAACTTCTGAACTGCATGGAAGTTATTGAACCGGTGCAAATCGAGCAGGCAACCAGTGATGAATTCCAACTCCAAATGAATCTTGCCAACGCATTTTATAACGGTAGTACAACGGAAATGCTGTCGGCAGCAAAGGCAATTTTCGACTGCCAAAACGCACATATCCAAGCCTTGAAACTAGAAAACAAGGCACTTGCAAAGGAAATTCTTGAGTGGGATAATCGCACCGTGTTCACTAAAGCCGTAAGAATTTTGTCCGGTATGATGCAGACTACATACGGGAAATTATACAACCTGATTTATAACGAGTTGTTGTACAAGCACCATATCAATCTGCAACTGCGTAGAGCGCACAATGATTATATTGGTAACAACGTTGACTACATTCGAGAGGACGAATGGAAAATTGTTCACTCTGTAATTGCTGCGCTTTGCGAAAGCCACGACATTAGCTACGAAACATTGATGAAGAAAGTGGGGAAATAATCATGAAGGGAAATATGGATTGCTTTGCATACGATAAGGGAGGCGCTTGCAATGCGCTCAAATCATTGGTATGCGCACGAAAAAACTGTAAGTTCTATAAAACAAAGGAGGAAATGGAGCAAGAACGAAAACACACAAAAATAAGACTTGCTCATATGTTGGCATCTGGAGAAGTGAAATGGAATAATACCATGACACATTTCTCATCAACAAGCCATGAGGAGGTATAAGAGTGAAACGGAAATTGTTTATTGCTACGGCAATTAGTGTGGCTCTTTATTGGATATTGTTTGGATTAGCCTACTGGGAACGAGGATATTTTTCCATTGGCGGTGAGGTGTTTGCGTTCCTGATTCCGTTAGTAGTGTATGTGGTAAGGAAGAGGTAGTTATGCTTGCAAAGTTTACAGATGGAGGTTTGTGTTGTTTCACATATAATGCAACAAGCGAAATGGATTGTAGTACGGTATTGCATTATGTAAACCTTGAATTTAAAAATTACATCGTTAATATTGCTATCGCCACCAAAAAGGAGGTTGCAAATGAGGTGTTTTATTTCTTCGTGGGTTTTATCACAAACTATTCAGGTCAAACGGAAATAGCTTTTATCAGAATGTTGCAGGATAGCATTTTGATACAGCTTAAAGGACAATATTTAGACTTTATTATCACTGAAAAAGGAGAACACTAAAATGAAGAAACAATACAACATTCAATTTTTAGGAGGACAAGCTAATACTTGTAAAGGATTTTGTAACTATATGTCAACGGAAATCGACGGAGAGCAGGTCATTGTAGAGATTGATGTAGATATCGAAAACGACCGAGTGCAAGGGTTGGCAATCGTTGATGGTAAAAGGGAATTGTTTGACGTGGATTTTAGATGGGATACAAAATTGTTTATTGATGATGCCTACTTTGACGAATTTACATACCCAATTTTAAAGCAAAAAATAATTGAGATTGCGACGAGATTGGGCGTAAAAGAGACACAATTAAATTTTTAGGAGGCGTAAATTATGCAAGTTTGGATTTTAATTACTGTCGTTGAAAGAGAAATTGTAATACAAAAATATTCCACATATAGTGATGCTTTCGACGCAATGTTATCAGACGTAAAGGAAACAATCGAGTTTAACCCATATGATATTGATGAACAAAAATCCCATGATTGCTATAAGGAAGAAGATTACGACATTTCTGATTTTGTGGCGTGGTCAAATGTTAGAGAAATTTATGCTGATTGGCAAATCGAACGAATCATGTAATTTAACGAGGAGAATTGAAATGAAATCTAAAAAAGCATATGAACGCTATAAGCTGCAATGGATGGCAGATCATGAAGTGACGATCGAGGATATTGGAAATCTTGCAAATGATTGGAAAAATGAAGGCGGGGAGGAGTCTTTTAGTGATTATATTGAAGAATATGGTTTTGCCGGAAGTATATGGGTGTGCTACGAGGAGTTTTTAGATTGCGAATACAAGGAGATAATCGAAAATGAAAATTATCAGAAACGGAATTGAAATCGAATTAACTGACGAAGAACTGCGAAACGCTTATTATGAGCAGCAATTCTTGTTTGACCGTGAAGACTGTCGGTATACATTAGTGGAAATTCTTACCGAAAACCAAATGAATGCTTTAATTGGAGATAAGGTCGATGAGATTCTAGATCTTGCCGCAGATAAACTTCGCCGTAATATAGACAAGTATGAAATGGACTTCAGCTACGCAAGGGACGAGGCGGTACGTGATACACTAAATGAACTCAATATTGAAATAGAAGGAGATGAAGAAACATGAAAGTTCTGTTATCATCAAGCCACTCTCCGGCACTGTGTTCTTGTCAGAGTACATTAGCAGACTGTTGCGAAAAGGTAAAGGGGTACGTTAACACATATAAAGTTACAAGTCAACAGTGGACTGGGGGACAAGTTTACATTTACGATGAGTATGTTGGAAGAATAACTGTTACAGGAGTCTTTTTGGAAAAGAGAAATGTTAACCCATTCGGGATGATAACTAAGATGAAGCGCTAAAGGCGCTTTTTTTTATTGGAAAGGAATGATAGCTATGTATAACGGAGTCTTATGGGAGACAACACATCAAGGTAAAATGAAAGGGATTCCGAGTATTGGAACTTGTTGTGCTACAAATCCGATTTGTATGCAAAGGCAAAAAGATAAAAATAGTGTATGCGCCAAGTGTTATGCCGAAAGATATGTCAAGATGCGCTCAACACTCAAGCAACATCTTACTGAAAACGCAAATATTCTATCAACCAGATTGCTAGAAAAAAGGGAGTTGCCATACATCAACCAGATGATTTATCGGTTTGAGAGTTTTGGAGATTTACATAATGAAATCCATCTAAAGAACTTTATTAAAATTGCAGAGCACAACCCCAATACACGGTTTGCTTTATGGACAAAAAACATATGGATTTTGGATAATGTCTTTATAAAGGAAATGGTGTCAAAGCCAAACAATCTAATTGTGGTTGCAAGCAGCCCGCTCTTAAACAAGGCACTAACCATTACTCGTCCATATATTGACCACACATTTACGGTGTTTGATGGAAAATATATCAAAGAGCATAACATACAAATTAACTGCACTTCCAAATCCTGTCTTTTGTGCCGAAAATGTTATGAAAAAAATGGAAGTTTTGATATTTATGAACAATTAAAATAGAAAATATGTTATAATGTTCTTGGGGGTGATTGGATGAACGAAACATTATACAGCAATAACGAATCCGCTCGCTGTGCAGCCTTCTGCAAAAAGCATAACTGCTACATGACCGTGAGACAAATTAGAAATAGAAACTGCTTAGGGAAACAATGCTACCATCTGGAAAAAGACTTAACGTTTCCTTACTGGAAGCAAAGAGAAGTTATGAAACAAAGACGAAAAGAGAGAAAGGCGAGATACCAATGAATAAAAAACGAAGAAGCGAAATCGCAAAGCTAATAAACCAACTGTCGTCCATCTCCGAAGAATTGAACTCGATTTACGACGAAGAAGTAGATTGCTTTGAGAATATGCCAGAGAGTTTACAGTGTTCCTACAACGGATCTCAATCAGAAGATGCACAGTCTTCGTTGGAATCCGCAATAGAATCGGTTGATGAAGCAATAGAGTTATTGGAGGAAATATAATGAGCAAAGAGTATAAAGATGGATTTTATAATTACTTTACATACGAAGGTGTAACCTATCCGCTGCACACAAAGATTGCAATATGGTTGCCGGGCAAAAAAGATGAAAAAATGGTTTTCGGGTATTTTAACGGAATTAATAAAAGTTCGGCAGGCTTATCAATTGGAGTGTTGGTTCCCGGTGGAACGCTGATGTCTGCGACAAATGACGGATCTGATATCATAATCATGTACACGGGCGAAGAATTTAAAGACTTGTTAGTGCGAATTTTTGAAACGGATGCTTACTTGGATGGAAAAATAAAGAAAACTGTGCTGCATGACTGGCAAATTCCTAAGCTGTTGGTTGCATGGCCTCTGTTTATTGCAGGGATGATTATCCTTGCATTGATTAAGGGCGGAATCTTTGTGATTCCTATAGCGGTATTCTTATTCATCGGCTGGAGATTTGATGTTCGAGAAAAGGAGGGAACACATTATGAGTAATATTACCGGGCGACAAGAAAAAGAAGAGAAGATATTTGAGTATGTGGAAGGGAGGCTAACTTCTCAGCCGCAAATTTTACTTGATTATTACTACCATATGAGGGCGCAATCCAAAAGCGCTCAGACAATAGTAAGTTATATTCCATATGTTATTTCACTATTTGAAATGTTTCAGATAGGAGACGATCGGTCTACATACAAAAATATCACTCCGGATATGATTGGCAGGTATTTTATTGAAACGGCTTACAAAAACGCAAATGGAAAAAGGGTGAAAATCTCCAATTCTTCATACAATACAAAGTGGTATGCGCTGACCTCGTTTTTTAAATATCTGCAAATGCTAGATTTAATCGACAAAAATCCAGTGCTACAAGAGTTTAAATCGAAAGGTAAGGATAAGGTTGATACAACATATTTAACTCAAGATGAAGTTAATGACGTGCTGGCAACCATAAGGAAAAGCAAAGATAAGCGGATTAAAAATAGAGACGCCTTTATCTTTATGCTAGGGATAACAACCGGATTGAGAGCCTCGGCTATAACGCAAATTAACCTACAAGACATTAACCATACGGAAAGAAAGATTCAGGTAATCGAAAAGCGAGATAAAGAGTATGACGTTTGCCTAAGCGAAAACGTGTATCAGGCGTTATTACGATGGCTGGATGACCGAGAACGCTACTTTCCAAATGCAGAATCAGATGCTTTGTTGCTAACGATTTTCGGAAAACGAATGGGGTACGATGCTTTGTTTGAGTGTATGCAGCGTTATCATGTTCCGAGTATAGAGGGAAAGAAAAAGTTAACTCCTCATGTAATGCGTCATACTTGTGCAACATTACTGTATAACCAGACGGGAGATATTTATCTTACGTCAAAGCAACTCCACCATTCACACGTATCCACAACACAAAGATATGCTGAGTTACTTGACGGAAAACTTCAGGAAGCAACCAATTTGTTGGGTAGCCTTATTAAATAAGAAAGGACTAGTACAATGCAGTTAGTAAAGTTTGACAATGTTTTAAAAATTCGATACAATCATATTATTAAGGACGGAAGTAGTTAGGGAGGATAATTATGCTTGATAAAAAATTAAAGAGTGAGTTTATTGACAAATACACAAAGCCAAGACTGATTCTGAGATCCCAAGTTGAAAAAGTAATTGATATGATTTCTCAAGAAGAAGCTGAAAAAGGGAAACGATGTTTGGATTTTACCTATGACGAAATTCTTGAGATGTATGATGCGCAAAATTTTATTTCTGTTAATGTAGCGTTGAATTGCCACGCAATCGTAAAAGCATATGTGGCGTTTTTAAATATGAATCTAAACGAAAAAGAAGAGATTGGTGCATATGCTGATATTACCGGAGCGGTCATAAATATCAAGCCACGTAAACTGTATTCTCGTGAGGATATTACTAAAATAGAGGATATGCTATATAATTACTCTGATATGGCTATGATTGAGTGTATTTGGGAAGGTTTAGATGTTGATGATATTACATCTTTATCCAGTGGCAATATAGATTTTGACCAACACATTATTCGTGTTAACAGACGGGTTTACGCTATGACGACACGATTAGAAGCATTACTCTCGAAAGCTTTAAATGAAGTAGAATATGTAACATATGGGAATACAACCATGGTGATAGCAGCTCAGTATGGAGTTGTAATAAAACAAAAAAATCCTACTGCTGCCAAGCTTTCAAAGGCAACTATTCGGTATCGAATGCGTACATTTAAAGATAAATTTGGACTTGAATCTTTTACTGTAGGTATGGTTTTAGATTCTGGGTTAGCATATAACGCACGACACATCATGCAACAAAATAGATTTGATATAAACTCGCTGATTTCGTCACCGGAAGGGAAAGAACTTATTACACAGTATAGGTTGATTGAGGGAGGGCCTTGCGCATTAAGAAATGCGAAAAAAAAATTAAGAATGCTATTATAGTGGAGGTTTGAAAATTGAATGAATCACAGAACGCCGTCGAAGCGCTGAGAGCATTGGACGGCAAATTAGTTGCGCTTAAATATACGAATACATGGTTAAAAACTGAGGAATTTTCTAAAGAGATACGGACAAAATTCCATTTTGTGGAAACAAAAAGTGAGGTTGGATGCACAATAGGACGCTATGATTTGCTTCTTGAAAAAGAAACGTTAAAGCATGAAGTAAGGAGTCGAGAGATATATTTTTATGCGTCTACATATCCATATAAAACAGAGTGGATTATAAGAGAAATATAACAAATGGGGTTGACGAATACATTGTTTAGTTGTATAATTATATTAAGGTTATTTAACGAAATGAACCGGACAGGAGGTGACTTTATGGGTGAATAATAGTCAAACGTTTTTACAATGTCAATCGTGTGGATATATTTATGCTATCAGCAAAGATATTGACTACGATATTTTATATGTGTCTAGTTGTTGTCCTAGATGCCATGACTATCTAGCATTAAATGTTGGGTCGAACAAGGATGATATATCTTTGTATCTCAACGAGAACATTGAGAGATAGTCATATTTTTTCTATTTTTATTTTAACGAAATGAACCGTTTGCAGTAGAAATTTATTTAAAATACAAATTTTAAACTGTGAAAATGCTAAAAGGAGAGATGTATTTGGATAGCTTTACATTTATTGGAACCCTTTCTAACCCAAAGGAAACAGAAAAATTTCATCCATTTGAAAGACAAACGTATCAGAGTGGATGGACGATAACAACCTTACTCATGCGCTGCCATTACGGAGACAGCAATGTTATGTTGCGGCTCTCCGGTGGTAAATGGGCGGACGATTCTAAGAATATTGTCAAGACACTCAAAGAAAAAGCAGAAGGCGATAAGAAATATCCTAAGCAAGATATTGAATGGAGCAAGCGATTTGATTCAGAAGCAATCAAGTCCGTCCCGTTTTTTAAACGGTTTGTATTCGATCCTGTCAGAGCCTCAGTAAAACAGGATCTGCGTAACTTAATTTCTCAGCTTAAAAATGGTGAAACAGAAACAGATTTAATGAAAAAATACAACGTATCTGATCTAAACCAAGCAGAAGATATGTTGAAAAAGCTGTATGCCAAGAAAAAGGAATTTCTTGTAGAACATGATTTCGTAGAGTATCTTGGTACTTGTGTTGACTGGGATAAATACAAAAATTCTGTGTTTAAAATCACCGGTACATACGAGAGCAGCTATAACGCAAATGATCAAAAATTCTATACCAATTATCATGTGACAAGCATTCATCGAGTTGAGGATGACGAAAAACAACTTGGTCAATTAAAGGCAAATGTTTATGTAGGTAAAGACAGCTTTGATACTATGGATTACGATGAGGATGGATGTGCTCGAATCAACGGTTGGACTTCTTATTATGATGCACAGGAAAAGAAAAATGGTTTCAGACCAATTATGATTTCTGTATATGGTAATGCTGCGCTGATTAACCGGTTCCAGTATTTGTTTGATAATGTCCCAGCAGAAATTGTTTCAACACAGCTTGTATGTGACATTGTTAACGGAACTCAATACAGAGAAGCAACACTGGATGATTTGGATGATGAAACAAAGGAAGATATTAAATTTGGTCTTACCACACTGGAGTCACAACGGCAACGCATGGGTCGAGTAGCCGGCAGTACAATTTCTGAATTCAGATTCGTGGACAAGCTGACTATTTTCCAAAAAACTGATTACCTCGAAGAGAGTATGTGTCCTGCTTCCGGTAATGCGCAGCAAACATCTGATGATATGGATGACGGCGATCTTCCATTCGATCTTGATTAAGGGAGGTTGTTATTATGGCATGGGAGTTACCAAAGTTAAATGAGATTTATGCAGATATTCAGAATCTTACGATTTATTTAAGAACCACTAAGAAGTGGGGTAAGACCACTTTATTTAGAGATGTGATTCTTGAAAAATACAAAGATCCGTCTTATGGATTGCTTGTGCAGTGTGGCAAAGAGCGTGGCGCAACTATGCTCGATAGCTTAAATATCGGTTCCATTAAAACCTATAAAGACGCACTTGAAATGAAAAAGTGGTTGATTGAAGAAAAAGGAAAACAACACCATATTAAAATCATCGCTTTTGATACAGTGGATGAATTGGTTCCGATTTTCGAAAAGGAAACAATTCGCCTAAGTAAAATCGAGAATCCAGATAAACCATGTCGCTCTATTAACGGTGCATTTGGAGGTTTTCAGGCGGGACAAAGATATACCGCAAACGACCTGATTAAGCCGTTTATGGACGAACTGAGAGAGGCTGGTTTTGGTATTTGGGCAATTTCACACACCAAATTCAAAACCATTAAAGAAAAAGGTGGCACCGATGAAAATGGCTACCAACAACTTACTTCCAACTTGGAGGCTGCTTACGAATCTGCATTCGGTGATATTTTCGATGTGTGCCTTACCGGTGTAATCGATAGGGATATTGAAGAACATACCGTAACGGAAGGTGAAAAAACCAAGGTTAAGCGGTATGCAACAGATATAGTTCGAAAATTATATTTTAGAGAAACTCCATTGATTGATGCGGGCGGACGATTCTCTGCCGGCTCCGTTCCGGATTATATGGTTTTTGACAAATGGAACATGGCTCCTGAATTTATCAAGGTTGTTGAGGAAGGAATGGAAAAGTCTAAGATTTCAAATAGTGGTTCTAGAAATGTAGAAACAGAAAACGTGGACACTATTCCGTCATTTGAGGATGAAATTGAAGATTCTTCTTTGTTGTCCAAGGACGAAATCGAAGTGGGGTTTAACTTGCATTCAGAATACGATGATGAAGAACTTAAAAACGAAATTAGAAAATTATACAGAGTTGCGACCGATGAATCCAAAAGTAAAATTATGACGCTCTTAGATGGAAAAAAGTTTAACGATGTTGATGACAGAGTTACTCTTTGTCGCATGATGGATCTTTTGTCTGCGTAATTTAAAGAGGTTGGGTAACACCAACCTTATTTTTTTGGGGTGTTTTCTATGGCAAAGTGTGCATATTGTAAAAAAGAAATTAACCAAAAAGATGCGGTGTCATTATCAGTGGGGAAAATCCACCGATATTTTTGCACCGAAAAGGAAAGGTTTTTGTATCAGCAAAATCTCGAATACAAAGACCGTGCTTATCGAATTATTTTAAAACTACTGCAAACTAATAGGGCGAGCACAGCATTGTGGAAGGAATGGGCGAAATGGAATAAGCTTTGTACAAACAAGAAACTGTTTTTGTTTTTGCGAGAGAACCAAGAAGATTTAAATCGGTCTTTGAACAAAGAGTTTAAATCTGATTATGCTATGGTCCGGTACCTTAGTACGATAATTCAAAATCGAATTATAGGATACGAACCAAAACAAGTTGACGTTCCTCAAATTAAAAGAGAAGTGGATTTTGAATTTTATAAGCCTCAAAATACAGCAAGAAAACGTCGTGTTGGATTTGATGTGCTGGAAAGGAAATGATATGTCTGATAAAATCTGGGTAAATAATACAGAAACAAAATATCCGGAAGAATTACTGAATGGGCGGCTCAACGCAGAGTGTAATGTAATTGGCTTAATTTTTAATGACCCGCTGATATTGGATGAAATTAATTTGACCACCCAAGACTTCTTATCCATTGATGGTCGATTTTATTTTGGAGTCGCTCGACAACTTAAAAAACTTGGAATCAATGATTTCTCGGAGGTAGCCATTTTAAGCAATCTCGACCAAAAGGTGCTAGACCAGTTTAATTTAAGAGGCGGTTATCAAGCTATATATAACATTGTGTCTTTAATATCCGTAAAAAACAAAGACTCTATATTAGATAGCATCACGAAATACAACACCTTTATTAAGCTGTATGAGTGCGGATTTAATCTGCTTTCTCCAATGGAAATTGGAAACCGCACAGTTGTTCCGTTGGAGTTCTTTAAAGGTTTGGACTCGAATTCAATTTTGGAATGGTATGAGGTTCAGTTATCCAAAATGGGAACAGGATACGATGTAAAACTTCTTGAGGATAGCGACGTTGAAATTACGGATGAATTCATCGACAGCTTGTCTGCCGGAGATGAACAAGGCGTTAGTTATGGATGCGCCGGTGAAGATGTAGAAGGGAATCCGATGTCTGTGTTCCCGTTTTTGTCCAATCAAACGTTGGGATTTGTGCGCAGCGCAAGCCACTATATCGCCGGATTTAGTTCAGTTGGGAAAACCGCAATGATGTGTTCTATTGTGTTGGCACTGGTCAACAATGGTGAAAAGGTGCTAATTATCTGCAACGAACAATCAAGCAAGACGTGGAAAATAAATTTCCTTGTCTTTGTTTTGTATAAGCATTTTCGGTATATGTCTATCACAAAATCCGATTTGATGGCAGGAAAGCTAAATGATGAAGATAGAAAAATGTTGAGGGCTGCACAGGATTATTTTAACGAAAAATTTGGCGGCATGATTCATTTTATTCAGATGGCGGAAAATGATATGAATGTGGTTAAATCCAAAATCCGTTTCTATGCTTTGCAGCACGGGTATTCTACAGTGGTCTATGACACATTTAAAATTAGCGATACTAACAAAAGAGACCGTTCTGTCGCATCATGGGATGAATTGGTACAAGCCAGCCGTGACCTCGACCGGTACGCAAAAAAATACGACTTGATTATGCTGTGTTCCATACAAATTGCGCAATCCTTTAAAGGAGTGTTATTTTTGGATTCCAGTATGCTGTCAGGTGCAAAGGGAATTGTCGAACAGCTTGATACCTTATTGTGCGTGAGGGATGTTTATAAAGAAGAGCTTGATCCGGATTCTAAATTCTACTGTAATCCATTCCAATACATAAAAAATGACAGCACTGGAAAATGGGAAGAAAAAGAGTATCTGTGCGACCCACAGCTATCGTGGAAAATGGTTTTCTTGACAAAGAGCAGAAACTCCGAAAACTCATCTTCATCACAAAGTGCGCTAATGTTCCGATTTATGGGACAGTTTGCAGTATTCCAAGAGAAGTGTTGGTGTAGACCAAAGCATGGATATATTCAATAAGTAGGGGAGGCGATGCCGGCATGATAAGTGAAATGAAGCGAAAGCTATTTAACGATCCGTCTGGCATCGTTTCTATTTTAGAAGATTATAATTTTTGCCATATCAAAGTTAACGAAAAAGAAATTCGTTTTGCTAGAGATTACGATGGCGGTCCCAATATTGTAATCCGTTTAACAAATAATGACGCATTGATGGTTGTTGACTATCCTAGGGCGTTGAGATGCGACCTCATAGCCTATCTTATCAAGACAAAGGGCTGCACGTTTAAGGAAGTCATTTCTAAAATGCGTATTGTTACTGGTATAACGGATACGTATAAACCAGTACAAACACGAGAAATATTTGGTGGAATTTATAAGAATATTCACAAGCGAACAACTCCACATATCGAAACCTATCCCGATTCCTTACTAAATCAGTATCTCCCTTATGGAAACCAAATGTTTTTAGATGACGGAATCAGCCTAGAGACACAACGGAAATTTAATATTTGTTTTAATGGGCAAGAAAACTGCGTTATTATCCCTATATATGACCCTATGGGGAATCTTATGGGGTGCAAAGCTAGAGTCAATCAGAAAGATGCCGGCAGGGGAAAGTATTATTACGACGTTCCATGTTTAATGAGTCAGACATTATACGGATTCTCAGTGAACTATGAGCATCTGTGCGAAAACGACATATTTGTTTTTGAAAGCGAAAAATCTGTAATGTTGTCGTATACATATGGTTATAAAAATTGCGTTGCATTAGGAAGTGATAGCGTTAGCGATACACAAGCTAAACTGTTATCAAGTTTATGCCCTAAGAGAATTATTTTGATGTTGGACTATGGTTTAGATTTGGGTATTACAAAAAGAAATCTCGACCTCATTCAGCGTGTATGCGCCGGTAGAAATTTGGATTTGTGGTATTGGGATTGGGAATATAACGAATGGATGAGTGACAAAGATTCTCCTGTGGATAGAGGGAAAGATTGTTTTCGACGAGTCGTTACGTCGGAATTAGTAAAGTACGAAGTGCGATTGGAGGATAGATAAGTGAAAAAAGAATGGAAAATACTGAATGATTGTCGGGGGATGAACGACGATGAAGTAATTGACGTTCTGTTAAATAGCAGAGAAATTGATGATTACGACGAATTTTTGCACCCAAAACAATCAAGTTTAATTCCTTTTTTAGAATTAGACCATATTCGTGAAGCTGCGAAAATGGTGTTTGATGTATTGGACAGAAATGGAACAATCGGGGTTCACTTTGATGTTGACCAAGACGGTATTTCTAGTGGTGCAATTGCAACACGATGGCTCAAGCATAACGGAGGCAATGTAGAAACGTTTATTAACCAAGGCAAAGCACACGGAATACGAGAATTGGACGTGCGTGAGTTAGATAATATAGACTTGCTCTGGATAGTTGACTCTATCGACAACTCATTTGATGAATACCGGCGCATTTTAAACCAAGGGGTTCAGATTGTTATTACAGATCACCATCTAGTTCCTGATGAATTACTAAGCGAAATCGAGAATAATCCAGATATTGTACTAATAAGTTCTGCGGTACACTATCCTAACCCCGAACTCTCCGGTTCTGGTGTCACATGGAAACTATGCAAATATATGGATACATTAAATTTGGATGATTACGCAGATACACTGGTTGATTTAGCTGCGGTTGGGATTGTTGCCGATATGACTGACGTTGGCGTTGAATCAAAAGAAAACCGACTTATTTGTTACAATGGATTTTGCAATCCTCAAAATACAGCCATCCAAAAAATTAACGGAACTTATGATTTCGATGCTCAAGCTGTTTCTTTTGGAATTGCCCCGCTGACAAACGCTGCAATGAGAACGCAAAACAATACATTAGCAAAAGAATTATTTTTATCAGATGATTCCAAAGAGGCTTTTATGCTTATAAAAGAATTACGTCGATGCAAAGAAAATCAAAATCTTGAGGTATCAACGCTGTTAAGTTCTTTATACCAACAAGCGGAGTCACAACTGGATAAAAAGTGTATGTTCTTTTTTGTGGATACAGAGGCAGATGTTTCCGGTTTGATTGCAAATAGGTTGCTTGGTATGTATCAGCGCCCACTGTTTGTGCTGAAAGAAAAAGTTCGTGTTAATCAAGACACAGGGGAAGTATATGCCCACGAATATGCCGGTAGTTGCAGAGCGATCGGGGTGGACAATTTCAAAGCCTATGTGGAACAGACTGGATTGGGTTGGAGTGGCGGTCACGAAAACGCTTTTGGTTTTGGAGTGGAAGTAGAAGACTTTGAATATTTTCAAGATTTGATTCTAGAATCACTACAAGATGTTGAATTTGTGCAAACTACAAACATAGATTTATGGTTAAATCCAGAAGATATTAGCAGTTGGCTAATAACGCAACTTAAAAAAATCAATCGTATCTCCGGAAAGGGATTTCCGCCAATTACTGTACTGTGTTCCGGTATTATAGACTATACATTGGCAACAATGAGTAACGGAAAACATCTTAAAATAAACACACAATATTTGGAGTGTATTCAATGGAATTTCGACGGAGATTTGGATTCCATTCAAGGTCCGCTCTCTGTTGTTGGCGTGCTGGACATTAGTACGTTTAGAAACACCGGAACCAAGCAGTTGATTATTTCTGATTGGAGGGTAGAGGGATGAATTATGTTGTTTACCACTTACATACAGAATTAAGCCTGACGGATAGTTGTACTAATTATAAATTGTATGTTGACAAAGCAAAAGAACTTGGACAAACCGCTCTTTGTTTTTCTGAGCACGGAAACATATTTAATTGGATTGAGAAAAAAATGTATTGTGAGGTAAACGGTATCAAATATCTTCATGGTATTGAGATATATCTTACCGAGCAACTGGAGCCAAAAAAGCGAGACAATTACCATACAATTTTAATTGCTAAAAACCAAGACGGATTTAAGGAATTGAATACTCTGATTGATTTGTCTACGCAAGAAGATCATTTTTATTACAAGCCACGCATTTCTTTTGACGAGTTTAAAAACATCTCCGATAACGTTATTAAAATCAGTGCTTGCCTTGCTTCACCGCTGAATGTATTGCGAGATGAAGCGATGGTTTCTCTGTATGATTATTTAGAGGTGCAGCCACATATTTACAGTGAGGAACAAAAAGAGTACAACAAATGGTTGTCGAAGATGTCAGTCAAATACAATATTCCTCTGATAGCCGGCACTGATACGCACTCGCTTGATGGTTATAAGGCGAGATGCCGTTCTGTGCTGCAAAAAGGAAAGAACATTAAATTTGAAAATGAAGACGATTTTGATTTGACGTATAAATCCTATACGGAATTATACGAGATGTTTGTCCGGCAAGGAGTTCTAAGCGAAAGCGAGATTTTATCTGCAATTGACAACACCAATAAAATGGCAGTAACAGTGGAATCGTTTGAATTGGATACCTCATTTAAGTATCCGTATTTATATGGCGATGATGACGAAGTGATTTTTAAAAAGAGAATCAACCAGATGTACAAAGACAAGGTTAAGAACGGTGTCATCAAAAAGAATCCTGAATACATAACTCGTGTGCAGGAAGAGTTTCGTGTGTTTAAAAAACTTGGCATGATTGGGTTTATGTTGTTTATGTCCGAGTTGATTTGTTGGTGTTGGGATCACGGAATCCCGGTAGGACCATGTAGAGGTTCTGTTGGCGGTTCTGTGATTGCGTATTTGACAGATATTATTGATGTAGATCCTATTATTTGGAACACTGTTTTTTCTCGATTTTGTAATGAAGATAGAAAAGAAATTGGTGACATTGATGTTGACATAGCACCGTCACAACGCCAACTTGTATACGACCATATTATAGACCGCTTCGGAACTGATAAGACAGCGTACATTTTGGCGATAGGAACTGTTGCGGATAAGGGAACTATAGATTTAATCGGGCGTGGATTAAACACGTATCGAAAGGACGATTTGCCAAAGTTTAAAAATTTTATGCAGCAGTGTGGTATCTGGGAGGATAGCTTTGAAACCGAGAATCCGTATACGCTATCGGCTATTGCACAGCTAAAAAAAGATTTTGAAAGTAATCCTGAAAAGGCAATGGCAAGTCGTCCAGATATTTTTTATTTCTTTGATGGTTTAGTAAACACTGCGGTTTCGCAGTCTATGCATCCTGCCGGAATTATAGCTAGTCCGGTAACACTGCCAGATAATTATGGAACATTTTGGAATAAAGGAAACAGAATCCTGTCCATTAATATGGAAGAAGTTCATGAAGTGTCTCTCGTCAAATATGATATTTTAGGGTAGGTTTGCCCTGATTAAAGTGGGTTATATGCTGAGAATGGCTTAGAGTCTTTTGCACACCTATGGATGTGTTGTAGTCATCATAGTCGTAACAGTCAAAAGAATTGCAGTATCAGCAGGCACGATAAGTTCCGCCTCAACGAGCATGAGAATATCTCAGTTATGTATTGGAGACGATGCATAACAACCCCACTAGGTTCCACAGCCGAATGATGTGCTCTGAGCTTTAGGTAACACTTAAAGAACCAAGCAGAAATGACTTGGTCGCTAGTTTAATATGGTTACTAGCGTAACAACACTGTAAAAAATATCGAAATTATTAAGAATTGCTGTGAGCTTGCTAAAATTCCATATCCAAAATCTCATAAAGTGAACTGGAACGATTCAGCCGTATGGGACGATATGATAACATCTCCAGTCGGCGTATTCCAGTTTGAAGGCGATTACAGTTTTGAACTGCTAAAGCGATTTAAACCGACTAAAATCAACGACATGAGTTTAGTTAATGCTGCACTACGTCCTTCTGGTGCATCATTTAGAGACAAACTTCTTGCAAGAGAAGTAAACCACAATCCGTCTACAATCATCGACGAACTGTTAAAAGAAAATCTTGGATTCTTAGTGTATCAAGAAGATACAATTGCGTTTTTGCAAAATATTTGTGGCTTGAGTGGGTCCGCCTCGGACAACATCAGGCGTGCAATCGGTCGTAAGCAGACGGATAGATTGCAGGCAGCACTACCTGAAATACTGGAGGGGTATTGTAGCAAATCAGATAAACCGAGAGAAATAGCAGAAAAAGAAGCAAAGGAGTTTTTGCAAATCATCGAAGACTCAAGTGACTATCAATTTGGGTGGATAGATTACGCCCATACCTTTTGAATACGGTCAACTAGACAGAAAGTCAAGGTGGTAAGAGAGCCTAAGTCCTGTGATAAGGATATGGTAATACCGTGCCAAGCCGTAAAATATACGGAAGGTGTAACGACCATCGAAACGGTACATTACAAGAAATATGTAATGGAGTAACGGAGTAGAGTAGGGAAATCCCGAAGCGGAAGGGGTTTGTATGTTGGTAACAGATATACAAATCAAGATATGGTCTATGCCATTAGAAATAATGGAAAAGCATGATAATCATTCTACCGGCTACAGCATGATTGGATATTTGTGTGCAATGCTGCGTTATTATTATCCAGTCGAATTTATAGCTGCGTATTTAAATAATGCCAACAACGAGTCCGACATTATAACAGGAACAGAGTTAGCAACTCAAAAAGGAATCAAAATCGCCCCACCAAGATTTAGATATTCAAGCGAGGCATATACTCCAAACGCAACAGAAAGAACTATAACAAAGGGTGTTGGTTCAATCAAATATATCTCAGATACAGATGGTAAAAATTTATATCAGTTAAAAAATAATCATTACGACACCTTTTGCGATTTTTTAAAAGAAAATCCATGTGATTCTAGAGCTACACAAATTCTTATTGTATTAGACTTTTTTTGTGAATTTGGGAAATCACAAAAATTACTGGATACAGTTGATGTGTTCCAAAAATATTACGGAAGGGCTATGCTTAATAAGGCAAGTTGTGAATTACCTCCGTTTGTTATATCCCAGTTTGCCAAAGAGACAGCAAAACAGTATCGCATTACGGATTCTACGGGATTGGTGCAATATTTGTACAGCGCAATTCCGGACGAATCTATTCCTATTAAAGAGAAACTAAAAGCGGAGTGTGAATATTTAGGTTATATTGAAACGGTTATCCCGGAGGTAAAGCAGTATGGATATGTGGTGGACATAGACACCAAATATTCTCCTAAAGTGATTTTATATGATTTAGCTAGTGGGGAACAGATGGTTTGTAAGGTAAACAAAAAAATGTACCAAAGCAAGCCATTTGATAAAAACGATATAATCCAGTACATAGCACAAAGCAAGCCAAAGGTTCGTTTAGTGGATAGGGACTGGGTAAAACTTCCGGAGGAAGAGTTATGGATCACAAATTACATTATTCGAGATTTTGTTCGAAAATAGTATTGACATATTATTCCGTAGATGATATAATATATTTACAATCATATTAACGAAATGAACCGAAAATAAAGCACAAGAGAGGTGATAATATGAACACATTTGTTGCTACAGCAAAAACAATCGCAAACCAAACAACAACAGAAAATGGAGCACCTGCATACAAATCTACAGGGAATGCCTTGGTTGATGCGTTTGGAGGTATCGGTGCTTTAAGAGATGCACCTCCGAGCAGAGTACAATCTGTTTTTGCAAATGCTTTCAGCGAAGACAAGCTGTTAGCGGTTAAGTTGCTGTTTTATGCACGCAATATCAGAGGTGTTGGTCTCGGAGAAAGAAAAACATTCCGAGTATTATTAAAATATTTAGCGAAAACAAATCCTGATATTGTAAAGAAAAACATCAAAAATATCCCTTTCTATGGCAGATGGGATGATATGTATACGCTTATTGGAACTCCTTGTGAGAATGAAATGTGGGATGTCATTCGAACTCAATGGTTTGATGATATTGAAAAATATTTAGCCGGAGAGCCTGTTTCTGGAATGGCGAAATGGTTGAAGTCCAATAATACATCTTCTAAGGAAAGCAAAAAGTTAGGTGCTCTTACAGCGTCCGAACTGGGAGTATCAAATAAGGTTTATCGAACCTGTCTTTCTAAGCTGCGTGGAAGAATTGACGTAGTAGAAAAGAAAATGTGTGATGACAAGTGGGACGACATTCAATACGAAAACGTTCCATCTCGTGCAATGATGATTTACAGAAACGCTTTCGAGAGACACTCTGACAACTTTCAGAAATATATTGAGGATTTAAAAGCCGGCAGAGCCAAGGTTAACTCAAGCGCATTATATCCATATGATATTTTTGAAAAAATGGGGCTTCATGTTGAATACTGGGGAAACGAGGGGTTTTCATTCGATGACTACGATGAAATTCTTGAGCAACAATGGAAATCACTTCCCGACTATGTACAAGAGGGTGCTAACTTTCTTGTCATGGCCGATACATCCGGGTCTATGATTGGTAGACCGATGGCTACATCTACAAGCTTGGCGGTGTATTTTGCCGAGCGAAACCACGGTCCGTTTAAGAATTTGTTTATGACGTTCAGTTCTTTCCCAGAATTTGTAGAATTAAAGGGAGAGACGTTGTGTGATAAGGTTAATCAGATTAAGCCAATCGTTGCCAGCACAAATTTAGAAAGAGCGTTTGATTTAGTTCTTCAAACTGCTATTTCTGGTAATGTGAAAGACGAAGATATGCCAAAGGCATTGATCGTTATTTCTGATATGGAAATCGACAAGTACCAAAACTCATGTTATTGGAACTTCTTAGATAGCATGAAAACTCGTTTTAAATATGCAGGATACGCCATGCCAAACGTGGTTATGTGGAATGTGGAATCAAGACACAACTGTTACTTGGCAACGTCGCAGTATCCGGGCGTACAGTTTGCTTCCGGTTCGTCTCCATCAGTATTTAAAAGCCTTATTGATAACGTTGGTAAATCGGCATATGAGGTAGTAATGAACACATTAAATGACCCGATTTTTGATAGAGTGGTAATTTAACAACTAAAGGTTCGCACAGCAATTTTATTTTTTAATACATATTTTAGAACTTCTTTTCAGTGGTTATTTTTTCATTGTCCCTAACTTCCTTCAATTTTTCTTTGAATCTTGATTTGTTGTTAATTTTTCATTTCACTTATCCTATGTGTTTACGGCGACTGCCACAAATGCTGTAAGCACAATATGTTACTATGGCGGAACAGGCAGACGCTGCGGGCTTAAAACCCGTTGATTTTATATCGCTCCGGTTCGATCCCGGATAGTAACACCATAGAGGTATGAGCTTAGGCTTGTAGCACATGAAAACCAGTGCAGTAGAGTAGGAAATGACTCTTATATGCGGCGAATAGCTCAGATGGTAGAGCACGTAATTGTATATTGAAAAATATACGCGCAGCAATTTGTTTTAGGAATGCTAATCCCGTAGTCGTTGGTTCGAGTCCAACTTCGCCGCCCATTTTACGTGCCTTTAGTTCAATTGGTAGAACCCCCGGCTCATAACCGGAAAGTTTTGGATTCAAGTTCCAAAGGGCACACCAGTAGGTTGGCAAACCTTTCAGAAGTGATTGTAGAAAGAATTGCTCTTTTCATGACTTCTCTGCTTTTAGTTCATAATTTCCTAAGCGGTTCAGCAATCTTTCAAGCAATCATTATCTGAAAAGCTTCCATTATATATGGGCATAACAGGTAGTTAATCTGTTCGATGCCTTATGGCGTGTGAAACAAACGTGGTGCTCAGGCAAACTAAGGGGATCACGAATATCGCAGACGTGAGGGGTGTAAGCGATAAAATCAAAAAGAGATGCGTACAGCAATTATTTAATGATTATAAAAGCATTTATAGAAACCCCGCATCTCGTAAAATATAACTCGATGTAGAGTCTACATAAAGGAGAAATTTTATGACAAGAACAGTGCTTTATTATCAGAACCGCATTGCCAAGCTAAAGGCTAGAGGAGAAGGAATGAATAATCGTATTATTAAAAAGATTGAAAGAAAATTGCGTGCTATCGAGAAGTAGTTTGAAGCATCGTAAAGATTATTTGACGGCTGGAAAGACAGCGCTTACCCACCATTAGTGTAGTGATCGCACACGATCCTTCCAAGTTCGTAGGACCGGATTGTAACCGGTATGGTGGTCCAATTAAGTGTTAATATAATGGTTCAAACAAGTGCTTATAAAAATTAATACTTCGCATTTTATCAAGGTAAAGGTGAAGTATTATCGGGTATATTTATAAGATTGTGAATGATGTAAACGATAAGGTTTACGTCGGGAAAACAGAGTATTCTTTGCAAAAGAGATTTCTGGAGCATTGTAGAGATTCCAAAAAGCAACGATGTGAGAAGCGACCATTATATAATGCGATGAACAAATACGGAGTCGAGCGTTTCAGAATAGAATTAATTGAAGAAACTGAATGCACATCAGAGCGTGAGCAACATTGGATTGAGGTTTTAAATGGATATACGCACGGTTACAATGCAACAAAGGGCGGAGATGGTAAAAAATACATAGATTACGAACCGATAGCAAAGAGATTACAGGAAACGCCGTATCCGATGATGATTTCAAAAGAATTTGGATGTAGCAGTGATACGGTAAGATTTGTGGCTAAAAAGTTTGGAATTAAAACAAAACATTTAAGTTCCCTTCAAAAAACTGTAATCCAGCTAAATCCTAGCACAGGCACTCAAATTGAAGTTTTTGATAGTGTAAGTGCGGCGGCAAAATCTTTGGGGTGTGAAAATGTTTGTAGCACCCATATCTCAGACGTATGTAAAGGAAAACGAAAAACTGCTTATGGTTATAAATGGCAGTATGCAATGACAGACCCAGTGGTAACAAAGTCAATATCATAGGGCTTTGAGAATACAATCGGGATTACCCTGTTTGTGTTTCAAGAAGTGGCTAATTACTAGCTACTTCTTTTTTTTACCCTAAAATGGAGGTTTTACGATGATTTACCTAGATAGTGCAGCTACAACAAGGCCTTATGATGAGGTTATTGAGGTTGTTGCAGATACAATGAGAAACCATTACGGAAACGCATCTTCGATTTATGAATTTGGAAAGCAGTCGTTAGATATTATAACGCAAGTCAGACAACAATTTGCCGAGGATTTAAATTGTGATGTTGAGGATATTATTTTCACTTCTGGTGCTTGTGAGGCGAATTCTATGGTGATTAACCATTGTAAAAAGGTAGATGGAGTTTTAATTACAAGCCGACTCGAACATAAATCAATTGAACTTGGAGCGCAAACCTGTGTAGCGCGGTATGTGCAAAACGATAAGTATGGGATGGTGGACATTCAAGATCTCGAATCCATTTTGAAGTCCATACCGCAACACAAACCTAAGATTGTTTCTATTTGTGCTGCAAATAGTGAAATTGGAACAATACAGGACATCAAGAAAATCTCAGATAGGGTTCATAAGTTCGGCGGAATTTTTCATTGTGATGCAACACAGTTATTTCCTTATGAAAGAATTGACATGAAAAGTCTTGGAATTGATATGTTGTCGTTATCTGCTCAAAAATTTCATGGACCAAAGGGGATTGGAATTTTGACGTGTCATATTGAAGATATAACCTGTATGATATACGGTTCTCAAGAGTCTTACCGGAGAGGCGGCACTTACAACACGCCGTTGATTGCCGGTATGGGAATGGCTTTGAAGATGCTAGATCGAACAAAAGCAGATGTGTTCCGGAAATATACATATGAGATTTGGAACGAGCTATCGCAACAAAATGTAAAATTAGTAGGTCATCCTATAGCAAAACGTCTACCAAACCATTTAGCTCTATATGTACCGAGGGCGAAAGCAGACGACATAATTTCTATTGCGGATGTGCTCGGCGTATGTATTTCGGCTGGCTCTGCTTGTAACTCCGGAAATCCAGTCCCTAGTCAGTCTCTCATGGCAATTGGAATGGATTATCGTAAGACGCAATCAATAATCAGAATATCTGTTGATGATTTGCTGACATGGGGCGAAGTAACCACTGCGTGTCGGATACTAAAGCAAGCTGTTACATGGGCAAAATTAAGGAGCATAAACGATGAAGAATGGTGAAATACAGAAATTTATGATAGACAGCAAATACCAAGAAATCTTTAAACTTAAAAATATGCTGCACGATGCTGGAATTCCATATGTGTTTCAGAGTTCGTATGATGGGTTTCAAATTGGGGTACCGACTTTAGATAAGGAAGATATTATTTGCGATGCCATTGAACACTGTTATAGTTATGGCTGTGAAAAGGATTTATTGGAAATGATGGGTTTGATTCCAGAATATGTTGATGATGCAGTAGAGGGGTATCTTACCGCTGAGACAGTATTTGAACGAATCAAAAACTATTATAACAGCAAGGAATGAAGCACGATGACAAATATAGAACTGCTAGTTAGAGAAATTGGACAAGAAGAAATTCTTAAAAGTGCCGACTTGCCAACAGAATTTAAAACACCTCAAAAGAAATATTTCTTCGCACGGGGTTCAGGTGTTAGTTGTCGCAATGCTCGTGCAGTTCTTAGCAGAATAATGGACGATATTTACTATGAGGTTCTACATAACAAGAAATTATGAAATGAAGATTTTAGAAAAGGAATTTTAATATGGGTACAATTTTGAGATACAAGGTTGTTACTACTCGGAAACCACATGTTTGCTTCGGCTGTGGTCGTGAATTTCGGCCTCCCTGTAGAATGATTTCAGCGGCTAGTACTGATGGTGGTACAGTTAGTTCATATTACCTATGCGAGACTTGTGACAAGATTAGCTCTAAAAGAGACTGTTGGGACGAATACTGTTTCGGTGACTTTAGAGACGAAGCGTTAGAAATGGAGAGAGTTTTTAATAGTGACGAAAAAGTGGACGTATTGGAGATGAGTAGAGAATGAAAAACGAAGCTAAAGATTGGGTAGGTAATCGAAAAAGTGTTCCTCCCACCCTAGGAGCTTCTAACCATAGTGAAAAGGAACGTCAGCAACACGATTATTACGCAACCGACCCAAAAGCGATGGAACTTTTACTTGCAGAAGAGCAGTTTGCCCAGTTATTTGGAACTTTTACTTGCAGAAGAGCAGTTTGCCCAGTTATTTGGGAGTGTGCTTGCGGAGAAGGGCATTTATCAAAGGTACTTGAAAAGCATGGGTATGACGTTATCAGTACAGATTTAATTTACCGAGGATTTGGTAGTAATAGATTGTTGGATTTTTTGAAAGAATCTATTGACTTCGGAGGTGATATTATTACAAATCCGCCGTATAAATATGCTCTTGAATTTGTCGAGCAGGCATTGAATTGCGTACATATAGGGAGAAAAGTTGCTATGTTTTTAAAACTGCAATTTCTTGAGGGAAAACGCAGAAAAGAATTCTTTCAGCAGAATCCACCCAAGAAAATTTATGTAAGTTCTTTCCGCCTGATATGTGCAATGAACGGGGAATTTTCAAAATACCCTTCAAGTGCTATTGCTTATGCGTGGTTTTGTGGGAAAAGGGATTCCATGGCGATCCCGTGGTGAAATGGATAAATTGAAGAAGATGAGCAACAAAACAAAACACCGAAAACCACCGGAAATGCCTTATTGGTATTGGCTAGACACCGATAACTGCTGGCGTTGTAAAAATAGAAACGGGTGCTCTAACTGCGGAACTGTTAAAAAGTATCGAAAAAAGTTTTTTCAAAAGAAATCAAAGGAATATCGCAGAGGAAGATACGATGAATAAAAAAATGTGCTAATTATTGGTGCAATTTACATTTTTGAAACAAGAAAAGAGGAATCCCAATGAACCTGAAAGAAATCACAATTGACGGTAATGTTTATGACTTGGTACCCCGTAAGGAAGCTATTCCGAGTGAGAACACTATCCTGAACTCCAAAAACACAGGGTATGAGAGAGGACGAGAAGGTGAGCAGTATTTTTTTGAAAGTAATTGTTATCCAACGTTAGAAATGTATTATGATTGGCGTGAGAAGATGGATAATAGAGTATTTAATAACGCTGGCTATTATACAGATGAGAAATTAGCAATGGCTAATATTCGAGCTGATCGGCTTTTGCGCCAGTTGAGAAGATTTTCCGCTATGCATCGACAAAACAAAATTGACTGGGCGGATTGTAATTCTTTTAAGTTTAGTATTGGATTTGATTACGAATATCAAGACTTACAAGTAAATCGTTGGAGCCAATGTCGTTATTTTGGAGAAGTTTACTTCGACACAATGGAACTCGCAGAACAAGCAATGGTAAATTTTAGAGATGATTTGATGTGGTATTTTACAGAGTATAAAGACACAGCAACGTTTAAGTGATGAATCTCACAGCGTTGAAATTATCTCATTATATTGTTGAGAAAATGTATTGATGACGGACTTCTGATTGATAATATGCACCTGCAATATGTTTTGTTTTATATACAACAAATATCTAAACAAAAAGGAACGCCTTATTTTGTGATGAGTGTGTATGGAAAGGATTCGGTCCCTGTTATCAAAATGTGTACGATAATTATTGTGAGTTCGGCGTAATGAAGATTTCATTTTGCAGTCCATGTCTTCTTAAACTATCATATCGCTCTAAGCAACTAGTTGATTTGGCTACAGAAAAAATACGAGTGTTGGAAATATGGCAGTTAAATGAGATATTACAATTACTTTGAAAGGACAAAATAGTCTATGAAACATTATTTAAACGTGTGTGATGTGAATGGCGGAGAAATCCCATCGGTTGACGTGATAACATTTGGCTCTCCATGCCAAGACCTTAGCATAGCTGGAAAACGTGTAGGATTAAAACACGAAAACAACGGTGATGACGAGACGACACGAAGCGGATTGTTTATGGAAGCAATCAGAATTATTAAAGAAATGAGGGAGAAAACAAATGGAAGATACCCAACTTTCGCTGTTTGGGAAAATGTCCCCGGCGCACTCAGTTCAAACAAAGGAGAAGATTTCCGAATCGTCCTCACGGAAATGTGCAGGATTAAAGACGAAACCGTTGATGTACCTATGCCTAAAAAATGGGGGATTTCTCAAAGAAGAGTAGCGGTTTTGTGCTCTGAACAAAGAATAAAAGAAGCAACTATGGTCGGCAATATGTGGGTTATACCTTCTTCACCAGAAAAGCCCATAGATGCAAGGAGCACACGATATAATCGAACCGAAGAAAAAGCAGTTAAACCTTTTTTAAAATGGGTAGGCGGTAAAGGTCAGCTCCTTAAAGAAATTGAGCGCTACTATCTTTTTAATAGTGAAAAAATCAAAAAATATGCCGAGCCGTTTGTTGGTGGCGGGGCTGTTTTGTTTGATATACTTAGTAAATATGATTTAGATGAAGTTTATATCAGCGATATTAATGCTGAGCTTATCAACACTTATCGAATTATTCGTGATGATATTGATGTACTAATCGAAATGCTTCACGCTATACAGAACGATTTTATTCCGTTAGATACGGAAAATCGTAAAGCATATTATATGCAAAAGCGTGAGCGTTTTAATGACTTGAAGGTCAACGGAAATGAAAGCGTCAATATCGAAAAAGCGGCATTAATGGTTTTTCTTAACAAGACTTGCTTCAATGGTTTGTTCCGTGTAAATAAAAAGGGTTTATTCAATGTTCCTATGGGTTCTTACAAAAATCCTATGATCTGTGATGAAAAAAATCTCAGAGCCGTATCGGAGAAATTGCAAAAAGTTACTATTGTATGTGGAGATTACAGAGAGTCGGCTGACTTTATTGATGAAAATACTTTTGTTTATTTTGATCCCCCATACAGACCCATTACAGACACAGCAAGTTTTACTGCATATACCGAGAATTTGTTTAACGATGACGCACAGATTGAACTTGCACGATTTGTTGATGACATGGATAAAAAAGGTGCCAAAATTGTAATTAGCAATTCTGATCCAAAGAATTCAAATACAGACGATGATTTCTTTGATAATATATATTCTGCACATAAAATTAAGCGAGTTGAAGCGACTCGAATGATTAACTGCAATAGTGAGGCGAGAGGTAAGATTAAAGAATTGCTCATTAGCAACTTTTGATGGAGGAAAAGAAAATGTGTTACGAGTACGATGTTGCATTGTCTTTTGCAGGAGAAGATAGAAAATTTGTAGAAGATGAAGAATATCTTTTGCCTGTAAAACTTGATGAACAAATGCATATTTTAAATAACTGGAATGAATTTGCTTACTGGTTCGAAGAAGTGTGCGCTGATGATTATCAATACAATGATAAATACATCGAGGGTTTTGTGTTCGAGGATACGACAGGATTTATGTGCAAAACAAAAACTGCATACTATAAAATGTGGAAACTCTTACGTTCCGTCGCAAAAGATACATTGACTTGTGGGTATTTTTCTAAAACTGGCGCATTGCAAAATATTACGATGAATCAGTTTTATGGTTGGGTTAAAAACAAATTTAAAACCTTTGACAAAAATACGAACATTATTACATTACGAAATATGTTCGAGACAGAAAGTAGGACAAGCTAATGGGTAAAATTTTAATTGTTATCGATATGCAAAATGATTTTATCACTGGTAATCTTGGAACAAAAGAAGCGCAAAGAATTGTGCCAATGGTTGTTAAAAAAATCGAAAACTGGAATCAAGGTAAGATAATTTGTACAATGGACACGCATGACGAAAACTATCTCTCCACTCAGGAGGGCGAACATCTACCTGTTGTTCATTGCGTGGGAGATTCTTATGGTTGGCAACTTTGCGATGGGATAAAAGACGTTGATAAGCGGATGTTAGAAATCAAGAAGAGTACCTTTGGAGCAACTGAGATTTTGGATGTATTGCAACTTATGGAGAATATTTTCAACCAAGACACTTTTAGATATGAATCACATGAATTTCACTTGTGCGGTGTTTGTACAGATATTTGTGTGATTTCAAATGCGCTATTGCTTAAAACATTCTTTCCAGAAACACGAATTGTTGTAGATGCTAGTTGTTGCGCTGGGACTACACCAGAAAATCATGAAGCCGCTCTAAAAGTAATGAAATCCTGCCAAATTGAAATTGAGAATTGGGGTGACTAATGAAAACAAAAATCATACAAAATGTATTTTTTGGATTTACAATCAGTGTCATCGTGTTGGCGATTGCGTACCTTGTTGCATCGCTGATTGTAATTCCTTTAGCTACTTCGTTTAACGACCATACATATGATATAACTATCACCGGCAAAGAACGTATAACGAATGGAGATAGATCAGATTATCTAATTTTTTGCCAAACTACAGATGAGAAAACTCTTGTTTTAAAAAATTCAGATAATCTAGTTCGTGGCAAATATAACAGTTCAGATTTGTATGGAGAGATTGAAGAGGGCAAAAATTATCGTGTAAATGTTGTAGGTTATCGAGTTCAGTTTTTAGATTGGTATGAAAACATATTGAGTATAGAGGAGGTTGGGTAAAATGAGCGTTAGATTAAATGGTGTTCTTATTGGAAATGAGTGCTACCCAAACAATGAACGTATTTTTAAAACTGTCGGTTTGAAATTTGTAGACTCAAATTACACTGATGTAATTACAATGAATTACGAAACAGATGTAGACATTTTTAAGGTAGCTATGTGTAAAAAATATCTTGATGATTTAGGCAAGCCTGCTATATTGAATATATTTTATATGCCATATTCCCGAATGGACAGAGAAATCGACGGGTATATATTTTCATTAAAATATTGCTGCTGGCTGATTAACAGCTTGAATTTCTATATGGTACAAATCTTAGACCCTCATTCTGATGTGGTTACTGAACTATTAAACCGATACAACATTTTAACTCCTAAACAATATATTTTAACTGCAATCAAAAACGAAAATCCGGACTATATTTTGTGTCCTGATGCCGGAGCATATAAAAGATACAAAGCGTTATACCTTTACAAAGAAGTCCCTATGTTTTACGCAGCGAAGAAACGGGATTTACAAACAGGTCAAATTATTTCTTATGATTTGGTCGATGCTCCAGACCTAACAGATAAAACCGTTTTAATTGTTGATGATTTGTGCTCTAAGGGTAGAACATTTTTAGAAGCTGGAAAATTACTGAAAAATGCCGGTGCAAAAAAAGTAGCTTTGTACGTTACACATTGTGAGAACTCTATTTATAAAGGGGAGTTACTGAGAACGGATTATGTAGACCATATCTATACCACGAACAGTATTCTGCCCAGAAGCGAGCATAAAAAGATTACTGTGTTTAACATTTAAAGGTGGTACAAAATGAATATTAACCCATTATTGGCTTTAGATTTTTATAAGGTTACTCATAGTGACCAGTATCCTGCCGGACTGACAAAGATGGTATCGTACTTTACTCCAAGAACTAGTAGAATTTGGAATCAAAATAAAATAATTTTGTTTGGTCTGCAAGGATTTATTAAAGAGTATCTTATTGATGCCTTTAATGACTTTTTCTTTAGCAAGCCCAAAGAGCAGGTGTTAAGTGAATATGCCTCTGTATTAGACAACACCATTGGAATCGACGCATACAATATTGAAAAAATTGAAGCGTTACACGATCTTGGTTATTTGCCGCTTGAAATCAGAGCATTGCCTGAAGGTACATTTGTTCTGGTAAAGGTGCCGTGTATTGAAATTTCCAACACACATCCTGATTTTGTATGGCTAGTCAATACAATTGAAACACTTTTAAGTACAACAATGTGGCATACAATGGTCTCTGCAAATGTAGGGCATATGTATCGGGAAATTGTGCAAGAAGCATACGAAAAATCTGTAGATATAAAAAGTTGGGCGAAAACTGCTTGTGGAGATTTTTCAATGCGAGGGCAAGAAAGTTTAGAAAGTGCAACCAAGAGCAGTGCTGCATTTTGTTTGTCGTTTGTAAATACCGCAACCGTACCTGCTGCATTATATTTGGAAAGATATTACGATGGAGATTTAAAGTCCGGTGATGTAGTTAGAGGCGCCGTTTCTACAGAACATAGCGTAATGTGTAGTAACTATGCTGTAGATGGCGATGAAAAAACACAAATTAGCAGACTGTTGTCTACTATCTATCCCAATAGGTCTTTTTCTATGGTAAGCGATAGTTACGATTATTGGAACCTAGTTACAAATATTCTCCCAGAATTAAAAGACCAGATTTTACGACATAATGGTACGTTATTTATTAGAGGCGATTCTGGAGACCCAGTAGAAATTCTTGCGGGTAAAGAGATTTATGACGTGGAGGATATTGAGTTAGAAGACCCGTTCGAATATAACTTTGGTGACATTCTATATGATACCTCCAAACAAAAGTATTATACCGTTGAAAAAGATAGTTTTATAGAATATGAACTCACTCCATCCGACCGGGGGACTGTTTGGTGCTTGTGGCAAATTTTCGGCGGCACCATTAACTCCAAGGGATATAAGGTATTGGATTCGCATATTCGTGCGATTTATGGCGACTCTATTACACCAATTCGTGCAAGAAGGATTTACGAACGTCTAATGAAAAATGGGTTTGCCTGCAACAATGTTACTCTTGGAGTTGGCTCTTTTTCAATGCAGTGTTTGCAAGAGAGCGAGAACAAATACCAGCCGTACACAAGAGATACATTCGGAATTGCGGTCAAGGCTACATATGCCGAAGATAAAGATGGAAATCCAATTTTTATTTTCAAGAATCCTAAAACAGATCCTGACAGCATTAAAAAATCTCAAAAAGGGTGTTGTTGTGTGTTTGATAGCGAGGTCGGACTGCAATACAAAGATGGATTAACATGGGCAGAAAGTCAGAAAAACAACCTACTCGAAACAGTATTTATTGACGGCAGTATTGTGAAACCACAAACAATTACTGAGATTCGGGAGCGAGTTAATACTGAATTTGGAGGTTTTTAAAATGGAAACTCGTTTATTAAAGACAAGAATCCAAACTATTCTTTGTATTGGTTGGATTCAGAGTTATTTTTCAAAACCGGAAAATAAAGATTGCGTAGCAGTTCTCGGAATTTCCGGTGGCAAAGATAGCACAGTAGCTGCTGCATTATGTGCCGAAGCACTTGGTAAAGATCGAGTGATTGGTGTGTTAATGCCGAATGGTACACAAGGAGATTTTGAGGATTCGTTAAAAGTAGTTAAAACATTGGGAATCAAGAGCGTGTATGTGAATATTCAAAACCCATACGAATCTATAATCGAGGGGATTTCCGATAATGACATCGACTGCAGCGAACAAACCAAAATCAATCTTGCGCCAAGGTTGCGTATGTCCACACTATTTGCGGTAGCACAATCCGTAAAAGGACGAGTTGTATGCACGTCCAATAAATCTGAATACAAAATCGGATACTATACAATGTTTGGCGATGACTGTGGACATTTGGCTCCACTTAGACATTGGTTGTGCAGAGAGGTAATTGAGGTCGGAAAATCTCTTGGATTACCGGACGAGTTGCTTGAAAAGACCCCGTCTGATGGTCTTTCTGGCAAGTCCGATGAAGATGTATTTGGTTTTACTTATAAGGAACTGGACGCTCAACTTTCCGGTTCTCAAGTTCAAGATGAAGAAAAGAGTGAAAAAATCAAGAAAATGGTTGCGAGTTCTGGGTTCAAACGAAGAGGTCTTCAAGTGTATAACAAAGAAGAAGCAATGAGTTTTCTTAGTGTATCAAACGAGGAGTGGTGGTAATGGAAGATATTCAGCGAGCATTAGATGACATGATGAAGCAGGTGCAAAATAATGCGATTAAGCAAGGGGCAAAAGCTGCGGCTATGACAGTGCTTGAGAAAATTGACGGCATGGAAGCTAATAATGTCTCCAGTGCCGATATTGTAGAAGAGATTAAAAACTTCTGCGTTAAATTTTATGGGGTTCAAAGAGGTGGTCAGAATGGATGAGAATATTATTTTTCTGATATGTGGAGAAACTGGTTCTGGAAAATCCAGTTTAGCTGATTACATTTGTGACTACTACAGTATGCGGCAAGTAATTTCTTACACAACCAGACCACAACGAAATGAAGATGATACGGGACATATTTTTATTACCCCAGAAGAAATGGATGATTTTACTGATATTGTAGCTTCTACAAAAATTGGCGACTATTATTATTTCGCTACCAAGGAACAACTGCTAGAGAGTAACATCTACGTTATCGATTACGACGGCATTAAAAATCTGAAGCAACAAGACCTTGAAGGGATTCGATTTGTCACAATTTACATAAATTTAGATCGAAAAACTAGGGAAGAACGAGCCGTCAAAGATCGAGGGGACGATCCTATGGTGTTTCATGACCGAAGTATCGCAGAGTATTCGCAATTCATGGAAATGCGTAGAAATGGCGATTTCGACTACAGTATTTGTAATAAGGATTTTAAGAAGGCAGCAGCAGTTCTTACCAGAATTATTGCAGTGGAAATTGTGGGAGAATAATTATGACAAAACAGGCACGCCCTCCACCTATAGGGGGTACATCAAGTAGTTAGTTTTTGTGGATTGGAGATTTATAAAAGCATGAATGTAATTAAAAGAGATGGGAAAGAGGTACAATTTGACCGGCAGAAAATTGTAGATGCTATTGTAAAAGCCTTTGAAGAAGTACAAGGAGATATGTGCAACATAGGATATGCCATCGATATGGGAACAAGTGTTGCAGGGTTTATTGAGCACCAAAACCAGACAATGTCTGTTGAAGAAATTCAGGATATTGTTGAAACTGGGCTAATGAAAAACAATGAATACGAGGTTGCAAAAGCCTATATTAAATATAGATATAAACGAGAACTTGCAAGAAAATCAAACTCCACAGATGGTAGTATTCTATCTTTGATTGACTGCAATAATGAGGAGATTAAGCAAGAAAACTCTAACAAAAACCCTGTAATTATTTCCACACAAAGAGATTATATGGCCGGAGAAGTTAGCAAGGATTTGTCTAAAAGAATTTTATTGCCACAAGATGTTGTGGATGCACATGAAAAAGGGATTATTCACTTTCATGACATGGATTACTTTGCTCAAAGATGTTACAACTGCTGTTTGGTTAACTTGGAAGATATGCTGCAAAATGGCACCGTGATTAGTGGAGTCATGATTGAAAAACCTCACAGTTTTTCTACTGCTTGTAATGTTGCGACACAGGCGGTGGCCCAAGTTGCTAGTTCACAATTTGGGGGGCAAAGCATCTCTCTTGCACATTTGGCACCATTTGTGGATATTTCTAGACAAAAAATTACAAAGCAGGTTGTAAGTGAGTATGTAAAATTTAATGGCAGAGAACCACAAACACAAGAAGAGAAAGAACAGTGTGAATCCGTAATCCAGAACAGACTACTCGAAGAAATCCGTCGAGGAGTGCAAACAATTCAGTATCAAGTAGTTACCCTAATGACCACTAATGGACAAGCTCCGTTTGTTACTGTTTTTATGTATTTAAATGAAGCAAAAAACGAGCAAGAAAAACAAGATTTGGCGCTGATTATCGAAGAGGTTCTGAAGCAACGCCATCAAGGTGTAAAAAATGAAAAGGGTGTTTGGATTACTCCAGCGTTTCCAAAACTGATTTATGTGCTTGAAGAAGACAATATCACCGAAAATTCTAAGTATTACTACCTTACAAAATTGGCTGCTAAATGCACCGCTAAACGTATGGTGCCTGACTACATTTCCGAAAAGGTTATGAAGCAACTAAAAGAGGGTAACTGTTTCCCTGTGATGGGATGCGTTGAAGAAAACGAGTTGGTTACATATAAATATCGAGGCAGTTTGTACGTGGAGAGTTTCAAGCGTATGTGGAATAGATTGTCTGATTGTTATATTCCAACCAAACAGTCTCCGTATAATGATGACAATTTGTTTTTAGATGTTTCAGATGGTAACGTAGAAATTTACGATACTAAAGATGGTTTTGTTAGGGTGAAAAAAGTAATCAGAAATTATAGCAAAGATTGGGTGAATGTTAAATTAGAACACGGTCGGCAACTTATGTGCACAAAAGACCACCCATTCCATACAGAACATGGAAGGATATTGGCAGTAGACCTCACTACCGATGATATTGTTACGGCGAATTATTCTCAGTGTTGTAACGAAACAAAACAGTTTGATGATGACAAAGCATGGCTGCTTGGATTTATTTTATGTGATGGCAGATATGTTAGTGACGTGACGGTGTCTATAGCAGCTACTGGTGAAGATGATATTGAGGATGCATATATTCAAAGAATGCAAACTTGCTTTGGAGTTATGCCAGTTACACGATTGTTAACAAGAGGTGACAGAGGAACGTATAAAGACGTTAAATCTTATGGCAACGTCAGAGATCTTATTTGTTATTTAGGAGAGAAATTTGGCGGGCAGAGCAAGGATAAGCGTCATATTCCAAATGAAGCGTTTGAATGGAACCGTTCTGCAAAATTATCTTTTCTTGCGGGAATGATTGACGCAGACGGATATATTAATTCTGGACGAGGCGTTCACTCAAAAGTACAAATTGGATCTACAAATAAAGAACTGGCGTTGCAACAGATGGCACTGGCTCAATCATTGGGGATGCCGGCGTATATTTACGAAAATCATTATTCAAAAAATGATCCAGAAAAAATTAGATACCGTGTCGAATTTGAGCCATTAAAAGAACTTGTTGATAAGATTGTATGCCAGAAAAAAGTAAATCACTATATTCCAAGTTCTCCAGTCCTACCTACTGCACAGGTTAAAGTTCGAGAGGTATCAACTATTGATTATTCAGGCTTTTCCTATGATGTGGAAACAGAGAGTGACCACTTTGAAGTGAGTGGAATTTACAGTCATAACTGTCGCTCTGGCCTGTCTCCATGGAAAGACGAAAACGGTAATTATAAGTTCTACGGCAGATTCAACAAGGGTGTTGTAACTATTAACTTGGTTGATGTTGCGCTTTCTTCCCAAAAAGATACAGCTAAATTCTGGAAAATTTTTGATGAACGCTTGGAACTATGCTACAAAGCACTTCTTTGCAGATACGAACGACTCAAAGGTACACCTTCTGATGTGGCTCCGATCCTTTGGCAACACGGAGCGATCGCAAGGCTTGAAAAAGGAGAGCCAATTGATAAATATCTCACCGGAGGTTACTCTACAATCTCTCTTGGTTATGCTGGACTTTGGGAATGCGTGTATTACATGACCGGAAGTAAACTCACAGAGGAAGTCGGCAGAAATTTCGGGCTTGAAGTTATGCAGCACATGAATAAAAAATGCGACGAATGGAACGAACGGTGCAACCTTGGTTTTGGCATCTATGGAACTCCTTTGGAAAGCACAGTTTATAAATTTGCAAAATGTCTACAAAACCGATTCGGAACCATTCAAGGCGTTACCGATAAAAATTACATTACAAATAGCTACCACACTCATGTCACTGAATCAATAGATGCATTTAGTAAGCTGCACGCTGAATCTGCATTCCAATCCTTATCGACTGGTGGCGCAATTAGCTATGTGGAAGTTCCAAATCTCACTAATAACATCGACGCTGTGTTGATGATTATGAAATATATCTACGAGAATATCATGTACGCCGAATTAAATACAAAGTCTGATTATTGTCAGGTTTGCGGATTCGACGGCGAGATTCAGATTGTAGAAGACGACAACAAAAAACTAATTTGGAAGTGTCCGAACTGTGGAAACACAGATGAAAACAAACTTAATGTTGCCCGTCGTACCTGCGGATACATTGGGAGCAATTTCTGGAACCAAGGTAGAACACAAGAAATTAAGGAGAGAGTCGTGCATCTAGGTGACAACGAATGAATTACATAAAAATTACAAAACATGACATTGCAAACGGTTCTGGGGTGCGAGTGGTGCTTTGGGTGAGTGGGTGCAGCTTACACTGCAAAGGATGTCAAAATCCATCCACTTGGGATGTTTCTACGGGTCAGCTATTTGACGAGACTGCAAAAAATGAATTATTCAAAGCCTTAAATAAACCGTATGTTCAAGGGTTAACGTTGTCAGGAGGGCATCCTCTTGAGGCGCAAAACTTGGATGAGGTCTACAACATCGTATCAGAGGTGCGAAAAATATTCCCTGAAAAAGATATTTGGTTATACACTGGTCTTACTTGGGAAAATGCGATTCAAGACCCAAGGCGATTCCAAATTTTGCAAATGTGTGACGTTGTTGTGGACGGTTCGTTCATTGAGTGGCAAAAAAATATTTCATTAAAATTCAGAGGTAGTTCCAATCAGCGCCTTATAGATGTAAAAAGAACCCTGCAAGAGAACAAAATTATAACACTGGAGGAATGAATTATGAAATACCAACAACCAATTTATATCTGTGCAATTTGCGGCAAGCAACATAGAAATATCGAAGATAGAATTAAGCGCGAAACCGCTTGTTTTGCTCAACATCAGGCGGACGAAGAAAAGCGTAAGCAAAAAGAGTTAAAAGTTCAAAAACATAAAGAGATAGAAAACGCTTATCAGAAATATATTACCTTAGTGCATGAGTATGTCTCCAAGTATGACGAGCCTCCGGTTATGAATTATCATTGTAAATTAAACGACAAAGAAACTCGTCTAATTCGTGAGATTATGGAGTCAGTTATTTAAGAATTGTGTGACGTAGGAGGCAACTATGCAAGCGATAGCAAGATTTGAAAAAGTTAGTTTTGAAGAATATTCAAAGGCAATGACAAATTATCTTATGAACGAGGAAGGATTTTCTAATAAACAACTAGTGGATGCGTTGATTCTTGAGACTTATGGACAAATTCAACTCCCTAAACGAGCCACTACAGGTAGCGCTGGATACGACTTTAAGTTACCAATATCTATTACATTAGGCGAGGATACGACGCAAACAATCCCAACAGGTATTCGATGCAAAATGGAAGAGGGTTGGGTGTTACAGCTTTATCCAAGAAGTGGACACGGTTTTAAATACGGAATCCAGTTGGCAAATACAGTGGGAATTATCGATTCGGATTACTACAACTCTGATAACGAGGGACACATTTTTGTAAAACTCGTGAATAATTCTGTGTTAGCTAGGAATATTACTATTAAAGAAGAGGAAGCATTTTGCCAAGGTGTGTTTGTTCCGTTTGGTATTACACACGATGATAATGTTAGCGCTCAAAGAAATGGCGGAATGGGTAGCACAAATGAAACCGTGTGAAAATTGCAAGTATTATAAATTCTTAAATGGTGCATGGGTAACAAAATGCTGTCACTATATTTTAATAGAAAAACATCCAAGAAATTGCAATCCTGATGAGTGTAAAAAATTCAAACAAAAGTGATGTGGTGCAATGAGGGACTCGATTATAATTCCCATCTGGGAAAAAAGTAATTTGACCCTAGAGGAAGCAGCTGCTTATTCTAATATCGGCATTAACAAGTTGCGAGAAATCACAAACGACCATAGATGCGAATTTGTGCTGTGGGTGGGTAATAAACGGTTAATTAAGCGGAAATTATTTGACAAATATATTGAGAATTCTTATTCAATATAGAAATTGAAAACAGCGGCCTTGATGTGGTAAAATATGTTTATCACATTGGGGCTTTTCTTTTTTAGGAGGAGCCATTATGGGAAAACAAAGAAAAGATAACAAAGGAAGAATTTTAAAAACAGGCGAGAGCCAAAGAAAGGATGGTTTATATCAGTATCGGTATACAGATTTAGATGGAAAACGTCACACAGTTTATGACCCAGATTTAAAAACTCTTCGGGACAAAGAGTTCGAAATTGAGCAACAGTTAAGAAGTGGAGGTAGACCGGTTTCTAATATTACATTGTTAGAACTTCTACATCGCTATGTTGACTTGAATAGGTCTATACGAGAAACTACTAGGCTTTCGTATCAGCAGTGCATACGAACACTAAGCCAAGATCCTATAGTAAATAAAAAAATTAAAGATTTAAAATCATTAGATGGGAAACGTTTTTTAATTCGTTTAGATGAAAAGTATCGTTACAAAACAACTGAAACTTTGTTTAATTTTGTAAAAGCAGCATTAAAAATGGCGGTTAATGATGGAGATTTATTAAGAATGCCATTCTGTTTTTCTTTATCGGATATTATTGCTGATAATGACAGCAAAAGAGAAGCGTTGACTCCAGAGCAACAAAAAGAATGGTTACGTTTCATTCGTAATGATGGGATACTTAATAAATACTATGATTACTATGTCGTATTGCTTGAGACCGGACTTCGAGTAAGTGAATTTTGTGGATTAACAATGAAGGATTTAGATTTTAGAACTCGTAAAATTACAATTGATCACCAATTGCTATATCATGATGGAAAGTACCACATAGGAAAATTAAAAACTAAATCCAGTATTCGAACAATTCCAATGACCGAAAAAGCCTATCAGAGCTTGTTGCGGCTGTCTGAAAAACGTCATAAAGCGAAGAAGATCTGTGTGGATGGATACACGGATTTTATTCTAGTCAATCAATCTAGAAACCCTAGAGTTGCCCACGACCTTTGTACGAGATTTCGGGATATATATAAAAAATACAAGCGATTGTATCCTAATTCTTGTATGCCAAATGTCACAGCTCATGTGTTAAGGCACACATTTTGTAGTAATATGGTTAGAGAGGGAATAAATATAAAAACTCTACAATACCTAATGGGACACTCTTCTGCTATAACCACATTGGATATATACTCCCATATAGACTATCTTTCTGTTGAGAGTCAAGTTAGAGCAATTGAGGAACGTAATAAAAACTAACTACACCAATTATTACACCAATTATCCGTAGAAATATAACTAGTTATGTAGTTTTTAAGGTTTGTGTACGGAATATGTAAAAAAATCTGCATTAACTAAACACGATAATCACCGATATTTTTTGTATTAAAGTGATAGATTTTATGTGAATTTCACAATTGTAAATGTGCATTATAACAAAATTAGTTATCGTGAATACCAAATATATCTGATTTGTTACGACTTTGTGGCAACTTCGTAGCATAACAGTATTACAAAATATAATTTCTTAAAAAACCGCACAACTACGCCATTTTTTAAAGTGTAGAACATAGCAAAATCTGCTTACTACACCACTACTACACCAATTCAAGAAAAACTCCAATGTGATACGAGAAGCAGCCTGTCCCAGTCGCTGTTTCTTTTTTTATTGGATTTATTGTAATTTACGCTAAATAAGATTAAATTAGAATAAATCTAATAAATTCTTAAAATAAAAAAGAACGAGAATAAGCACTGATGAACACAAACTGCGGCAATCAATACACAACAGTTTCTCTTTTATAGAGAGCAGAAACAAAGAGTAGCTTATGGCAGAGCATAACCTGACCGAGGTAAATGATTCATCACGTAAACATGATATTATATTGTTTTTACCGCCCTTTTGTGCTATAATTAGAAAATAGCACAGGAGGGATTATTTTTATGACTTTCAATTATAACAAGCTATGGAAACTGTTGATTGACAAACGCATGACAAAAACGGAGATGCGTTTACAGGCAGGTGTCAGCACGAACACACTTGCAAAAATGGGAAAAAACGAACCTATTGCAATGAACAGTTTAGCGAAAATTGCCGCTGCCCTGCAATGTGGGCTTGACGATATAGTAGAAATACAGAAAGAAAAAAACGAAATTTGAAAAGGAATAAAAGTATGAACGATTATAGACAAATGACATTAGACATTGAACCGTCCGGTCAAAGCGTACTTGCTTTTGAAAGTGCGGAAAATTTAATTAACACAATGGATAGTTATAACTTTGAAGATTTATTTGAAAGTAAATTACCTTATGAAGAAATGCACAATGGCAATTCTATGGCAATTTTAGGTGATAGCCTAGAAGTGTTAAAATCAATGAAAAGCAATTCTGTAACTTTAATATTTGCAGATGCCCCCTATAACATAGGAAAAGATTTTGGAAATAATAAAGATAAATGGGATTCTGTTCATGAATATATAGAATGGTGTAAATTGTGAATAGATGAATGTATGCGTGTTTTAACTGATAATGGAACAATTTACTTTATGACTGCAACACAGCATATGCCATATTTAGATGTATACGTGTCTGAAAAATACAATGTTTTATGTAGAATTATATGGTCATATGATAGTTCAGGTGTACAATCAAAGAAAATGTATGGTTCGTTGTATGAACCAATTCTTATGGTAAACAAAAATTCAAAATCAAAATATATCTTTAATCATGAAGATATTTTGGTTGAAGCAAAGACGGGCGCAAAACGCAAGCTGATAGATTACAGAAAAAACCCACCGCAGCCATATAGTAGTGAAAAAGTTCCGGGGAATGTATGGGAATTTAGCAGGGTTCGTTTCAAAATGGATGAATATGAAAATCACCCAACCCAAAAACCAGAAGCATTGCTTGAACGCATTATTAAGGCTTCAAGTAATGAGGGAGATGTAGTATTAGACCCATTTTCAGGTTCGTTCACGACCTCTGCTGTTGCTGTTAAATTAAACCGTGTAGCTGTTGGCATTGATATGAATGAAGAATATTTTGAAATGGGATTGCGCAGAACGGGAATAACTAACGAATACAAGGGGAAAATTCTTGTAAAAGAGAAAAAACGCAAGACAAATGCAAAATCAAAGTATGTAAGGGAGTAACAGATATGCCAAAGATTACAGAACAATTTATTGAAGATATCCTGAAAAACGACTATAAATCAAACTATCAAGAAATATATGACGGTAGTTTACTGTTACAGTATCTTGATAAGAAAATGAAGGCAGTTCATGGAAATAGTAAAACAAGAAGAAGTTTAGCAAATATCTATGCTATTTATTCAATTCTATACTATTACCAATCAGATTTTTATGGACAGCCGGATAAATATAGAAAATTTGGTGGCTATGATTATATGCGACTTTTTAATTTCTATCGTGGGCTTTACGGAGGAAGCAAGTTGCAGAATCACGCACTTAATTCTAGGGTTAATGGTGAATTTAAAAATAAATTTACGGAAATTAGCAACGACTTGATTATTATTGATAACGGCAAGTATCTGATACATATTGACTACTTATATGTAAATAAAAATGATATAAGTAAAACCTGCTGCAAAGTAATTGAAAAATATGTGGATTTACTGATAAACAAAGACCATGCATTAATACAAATTTTACAGGACATGGAGCAATTAACTAACTATGGAGATAAAAAGAAGAAAATTATAACACTACTTTCAGAGGACGCAGAAGCACGAATTTTTGAAATAATCAGCTATGCAATTCTGAAAAATCATTACAAAAATGTAAAGGTATACTTTGGATATTCGTTAGACACCATAAAAGAAGAGGAACTTCAGTTATTTAAAACTGGACGTACAAATGCTAATGACGGTAGTATTGATTTTGTAATGCGTCCTGTTGGGCGTTTCTTTCAAGTAACAGAGGTAAATAATTATGACAAGTATTTGCTTGACATGGATAAAGTTATGCACTTTCCAGTGACATTTGTTGTCAAGACAAATCAGTCGAAAAGTCAAACATTGCAAGAATTAGATGCTTATATTGACGGCAAAGCAAACGGAATGGAAATTATCGAACAGCGTTATCGTAAAGCGATTGAAGAAATAATTACTATCAACGAATTAAAGAAATGGATTAACGAACTTCCTAACTCGGATATTGATGGTATAATAAGAGATATTGATATTTATTATCGTATGGAAATGAATATGGATGCCGAAGAAGAATAATTGATATGTATTGTTCTATTAGCAATCAGCCCGCCTGCAAAATGGCGGTTTTTTTGTCGCTTATCTTATAGCGACAAGCCACAAGGCACAGCGTTGAACTACAAGATATAGCATAAAACAGCAAAAAATACCCCGTATTTGATTTCGTTACCAAATACGGGGCTGTTGTGATATACTTTTTTAAGAACTAAATAAAGACGTTCGTATACTTTTTCGTTATATCGGCAAATAAAAACTACTCGATTATTTACTATTCCAGCGCTGTCTCAACCTTGGCAACTGCCTCTTCACTAATAATCTCAAGAGGATTATCGGGGGTTTTGTTAATATAAGCGCACGCAAGTTGTAGCGCAGCGGTAAATTTGTTTGCAGAAGACAGGTATCTTATATCCATAACGATTCTGTAATGTCCGGTATCATACAAATTAAGTATACGCAAGATTAGTTCCTTTGGCGGATACGGGTTCACAATGCGGATGTCATATACCAACGTAGGGTCGGTGAGGTATGTTTGAATAATACTATCCGCAGAATCAAAAACTTGTCGCTCAGATTTTGTCAATTGAGATAGGTTTAGATGCGGTAAAATTTCTGACGTTGACATATGATTTCTCCTTAACTTAGTCCAATTTGTCATTAATTTTGTTAAGTAACTTGAGCACTTGTGCAAATCCAAGCATTAAAATACCAGACGCCAAAGTTACAATCCAATAAACAACAGTAGTGCCAAAGTTATAAGATTTGTAAACATCACGATAATATCCGGGTTCGTAAGAAATTCCTGCCACAATACCAACAATAAATCCGGTGATAAAAAAAAACCCGGTAAAAAAAATACCCACCGCCATAATCATAATCGCATGATAAAGTTTGAATCCTCCACCATATGGTTTTTGCAGAGTTGAGCCGGGGTGAGGAATCTTAATTGATGTGGGTTGAGACGGAGAAGTTTTTGGATTATAGTATTTCATAAACTCGGCAAATTCTTCGTCACTCAACTCGATTGCAACTGCACGATAACGTTTTTGTTTTCCAGTGGTTTCGTCGTATTCAAATTCTGGGTAGCTAGGATTGTTTGGGTCGTTATCGGGAGCGTACTCTTTATCAAATAATCCTGCTTCAATCAACAAACTTTTTCTTCGCTCTGCTTCTTGTGCTTGTTTCTTTTTAATGTAGCGTTCTAATTTTTCGTTCATACGTCTAACTCCTTTTGGTTTTTATATCGTATATATAGTATCATAAATGTCAAATTTTGTAAATAAGTGGTAAAACAAAATGGACAGGCAGTGAAAAATATGGTACAATATATAAAAAGAATTTGTAAAACAAAAAGTTGATTGCAAGGTGGGTTGTATGGGGCTATTTTCAGATTATTTAGAAGAATGTAGAGACAGGGTAAAAATTGGGGGTTTAGACCCGTGTATGATTATTAGTGGATGCTTCGAGAAACAAGTTAGCTCTTACCAATCGATATACCGTAAGTTTAGGACGTATTCAAACAGTGATGATGATAAGAAAAAGCAACTGATTTACCAGCAACTTGTTAAACAATCTTCTGAACTCGAAACAATTAAAAGCGGTTATTTATTAGGTGAAAAAATCGTTTTACGCATATGGAATTCTAGGAAGTTACAGTCTTCATTAATAACCGACACGGTGAAGTTGCTTTTGTCAGAACTTCGTACATCATACTATGCCATCTGTGATTTGTGCCAAGACATAAATCGCCAGTTAAACAAAAAAGTTCCCCTTCAATTTAATCCACCGTCTGAATCAGAAGTCCGTGAAAATCTAATGAGAATGCTAGGTTCAAGTATAGTAGCATATCTTCAGGATGCTTCTGTGATTTTAGATATAAGCGAATTCCGAAAGGTTGTCTATGACTTCGCTTTAATCATACAGTTTTTTGAACAAGCGCAGTACAATCAACCCTCGAAAAAGATTGTTTGTTATTATCTAGAAAAGAGTTTTGACATAAAAAACAGTCGTTTTAAATGCACAAACTGCGGAAGTTATTTATTGGAAGATATTTTATATTGTCTAAACTGTTATGAAAGGAATTGATTATGGATATAAAGATTCAATTAGCCGAATTGTGTGCAAAACAAAACTTGCCAATGGCGAAGTATAAAAAATTAAATGCTTTTTCCATACTAGAGCAAGAATATGACCTTCTTGAAAAATTAGAGTCGTTTCATCTTCCTGAGATTACAAAATTAATTTGTGGGTCAGAAGTTCTTGAAACCCTGCCTTGGGCAAGCAAATATCACAGAGTTCGTTCAGTGTATATTAGTCCTAAAAAAATAAACGTTGACAAAATTATTCAGGAGTGTGAAACAGTAGAAGCATTTGAGAATGAAGTTCTACAATTTTTAGATGCCGATACTTTGTTAATTTTTTTAAAATATTATGATGATTTACAGCAGGCTCAAGATTTAGACTCCAAAGAGCAAACTGATCTTGAGAAAGAACTTAAAGCTAAAGAAAAAGCACAGGAAAAAGATATTTCTCTTACTGAAGAAGAGGTTTTAGAAAGAGAGCAGGCTATAAGTGACCTGAGAAACAAAATTAAAGCTACAAAACAAAGATTAAATAACCGAGATAAATGCCTTCAAAAAAATAAAGAATATATTGAAAAAATTAATATATACGAATCAAAGAGCCGGGAAATCGATGTTGACAAAATCAGAGAAGAAGCCTATCGGTCTTTAAAAAATATAAAAGTTTCATCTGAAAAAGAGGCTTTAAATAACTTTATTCTCTCTGAGGTAGTATCTGAAGAATATCGTAAGCAACTTCGTGACCCAAAATTCTTAAACAAAACGTTACAATACTTGGAGGCGGATTCGTTAAAGGGGTTATCGTTACCTATTTTATTGAATCTATATGACGAAGGCGCAATTGATATTGCCGAAGATCCTGTAAATGATTTTATAAGTCGGCACCCAGACAGACTTTGTGATTATTTAGTAGAAAAATCACCAGTGTCAATACAAGATTTGGATAATTCTGAACGTGAATTGCTTATTGAACAAGCGTTACAAAAAGAACTTAGTTACGTAGCTGAAAAACACAATTCGTTCTTTGGTAAATTCTGGAATACTATTGCTGAACGAGATGTATGGCACTGGATAATTTCTAAGGTTTATGAATTTGTTGAGGATAAAAATATAAATTCGGCTATAAGTCGCTTGTTGCTTAACCTCGAAGGAAAAGCAGCGAAATGTTTGATAGAAGTTTTGTTTGACTATACAGAGGATGCGATTAAATTTTCATCTTCCGAGGTTATTTCTTATTTGCTAAAGAATAGCGAGAGTTCTAATCGTGATGTTATACTTGAAACAATTAGGCTGCTTGAACAGCATAATCGAATGACTCAGCGAAAACTTAATACTTCAGAGCGAAAATTAAGAAGTTATGGTCAAGAATTGTTCAGTTCCATATACCTTCCCGTGGAACAATTAGAGGAGTTAGCTATAAATTTAAAGTCAACAAAAGGGGAGGTTAAAGCTAATCTTATCGCAACACACCTGATTGATATAGTTCTTTTATTGAGAGAAGGATTTGAGGCTTTTGACGTAGCCCCTGTAGAAAACATAGAGGATTGGAAAAATCAAAATAAAATTAAATTCAATCCTGACACGCATCGTATGACTACAGATGGTGATTGTGCTCCAGATATAGTCCGGCTGAATAGCTTGGGTTTCCGGTATCAAGATGATGATGGCAACTGGCAGCAGTATAACGCACACGTCTTTGTTGAAGATGATTGCGATAAAGTTGAGAAAAAAGCACGTAAAGGATATCCAAAATATGAACAACCCGGAAAAAAGAAAAGTGCTGGTCAAAACAAATCTCGTGCTGCACGTAAAAAGAAATAGTAGGAAGTGAAATTATGATATATAAATATGGCATAGACTTTGGTACAACTAATTCATCTATTGCAATGCGTTTTGTCGGTGACGACAAAGAAGAGCATACACTGGTTGTAGATGTTAAGGATACTTCTCCACGAGAAACCATGCCTTCTGTGGTTTTAATAGATCGTGACGGGAAGATTTCTGTTGGAGAAAAAGCAATAAATCAATATGTACAAAACGGAACAAATTCTAAGAAACAACTATTCATCAAACGCATCAAATTGGACTTAGAAAACGAAGGTTCATCTCTTTCTTATAATGTAGGCAACCACTTTTATGATGGTGTAGATTTGATTGCTGCAATATTGAAAGAGCTAAGAGTAAAAGCTGAAAAGATGGCTAATGAACTTGAAATTGATATGTCTGGTGTTGTAATGGGTGTTCCTGTACAATATGGAGATATTCAAAAGGACGTACTTAAAAAAGCTTTAGTTAAAGCAGGGTACTACGAAAACTATCAAGAGGCAGATGCGCAAACAGAATTTGTTTCAGAGCCAGTTGCAGTAGCGGTCCATTATGGATTCAATTTAAAGAACGATAAAACAGTTATGGTATTTGATTTTGGTGGTGGTACATTAGACCTTGCCATTGTGAACCTTAAAAATCAGATTGGGATAGATAGGTTGCATCCTCATGAAACGCTTGCAAAAGAGAGAATTACCCTTGGTGGCGAAGAATTAACACGGCTATTTTTTATAAATAAGTTTTGCGATTCTCACAAGTATGGGACAAAAAGAATAGCGTCTGAATTTGATTTTTCTCGTGATTTAAACGCCGAACAACTTTGGGAAAAATTATCTGCTTGTGAAGAAGGAATTCGTTTTATTAGCGCTGTCGAGCGTTGCAAATGCGATCTTACATATGCTCAAAAATACAAGTTTTCTTTTATTGGCAAGAATATTCAGATTGACGAAAAAACTTTTTATCGTGACGACTTTACGGAAGCTATTGAGGAAAAATTGGCTGAAATTGATGATTTAATCGAATTATGCCTTGAGGATGCTAATATTACCGACCCATTTGATATTGACCATGTTATACTGGCAGGTGGTTCTTCATTGATTCCAGCAGTACAAGATTTGCTTCGGGATCGATTCGGAAATAACCGAGTTGCCTCTAAGATTACAGAACAAGATGCTGTGATTAAATCTTTAAAACGAATTAAAGTATCGGAGAGCGAAGTTTTAACCAGTATTGTTCGTGGTTTGGCAATGGTAGGATGTAAAGACGAGGCGTTAATCGAAGATGTTGTAGATAGCGATTATGGCTATTGGGATGATAGAGACAATGAGTTTATCCCACTTATCAAAAAAGGTACTCTGGTCAAAGATACTGAATTTGACAAGCTTACAAAAAAAGGAATTTATGATGAAATCGAGTGTTTTAAGAAAAATGCTTCACCCAATCAAGTTTCATCTGTTCAGGTATCAATTTATCAACGTAATTTAAATGGTGTTCAAAAGCTTGGGACTGTTACAATACGAAATACAGGTAGCAAAAAATATAGAATTTATATGAATATTGACAGAAAGAGTGGTATGTTAACTGTAACGTTGTACGACGGCATTCAACAAAGATGGATGGATGAGATTCCAGAGGAGGAACGCCAATTTACATTGACTATGTATTAAAATTAAGAGGATTAAATTATGAGAGATATTCAAAAATACAATTCATCATATCCACTTGCTTATTATGAAATAGGAACTGTGTATTCGTTTTACGGGGGAGATTCTATAACAGGAACTCCTGCGTCATCTGAGATAATTCAGAGATATGCAACAGCCTTGAATGACTTAGTTTCTCAAGAGCAAGAAAACGCTATTAAACCTGTAAAAAATCTAGAAGTAACAAACACTGGACGTAGTGGTTTACACCGTTTTTATGCAGTAATTGTTGATAAGATCAAATCTGGCAAAGATGCCAAAATCATAGTTATGTTTCGTAATAAGAATGGTGATAAAATAGAATATTATACAAAGCAATATGCAGTGAACCATAGTGGGTGCGAAACCGATGGAAAAGATTTAATGCCGACTTCTGACCACCTTGATTTAGGATTGAAATCCAATAATAAAATCGGAGGAGTAGCTAAAATTCGTAAGGATGATAACGTCGGGGGAGTTGCGAAAATTCATACACATAAAGACGGAGACGAATTTACACAAATTCCATCTAACTCTAGTGTTGGAGGAGTAACTAGAGTCCGTCAATCCGATCGTCAGGTGGCGGAATCTCATGATATTGTCGGAGGAGTTGCTAGAGTCCGAAGAAACGAGGAAATAGGAGGCGTTGCTAGAATTAAAAGATAGCTTGTTATAAAAGCGCAAAAGATTAAATTGGGGTTTAAATATGAAAAAATTACTTATTTCAATTGTGGCAATCGTTATACTGGGTATCGTGCCAATGACAGCATTTACAGGTTGTGGGGAAACCGATGTTGTTAAAGACGGACTAGCTGGTACTGTTTGGTCAATGGATGAGTTTTTTAGTGACTCGCAGGACTTCATTAACAGGGATATGGCAGAGCGAAGCGGCATTTTAGATATGTTTTATCTATATTTTAAAGATGACACAACAGCAATGTTTGTGGGTGAAGAAAGAGATTATCAACAGTTTGGCGACAAGTTTTCCATGTATAACAACAGCATATCCGGAGAAATCAATGGGGATACGATAACTCTTAATATGGGGATAGCTACGGCAAAATTCGTCAGAAATACTAGCCAGAACGCCTTTATACCCAACTCGATTAACAATACAGTGTGGCTTGCGTCTAGGTGGGGGACTACAACACAAGATTACAAAGCCGATTCTTCGACCAAGGATTATATTGTGTTTAAAGATGGATACGCCACAACAGTTAAGAAATTTGGAAAATCCCAGAAATCGTACACTTATAAAGATGGTGTTATAACAACTGACGATACTACAACTACAATTCTAGGCAATAAGATGCTAGGGAAGAAAAAGGGCTATGACTATATCGTATATGAAAAATGCACAGATCAAAACAAGGCTAACTCTCTTATAAATACGGTTAATAGCCAAAATACAACTAGTGAACAGCCTACGACAAATCGCTCATACACAACAGGCGGAAAAACTAGCACAACTAGTGATACATTAGAGTATACGCTCTGGGATATTACATATCTTAGTAATGGGAGTGGAGATGTTATTGCTCCAGCGAAAAAAATCTATGGAAGTAATTATAAAGCCTATGCGATATTCGCAGAGCAAGAACTGACTCTTTATATAGGAGAATCAGGTAACGTAGAGTCGATCAATTTTGGACGCTATCTCTACAGAAACGGTAAGTTGTATATTACAGGAATATATACAAACGTGATGGGTAATTCAATTTATTTAGAGATGGACGATATACAGATAGTTCTTCAACGAAGATAAAAAAATACCGAACCTAACTACAAAAAACGTAGTCGGGTTCGGTATTTTAATTAGTCAAGCGTTTGCTTGTTATAGTATTCGCAAATAAACTCATATTCCATCGTTCCGCTGTGATTACAGCCTAATTCGTCATGATATTTGCGATACACCTCTTTGATGTGGTCAAACTCCTCCGGATGTAAGACAATTTTTCGTCTGCATCGATCCCCACAAGCAAACAGCTCAGACTTTAGCCGGTCAGATTCGTTCTCAAGCACACGGGCCTCAATAGTATCAATTCGTTCCATGAGGGCAGCGTTATCAGTTAATAACTCGTCCAGTTTTTGATTTGTCTCCGTAAGCTGTTTGATAATATCCGCTTTTTCGTGCGACTCATCCGAATCACTGATTCGTTTTTCTACATAATTTGCAATCCCCTTTCGAACCGGTTTGAATAGTGTTACGAGAAGTGCAATACAGGCAGAAATACAGCCAACAACGGCTGCTATATTCCTAAATAATTCTATATCCAATTTCTAAATTCTCCCTACATTGAATTTCTCTGTTTCGTATTTTATTCGTTGTCGGAGGTGTGTTCTTCCTCAAGATGAGCGTTATACTCTTGCATTTGCTTTGCGTATTCCTCTTGCAGTGCTCGCAAAATATCTCTGTGAATATCTTTCAGGGTTGGCTCAATAATCATGAGCGGCAGTCCTGAATTTTGAATTGCAGAGTAAATATTTTTAATAAGTTCATCTCGTACTAATAAGATTGGTTTTTCCATGTTGTATTTCCTTTCTTTTTTACATATTGTTTATTTTTGATTCGAGTTGGTCGATTTTCTCTGATAGCTGTTGAATCGCTTTCAGAATGTGTCCGGTAAGATACCAAGTATCAATATTTTTATATTTTGGGATAGGATCGTCGAGAAGATCTGGTTTCCATAAAAATCTACTATCTAATAACTCTAACTCATCTGCTATAACACCAACATCCCAATATTCTCCTCTGTGCGATTCTTGGGTCCAAGTAAAAGACCTCATTCTTATCTGGTTAATCATATTTAAAGAATCTACAAAAGAGTCGCTTATATTTGTTTTAAGACGCTTATCGGAACTCGTAAGTGGTTTAAAATTGCCCTTTACATATCCGGGCGTAGCGGCAGCTTTATTTCCATTATTGGCATTTGAAAATGATATGACACCATCTGCAACATTTCCTGCTGTAGCCCACTCAGCTTTTAAATTAGTCGTTTTTGTAGGAATCGTGCCTGTGGCATAATTTTGACTAGTTACCCAAGATTTAGTGGCAAATTTTTTGCCAGTTACCCAAGATTCAGTGGCATAATTTTGACTAGTTACCCAAGATTCAGTGGCAAATTTTTTGCCAGTTACCCAAGATTCAGTGGCAAATTTTTTGCCAGTTACATATTTTTGCACATATGTCACGGTTGCGCCATAATAATCACTAGACGTGTTACTAAACTTAATTAAACAGCTTTTTGTTCCTCCAGATGCATCCTCTAACGTAGCATTAAAAAGCTGAGTTTCTAATTCTTTTTTAATCCATGCAGGCGTTAAAGCTTTATAGTCATTGTTAGTTACCCCATTAAAATTTATCAAATAGTTATTGGTACTATTGTATGTTGGAGTTATTTGGCTAGTGCTATGCGTGTGACTGCCAGTAACAGAATTATTTACATAGTTTTGCACGTATTGTACGGTAGCAGCAGTCTTGAGTTTCTCATTTTGGCCTTGTTGTCCTTTAAATTTTATTAAAGGAGCACCTCCTCCCATTCCTTGCTGATTAGCGTAAGTATAAGTCGGCTCTAATTCTGATGTTGTAGTTGCTCCGCCGCCAGATAGATCAATTTTTTCACCATTTAGCATCAAGCCGGCAATCTGGTGATCTGTGGTTCCGAATTTTATATATCCATCAGTTTTTCCATAAAACACTACACTGTTAGCATACGTATAATCTCCGACAATTACAGTAATGTCCGTGCTATTACTAATATCTTTACTCTTAATTAAATTAGCACCACGCCCAGTTTCGGAAAGGCTATTTGCTGTGCATCCGTTTGTGGCATACAATGATGACGCTGTCAGTCCTTTGTTAAAAAATGTGGATTCATTAAAATCCGTTCTACCATTAAACGTCACATTTGTGCCAAACTCTGTATCCCAACCTACCTCGAATTTTCCGGATTCTTCTCTGGTTTTGACGGTGGATACTTGTCCAATTGCCAAGCCGTTGCCATACGGCGCAAAGTTTAACATTCGCTCTGCGGTGGTAGCGGAAGAGTAATTTTCAGAAGATTGTCCTATTGCGTCGTAGGCCACAACCTTTATTTCGTAAACTTTTGTAGCGTCAAAATAAGTAGGTAGTCTCACAACCCCATTTAGAGAGGAAATATTCGTCGAGTTATACCACGAACCAGTTCCTTTTTCACGATACTGAATATAACTTTTTGAAGAATCAATCCCATTATATCCGCCAATACTACTCAGATTTATCGCATAGCTACACTTCATGTATGTACCCGCAGGGTCATAATTTCCGCTGTAGTCGCATCGAGTTACGTCTACATAGCTTACGCTGGGGGGAGAGTAGTCGTAAATATAAAAAGAAAAATTTTTCGGATAACTTGCACTTCCAAAATAAAAAGTTACAGACGAATTTTGTGTCCCGGCAACGGTAAATGTACTCGTTGTAAAAACCGCAGAGGAAGAGGTCATTGTTGCATCGTCGCAGTTTGGGATTGAATTAGTAGTTCGAGTATAACCAGAAAGCCCTCCGGTAAAAGTGAATTTACCCTTACTAAATCCCTTAACAAAAATCGGTTCCGAAGAAGATTGGTTCCAAGAATCTACAGCAGCGTTTCCTGCCGATACATACTCAATAGTCGGTCCATTTATCGGAGTTGGTGGATTCGTAGAAATTCCTCCGTTGGGGTTATACACTGTAATTTCTTTATAATCCGTACCAACACATTCTCCCTTGGGATTGTATGTAACTAACTTAATTTTCATTGTGTCAGATATAGATGTCCCAAGCCATTTTGCAGGAATCGGAGCAGTTTCTACATAGAGACCCTCTCCGAAAACTTTACTAGATTTTACTTCTCCATCATCATTTAACAAATTATATTCGACTCTGGCACGATACGAAAAAGACCCTGATGTCGCAGTTGACATAAAATAAATTCGTACTTTATTGCCAGCGACAATGCTCGTAATCTCTTTCCCGCTAGTATTTGTAATTCTTTGGATTAATGCTTCATATTGTACGCCCATATAATTCCTCCTTTACTTTTGTAGATATAGTGTTACAGCATCATTAGGAACCGCAGATGATGTGTATTTTGCCGAATCGCAACCCATATTTACCAACATACCGGATAAGATTTGCAAATCGTATGTGCCTGCGGTTTGCGTTGAACTGATATTGAGTATAATTTTATCGTTGCTTTGTGTAATACTGCTAAATGTCAACTTGTCCGATTGAATTCTTCCGCTGTAAAATGTAGACGTATAGCCGCAGCTACCGGAGCTGGGTCCCCAGTATTTTACATAGAGGATAATTCTTGTAAAAGAACTATTTACCTCCATGCTAGAAATATATGGTTTTGGCGCATCATGTTCAACCTTCGAAATAGACAAGCTGCCATTTGACTCAAACAAAAATTGAAACGTACCAATTTTAAAAGTCGTCTCATAACTACCCACAATTTGTCCATCTTGCATATACTGATGACTCACAATCGAAGCTGCCCGCTGCACCTCAAGTTCTGTGTTGTACATTTTGTTGTTGCTGATGTACGCAATTTTATCCGAGCCTTGATAAAATCCAAGATCAATCGGAGTAATTTTACTGTAGAAATTTACGCCGTCGATATTACGCCCAATTTTTAACCCATCAGTCTGAAAATCAAAATACGTCTTTAACTGTTTGTCGTAGTTTTCAAGGTCTTCAATTCTGCGGTCGTAATACAACTTGTTTACCCAGTTGTTTGTGTCGAAGCTAAGATTCGATCCGTTAGCAACCAATAAAGTTCCGGCAGGATAAGAAGTGTAGGTTCCGCTATCAGATTCGCTTACAATCCACAAGTCGTTTTCGTGATAACATGATCCATCTGCAAAAGGCTTATTTGGAACAGATGTAAACACACGGCTTTGTGTCTCGGCATTCACAGGTTCCCAACCACCGGATTCAATATTAAAAATCTTTAAAATATTCGGACTGGTGGATGTATCCAACCATAATTGTCCGTTTTCAGGATTTTGCGGCTCGGAACTTCCTACAATGGGATCGTTAATATCCATCATAAATTCTTGACACACAGAAACACCGAAAATAGAACACTGTACAATACTACCGCTTGAAATATCGTCGTTGGACAAATACACGACCTTATTTAAAATAGATGGGTTTTCCACAGTTGCATTACTCGACCACTCGTATTTATATACATGAGGGTTTGATGTCGCCGGACTCCATACATTGTTTGTTAGTTGCATTAACACAATAGAAGTATAGGATTTTGCAGTAGGTACTACCATGCCATCTGTAATTTGAGTCCATGTATAATCTGAAAATTCAGCGCTATCTCCGGCACGTTCATCAGTATAAATACCATACCATGAACCAATTTCGTATCCGTTATTGTCCGTAAAGTTGATACCGTTATTAGAGTATTTTATATGGGTATATTTTTTGGTAGTTTTATAATAAAATTCTCCTGTATCCGGCGGAGTGTCGGCAATGGGTCCCAGTAAGGAATCGATCTCCTCCGAACCTCTAAACACAGAAACATAGGCAACGATTCCATCTTCACCGCTACGAATCATGTTTCCGCCAATTGGAATGATTTTACTGAAATAGCTGTCGGTTTTATCTGTAATGGTAACAACATCCGTATACCGAACATTATTGTACATCATCTCACACTTGTACACCTGAGAACCGAATACTTCTTCTCGGTAAATTGGCAATGATTTTGTGTTTGTAACCGGCTGAATCTCTTGCTCGTCAACCATAACGCTCCAAGTCTTTTCCCAAACACCATTAACCATCTTAAACCATTGCCACTTTGCTTCATCTATTTCCACACCGCCGTCAAAGCAGAACAAGTCCAATGTAATCGGATTGAGCGTATCTTTTGTAAACACAGTGCCTTGTTGTGAATAAATACGAAAAGTAATTGTGCCGCTTCCATTTGCACCGTCTTTTACAGCAACCCATTTTACATCTTTTGTAAATGCTTCGTCTCCAATAACAATGTTTAACTTAATAATGCCCGCATTGGAATCCAACGCAACGCTATTGTCTACCGCAATAATTAGGGTATTGTCTTGGATTTTACATTCTCCGGGCATGACAGATTCAGGTGCAATTTCAACAGAATAATCAGATTGCTCCAATTTGTCAGACCCCTCGTAAACCGATACCTCACAACTGTAGGTTTCTGAATCAATCGGTTTAAAATTACTTGATGCAGGAATTGGAATAAATTCGTTTGATAACATAATGGTATAGGCGTTTACGCCGTCAATACCGTCATCGCCAATAAATTTTGACCAACTATATTTGGAAAAATCAAGACTGTCTTCCTCGGTAAAATCAACATAGGTGCCAATCCATTTTCCAATGTCTTCGCCATCATTATCTGTAAAGGTCAACCCATCGTTTGAATACTTGATGTGTAAATAAGAAGTCTGTCCATCCGCACCGGCTTCACCCGGAGTTCCATCTGTGCCTCGCATCAAAGACCATGTGTAAGACTTATAAGAAGATGGGGGAGAACTTGTAGTAGTTGTGGCAACTCCAATATATCGTGTGTTTGCTCTGGGCAGCAATGTCATTGGATTACCAGTTTCATTCGCAGAATACCGAATGAAGAAATAGCTCGACGTACCACTAACGCCGTTCTTACCATCGTAACCTTTGATTCTAACAGGAGTTCCCCAAACACCATCCGTTGCAGACTTCGCTACCTTTTGGCTCATCCAAATTACATCGCCCGTCATATCGGTATGCCACGGATCTTCTGTGCCATCTCCAAACGGAATGTCTGGCTCATATGTCGTGTCACAATATGTCACAAACAGGGATAAGCCGTCAAAATAATCTACGCCTTTAATCGGGGTAGAACCATCTTGAATTTTGCTAATCGTCATAATATCATAACGATCCCCGCTCGTACAACGATAAGTAACGCTGCCGGAAGTAATATCATTGGCAGAAACCACATACGAAGCTTTGGTTGCGTTAGGAATATCGACCCATTGAGAATCTTTTAAATACGACCATTGGAATCCTGTAAGCCCTCCGAACAATTCTGCTGTTAGCGTAATGGTTTTCGGAGAAAAACTATCTGCGCCAAGCGGTTTCATAAATACCTGACTGTTAGCATGAACAGTAACATACTTTGCGCTCTCTCCGTCGTTTCCAATATTGTTGCCGGACAACAGGTTAAATGTAATTTCCTGAAATACAGTGGTTGTGTTATCGTATAAAACTGTACATTTATAAGCAATTCTAGAATTTTGCTCTAAGTTAAGGACATTGGCATTAACGGTTAACACGCCATTATTAACAATCTCGTTTTTTGTTAACGCCTCATATTGTCCGTCACCCAGTTTTCTGCTCCATGAAATCTGCACCGCACTATCCAGCACAGAAACTTGCTGTCCCTTTGCATAAATAGATGGCGTAATAACAAGAGGAGAGCCTTCCCACGATGGGGAGTAACTCTCCTTGTCTTCTTTGTATATTTGAATGTTAGGAAGGTTGCTGGATAAATATAAATCCACACTAGAATCCAATGTGTCATTGATAACTGTAATTGCATTTGAACGAATTATTTCCATCACATACACCTCCTATCAAATTTCAACCTCGCACAAAAACTGTGCGGCATTTGCAATGTCATCCGTGGTAACAATAATCTGGTTACAATTTCCCGATGCAATTTCCGTTCCGGTTGCGCTCGCTTTTTCATAAATGTGGTTTGCGTTCCATGTGGCATCAGCAACAGAATCGTTAGAAATCCGTATCCATTTAAACTTTGTGCCAACGGGCAAAGACTCCGTAACTTTGGTATTGCACACATAAACATGACAGGTTATTACAGTTTCTTGTTCTTTAGACTGCAATAGCAAAGAACCGGTTGATTCCAATTTTACAGAATAAGCATAGGCGGCATCCGCAATTTCATCCATGCGATCGGAAAGTGCTCCGCCAAAAGCATTGATTTGCACTCTACCATCTCGGTCTACTACAAATGTACCGTTTCCAATATTGATAGTACCGCCAGAAATTTTACTACCTTCAATGTATCCACCAACCAGAGCGTCGGCAAGAATTCCCCAATGAGATTCGGACTCACCGTCACCATCTGCATCATAAGAAAATTCACCAAATACCGATTTTGAGGTTTTGAAGCCGTCGTCACTAAATAAGAATTGGTTATTTGTAATCCAGCCTTGTTTGAGGTCAACCTCTCCATTTTCGTTTAGCTTTTGCAAATGGATACCGTATTTATCCATTGAAACGTTTTGATTGCCGTCGATGGATTTAATCTGTGTCGCAGCGTCCAATAATCCCTGATTGATTTTTAATTGAATCGCATTTGCGGTATTTGCACCTTTTTGCCATTTGGAAGAATTGCTTGCCACCGACTTGCCTGCACTTGCTGCTTGCGACAACAAATCTGCGTGAATATCTGCTTGTGAACGTACAGACAGTGCGTCTCCGAATTTAACGGTTAAATCGCTAAAATCCTCAAAGTCAATCGACATTTCCATGAGCCGAGACTTTTTAATGTAGTCCGGTCTGAGCGCAACCTTAATCATATTGCCCAGAGCAAACTGTGACTGAATCGGCTCAAATTCAGGAAGTGCAAGAATATTTGCAATTTTTGTATCAAAAGAGAGTTGCGGCTCAGAAAGCTTTCGTAACTCTTTACGAGCAGCCTCCAGCAAAGACCGGAGCGTTTGACTTCGTTCTTCTTCCGTATCAATTTCGGTAATAACAAAACCATCGTCAGAATACTCATCCTCACGCAAGAAAGGGGAGAGGCGAATTCGCTGTTCCTTGGTTAGGTTTTTATCCAGCGCAAGGTCTTCCGCAATAACATTAATCGACCCGCTAGTAGAATTAATCAAAGCCTCAACTGCTTCAACTTCTTTAGACCGCTTATCTTGTGCCCGTTCAGCCGATGTTAACATCATGTAGTTTGCGTGATACATATAATACTCGTCGCTGTCTGTCGAGGACATTCCGGCATCGGTCTGAACAACTTGCACATTTTTATATGCTTCTACTCGCCCCTCCAAAAGTGAGAGTCCGAATTCCTCCCAAATCTCAGCCAAAATAGTAAAAACGGCGTTATCTTTGGAGTCTAAACTTCCAGAACCAAGCATAGCAGATTCAAAAGCGCTCCACTTGCTACGGTCAACAAATTCGAATTCTCCGGTCAAGCTGTTCATGTCTTCCAGTGTGGGCGTACCATTATTTTGATAAAGGTCAACTAAAAAATTCATGAAGTCAGTCAGATGCACGTCGGTCAAATATGTACTGACTCGATTAACCAATTCTAATTTTCGCTGTTGATACTGGTTCAAATTTGCCAGAGTTTTTTCGTATTGTGTTCGATACCCCTCCACTTTTTCTAAGTATTTGCTGTAAGCGTCGTACAAATCCTGACCCATCCACTCTACTGAATGGTAAAAAGACAGGTCGGTAATACTTGCCATGCCAAAGTTGACCTCTCGAACGTCAATATCATCGGCACCGGTTACATATAGCACAGTCTTAATATCGTCTGTGGAATAGTCCAGAGAAATGGATTGCGCCAGATTATCAAATGTAATCATAACATCTGTTTCAAAGCCGGCAGTTTCTTCGTCATACACATTTACAGTGTTGTCGAGGGTATTAAAAATAATTACGCACTTGAATGTTTCGCATAAATCATTCATTAAAAAATCATAAATCGTAGAGCGATCCACGTCAAAGCTGCGTTGCTGTGTTGCTAAATCGGAATCCACATGACCAATTGACCAATTTGGAATCTTTTCATCTAGTACAAGATTCAATAAACTTCTGCTGGGGTCAGTAGCATCGTATAAAATTACACCATCTATACTGCCGGTTGTGCCTTGGTTAATAATAAACGTATCCAAATATTTCTGTGACAGTTCGTATTCGCCGGAATAGGCATTAACAGATTTGATTTCCTGAATACCATCGCCTTCAATTTCCGGGTCTTGAATTTGAAAGTAGCCGAATCCTTCCAGATAAATCATCCGCAGTCCTTGCACCAAATCGTAATACGGATTTACCTTATTTTCTCCGGTCACTAAATCCGTATAGGTTCTACCAATCTCGAATGAGATGTCGCTGTAACTATTCCATTTAAATGTGCCTTCTAATCCAGACACATTCAGTTGTCCAATTTTTTCCTTATCTGTCTGGCACAAAAACACATTCGGCGCTCGATAACTGCCAGACAGTAAATCTTTAGGAAGTTGCAAGAACATCCTCCTTTACTACTCGATGTTAAATTCAAAAGTCACGTTTTGTGACTTATCAAAATCCAAAAGGGACAAAATGTCCCTTTTTAAAAATAACGGCACTCTCTACTATTAACCTATCGAAAGTTTCAAAATGTAACTTTCGAATCTAAAATCCAATTGAGAATAGCGAGAGAGTCCCCGTATTATCCTGTTAATCCTCCAAGCCCAAGGTTTAAAGTCACGTTTTGTGACTTATGGAATCCCAAGAGGAGCAACAGAGGGTTTTCTGCATCCTTTTAACCCATCGAAAGTTTCAAAATGTAACTTTCGAACCTAAAATCCAAAAGGGACAAAATGTCCCTTTTGAAAATACTTAGTCGCACTCACCCACAATGTCTTCTCGGTCAACCAGTGTATTACCAACCTTAATCGGGTAGCGATAGCTGATTGTAAGACTTCCCGTTCCGGATATTTCCAATTGGTTTTCTCCTGTAGCAAAGCGTAGCCATTTATAGTTGCAGTCTTCGCCAAAAATCTTATTGGGCTTATCCGAATAAATAATCTGATTGCTGTCGATTGTCACTATTTCGTTTGCAGCCAGATTTTTAAGAACCAGTTCTTCATCCAAAGTATTGTTTTTTATATGTAACTCACCGGACGATAACGTGTTTGTAAATATCACGTTCGGATAAATGTAGGTGTCGAGGTCATCTGACAAGTTGTTTATAGTCATTGTTCGTTTCTCACCTAACTCAAGATGAATTGTTTGCACCGCAGAATACGCCCATGGATTACTGGATGTAAACGTTGCCGTAAAACCAATTACTGAAACGTTATCTAATTGCTGTGTTTGAATATCGGTAAATCGTCCCAGCAGGGAATAGTCGATAGTCGTGCCGTCTGCTTTGTATAAATCCAACCAACCAACCTGTTTTGTACCGGTCAGCCATTTGAAAATTTCTCTGGATTCTTGTAGCGTGAATAATTCGTGAGATGGTTTTATAAACGATACGGTTGTTTCAAGTACCTCACTGTACCTTGCACCGTAATCAAATACCGATGTACCGTCAGGTTTTTCTGTTGTGCTGGATTCCATCGTCAAAAATGAGTCATTTTCTCCGGAGGCATCATCAAAAGTGGTTACAATAACTCCGAAATCCTTATTTGTTTTGTTTCGGTAACGAAATTTAGAGTGAAAAATAGGCATGGATTCACCACACTTTCTTCTTAAAATAAAAAAGACCGCTTTAAAAGCAGTCTTTTTTGTAGAGTATTATTTTATTTTACTGTATAATCGCAGGGGATATGGATGGGGTATTCATGAATTTTATCATATGATTCATCATCTATTTCTAAATCAAAATCTAAACTTTTTATTTTAGCTATATCATACGTTTGTAAATCAGAAATTAAAAATATAAAATCGAAGTTTACAGTGGAACTATACTTACTATGAGCCGGAACATTTACGTACTCGTTTGCCAAACTAATTTTACAATTATTTACTACAAAGTTATTTGGAGTAAACTTTCTTTCATTGTCACACTTATTTTCAATAAGAAGATCAAGCACAAGGCAATCGTCGCTATATCTATATATTCCATTATACTTAACTGATACTTCATCATTATTTACCAAAGTAATACTAGACTGTTTTGTTCCGATTCCAGAAGACGTTTCGGAGTCGTCAGCCTTACTTTCCTCCGCAGAAACAACCTCGGACGCATTATCAGTATCTTCAGCAACAGATTCAACAACCGATTCTGTATTCGTATTCGATGTAGTTGTGCTTGTCTCGCCGCAGCCCACTAAGCCAGTAACCCCCATGACCAGTAATGCAGCCAATATCAAAACTCTTTTCATAATGACCCCCATTTAAACTAAATTTTCTATATTATACCAAAATATGAACATATAATATTTCTTATATAGAAAATAAAATCCTTTTAATCCAATTTTGTGTGTTTATCTCACGAATCGCTTAACAGACTGATTTAAGTTCTTCATGTACTTGTCTAGTTGCTTTTGTACCGCATCAGTAATATCCGGAATGCTGTCTTGGTCAGCGTGCTCAATATGAACTACCTCTGCAATATCCAAACTTACAGTCATATTGTTATTCAATGGCTGCGGAAGGATAGGGGTAGGGGTGTTTCTTTTTAACAGTTCGCTTACGTTCATTTGTCCAAGCTGCATTAGATTCTCAGTAATGTCGTTTGGAATCACACCAGAACCCTTGGTTAAGTATTCGATTTTACCGTCTTTACCTGCATGAAGAACAATTTCTTCCAGATTATTTTCGTCAACTACAGCAAACCCACTTTTTCCAACTCCGGTCGTTCCTTTTGCATATCCAACTAAGTCGGAAATCTTTACCCAAGAAAAAAGCTCTTTAAGCAAAACTTGCTTATTGTTATAACCCACTTGTTGAACGGTGTAGTTCTTGTTTTTATAAATAGAAGGAATCGCTACATTGGTAGAAGCACCTCCGTAATTTTTTGCGCTGGTTTTAATTTTTACCTTAGAACCTACTTTTGGAGTAGTCGTCTTTTTTGTAGTAGTAGGGGACTTCGGAGTAGTGTTTGGTTTCTTGGTAGTTGTTGTTTTTTTAGTTGTAGCAGGCAGTTTCGGATTACGGTCTCCGGACAAATAATCATTAATCGTCTTAACATCTTCAATCGCCTGTTTAGCTGCCTCGTCTAACATATTTGTCCATGCGGTACTAATTGTGCGCAAGTGGGTAGTGATTGCATCCGTTGCCAACATTATCTTATCTGAATAATCCGCAAGAGCGTCACTGCCTTCTTTCCACGGCTCTGTAATGCATGGAGTAATATCAATACGATATTGTTCACCAAGACTGGTAAGAGTATCTTTTACAGTCTCTGTATTTGCTTGAACAGTAGCATAAGAATCAGAGATTAACTTTTTTGTATCTTCTAGTGTTTTCTCAAGCTTTTCAATCTCTTCATTTTTCTCTTCTTTGTATTTTTCAAGCTGGTCATCCAGAGCCTTGTCTTGTGTTTCTATGTCATGATCGTATTTAAGTTCGGTAAGTTCATCCTGAGCTTTCGCCAGCTCCTCGGCTAATTGTTTGCGTTTTGCAATTGCCGCCTGAGAAGTATCGCCGGACATAGCGTCGATTCGTCGCTGAATAGCCTCAATATTATCGGTCTTATCTTGCACATTCCGCTTATAATCATGCGCATCTTTACTTGCTTTGAGATCCTCTTTTTTCTTTTCGATTAACTCAGATGTTTTATCAATCTCTTTTTGGATACCGTCTTTTATAATCTCAACACGTTTCTTATTAAGCTCAACCATTGCATCTTTTGCAGATTCATAGGCGTTAATGCTTTCCCACTGTTTTTGCTTTAAGGTTTCAAGACGCTCATAGTATTCCTCAGTTTCTTTACCCGCATATTGTTTTTGTAACTTTTTAATTTTGGCAGCATACTTTGCAACTTCGTACTGATAGGATTGAATATTTTGCGCTGTCAATGCAAGAGAGGTTAAGCCTTCTTCTGTCCACTGACCATTTTCCTTGGCGACATCCTTGTCAGACATTAGATTGATTAGATTGGTTCGCTCGTCTGCAATTGTTTTATAATGGGACATGATTTGGTCAAAATTATCCCATCTTAACTGCCGCCGTTCTTTTGCCCACGAATGAATCGCTAACCCGCTGGCATAAATAGCATCGGTTGTTGCGTCAATGGCTGCAACCATTTCTCGGTAATCATCAGTATTTTTTTTTACATCACCATTTTTTAAGGCTCTCGCTAAGGACCGCCGCTGCGCTTTTAACTCGGATGTTAAAGTAGCTTTGTTTCTTTTTTCGTTATTAATTAGCTTTGTATAAAACTTAGGGGAGCTGAGACCTGTCTGAGCCTCTCTTAAATCCTGCCGATTCTCAATTAAGGATTGCTTCGTGTCGTATCGGTCAGTTTTAAAGCTGAACGCATCAGTGATATTATCGAGTTTTTGTTTTGCCAACTGGGAAATTTCTGCATTAATACCGGCAAGCTCTGTTTTAGCGGATGCTAACTTATCTTTAAACTCTCGATAACGTTGAATTAAAGAAGCCGTGTTTTCATTTGCGCCTTCTGTTTTTTGTGTGAGCACCTGAATGCTATTGCCGCCCTCTTTGGCAAGCTTACGCCATTTTTCAGGAATCTTATTCCAAACAGCAGTTGCTTTTTTATCATAGGTTTTAACTGCCTTAGATAAGAAATCTCTTTTATCTACATTGTCCTTAATTAAGCTATTAATAACGGTGTTTTTACCGCCCTTACCATTCAGCTTAGATGCCGAACTTAATTGAGCGTTGAGTAGGTCCATATGAGAGTTGATTTCAGTTAATTTATACTCGATAAAATCAATAGTGTCGCTGAATTTTTTAGCCTCTTTATTTGCGTCCTCGATGCCATCAGTTAAATCCTTAGTCGTTGTGGACGAAGAAGAACTACTGCTAGAGCTATTACCAGAAGAGCTACTACTAGAAGAACTGCTACTAGAGCCACTATTCGATTTGCCGCCACCGGATTCACCCCAAAAGGTATGCTTTGGATTTTTACCATCTCCATAAGCATTACCGGATACCAACGCACGTCCTCTAAGCGCAGTTCGTCCATTAGACAGCAAATCTTTTGTCTGTAAATGGTTAAAGACGATAGCGCCCTTTGGCAAATCAACAAATTCGGGGCCATAGTCCCCAACCGTATAATACTTACCGAGCACAGGGTCTACTACCATTTCGGTTCCGAGTTCCCCGACTAAAGTGCGATGTTCCGGCTCATCCAATCCGATATTGCCATTTGCAAAAGCGTTACCAAACGCTCTAGTTCCTCCGGTTTCACCGGGTTTATCATCACCGGAGTTACCATTACCAGAATCCCCTCCACTAAACAATCCTGTTGGGGTATTTAGTGGGACATATTTAACCTTTACTTCAACAGTTGCCGGGCTGAGACCTTTTACTAAATTAGAAAAATTATCTGTAGCTTGGTCGTCTATTATTACAGTGATTTTTTTATCGTTGAAGTGATATTCTTGAAGGTCTTTAAACTTCTCTTGTAACGCATCGTCTTTCGGTACCAGTCCAATATCTACATAATTGTCCCTTTCTTTCTTTAACCCGTCTAATTTCAGCTGTAGCTGCGACATCTCTATTACAAGCTCAGGAGTAATTTTAGGACTAGCTTTTAATTCGTTTAGCTTTGCTTCGGTATTAGCAATATCTTTATCAACTTCCTCTACAGCGAGATTTGCCTGAAATTCCGTAGGTTTGGTTTGCTCGATTTTTTTCTCAAGCTGATTGTATTCGTTATAAAGCTCGTCAAATCCTGTAGTGTCAAAGTTAACTTTTGCTGTAATCTGCTCATCCGTAAATCCTTGATCTCGCAACTCACGATATCTCTCAAATCCTTCGTTCTCTTCTACGATGGTGTTAAGCCTTACAGTGCAATCGATATATTCTTTTGTGTTGCTTCTAATCTCCGAAACAAGGGTACTAAGTTTTTGTTCAGCCTCCGATATATCAGCTCTTATTTGAACAACGTCTCCACCTTGTCTTAAGACCTCTTCTTTTTTGCGATAAAGATTTTCTAATTGCTGAGTAACAAGGTATATTTTGGATTCCGTATCACCACTATTTTCTACAATCCCTTCCAAAGGGTTTCCCCAAGAAGCATCATATTTGGAAATTTCCGTCATCATAGAGAAGAACGTGGTTTTTGTAATATTAAGCTTTTCACAGAAATAATCCAGAGCGTTATCCTGCTCTAATAATTTATCCGATAATTCAAATGTACCATCGGAAGCATCCAACAATCCTAAATTGCTTGCATTATTTAAAAAAGTCTCAACATTACTACGATCAACAGAAATTTCTCCACTTTCTCCAATGGTTACATATTGACTTAGTACTTCGTCGTAATATTCTTTAATCGCATCAATTCGTTCTCTTGCGTCGCTTAATCCTAAATACTCATCATCTGGAACTAAGCCTCTAACTGCCGCTTGAAATGTTTCAGAACCGACTTTTGTGCTTTCGAATCCATCCTTGAGTGCTGTAAACATCTCTGTCCAATTAGAAATGTAATCTGAACTTTCATCCTTGGATTTTGCTGACTCAAACTCGGTAAAGGCGTTAGTGGCTCCTAATAATTGTTGCTCAAGTAAAGAATATTGACTGATTGTAGATTGTACTGCATCAATCTGCTGTTTAATAGAGTTAGTGGTTTCTCTTGTAACATCACTAGCTCCTTTTTCGCCACGTTTAAATGCATCTAATTGATTTGTGTAATTTCCGAGTTCTTTAACCAACCGAGAATACTGTAATATCGCTTGTGATTTAGCACTGCTAACTGAGGCGGCATCAGCCTTTTTCTGGGTGTCAATAGCCTTCTGTAAAGCATCAACGTGTTTGACTGTTGTACTAGTTTCATCACCCATTGCCCTGATATAGTCTTCGGATGTTCCGGTATATGCCTGAATCGTAGCTATTTGGTCTTCAGTAAGTTCGGTATTTCTAAAAGTAACTTCGTTAACAATAGCCTGAGCCTGTGCATATGCGTCAGCTTTGCTAGTAGCTGCATCAATAGAGATAGCAGGGGAGGCGGTAATTTCATTTTTGGATATTTCTTTAACGCCATCTTTTACTATTTGCTCAAACTGGTCGAAATTAATATTGCCACCGGTAATTTTTACATTAGCAGCAAAGTCTATTTCACGCTTAGACCATCCTTGAATTCTTTCCTCAATATCGTCGGGTATATCCGGTAAGACATCCGCCATATTTTTATAAATATCTCCCGGCATAGATCTGAGTGCGTTCTTTAGTTCCTCAGAAGCACCAAGCTTCTTTTTAATATTGTTAACGGATGCACTAATGTCAAGATTGTCAACACTAAACATACTGCTAAAATACTTTTTTGATAATTCAGACAAGTTTTTGTCCAGTCCAGCATTAGACAATTCTTGCTCGAACGATTGATATGCCTTAGAAATATCGCCAACGGTAACATCATCATCGCTTGCTTTAAATTTTGCAATTAAATCTGAGCTTTCTTTAAGTTTACTAATTAAGGTGTCGTTTTCTAGAATTGGGTAAAGATCGCTCTTTATTGTCTCACCAATATCCGCTAAAGACCACTCTCGGTCTCCAAAATAATTAGTAATATCTTTAAAATCTAATCCATGAACATAATTATTAGCCCACTGCTTTGCAAGATCAGATAGCCCCTTATACCTATCATCAATCTCTAAACTAGCCATAATCGTATCAAGCATATTCTTGACATCGCTTTGTTGCTTTTGGTAAGTTTCTTCAGTATAGGCTAAAACTTGACTGCCTTTCTCATTAAAAACTTTGAGTAATTCTTCACGTGCTCTATTTGAGTTGAGCAGACCAATGTCCCTCATGTCTATATCAGAAATTTCTTCTGCTTTCAGAGAGTTCAACAAACGATATACTTCTTCGTTAGTTAACGAATTTATAGTAGCCTTATTCTGAAGAATATCTCTCATTTTGAGAATTTCAGCGTTATCTGCCTTTGCATATATGTTATAAAATCCACCACTAACTGTAGTGTATGTCTCCTGCCTCTGATCGCCTTTGGCATAATCTTGCGCCGTAGCAAACGTGTCCGATGCTTTACCAAGCAATTCCGATCGTGCAGTTTCAAGATATTCTTGATTTGCTTCATTGAGTTCTTTTGTAGCATTTGTTAATCTAACAATGGCGTTTCCTTCCTCGTCATAACCGGAGACCATTGTAGGAAACATCTCTGCAATCTGATTTGATAACTCATGGTATCTATCAAATTCATCACTGGACAGGCTAATGTTGTTTCCGAGGCTATCTACACCGTAACTAAGTTTTGAAAACTCTGGTCCAATATTCTCAATTGTTGTATTGTTTGACCTAAACTCTGAAAGAGCATCATTGTAATCCTCTGCCGCCTGTCGTGCGTTTTCAACCGCAGATTCAAAACTAGTAAGCCAGTTTATTACTCCCTCTATCACAAATCCGGCTAAAAGACTAATACCCATATCGATCGCAGCATTAAATAAACCATGTGCGATAGCAGCGGCCTTTGCCTTAATTCCCGACGCTGCAATTGCTTGGTTATGCGCACGTAATGAATCTTTAAAACTGGCAATATCGCCTTTCCCATTCCGAATTGTGCTAAAATAATTCGCTTCAGCGTCGGTAAGATCTTTTACATTGTCAATTAACCAGTCATTTTTAGCTGATTCTGTTTGCAAAGCGTTGTATGCATCGATATGACTAATTACTTTGTTTAAGTCGCCAACCTCATATTTTTTCTTGCTTGTTTTTTGCACACGCTTTTCCAAAGCATCGAATCCTGTCAACGATTCACTTTTAGAAATCAGCGACTCTACACGGGCGATTTCTTTATCAAGCTGACTAAATCTAAAACCGGAACCAGCGTCTTTAACCGTCAGGGTATATCTCGTATTTTTTAAAATATCTAATTTTTGCTTGAGTTGGTCTAAGTCGCTCATGGCAGACTTGGTATCAACGTTAAATTTAGTGTTAAATATAGTGTTAGAGGTCTTTTTTAATTTATTTAAAACCGTTCCTCCTGCCTTTTTTGTACCATTAACTGTTTTTTGTACCAACCCTTGCTTCCAATTACCATCTTCATCCGTAGAACCAAACAATGTACTTACAGGATCCCATTTCTTTTTTGCAATGGTCGTCTTGTATGTCATAAATGCCATAATTGCAAGTTTCAACATACCTACAGAGTTCGCAGCATCCATTGCACCATTGGCAATATTTAAGAAAAACTTTGCGACATCAGAGTTAATAGCATTAACCCATAAAGTTTGGACAGAACCCTTTAAAATATTCAGCTTACCCTGAATAGAATCCAGTGCTTTTTCGTTTTCGGACATAGCACTACCGGAACTGTTTACGGAGGTTTCGTAGGCACTTC